>Ga0194113_10005666_pt1 | contig 16032 bp, 10 predicted proteins | sample TA2MahC200mmetaG_FD_146193 | JGI IMG/M metagenome (GOLD analysis project Ga0194113, IMG submission 146193) | Freshwater microbial communities from Lake Tanganyika, Tanzania - TA2015017 Mahale Deep Cast 200m | ecosystem: Environmental > Aquatic > Freshwater > Lake | place: Tanzania: Lake... | reverse complement strand
GACCCGAAGGATCGATCCAGCCGCGGCTTCTCGCTCGTCGAGGCGCTGGTGGTGGTGGCGGTCCTCGCGGTGCTCGCGGGTCTGGTGATCCCGCGGATGGGAGGCGTGCGCCGCCGGGAGGAGGGGGCAGTCGTCGACCGCGTGGCGGACCTCATGACGATGTTCGCGTTCCGCTCGAGCGCTGGCACCCAGCCGGTCGGCATCCTGCACGACGCGGCGTCGCGGAGCCTCGAGCTCGTGATCCTCGACATCGACCCCACCCAGGACGGCGATCCGCTCGTGTGGCAGCCGGATCGGCTCAGCATGCCGGTCCTCCTTCCCGACGGGATGGACCTCGCGGAGGCGACGGAGGACTCGTCGCTCCTTCCCGAGGGCGACTGGATGGTCACCTCGAAGCCGGGCGGCGACCGACCCCGCCTCGAGATCCGCCTCGCCGGTCGCGCCCTCGAGGCGAGCGTGAGCCTCGAGCCGCATGCGCTGCATCCGCGCCGCTCCGACCGTCAGGTCGCCGGCGCCCGCGAGCCGCGCGACCTCGACGAGGAAGGAATGGACCGCGAGCGATGGTGACCTCCCGCCGAGGCTTCGCGCTGGTCGACGCGATCGTCGCGGGCATCCTGCTCGCGATCGGGCTCGCGGCGATCATCTCGCTCGGCTCCCGCGCGCTCTCCCTGCAGCAGCGGGGCGAGCGGGAGGTGATCGCGGCCTCGCTGCTCGACGAGCTCCTCTCGACCGTGCTCGCGGAGGGCGTCGAGGAGTACCCGCAGCTCCACCCGATGTCCGGACGATTCGAGGATCCCTTCGCGGACTTCGAGTTCGAGCTCTCGATCGACGAGGGCTCCGCGGGCGTGCCCTTCCAGGTGCTTGCCATCGTGCGGCACGAGTCCGGCGAGACCTACCTCTGCGAGACCATGATCGCTCCCCGCCTCGGCGAGGAGCCGAACCCCCCCCGCGCGCCGCTCGAGCCGATCGACCGCGACGCGGAACTCCTTGGAGAAGAACCATGACCCGCCATCGACGCGGCTTCACGGTGCTCGAGCTCATCGTCGCCGGCGCGATCGCGGTGCTGATCCTCAGCGCGATCACGCTCGCCCTGTCGCAGCTTGGGCGATCGCGGAACGTGACGCTCGCGCGGCTCGAGAGCTCCATGCGGGCACGGGCGGCGCTCGAGTCGATCCGCCGCGACGTCGCCAGCGTGATCCGCGACTCCGACCTCCTCCGCTGCCGGGTGCTCCTCACCGACGACAGCGTGGTCACCCCCTTCGGCGTCGCGGACCGCGACGAGCTGCTGCTCTTCAGCGCACGGCTCCTCTCGACGCGGCAGGCGGCGTTCAGCGGCGAGGGCATCGAGTACGAGACGCACTACCGCGTCGAGGACGACGACGCCGGATCCGTCCTCTGGCAGCGGCGCGACTTCATGCCCGACGGCTATCCCGACGCGGGCGGCGTGGCGGTGCCCCTCGTCGAGGGCGTGCTCGGGCTTCGCGTGGAGGCCTACGACGGCGTCGCGTGGTTCGAGGAGTGGGACTCCGACCTCGATGGGCTGCCGTGGGCGCTCCGCATCACCGTCACCGCGCTTCCGGAGACCGCCTCGGACTCCGAGGGCGACCCGCGCGGACTGGTGACGCTCCGCACCCTGGTGCCGATCGACCGCATCGTGCCTCCGCCGCAGGAGGACGAGGACGCGAAGCCTGAGGATGGCGAGGTTCCCCTCGACGAGAACGGGAATCCGATCGATGGCGGCGAGGGCGGCATGCCCGGCGTCGGCGGCGAGGGCGGCGTGATGCCGGGCGTCGGCGGCGAAGGCGGCGTGATGCCAGGCGTCGGCGGCGAAGGCGGCGCCAGACCCGGTGGTCGTCCAGGACTCGGAGGTCCCAGCGACGTGGTCGGCGGTCGCGGCGCAGGCGGCGGTGGCGGCACGGCGGGACGCCCGGGCTCCGGTCCCAACCAGCCCGGATCGCAGATCGGTCGCGGCAGCCGTTCCTCGCGGATCGGCAACGCCCGCCCCGCCACGGGAGCGCAGTGACATGCGCCGCGGCGCGATCGTCGTCATCGTGATCTGGGCGATCGCCATCGCCGCGGCGATCACCGCCGCGGTGCAGCTCGTGTGCTTCCGGCAGGCGACGATCGGGCGCGAGACGCTCGCCCGCGTGCAGGCGCGATGGGCGGCGCGCGCCGGCATCGAGGAGTCGATCGCGATCCTCGAGTGGCACGCCGAGAATCCGGACCCCGAGGACCTGATGGCGGTTGTTCGCGACCTCGAGGCCGCCGCCGACGGCGAGCTCGCCACGGGCACGTGGAAGATCCGGCACGTGCGGGACGGCGTGGAGCGCCTCGGTCCGCTCGACGAGCACTCGCGGCTCAACGTCAACCGGGTGGGACGGGGCGAGCTGCTCGCGATCGAGGAGATGACCCTCGACGTCGCCGACGCGATCATCGACTGGCGCGACGAGGACGACGAGGTCACCGGCATCGGCGCCGAGGGCGACTGGTACCGCAACCGAGGCAGCGGCTACGAGCCCCGCAACGCCGCGTTCAGGAACCTCGCCGAGCTCGAGCTCGTCGCGGGCATCTGGTCGGATCGCCTCCGTGGCGAGGACTGGAACCTCAACGGTCGGCTCGACCCCAACGAGGACGACCGCGACGCGAGCTTCCCCGACGACGACGGCGACGGCGTGCTCGACGGCGGATGGTCCGAGGCGCTCACCGCGGCGTCGCGGTCCGACGCCCGCACCGTCTCGGGCGAGGAGAGGATCGACCTTCGCGCAAGCGACGAGGAGACCATCGCCTCCCGGATCGGCGTGGCCCCGGAGCAGGCGAAGGCGATCCTCGCCTACGTGCAGCGTCCCGATGCCGTGATGGAAGGCTTCCTGCTTCAGGACCTCGGCAGCCTCGCCTCGGGACAGCCGGCCCAGAATCAGGTTGCCGGGCGAGCAGGTCGCTCGCGCCGCAGCAACGCCGGTCTCGCGGGCGGGGCGAACACCGGCGGGCAGACGCCGCAGAGCAACGCGGCGCCCCTCGACCGCACGCAGCTGCGGACGCTCTTCCAGGAGGAGACGATCGGGGAACAGGAGCTCCAGCCAGGTCCGGGAAAACTGAACCTGAACTCCGCGTCCCTCGCCGCGATGCGGCTGCTGTTCCCCGACGATCCCTCGGTCGCCGACGGCATCCTCTCGCTTCGCGAGTCGAGCAGCGAGGGAATCCTCGGAATCGTCGATCTTCTTCAGGTCGCTAGCATCTCGCCTCAACGGCTCGCGGCGATCCGCAATCAGGTCGACGTGGTCGGGAACGTCTACACCATCTCCAGCCGCGGTCGTGCCGAGTCCACGGGGCTCGAGGTGGAAATCCTCGCGACCGTCGATCGTTCCAGCCTCCCCCTCCGCATCCTCGAGTACCGCGAGCCCTGACCGCCCCGTGTCCGCCCATCGACGAGTCCAGAGCGATCCGACCCTGACCTGCGTGGTCCGTCCGCGCGGCGAGGGGTCCTTCGACGCGCTCCTCCTGCGCCACGCCGAGGGCGGCAGCGCCAGCGTCGTCGAGAGGCGGCGGGTCGCCGCCGAGGCGATCGGCTCCTGGCTCTCCGCCTCGAATCCCGCGACGCGCCTCGTCCTGCTTCCCGCCTCCGCGACGATCTGCCGCCTCTACCGCCTTCCGCCGAACCTGCCGCTCGACCAGACCCGGCAGGCGCTCATGCTCCAGGCGGAGAGCCACCTGCTCGGGGGCGTGCCCCCGCACCGCACCTCCGTCGGGCTGCTCCCGAGGCAGGAAGGCGGCGCGATGGTCGGGGTGCTGCTCGCGTGGTCCGAGAAGTCGATGGTCGAGGTGCCCCCCGGCTCCGGCTGGCGAGTGGTGCCCGAGCCGCTCGCGCTGCTCTCGATCGGGTCGAGCGACGGCGAGCCCCGGCTCCTTGCCTTCGCCGACGAGCGCGACGGCTCGATCGCCCTGCACCTGCGGCTCGGTGACCGCATGTTGCTGCGGGCAACTTGCGAGACCCCGGACGCCGGGGAGGACTGGGACCGGGCGGTGCGTCGCGCGGTCGCCGAGACGGTGCTCGCCGCGGGCGTCGATGGCGTCGAGACCAAGCGGCTCTCCGAGCAGGTCGGCTCCCGATCGACCCGCGCCGACGGCGTGCTCGCGGTCGGTCTCGACGAGGCTCGACCGGAGTTCGCGGGCATCGGGGCGGACGATCCGATCGGTCGGCTCCTCGCCGCGTCGGCACATGCGGCGAAGGGCGACCTCCGCGAGCTCGTGACGATCACTCCCCAGGCGCCGGTCGAGGCGAAGCCCGCGATCCAGCAGGCGATCGACTCGGCGATCGCGACGATCACCAGCCCGAGCGGGGCGATCCGCGTCGCGGTCGTCGCGATCCTGCTCGCGGCGCTCGTGCCGATCGCCGCGGCGGGCGTGCGCGTCGCCATCCTCCGGGCGAAGCTTCCCGATCCCGAAGCCTTCGAGCAGTCGATGCGGCAGAGCGAGCAGCAGCTTGCGGTCTACCGCGAGCTCGAGGAGCAGGCGTGGCCGATGATGAAGATCCTCGGCGACCTCTCGAACTGCATGCCGGAGGCGATCGAGGTTGACTCGATGGTGGTCGGTCACGGCGAGCCGGTCACCATCAAGGGCACCGCGAAGCCCGAGGGCGCCGCGAGCGGCGCCGACGCCATCCTCGAGATGGAGCGGCGCATGCGGGCGACCCAGATCTTCGACAAGATCACCAAGCGCTGGGATCCGCCGGATGCCCGCGGCGTCTACGAGTTCATCATCTCCGCCGACGTCGCGCGACCGACCTCGCGGACCCGCTTCGCCGAGGCCGAGGACTTCGCCGCGAAGTCGCTCGCGGAGCGTCGGTACGGACCCTCCGCCAGACCCGCTGGCGCGGCGAAGGACGAGGCGGGACCAGTGGTGGACTCGCCCGCGGACCTGCCCGCCGCGCCGCCGGAGGTCGTCGCGACCGCGCCCGATGGATCAAGCGGAGAGATGGCGGAGACTCCGCTCGTCCCGCCGACCGCAGCAGCGCAGGCGGGCGAGGGGTCCTCCTCCGCCAGCACCACTCCCGAGCGAGGAATCGGCCGCCGCAAGCCCAACCCGGAGGCAGGCGCGAGCGGTGGCGGTCGCGCGGTCGAGGTGCCGCAGTGGAGCGAGGCGGTCTCGGCGGTCTCGTTCACCGACGACGAGATCGAGTCGCTCTCCAAGGCGGAGGCGCAGGCGGCGCTCGGGCGGGTCTCCCGCGCCCGGCAGTCTCCCGGGCTCGACGACGACGCGAAGGCCCGCCTCAAGGACCTCTTCGACAAGCTGCTCCGTCGCGTGAGGGAGGCGCCATGACCGGGATGCCCGTCCTCCGCGACGCCCCCGCCGCCACCGACGCCGCGTCGCGGGAAGGTTCGCCCGCGCGCCTCGCGGCCCGCTGGAGCGCGCTCCCGATCCGCTGGCGTTGGCTTATCGGCATCGCGGGCGCGGTGGTCCTCTTCGTCCTCTACTCCGACCTGATCTACCCGATCGCCGAGCGGTGGAACGCCGAGGGCGACCGCATCGAGAAGATCCTCGACGAGGCGGAGGGAAACCGCGCACAGCTTCCCCGGTCGCTCGAGGACACCGTCGAGGCGCTCGGTCCGATCCGCGTGCCGAGGAGCGAGGCGGAGGGCTCGCTCGCCCTCGCGGAGACCATCACCGCCGCGATCGGCAACCATCCCGTCACCAAGTTCTCCCTCGACGCCCGCGCCGGATCCAAGCTCCCGCCCGCCGCCCTCCGCGAGATCGTCTCGGCGAGTGGTCAGCGGGTGGAGCGGGTGGTCGGCGAGGTCGGCTTCACCGCGACGCCCGAGCAGGCGGCGGCGATCATCAGCGAGCTCGAGGCGAGCCCCGACGTCGAGTCGATCAGCCGCCTTCGCGTCATCAAGAGCAAGGACGCCGACCGCAAGGTCGAGGTGAAGATGACCGTCGAGGCGTGGATCCTCACCGGTCGAGGCGGGAGGAGCCGCTGATGGCGATGCGCCTCCAGGTTCCATCCGGCATCCGCTGGTCCGGGCACCTCGTCGCCGCGGTGGTCGCCCTCGCCATCGCCGTGATCGCGGTGTTCGGCGCCTTCGGCTCGGTGCTCTCCGCGCTCTTCCGCGACGGCGCCGGGGAGGTCCGCCCGGACCTCGTCGAGCCTCTCGTCGCCAGGCACGGGGAGATCTCCGAGCTCAACCGCAAGCGGTTCGAGGGTCGCTCGGCGTTCTTCCTGCCCCGTCCTCCGACGCCGCCTCGCCCGCCGGCGCCGCCGCCGCGCGAGCTGCCCCCACCGCCGCCGCCTCCGGATCCGGGACCCCCGCCGCCGCCGGCGATCTACGGCGGTCCGAAGCCGCGCAGCATCCTTGGCCCCGTGGTCTTCTTCGACTCGAGCATGCCGGACCGACTGCGGATCGGCGAGAGCGGCGGCGGCGTGAAGGTCCTCGCGACTTCTCCGCCGTGGACCGTGAAGCTCGGCTGGAGCGGGGGCGAGTACGACGTGCCGGTCTGGGGCGGCACGGAGGTTCCGGCGTTCTTCAAGGAGAACCCCTTCCGCGCCGGGGCCGGCGGCTCGATGCTCTCCGGAAGCAGCCCGCTGAATCCCCGACCCGGCGCCGACGTTCCGCCGCCCACGATTCCCGTCGCCGCGACCTCGGCGCCGGCGATCACGCTGCCCGGTCCTCCCGCGACTCCGCCCGCCGAGCCGGTCGAAGCCGAGAGCGGCGAGGAGGCGGGCTCCGCGGCACCGACGCCGCAGCCCGAGACGCCCGCCGGCGAGGACATCGCCCCGCTCGACTCCCTTCCCGCGCCGCTGACGCAGGAGGAGATCAACGCGATGACCCGCGACGAGGCTCGTGCCGCCCTCAGCCGGGTGGCGCGGGCGAGGGGACGGCGGCTCGACGATCAGAGCGCCGAGCGGCTCCGGCAGGAGTTCGAGTGGCTCCTCGCCCGGCTGCGCAGGACCGAATAACCAAAGGACGTTGCCGCCTCCGTCTGACCTACGAGGGGCAATGACCGATAGATTCTCCCGTTCGCGGACTCCGTCCATCCGCCCTTCCATACCCTCGATCAAGAGCCTCCTCGTGAGCCCATCGAAGCCCGGGACCCACCGACTTCTCGCCGCGGTCGCCTTGACCACGGCGATCGCCCCGTGCGTCCCGAGCTGGGCGTCCCCGCAGGATGCGACGCCCCCGCCCGCGACGGGCGGCGAGACCCCCGCGCCGCCGGTCGGCGATCTGGTCCTCGAGGGAGGCGTCGATCAGGCGCCGCCCCCGGGCGGCACCCGCCGTCGCCGTCCCGCCGACGACAGCCCGGTGATCCTCGGATTCCGCAAGGAGAAGATCGAGTCGGTCATCCCGTTCATCGTGGAGTGGACCGGCAAGGTCGTGATCCTGCGGCTCACGCAGGTCGCGCCGATCGAGATCACCATCGTCAACGACCAGCCGCTGAGCAAGGACCGCGCGCTCGACCTGCTCTTCCAGGCGTTCCGCATGAACGGGATCGGCGTCGTCGAGACCGACGACGTGATCATGATCGAGATGCTCACCGACATGGAGAAGATCCAGCCGGCGGTGATCCTCGGTCCGACCGTCGACGTCATGGCGCTGCCGGAGGACGGCAACATCGTCATCAAGGTGTTCAAGATGCGGAACACCAAGGCGACCGACCTCTACGACCGCCTGAGCGGCTCGATCCCGACCTACGCGGCGCTCACCGTCGACGCCAACTCGAACCAGCTGATCCTCGAGGGCGACATCGGGCTCGCCAAGCGGATCCAGCAGCTCATCACCGTGCTCGACGTGCCGCCGTGGGTGGACGTGCAGACCGAGACCTTCCGCCTCGCCTACGCCGACGCCCAGACGATCGCGGACAACATCCGCGAGCTCTTCGAGTCGAGCGGCACCGGCGCGAACCGCGGATCGTCGACCCGTCAGGCCGCGGGGGCGCAGCGAGGGCAGGGTCGACCGGGGCAGCCCGGCGGCGGCGGCGAGGTCGCCCAGGTCGGCACCAGCGAGCAGCTCGTGGTCACCGTGCTCCCGCAGAACAATGCCATCACCGTGCGGGCGGAGCCCGAGGTGATGAAGAGCATCCGCACGCTCATCTCGAGCGCGTGGGACATCCCGCCGACCCGCGAAGGACAGATCTTCCGGCTCTACGACCTCAAGTACACCGACCCGCTCAAGGTGAAGGAGGTCCTCGGGGCGCTCCTCGAGAGCGGCAGCGTCACGCGGCGCCCCGCGGCCGCGGGCGGTCGGGCGCCGACGGGCGGGCAGGCGGGCGGCGCGGACGTCGCCGTCGCCAACATCTTCCGCATCGAGGCGTACCCCGACTCCAACCGGCTCGTCGTCATCAGCCGCACGCCGGACAACTTCCAGTGGCTCGACGTCCTGATCGAGCAGATCGACCAGCCGCTCTCCGTCGGCCTCCCGCGGAACGTCGAGCTCAAGCACGCCAGTGCCGTCGAGGTCGCGGAGATCCTGAACGCCCTGCTCCAGCAGTCGGGCGGCGGCGCGACCCTCGAGGCGCCGGGGGAAGGTCTCACCGGCATCGACTTCGCGAGCGCGGGCGGCGGCGAGGATGGCGGCGCCGTCGGCGCGACCGAGGAGACCCAGCGGCAAGAGATCCGCTTCCCCTGGCAGCAGGCCCGCACCGACCAGGACGCGACCGAGGTCAGCGCGATCGTCGGCAAGAGCCGCGTCGTGCCGAACGCCGGGCAGAACAGCCTGCTCGTCCTCGCCACGCCGGAGATCCAGGATGCGCTCCTCGAGATCATCGCGGAGCTCGACCGTCCCGGTCGGCAGGTCCTGATCTCGGCGGTCCTCGCCGAGGTCGAGCTCGGCGACCAGTTCGCCTTCGGCGTGCAGTTTGGTCCGAACGGGCAGATCAATCCGTCGAACCCGAACAACGCCGTCACGGTGGGCGGATCCCTCTTCGGGCTCGGACCGATCTTCGAGGGTGCCCTCGATCCGGTCTTCCCAGGCTCGCTGACCACGTCGACCTTGAACTTCGGCGTCGATGCGACCGTGCTCCTTCAGGCGCTCAGCGAGAAGACCGGCGTCCGCATCCTGCAGCAGCCGCGGGTCTTCACCTCCGACAACAAGGAGGCGAAGTTCTTCGATGGGCAGGACGTGCCCTTCCAGAGCTCGACGAGCTCCGGCGGCAACACCGGCGGCACGGTCGTCGCCGACTTCGAGCAGATCGCCGTCGGCATCGGTCTGAACGTGCGACCGCGCATCACCAAGGACCTCAACGTCGCGATGGAGGTCGCGGTGCTCCTCTCCGACGTCAACCGGAACCCCGGCTTCTCCGTCCCCGGCAACAACCCGGTCATCAACCGGCGGCAGACCAACACCGCCGTCACCGTCAAGAACGGCCAGACGATCGTCATCTCCGGCATCCGCAAGGAGCTAAGCAGCAAGGTCAAGACCGGCTTCCCGGTGCTCGGCGACATCCCCGTCCTCGACTGGGTCTTCTCCTACACCGACGAGGTCGAGGGCGTGAAGGAGCTGGTGATCTTCATCACGCCGATCGTCGTGAACAACCCCGACGACAACGACGTCAACTTCAACGTGCAGGACCGCGAGCGGCTCCGGCAGCTCAGCGCGCCGCTCGAGGACGAGACCCGCAGGCTCATCCTCGAGAACAAGTTCATCCCGGTCGACGCGGAGAAGCCCGGCACCCCGCCGCTGATGGATGCACCGCAGGAGCCCTGACACGACGCGAGGACCCGCCGGCTCGGTCGTCCCCGACCTCGCGCGAGCCGCGTCGGCGGTCGCGCTCGCGGCGGCGGTCGTCGCCGCGTGCACGACGAGACCGATCGGCGATCCAACCGAGCAGTGGGTGCTCAAGGGGATGCCGGAACGCCTCGCCCCCGTGATCTCCCCCGAGGTCATGGCGGAGCGGGCGGAGCGTCTCGGTCGCGCCCCGAGCATCCGCTGGATCGGGACGATCCCGGCGGACTCCTCGACGCTTCCGATGCTCTCGCCCGACGGGATGGTCATCGCGGTGCAGCGACCGCCGGCGGTCGCGTGGCGCGACCTCCTCGGATGGAGCCGCGAGATGCCCTCGCCGCCGCCGGCGATCGGCATCCATCGACGATCGACCGACGCGGACGCTCCCGTCTTCGACGCCGGACGCACGCTGCCTGAGCCGCTCATCCTCGGCCGTTCCCTCGACGCGCGGGGCTTCGTGGTCGAGTCGCCCCGGCCGGACGGTGCCCGATGGATCGGGCTCGTGCGGTGGGAGGACGGCGGGCTGGAATGGCTCGTCGCGGACGACGCGGTGAACGCCTTCGGCGCCCTCGCCGAGGACGGCTCGGTCGCGTGGTGCCGCACGGAGGTTCCCGGCGAGCCCATGTCGCTGCGGCTCAGGCTGCCGGATGGCTCGATGCGCGAGTGGCCTTCCGCCTTCGGGCGATGCTGGATGACGCCGGTCTTCTCGGGCGACGGACGAACGCTCTACGCGCTCCTCCAAGGCGACGGCCGCGCGGACCTCGTCGCCATCGACATGACTGATCCGTCCCGCGAGCCGCGCTCGGTCGAGTACTCGCTGCGGGTCGATCCGCGCCGAAGCCTGCGGTCGGTCGCGGCGCTTGGCGATGCGGCCTCGCCGCTCGGCGAGGACGGCTGGTGGCTGCTCCATCCCGAGTGGGGAACCCTGGCGCGGTGGCGACCGGAGGCGACCTCGCTCGAGCGGCTGCCGCCACGCATCTACGCGGTCGCAAGACCGGTCGGCGGCGGAGCGCTCATCCTCGACGGCGAGGGTCTTTGGCTGGCGAAGCCGGCGACGACCGAGGCCGGCGCTTCCGTCGCCGAGGAGCTCAACCTCATCATCGAGGGCGCGTGGGTTCCCCGACGCCGCGGCGGGAATCCCGACGCGGCGATCCTCCTTGGTCCGCGAGAGGACGGCTTCGACGTGATGGAGCTCACGCTGCGACCTCGCAGGTGACCGCGCGTCGCAAGGCATCCGCCCGTCGCCGCGGCGCTTCGCCCACCCAGTTGTCCACCGGGTCCACTGGGTCCACCGGGTCCACGTCCACCGATTCAAAGTCCCCCAACGACAGAAGGCGGCCGCCGCGCGAGGCTGTGCTACGGAAGGCGCTCGCCCGTCACTGCGGCGCTTCGCCCACCCAGTTGTCCACCGGGTCCACGTCCACCGATCCGAAGTCCCATGACGACGGAAGGCGGTCGGTCACGCGGCGAGGCACTACTCCTCGTCTGACGCTGCCTCTTCCTCTTCCTCCTCCTCTTCCTCCTCCTCGAAGTCGTCCTCGTACTCCTCGTCGTCCTCTTCCTCCTCTTCCTCCTCCTCTTCCTCCTCGTCTTCCTCCTCCTCGTCTTCCTCTTCTTCTTCTTCCTCCTCGTCCTCTTCCTCCTCCTCTTCTTCCTCGTCCTCTTCCTCCTCTTCGTCCTCGTCTTCGTCGTCCTCCTCCTCGTCGTCAAAGAACGGGAAGTCGTCCTCCTCCTCCCAGTCATCGCCGCCGAGGATCGACGGGCGATCGACGCGTGGAGTCAGAAGCGCCCGACCTTCGCCTGCCGCGGCGCCGCGGAGGAGGATCGAGCTTCGGGAGAGCAAGGAGTCAGCAATCGCCATCGTTCAGTCCTTGAATCGTGGCGACGGAACCGTCGCCGGCGGGGCATGGTTAACCCAGACGCGCACCCTCGTCAACCGCACGAGAACTGGTTCAAGGAATCGGAATGCCGAGCGACGATCCGGGCGAGGAGAGGATCATCCAGCCGTCGATGATCCGCATCGCGTCGAAGCGGGGACCGACCGTTCGGACCTCGATCGCCGGGCCCAGCTGCCGCAGTCCGTCGTCGAGCCCGAAGCGGTAGACCACGTAGACGAACTCCGTCCGCGGCGTCCCCGACTCGTCGGTGATGGGACCCGCGCCGCGGAAGGAGAGGACCGCGATCGAGTCGCTCGCGAGGTCCGCGAGCAGGTAGTTGCGGTCCTCCGCCACCGCATCCGCGCCGACGAGACGACCCTCGGCGTCGTAGCGGAGGACCCGGTCCCCGTACAAGACCGATGCCCCGGCGGCATCCTGCCACAACCCGCCGAAGACGGTCAGAGGTCCATCCGACCGGGGTCCTCCGTACGCCTCGCCGCCGCCGACGGTCCACGCCGCGCCATCGGCGATGCCGCGGGCGCTGAGGCGATCGGCGCCCTCCCGGATCACCACGCGGTCCGCGATCAGCCACGCCTCCCAGCTGTTGCGGGTCATCCCGCCGAGGCAGCGCCAGGATGCATCGGCGTCGCCGGTGCCGGCGGTGAGGCTTCGGACCTCGACCCCCTCGCCGGTTCCCCAGGCAACCTGACCGCGCGGCGAGAGGCGGATCCAGCGCACCCCGCCGTCTCGACCGTCGTCGAGGGTCCATCGGCGCCTCACCGTGCCCTCCGGATCGATCCACGCCACCATCGGCACGTCCCGCCCGTCGTCGCCTCGACCACGACCCGCGACCACGACGCCGAGCGGTCCGGACTCGACATGGAACACCATGTCGAGGACCTCGTCGAGCCGCCAGCGCACGCGGCGGCCGTCCTCGAGGTCGAGGGAGATCACGTCGCCGTTGCGGCGGACGAGGAGCAGCTGGTCCTCGACCATCGCCGGGATGATCTCCGTCGCCCGCCACGGCGCGGTCTCGCCCGGAATCACCCGCTGTCCGCTCTCGGGGCGGGCGGCAAGGTCCGGATCGCTCGGCAGCAGCTCGACGAGGGACGGGTTCACCCATCGGACCCGACCGGTCTCGGTCTCGACCCGCATCGCGAGCGGCCGATCCCGCTCGAGCATCTGCCACATGAGGATGTCCTCGCCGAAGCGGAGGACGATCGGCTGCGAGTCCTCGGTCGGGATCGACCACGCGGTCACGAGGCGACCATCCACCTCGCGCTCGAGCGAGAGATCCGATTCGGTCGCGAGCAGCACGGCGTCGCGCGGGACGGCGTGCTCGTCGGCGAAGCGGACGAGCCGACCTTCGAGCGGCTGGGTCGCCTTGGGCTCCCCGCCGAGCCGACCTCCCCGCGGGAGGCTGCGGGCGGCGCGGCGATTCCAGGCATCCGCCGGCAGCGCGAGGTCCCGCACGATGGCGCCGCGCGGATCGACCTCCGCGACGAGCGACGCCGCCTCCTCGATCCAGCCCTCCTCGAGGCAGGTCTCGACCGCCGGACGGAGGAGTTCCGCGGCGCTGCGGCCGCCCTCGCGGAGACCCTCGAGGAGGACCAGAAGCGCGTCCCTCGGCATCGCCCTCGCCCGCAGCGCGTTGGCGGCGTCGATCCGCGCGGCGGACGCCTCGGCGGTCAGCGGGAACTCGCGGGCGATCGCGAGCAGCACCTCCGGCGTCGCCGCCTCCGCCCGCGCCCGCTCGAGCCGCAGCGCCGCGAGCGCCGCCGATGGTCCGAGCACGGTCGCCCCCTCGCGCTCCGCGAGCGAGCGGAGCCGCTCCCTCGCCGCGACCGCCGCGGAGACCTCGCGGTCGTCGAGGCGAAGCCGCTCGGAGGCGAGCGCCGGGTCGGAGAGGATCCCCTGCCACGCCTCGGACGCCCGGGCGAGGCGATCCTGCGACGCATGCCAGTCGCCGCGGGTCAGCAGCTCGCGGAGCCGCTGCGAGGGCTCCAGGGCGGTCGCGGCGAGGAGGTCGCGCGCCTCGGTCGCGACCGGATCGCGTCCGCCGGCCGCGCGGTCGATCTCGAGCAGCCGCGCGAAGAGCTCCTCGCGCTCCCGGCGGTCGCGACCAGCGTCGACGGCGGAGAGCGCATCGCGTGATGCCGCCACCGCGGACTCGAGGTCGCCGGCGCCGATCGCCAGGTCCACCATCGCCAGGGCCCATTCGGGGTTCCGCGGATCCGCCCGCTGCCGCTCGACCAGCCGCCGCCGCGCCTCGGTTGGCGGCATCACCGCCGCGACGGCGTCCTTCGAGACGAGCAGGAGCTGCCCGTCGTCGAAGAGCACGTTCGCCGGCTCGTCGATGGGAACCCGCCAGGTCTCGCTGCCGTCGGCGAGCCGGATGCCCACCACGTCCTCCCGACCGGGCACGAGCAGCACGTCGCCGGCGACCTGCACCCGCCCGCGGATGCCGGCACGGTTGGCGACGCCGACCCGATCGACCATCAGCGCCGGATTGGCGGACGCGAAGCTCCAGTGGATGGTGGAGAGCGACGCCGGGTCGATGGCGACCACGTCGGATCCGACCGCGAGCAGCAGGTCCCGTCCCTCCGCGTCCCGCGCCGCGACGAGGTAGCGGGGCTGCCCGAGCCGCGCCTCGTCGAATCCCGCCCGCTCGCGGACCTCTCCCGTGTCGGGATCGAGCCGCAGCACGGCGCCTTGGTCCGGGGAGAGCGCGAGGAGGTCGCCGCCAAGGCGCAGGGGCGAGGCGATCTCCCACGGCTCGACGCCGAAGCGGGACTCCCGCAGCGGCACCTCGAAGCGCCGCAGCCACGCGACGCCGCCGTCGGACGCATCGACGCTCGCGATCACGCCCGTCGAGGAGCCGACGAGGACGCGACCCTCGTCGAGCACCGGCGAGGAGTAGGGCCGGAGCCCGCCGAGCCGGATGCCGCCGCAGGAGGCGAGCCGCGTGATCCACCGAAGCGAGCCGTCCTCGAGGTCGAGGCTCGCGAGGTAGTCCACGCTCTCGAGGCGGTTGGTGACGCGTCGTGCCAGGACGAACACCGCGCCGCCGTCGATGACCGCGGCGCCGTAGGGAAAGATCGCCTCGCTTCCCGACTCCGCGTCGCCGAGCCGATCCGCCGTCGCCTCCGCCAGGCTCGTCGCCCAGCGCATGCGACCGGATCCCGCGTCGAGGCAGATCACCCTCGCGCTCCCGGTGCGGGTGGTCGCCAGCCCGTGTCCGGCGAGGGTGACCGCGGCGCCGTCGCGCACCGTCACGATCGAGGGATCGCCCACCGCGCCGAGGTTCTCGACGTCGCCGACCTCGAGGGGCGTCCGCCAGCGCTCGCGGCGGCTCAGCCGGTCGAGGGCGACCGCGACGTGCCCCTCGTTGAGGTAGATCGTCTCGTCGTCGGCGGAGGGAAGGCTGACGAGGAGGCTTCCGTCGTCGGCGAGCCGCTCCGCGGTGCGCGGCACGAGGCGACCAAGCTGCTGCACGTCGCGGAACGCCCGCCGGAAGGCGGACTCCTCGAGCGGACGCGACCAGATCACCTCCCAGCGGCCGTCGGTCCGAGGCGCGTCGCCGCTGCCCGAGAAGGAGTCGCGGGCGGCGCTCGCCGCAGGCGGCGGCTCGGGGAGCGCGCCGATCTCGAGACCGGCGACCCACGACGCGAGGAGGCGAAGCGACCGCTCGCGATCGGCGGCTCGACCGGCGAGGTCGGGATGCCCCGCGATCCGGTCGAGCCGACGGAGCGACCGCTCCCCGAGACCTCGCTCGGCGTCGAGCTGCGCGAGCCGAAGCGCCGCCTCCAGCCCCGCCGGCGTCCAGAGCCGGGTCCGGAAGACCACCTCGAGGTCGCCCTCGTCGAGCATCCCCTGCGCGGCGGCGGACTCCCGCTCGCGGAACCTCGCCGCGAGGTCCGGTTGGTCCCGAAGCGCCCTCTCGACCTCCTCGCGCACCGAGCGGAAGAGATCGCCGTCGCCGCCCCGCGCCGGCACGAGCCGTTCCCCGAACTCGTCGAGCAGCCGCGCCGCGATCCTCGCCGACTCGGCGAGGTTGTCCGCGCGGTGCTCGAGCATGCGCTCGCAGAGCTGCGACGCGGTCGGCGAGTCGTCGACCATGACCGCGACCGACTCCTGCGCCGCCGCCGGCAGGGCTCCCGCCCACGCCAGACCGACGGTGAGCAGCGTCGAAACGAGGACGCCCGGTGGTGGTCGCCGCGGCAGCGATCTCATCACCCGAATGATCGGTCGGATCGCGGTCGGACTCGGTCGCACGTGCGGGATCCTCGTCGATCCGCGGTCGCCGCCGGCGGCCGACCCGCGGTGGTCCATCGCCGCGGCGCACGACCGCCGATCGGATCACCGGGCGGCGGTAGAGTAGCGGCGTGCCCCGCAGGATCCGGACAGTTCCGAGAAGCATCGCAATCGCGCTCGCCGCAGTC
>Ga0194113_10005653_pt1 | contig 16052 bp, 31 predicted proteins | sample TA2MahC200mmetaG_FD_146193 | JGI IMG/M metagenome (GOLD analysis project Ga0194113, IMG submission 146193) | Freshwater microbial communities from Lake Tanganyika, Tanzania - TA2015017 Mahale Deep Cast 200m | ecosystem: Environmental > Aquatic > Freshwater > Lake | place: Tanzania: Lake... | reverse complement strand
AGGATAGCCTGGATTACATCGCGACGCAGCCCGACTTGGCGACTGCCTGGGACAACTGCGAACGTGGCAATTGGCTGTTGGCGTTTGCCCGTAAGGCGAAGATTATTAGCAAGGAACAAGCCATCCGTATCGCCATCGGCGAAGCGGAAACAGTGTTGCCGCTCTGGGTTGCCTGTCACCCAGACGACAAGAGGCCGCAACAGGCGATTGACGCGGCGAAAGCATGGTTGGCGAATCCGTCAGAAGAAAACGCCGCTGCCGCCTACGCCGCCGGCAACGCCGCCGCCGCCGCCAGCGCCGCCGCCCGCACCACCTGCGCCGCCTGCACCACCTACGCCGCCCGCGCCGCCCGCGCCGCCGCCCGCGCCGCCGCCTATGCCGCCAACGCCGCCTACGCCGCCTACGCCGCCGCCTATGCCGCCAACGCCGCCTACGCCGCCGACGCCGCCTACGCCGCCTACGTCTCCGCCTACGCCTACGCCGCCGATATGGCAGCCTTCCGTAAAGCCCAATGCAATCGGATCCGGGCCATCATCCCTAATCCATTCAAGGAGTAAGCCAATGATCACCCGAGAGCAATTCGACAGGATCCACAACTGCCAGGGTAGCCTGGATTACGTTGCCACCCAGCCGGATCTTGTGGCTGCGTGGGAGAACTGTAACCGCCCGGATTGGTTGATTACATTCGCCACCAAGGCAGGGATCATCAGCAAGGAACAAGCCATCCGTATCGCCATCGGCGAAGCGGAAACAGTGTTGCCGCTCTGGGTTGCCTGTCACCCAGACGACAAGAGGCCGCAACAGGCGATTGACGCGGCGAAAGCATGGTTGGCGAATCAGTCAGAAGAAAACGCCGCTGCCGCCTACGCCGCCGGCAACGCCGCCGACCACGCCGTCGGCAACACCGCCGCCGCCGCCTACGCCGCCTACGCCGCCAGCAATGCCGCCGACGCCGCCTACGCCGCCTACGCCTACGCCACTGACGCCGTCGCCCGCACCGCCACCTACGCCGCCACCTTCGCCACCAGCGCCGCCCACGTCGCCGCCGCCGACGCGGCCAGCACCGCCGCCCGCGCCGCCAGCTACGCCGACGCCGATATGGCAGCCTTCTGCAAAACCCAATGCAACCGGATCCGGGCCATCATCCCTAATCCGTTCAAGGAGTAAACCAACAGAGACACCCGTCCCACAAAGCCGCACGCTTTGTGGGACTTTTTTATCTGTAACACCCCTCAAGGAATAAGCCAATGATCACCCGAGAACAATTCGACAGAATCGACAACTGCCAGGATAGCCTGGATTACATCGCGACGCAGCCCGACTTGGCGACTGCCTGGGACAACTGCGAACGTGGCAATTGGCTGTTGGCGTTTGCCCGTAAGGCGAAGATTATTAGCAAGGAACAAGCCATCCGCATAGCCATCGGCGAAGCGGAGGCTGTGCTGCCGATCTGGACCGCGCGTTATCCAAACGACAAGAGGCCGCAACAGGCGATTGACGCGACGAAAGCATGGTTGGCGAATCCGTCAGAAGAAAACGCCGCCGCCGCTGCCTACGCCGCCTACGCCGCCCGCGCCGACGCCTACGCCGCCCGCGCCGACGCCTACGCCGCCTACGCCGCCAGCGCCGCCGTCGACGCCGTCTACACCGCCGACTACGCCGCCAGCGCCGCCCGCGCCACCGCCTACGTCTCCGCCTACGCCTACGCCGCCAATATGGCATCCTTCAGAAAAGCCCAATGCAACCGGATCCGGGCCATCATCCCTAATCCATTCAAGGAGTAAGCCAATGATCACCCGAGAACAATTCGACAAGATTCCCAACTGCCTGGATAGTCTCACTTTCGTGGCTACCCAGCCTGACCTGGCTACGGCCTGGGACAACTGCACACGTCCAAGCTGGCTGCTTTCCTTCGCCCGCAAGGCCGGGATTATCAACCAGACGCAGGCCGTGCGTATCGCTATCGGCGAGGCGGAAGCCGTGTTGCCGATCTGGTTGGCATGTTTCCCGAAGGACCCGAGGCCACAACAGGCGATCGATGCAGCGAAGGCATGGTTGGCGCATCCGTCAGCCGACTACGCCGCCGACGCCGCCTACGCCGCCTACGCCGCCGGCAACGCCGCCGACGAAGCCTACGCCGCCAGTGCCGCCCACGCCACCGCGATCAGCGCCGCCCACACCGCTTACGCCGCCGCCGAAGCCGACGCCGCCGTCGCCAACGCCTACGCCTACAACGCCGTCTGGGCCACCGTCGCCTACGCCGGCACCGATCTGTCGACCTTCAAGAAAGCCCAATGCAACCGGATCCGGGCCATCATCCCTAATCCATTCAAGGAGTAAGACACATGTCTCATACGCAAACGGAAGGACTCGGACTCGTTCTTATCCTGTTGGCCTACGCTTTACTTTACGGGGCCCTCTGGATCGTGGCATGGATCGCCGCCAAGGTGAAGATCCGCAACATGTGGCGCCGGGTCGACGCAGCCCGGCGCGCACAAGCCGCCAACAACCAAGCACGGAGGATAAAGTGAAGCGTCTTGTTCGGCTTGATACCGGCTCGCACTATTGGTGGCGGCAGAAGCACGAGAGAATCTGGCGTGTTTGTTACATCGGGAATGACCCCGATGACAACCAATGGCTTCATCCGATAGGTTCGCCGCCAATGAAGATTGCCGATATGGACTTGGGTTGTTTTGACTGGAGGAAGATTCGTCAGCCGAACGAGAAAGTTGAGGCGCCGAAATGAGTAAGCGAAGCGAGCGAATGGAGATAACCTCCAATGACTTGTTGGCCTTGCGCATCCGCAATCTGATAGCGGCACGTGAGTTCAACACGGCGGAGGCGAACCGTGAACTCGATCTCGGTGGGTGGACATCGGATCACAGGCACGAGGATAACATGCTGGCCGAAGAGATAGACAAGTTAATTGAGCAGGCCAACGCTCCGGCTGACCGGGCAGCGGTAGCGAGTCGCGCTCCATGCTCTTGTTCGGCGGAATTGGACAGTGCGATCCGCGTAATCGGAAACGTGGCGGGGTTTGACGATGATACGACGGCGGTCGGCGAAGCGTGGGCCGTTGTGCTACGTCATCTTCAGGGGAACAAATGAAAGAGACACCGATACCGTTTTCCGCGCCGATGGTGCGTGCGATACTGGACGGGCAAAAGACGCAGACGCGGCGGGTCGTGAAGGTGCCAGCGTGGGCGACCGACATAGACACACTGGCAGACGTGAGGATAGCTGGGTGCGATGGTGATGGTGACTGGCACGAGCTGCCTTGCGCTTACGGCCAAAAGGGCGACCGGCTATGGGTGCGGGAGACGTGGCAGGCATACGACGTTCATGAGGTGGAACTGGGATGCTACGAGGCGGGGTATCCGCTTCGAGATATTCCCAAGTCTCCGCCGGTTTCAGGTTTCGCTGTGGATTACGCAGCCGACGGAGATGATGCACCCGGCGGTCGTTGGCGTCCGTCGATCCACATGCCGCGCTGGGCGAGCCGGATCACGCTTGAGATCGTGAGCGTGCGCGTCGAGCGGTTGCAGGACATCAGTTTGGATGACGCGAAAGCGGAGGGCGTTGAAACGACAGATCAATATGCGGCACTGTGGGCAAAGATTAACGGATGGGAATCATGGAACGCAAATCCGTGGGTGTGGGTAATCGAGTTTCGGTGTCCGCAACTGGAGGAGAAGGATGATGAGATTATTTGAACTTCGGGCCTGTTGGAAGGAATACTACAACTGTCCAGATGACAGCAAAACCTACATCTGCGACACTTACGACACGGTGGCTTTCGCAGTGGATGATGACACACCTCTAAAAGAGATTGCCGCCGACCTTGCAAAAGGATTTGTCGGTCATTGGAACGAAAGCCGTGCGAACGCCTTGCATAGACTATATCCGGCGTATGACGATTTTAGAGATACCGAGTACAAAATTGTGGACGTGACCGACTTGATTGTTACGCCCAACACGGCGCATTGCCGCAACAACTTCATGCGGGCGCTGGCGGCGTTGAAGGAGGAGCACGAAATGCGACGGGAGGGTGATGAGTACCACTGTCGCTCGCTATGCCAGAGCTGCAAACTGATCGCCGAACTGGAGGCTGTGAAATGAGCAAACAAGGAGTAAGACACATGAACACACTCAAGACCTACGTGCCCACACAGGGCAGCCTGGCCGCGATCAAAGTAATCCGGCAGACCCCCGAAATCGATGCCGCCCTGCCTTTCGTGGCTCCGGATGGCACTCTCGTCAAGGCCAGCCCGACCGGTCTGCCGTTCATCGGCATCATCGGCGGACGCCTTGTGGTGAGCCTGCGCAAGCCCGGCGCCGAGCCTCTCGGGGCCGGCGAAGAGTACGGCGGCCGTGCGTCGGACTTCGGCACCCCCGCGGCCGCCTGCGCCGCGGCCCGCCAAACCAAAGTCGCCCTGAAAGCGCTGGTGCAGCATGCTGCGTGCAACGTGGCGGTGAGGCGCGAGACGCCCGCCGCCGAAGGAGACGCAAAGCATGAATGACAAACCTGAATCAGCGGCGGGTGTCTCGTCGCCCTCGACCGAATTGTTGGACTGCCCGGTGTGCGGATGCGAGCCTCGCATTAACCCGCCGTTCTTCATTCCGCGGTGGTGGGGAATCATCTGCCCGAACCTGGATTGCCATGTCGGAGAGGCAACCGGCAAAACGTATCAGGACGCGGCGCGTAAGTGGAACAAGCGCAGGCAGTCCAACGCCGATGTCACCGGCGGCCGAAGGCCGTCCGGTGGACAGAAGTGTTAGGGGTCGGCGCACACAAGGAGAACGAGAGCATGCAAAACCTGTTTATGGTGTTTGATGTGGAATCGGTAGGGCTGCACGGCGAAGGTTTCGCGGTGGCCTGGGTTGTGTTTAACCGCAACGGCGAGCGGATAGGCGAAGGCTGCATGGCATGCGACCCCGCGCAGTGCGCGGGGACTGACGAAAGCCGGCGGTGGGTGGAGGAAAACGTTCCGCCGCTGGAGGTGACCAGCCCGACAAGGCAGCACCTGCGCAACACATTCTGGCACGAGTGGCGCCACTGGGCCGACCAGGGCGCGGTGTTGGTGGCCGACTGCGCGTGGCCGGTGGAAGCCAACTTTCTGAGCGCATGCGTGGCGCTGAATCCTGCCGAGCGAGAATGGCAAGGCCCGTACCCACTGCACGACTTGGCGAGCGTTCTGCTCGCGCTGGGCGCCGACCCGCTAGCCGTGACGGAACGCCAACTCGACGAACTGCCGGCACACCACCCACTGATGGATGCGAGGCAGTCGGCGCGTCAACTGGCGCAAGCACTCAAGGCCACTAACGACAAAGCTCACTCTTGCCGAGTGAGCGAAGCGAAGGAGGCATAGAGTGAAGCGTTTTGTTCGGCCCGTGTGTCCACGTTGCGGGTGTCCCGCTTGTTCTGTCAAGATGACGGCAAGAGTGGTCTGTGCGTTGTCCGAGGACGGCTCACTGGGTCGGACGATGCACGTTGGCCGTCGCGTTGGAAAGGTAGAATACGTATGCGGCGGTGGTCACGTCTTTGGGCCGAACGCCCCAGATCAGACGCGGCTTCAGCCGTCGCCTGAATCTGGTTGTTCGGAACACGATTGGATCGAAGAGACCCTCCGTGAACCGACTTTCCAGGTTGCCTATGGTGCGAAACGGACCTGCCGCCGCTGCGGCAAGGTTCAGTTCGCTGACTTCTGTGCAGGCCGCGTGGGCGGTCCGTGGGTTGATGTTCCAATTTGAGGAGAACGACATGCAGACTCGTAGTTTCGTTGGATACGTTCGGGACCAGGCCCAAAGGGGCCGCTGCGGGCCTGTCGCCCGCGCGGCCCGTCTCTTGGTTCAATACATCCGTAAACCGACAGATACACTCGGGCGGCTTCAGGCACGCGTCGACGCGGATCTGGCCCAGCGCCGCGTCACGGCGGAGCACCACCGGCATTTGTGCGACCGGTTGGACATGCTCGCCGAGTGTTACGGAGAAAGCCCCCAGATCCTCGACGTTCGAACGTCGGCAGATTGGGAGCAGTGTGGTAACGGCTTCCGGCACGTGACACACCGTGAAGTCATGTTCGAGGATGGGTTTGCGTAATGGGAGAGTGTCATGGACAAAGAAGCTGTTGCGAAACTCGCGAAAGATCGCGAGAAGTTGATCCAGTCTATCCGCGCCACGATTCCCTTCGCCGTCGAGAACGGAGACGGCGCGGCTCTGAACAAGATTCTGGAGATGATCGTCACAGATCCTTGTGACCATTTCCTGTCGTACTCCCAGGAATGCAGTACGTCGGTTTCCTACGCCGACAAGCCCGACCACAAGTTCGACAACCGTCGCCGCCGGCGCACGACTCTGGGCCGGTATATCCGGAGAGTCCTGGTGATCCCGGAGAACGAGCTCAGTTCAGCAGGGCTGACGCTGTTGACCGGCAAAATCTTCAGCACTCTGGCCGATGCCGAGGCGTTCCAGGAGGTCACAGGCATAGGGATCCTGGAGGCATACCGGGACTGCCTCGGCGGAGGCTCCTGTATGACAGACGAACCGGAGGACGACCCTTTCAACCCTCTACAGATCTACGCGCACAACCCCGACAAAGTCGCGCTCGTTCTGTACCGCGCTCCGGACCTCCCGGAAAATGCGAACGGATACGCCCGGGCGTTGCTGTGGACGTGTGACGACGGCTCGCGTGTCCTGGACCGGATTTACCCGGACAACCGTGGGGTACACGTAGCCGCCATGCGTGCGTGGGCTACGAGCTGCGGGTATTGCAACCGGAGATACCAAGGGATGCCGGACGACGATCACGTCATGGTCGACATGGTTTCTCAGGCCCTGAATGGCAGGTCGATCACCAAGAATCTAACTCTCGAGGTCACACTGCAGAAGGCTCCCCATGGTCGCATACCCTACCTGGACACGTTCCACTGGGGCGTCAGTAGGGTCAATACCTTCGTCGTGACGAATGATAAGGGAGACCAAGAACTTGAGTTCGACGGCACGCATGGCGGATACTCTGATATCCAACCGGAATATGACTGGTACTGCGGCCGTTGCGGCGAGGGTCATATGGACTATGACAGCTCCTGCTCCGTTCGCGTCGGGTCTAGCGGGGCCGAGGTAACGTGGTGCGAATATTGCGTTGATTACTACGCAATCACTTGCGCCCGCTGCGAGGACGTGGTGCCCACCAGAACTTCCAGGAGTGTTGATGGCGAGCCCTGGTGCCCCAGCTGCATCGAGACACATGCCAACACCTGCGAGTCTTGCGATACGCTAAGCGCCGACACCGAAGAGTGCCATGACGGCTATACGCTCTGCGCTGGTTGTCGGGGAACGTGTGAGGAATGCGGCGAAATTTTCCGAATGTCTCAGCTGAACGGCGAGGACCTGTGCCCCGAATGTGCTGAGAAGAAGGAAGAGGAGGAGTCCGAATGCGAAGAAGAAAAACAAGAAGAGGTAACCGTATGAATGGGCAATTCTCGAACGCCCCACGTGACCCCCAGCGCTTGACCCGGGCGGTTCTCGCCCCCGACATCGCGCGGGTTCGCGAGGCGTACAACGCGTTGCGCTCCTCATTGAAGCTGCGCTGCCAGCAGCCGATAGAAGAGCTGCTCGGAACAGACGCGCCTTTCAGCTACATCGACAACGGTGCCCAGATCCTCGCCGTCGCGCATTGCGATGGCGCCGCGCAGATCCCCGTCGGCTGGTACGCTGAAGGGGATTGTCCGGGATACGGTCCGATTGTGCATAGCCCCTGGCTGGATGATCGGCTCGGCGTGTTCACCATCCTGGACTTGCTGCCGGCTCTCGGCGTCAAGGTCGATGTACTCCTGACGGACGGCGAGGAGCGCGCCCAGTCCACCGCCGCGCAGTTCGTTCTTCCCCCTGGCAAACAGTACAACTGGGCCGTTGAATTCGATCGCCGGGGTGAAGACGCTGTCTGCTATCACTACGACAACATGGAGGATTTTGCCGAACCGTACTTCGAGATCGGGCGCGGGACTTTCTCGGATATCTCTGTCCTGAACGCCGGGTGCCAGGCCATCAACATCGGCGTGGGCTATCACGAAGAGCACACGGTGGGATGCTACTGCATTCTCGAGGAGTACTTCGAGCAGGTCGCTCGATTCCTCGTGATGTACCGGGACAAGAGCACGGTACGCGTGCCAGCCAAGCCGGCCCCCGTTCGTCAGGGCTACTGGCCGTCCGGCCCCGCGGCCAACGGATACTGCAAACCAAACCCCGACGATGTTTGGGAAGTGGGTACCAGCAGAGGGGAAGACGCCAGGGACGATACGTTTCCTTACGACTACTACGAAGAGGCCATACGGCAAGGCATCTGCCCCCAGTGTGATGAACTCCTGACTCCGGTCTCCGGCGACGTGAAACACTGTCGAGTTTGCGACATTCGATACAAGCTCTCAGGCTGGAAGAACAAGTGGTCTCGCGACGCCAAGGGGCCTATGGTGCAACTGAAGGACATGCGACGATGAACACGGTCATTGTAAGTACGGATTTCAACGGCCGCGAGGGCCTGCACACGGAGCGGGAGATCCGCTCCGTGCTGCGGGCAAACGGCGACATCGGGCTCGCGCATTGGGCTTACGCGAACGGCATCCGGAATCTCGATCTGCGCCGGATGGACGGCACGCACGTGACGTGGATACTGCGAAAGGCTAACGCCCGGCATAAAGCGCGCCGGGAGAAAGGTTCGACATGAACAAACCGACTATACAGCGTCGCTTAGATGCCATTGTTGTCTTTATGTGTGAGGCGGTCGCGTGGACTCTCTACGGACTGTCCAAGGTTCGACTTGCCCGCAAGCCGTGGTACACAACGTGCATCGCAGAGTTCATTACATGTGGATACTGCATGGATCACAACGGATTCCCACTCTTCCCTCTGTATCGGCTGGCTCGACGGTTTGAGGCGGAACTCTAGGCGAGTCGCAAGAAACGGAAAGCCAAAGAAGGAGAACTGACATGAAACTCTGGTGTATATCACAGCTGGCTAAAATGAATGAGATGTCATATCAAGCCGCCGTGAGTGTGGCTGCCACGGCGCGAGCTATGGGGTTCGAAAACGTGCGCATAGACCGGGATACATGGGGCCGACGATGCGTTACTTACTTGTGTGCCGGTGGTAATTGGTGCGTTCACGCGGAGGACAGAGTATGGAGGCGCCGCCGCCTGGATTATCGCGGGCCTCGTCGTCGCTCGAACACCGCGCTGCGAACGAAAAGAAGGGCGAGACGTGGAAGATGCCGTGCAACGAGATCATGATTGAGAATCGCTGAGTAGCGTTACGTAAAGGATGACTGAAATGAAGCGAAGCGGAATAGGGAGCCGCCATGCTGACAATCAAGGACAAGTTGAACATGGATCACATCAACAGCCTGCCGCAACCGTTCATCGTGCGCTTTTGCGGCGGCGATGAATGGCCGGTGCATGACATCGACGTAGCAACTGGACTGTTGCGAATCGACGTATGCGGTAAGTTGCAGGTCAGGCACATTGGAGAAGCGTCTTTCTTCCGCGACATGAACGGCGTGGAGCATGACGCGGAGACGTTCTATTCTGACTATGTGCCCAACAGCGCGATATGCGGAAATGCTGGAAAGAGGACAAATGAACCGGAGCGCCTTGTTGGGTGTTCCGAATAGGAGTACCGAGGTTGGCCTTCTTGGTCAGCCGGTGCGGAAAGGAAACATGGACCTGAAAGAACAAGCAACGAAGCTCCTCGCGGCCACTGATCCAACTGTGTGGTTGACTTATGACGAGTACGCTCGCGACCAGATCAAGGCTGGAACGGCGGCGATTACGGTTGACCAGTGGGACACGCTTCTCGCCATCGCCGGAAACCGCAAGCTGCAGGACACCATCGTAGTCTCGCAGATCACGGCCAACATGCGGACAGCCGCCTTCGGCAAGACCAACGACAAAGCTCAACTTCGTAGCGAAGTGGAGTAAACTGGAGCGCCTTGTTGGGCGTAACAGGGGATCTCGGATTTGAAGCACGCATCAGGAGTAGATTCACATGAGCACAACCATTCAGACGATCGATGAACGCATCAGAGCCAAGGCACTGAGTAACTTGGACTCAGAGATCCAAAAGTGTTTCGCCCGAATCCGCAGCGTAGTCATAAATGCGGGAGGAGATGACCCCCTGTATTCCTACATCGACACCGAACACCCGGACGGACGTAAGGACGACGGCCGCCGCCGCCCGCTGAGAATCGACCAGGCACTCGAAAAGATCAGGAGCGCCGTCCTCAAAGAAGCCAGTCAACGGGTCGGAGAAGTCGCTGTCCAGGACTTCATAAGGAAGTTCGAAGAAACGGTCGAGCTCGCGCAGTTCGCCATGGACGAGTCGAACCAGGGGGATCCGACATGAAGACAATTCGCCAATGGTTCGAGGAATACCCGGATCCCGAGATCCGGGACAAGTTGCTGAGGGACTTGCATCGGAACAAGGACATTGCGGATTCTCACAACAAGTTCTCCTCGTTCCACGAGGCTCTCTCATCTGCGTTTGTTTGGAAGGATACGCCAGAAGGTCATCACTTCTGGAGCGACCTGGGCCTGAGGAAAAGAAACGGAAGAGTAAAGCCGCACGTTTCGAGGGTTCTATGACCCTCAACACCTAACACACAAGAAGGAGTGATTCATGGACAAGCAGATCGAGAAGTCGATGACGGTTCCGAATGCGTGGGAGCAGCTGCCCCGCGTCCTCAGTGCGCTGGCGACCGGCGTCAAAGAAGCCGGAAACCTGGTCGCGTTTCTGTTGGACCACGATCCGCAGGCTCGCGAGAAGTTTCGCAAGCTCCACATTTCGCCGTCCTTTTATGGCCGGCTGGAGAGAGTCGGGCGCGGTACACTGCTGCCCGAACTGGTGAGCGACACCACATACGCACGTCTGCCCGTCGATCAGCAACGGCTGGTCATCCAAGGAGAGACTGTCGCCGTCATCCAGAAGGCGGATGGATCTTTCGATACGCTGAAGGTCGACCTGATGCGCGCCGATCCGGTTACGGTGTTCCAAGTGATCGCCCCTGACCACATCCGCACACCCGCGGAGCAGCGGATGATGATCGAACGCAAACGCGCGACTCCTGTTGCCAAGTCGACAGCCCCCACCACTGGGATGCCGTGGCGTGTGGCGGGGAAGACGATCGTGATCAAGGCGTCGCCGACGGACCTCGTGCTGACGCGAAACGACCTGTTGACCGCCCTGCGGTCGTTGGAGGGCTAGAATGAACACAGCGGCGTGGCGAGCGGCGAACCGCGAGAAGATCGCGGCGTACCAGGCGGCGTACCAGGCGGCGAACCGCGAGAAGATCGCGGCGTACAAGGCGGCGTACTATGCGGCAAACCGCGCGAAGGCCGCGGCGTACTATGCGGCAAACCGCGAGAAACTCAGAACGCAGTGTGCGGCGTACTATGCGGCAAACCGCGAGAAGATCGCGGCGTACAAGGCGGCATACAATAAGACGCATCGTGTGGAGGGTACAATGCGGTGCAGGGCACTACGGGCACGTAAGTTGCAGATTGGTATTGACCGCACGATACGCGTACTGCGAGACACGGGAGGAGTGATATGAGCACAGCGGCGTGGCGAGCGGCAAACTGCGAGAAGATCGAGGCACAGGGTGCGATGTACCGCGCGGCGAACCGCGAGAAAGTCGCGGCGTACAGTGCGGCGTATCGTGCGGCAAACCGCGAGAAGCTCAAGGCACGGTGTGTGGCGTACCGCGCGGCAAACCGCGAGAAAGTCGCGGCGTACAATGCGGCGTATCGTGCGGCAAACCCCGAGAAGATCGCGGCGTACCGCGTGGTAAACCGCGAGAAGCTCGGGGCCCAGAAAAAGGCATATCGCGCGGCAAACCGCGAGAAGATCAAGGCACAGAATGCGGCATACAATAAGACGCATCGTGTGGAGGGCGTAATGCGGTGCAGGGCACTACGGGCACGTAAGCGGCAGATCGGTATTGACTGCGCGATACGTGCGTTAAAGGAGTTGGCTCATGATAACCCCCTACTCGTGGCAGATGCCACTGGTTGACGCCGTTCTGGCGTCACTGCGTGACCGTCGTGTCGTCGTCTCGGGTTTCCCGACCGGCGCGGGCAAGACGGTCATCGCCCTGGCGGCGGCCAAGGCGTTGGAACGCCCGCATCTGGTGATCTGCCCCAAAGCCGCGGTGACCCAATGGCACCGCGTGGCGGAGCAGATGGGCGCCGCGAATCTGCTTCTCGACGTGATCAACCCCGAGAAGTTGTCCACGGCGAAGGGTTGCGCCTACTACGACAAGGTCAAGCGGTGGCGTCTGCCACCGCAAACCTATGTCGTGTGGGACGAGCCGCATCGCGGGGCCTCAGGTATCAAGAGCGCCCAGATGGAAGCCTTGGCGTACCTGAAGGCCTATTGTCACGGGCTCCATGCGATGTCGGCTACGATAGCGGACACGCCGCTGAAACTGCGGGGGCTGGGATTCTGGCTCGGCCTGCATCAGTACTACGATAACTCGTTCTACTCCTGGTGTGAGACCCACGGTTGCCGTATGGAAACCGTCAACCGCGATGGCCGGAAAGGTTTTCGGTTCGAGACCGACCCGAAGAAAGCCGCAGCCCACATGCGGGCGATCCGCGCGGAGATCGGCTCGGCATTTCTCAGCATGCGCGCGGAAGAGATCCCCGGATTCCCGACGGAGACCGTTGGCGTAATCCGGATTGACCTCGACGCCGATGACAGACGCGCGATCGAGAAGGCCTACGAGGAGATGTCCGACAGGCTTAAGACCCGGGCTCGCTCATGGCTGGCGGAGACCGCCCGCGAACGCGAGCGAATTGAATTCGCCATGGCCAAGGGCCTGGCCGGGCTTGCCGCAGGGCATGTCGAGGCTGGGTCTTCACCGGTGGTCTTCTTCAACTACACCGAACCGCGGCTCCGCTTCGAGGCGGAGTTACGGCAGCTCGGCGTCACGGATTTTCTCTCGATCTACGGCGACCAGAATAGCACGGTACGTCAGGCGGGGATCGACGCTTTTCAGGACAACAAGCTGTGGGCGGCCTCGATCATGATGAAGGCCGGCGGCGCATCCCTAAGTCTCCATGACGTGAAACATGAACGCCCCCGTGTCAGCTTGATCACACCTGCCTACGAGGCCGACCTGATCAAGCAGGCTCTTGGGCGGATACGCCGTTGCGGAGGGACACCTGCCGTGCAGCATTTCATCATCGCCGCGGGCACCGTCATGGAGGCGGTAGCCGCAAGACTCGAAACCAAAACGGGCAACATCGACGCCCTGAACGACGGGGACATGAGCCCGGTACAGGAGACAACAACATGCTGAAGGAATACCAATTCAAGGTGCCGCACGGAGTGTGGCTCGACGTTCATGCAAACAGCAAGAAAGAAGCGGTTGCAATACTCAACGCCGAGCTGCACTTGCTTGACGAACCGTTGCCGGCGCCGGGACGCATCCAGCGTGTACAGATTGATACACGACTACCTGTAACAGCCGCGAACATCGTGTCGATCTACGACCTCGAAACAGGCGGACCTCGGTGGGGAGATGACGAATAACAAGAGAAAAGGAGAACCTATGAGCATAGCACCGATCATCCTTCTGATGCACAACCGCGAACCGAGCAAGTGCCCTGGTTGCGGAAAGCCGGAAGACATCAAACAGGTTTGCAGACACTGCGGGCGTGAGTACTGCGAGGAAGAATCATGCGGATGTCTGACACCGATCCTCGCGATCCTCATTATTGGCGCGATAGTGTGGTTTCTGTTTACCATTGGACATTGGCTGATGTCGCAGCAATTCGACAAGCTTACGCTGTTGGAAGTGCTCAAGTCACAAGCACATTTTATAGGCGGTCTGCGCCTATGGTAACGCGAAACGCCGCAAAAGGGATAGAAGACGCTTACGCGAAGGAGACCCTATGAGCAAAGACAGAACCAGACAAGTGTTGCTCTTCGGAACGGAGACCAACATCGATTTCGAAATGCTGCAGAAACAGACAGCATGGCTCGTGAATCAGCCACGCTGCGAAGAAGCCGAAGGACTTCTCGCCTTCCTGGACTGGTTCCAGGACACCGCCGAGTTCGCGCTCGGCGGTGAGGGCCCGTATGTGGTCTACGGCGAAAAACCGAAGGACCCGGACGTCGTGGTCTTCCGTAAGTGGCGGAGTAAACCGGGCACGATCATCGCGTTGTTCCCGGAAATCTACGCAGGCGTAACGAAGACCGGATACAGACTCTGCCAGAGTTACGAGCACGTCGGACAACATGGCAGCGCGAACTACGAGATGGTCATCCACGATACCCGAGCCGCGAAGCCGGAAGAGTACGCCAACCTGAAGGCGGAACTCAATAAGATGGGCTACGTGCTGAATGTTGTGAAGCACAAGCCGGGACAGTTCAGGAACTACAAAACGAAGAAGGTGTGACATGATTGCGATCTATGTTGACGGAGGACTGGTGCAGGATGTCATAATTTCGGGCGACGGTCCATACCCGGTTGTGATCTGCGACGCGGACGTTGAGGGGTCAGACGACCCCGTAGCGGACACACCGTGGTGCAAGTGCAACGTGCGGAAATTGGTAGAGAGCGGCAATCTGATGTCTGACTCCGAGAAGGCTCAACTCGAGAACGCCTTGGAGGTGTGCAGTGCATGAAGTGTACAAACGCGAGATGACGAACGCTATCGTCGAGGCGATAACGGTCAACGAACGGAGTATCCGTCCCGACCCTCTCGACGTCGTTGTAATGCGGGCGTTCGACGAGTACTGGAAGAACCGACGTGCCTTCGTGATGGAAGCGGAGGACGTCGAGATCAACCTCCAGCATCACTTCTTCGGCCCGAACACACAGGTCTCGAATGAGCTCACGACCAAGATTCTCGACCGTATCGAGGCTGTAACTGACGGCAAAATCCCGTGGGAACGCCTGATCTTGCCTGCATACGTGAACGCTATTACGCAAAGGGATTGACAAATGAGCAACGAAATCTGTCTCATCCTCGTGTCTGAGACACAGATCTTGAACAAGCCGGTCGAGGTGCGTATCCCCTTCCCGGGATTCTATAACACACTTCTGGGCTCCTTGATCGACGACTTTGAGCGCGGCGAAGTCGAGTTCTACGCCCGGGGCCATGGTGTGGACTATGAACGTCTTCACGATTTCGTCGAAGCCGGCGAGGAAGCAGTCAGCCGCAACCCGTGCCTGGATTACAAGGCCGCAACCTTGGCCCTTGCTGTGACGTATGTCGAAATGTTCGTGGCCCGCCTGGCCAAGCTGACCGGTGTGGCGATCCGGTACAAATTCAAGGAGTTGGAGTCGCCACGGTACTATAACTACCGTAACGACCAGGCCTACCTCGACGTCGAGCTCTCGGATCTGTTGGAGATCCAGAAGAAGGTTCCTCGTGAAGACCTCGACGCCATGGCGAAGCGGCTGTTCACGAGCTACGACGGCTTCATCAGCTACTACGACCCGAACGTCGACTCGTGGGGCCCGTCGACCGACTGGGACCACAACCAGTGGTTCTGCGTTCTGGTCGCGACGCAGGCACTCCGTCCGAAGTTTAAATGGCGTAATTCGGACTGGTACTACTACGACCTCGACGCAAATGAAATCCTGGGGAGGCACATGGACTGCGACAAGTTCTTCGCCATCATGGAACGTGTGGCGAAAGAGCTGGGGATCGAATCAGCACCCATCACCGAACAAGGAGACAACAATGGCAAGACACACTGCACGACCCATTAAGTACTCCGTGCTGCTCCTCTACCCAGAGCACATGTGGGCGGACGGCCCGGAGACGTATTACACGCACGTCATGGCACCGTCGCCAAGCGCGGCCGTTCTCGTAGCGCGTGAAGAGCTGGCGAAGGGGTTTCCCGAATCGTGTGAAGATTGCATGGAAGCAAAAGCCGAACTCGTGCTACGTGGTTGGCATGTGGAGGAGGTGTAGAGAATGGACAAGTACGTATACCTAATAAAGGCCCTTCGAGCATATCGCGTGGTCTCCTGCGGTCTGTTTGA
>Ga0194113_10005652_pt1 | contig 16053 bp, 8 predicted proteins | sample TA2MahC200mmetaG_FD_146193 | JGI IMG/M metagenome (GOLD analysis project Ga0194113, IMG submission 146193) | Freshwater microbial communities from Lake Tanganyika, Tanzania - TA2015017 Mahale Deep Cast 200m | ecosystem: Environmental > Aquatic > Freshwater > Lake | place: Tanzania: Lake... | reverse complement strand
CCGGTTCATCCAGTAGACGGTCTGCGGCTGCACGGCCCCCGTCGGGGTCTTGGCCATGCGGTAGTTCCAGGCCGACCAGGCCAGCCGGGCCTTGGGCATGACACTCCGGTCGCTGTGCACCGTGGCGAGGTTCGGTTGGTAGTGGAACGCTCCCAGCAGGCGGCGTTCGTCGGCATCGGCATCGGCCAGCAGGCGCAGCGACTCGTCGGCATGCGCCGCCAGGATGACCTTGTCGAAGCGTTGGGTCCGCCCATCGGCGGTCGTCACCAGGGCCACTCCGCCTTCGCGACGCACCGAAGTCACGCCAAGCCCTGTCCGGATGCGGTCGGCAAAGGGTGGAATGAGGCGTCGGACGTACTCGCGCGCCCCGCCGGTGACCGTCCACCACGGGTGCTGAGTGTGCAGGCCGAGGAACCCATGGTTGTGGAAGAACTGGATGAGGGTCCGGGCCGGGAACTCGAGCATCCGATCCGGCGGCGTGCTCCAGACCGCGCCGCTCATGGGGATCAGGTAATAGTCGAGGAAGTCGTCCCCATACCCCCGCTGCCGGACGTAGTCGCCCACCGTCACCGTGGCCCAGCGGGGGTCGGACAGGGCCGGAACCGCCTCGGCGTTGAACCGGTTGACCTGAAGCAGCATCCGCCAATGGCGCGGTCGGAACAGGTTCCTCCGCTGGGCAAAGAGGTGGTTGAGGCTCGAACCGGAGAATTCGAGCCCGGCGGGCACATGCTGGACCGAGAACGACATGTCGGTGCGCTGGACCGGCACCTTCAACTCCTCGAACAGCGCGACCAGGAAGGGGTACGTGACCCGGTTGAACACCATGAACCCCGTGTCGAAGGGCACCGGTCGCCCACCGGTTTCGGCCACCTCGATGGTATTGGTGTGCCCACCGACATGCGCATTGGGATCGAAGAGGCTCAGTTCATGCTGCCGGTGCAGGAAGTGGGCGCAACCCAGTCCGGCAATACCGGTGCCGACGATGGCGAGCGAGGGGCGGGAAGACATGGCGACGGATCGTTTTCCGGCACCAAGACTCCGACAAAACCCCCGGAAGTCCAACCTCCAGGTCCCAGGGCAGGTCCCCGGCAACCGAGCCCTGGGCGCAAGTGCCGGCCTCCGGTCCCGCCTGCGGAGACGGCACGGAGCGCACGTCGGCCACCCTGACACCCCGTCATTTCCCTCGCTGGCGGATGAAGCGCAGGAGGAGCGGGAAGGCGGGCTCGGCCATCTGGCCGTGGTCGTAGCCCTGGAGCTCGAGGAGTTCCACGGAGGGATGGCCCACCTCATGGAGCATGCGCCAGAAGTAGGCGCTCTCTTCGTAGCGACCGAGGAGCTCGCGGTTGCGGTCGCCACTGATGAGCAGGATGGGCGGGGCGTCCTTGCGCACATGAAACACGGGCGCGAGGTCGTCGATCAGGGGACGGGTGCGCTCCAGGCCGCGCTCCTCACGAATGGCAAAGTGGGTGATGGATTGGCCGCTGAACGGCACCAGTCCGGCGAGCCGATCGGGGTCCACGCCGTGGACGGCCAACCACCGGCGATCGAGGGTCACCAGGCTGGCCAGGTAGCCGCCGGCCGAGTGCCCGGAGAGGAAGATCCGATTGGTGTCGCCGCCATACCGCGGGATGCTCTTGATGGTCCACGCCACCGCCGCCGCGGCATCCTCGATGTAGGCCGGGGCCTTGGCCTTGGGGCTCAGGCGATAGTCCGCCGCGATCACCGCGATCCCCTGCCCCTTCAGGGCCGACGGAATGGATCGGCTGCCGCCGGTGAGGCCCCCGCCATGGAACCAGACCACCGTGGCAAAGCCCGGGGTCCCGACCGGATGGTACACGTCCAACCGACAACGCTCGCGGGCGTAGGCGTCGGGCTCGGAATCGGGTCGATAGGCCAGTCCGGTCTCGGTGCGGTAGGCGGCCGCGGAATCGGCCCGTTTCGCCGGGACGGCCGTCGGAACCGCGGCAGCGCGGGTCGATGCGATCGATGCGATCGATGTGCTCGGTGACGCGACGGCGGCGGACGATCCGGGCGAGGGTGGTGAACTCCGGCGGGCCACAGGGTCTGACGGGCCGCCCGCCGTCTGGGCCATCGCGCACAACCCGACGCATCCGAGGGCGAGGAGTGCGCCACGGATCGTCCATGCAGCCAAGAGCGCGAGCGCGGCCGAGGTCGGTCGCCTCATGCGGGCGAACGGGTTCATCGTGCGGGGATTCATGGAGGGAAGACTCGGGTGGGTTACTTCAGGTCCGGCTCACTTTACGGGCACGTCCACGGTGTCCACCGACAGGCGCCAGTCGGCAAAGGTCGGTGCGGTCTGGAGCACCACGACCGTGGCGAAGGTGAATCCGTTGCCCTGTCCGTACACGCTGTCGGGCGAGACGTTGAGGGTCCACACCGAGCCCTCGGGGATGGCCCGCGAGGCTCCGGTCTCCAGCGCGGCGGCTTCGAACCGATCGCCGGCGGGCTCGGCCGCCTCCTGCCAATGGCGGAAGGCCCCACGGCTGGCGATGAGTCGCCGCATGATGGGGTTGGGCACGCCCGAATGTTGATGCGCACGGATCACCGCCCGAACCTTCGCACTCGGAGCGCTCTGGCTCTGCAGGAGGTGCGTGACGGCGGCCTTCCCGTAGATGCTGGCTCGCTCGGGATTGTTGGCGAAGGCGGTCTCTCCGGCGAACACCGTGAAGTCGTTCCACATAAACCCGATCACCGACGGGCTGATGGGCGACTGCGGCCGGAAATCGCGGAACCACCGGGCCGCCTCGGCTCCCGCCGCCCCATCGGCCGTGGCCCAGGCGGGCTTGCCGGCGAGGTAGGCCTGTTGCCGCAGTTCCACGATGCGCTGGAAGGCATTGGTGCGCTCCGACTGGAGCAATGGGCGGGGGTCGAACCCAGGCTCGACGCCACCGTGGCACAATTGCACCACCTCCTGGCCCGTGCCCAGGTACACCGCCGCCGGCAGGAAATCGTGGAACCGAACGACCTTGGCCGAGTCGAACTCCGCCCCGTACTTGGCCTGGCCCTCGGCGAGGAACCCATACCGGGCCACCAGCGAGACGTCTTCATGGTTGCCCCGGATGAGCAGCACCCGGTCGGGGTTGGCCACCTGCAATCGCAGGAGCGTGTAGATCACCTCGACGCCATGAACTCCCCGGTCGGTGTAATCGCCCAAGAAGGCCATGAAGAAGGTCGGATCGGTGATCTGGAACCCCGAGAGAAGGCCGCGCTCCTGCAGGCGTCCCAGCACGGCCATCAGCGAGTGGATGTCGCCGTGCAAGTCGCCCTGCAGCAGCACCTTCGATCCCGGCGGCAGCAGTCGCTTCTGCACGAAGGGTTCGAAGGGCGTGCGCTGGCTTCCATGCCAACTGCGGGCCACGTCGAGGAAGCCGGCGCTCGGGGCTTCGCCCACCCACGCCTCGCGCCGACTCAATGGCCCTTGGGTGGCGCTGGCGAAATAGGCGTCGAGGATCGTCGAAACCGCATCGAACCGGGGCAGCGGCAGCAGCGATCGCGGCGGCAAGCGTCCGCCGAGCACGCGGTTCTTGGGCAGGCGGGCACAGGCCTCGCGCCAGGCCGCGAAGTCGGGTACCGGCTCAGCGGCGACAAGGCGGGATGATTGGAACCCGAGAAGGCCCAGCATGAGGGCCAAGGTCATGGCCCCGCGACCCGTCCATCGGCCCGGGATCCACGACGTCAAACCCGTTGGATTCCCGAGACCAATTGATCGACGGGGTGCCCGCGGCTCCGCCGTCCTTCCGAAGGGGTGGCGGGATCGAGGCTCAATCGACATAGGCGAATTCATTCAGATTGATCAGGGCCCGGCACACCTCGGGCAGGCTGCGTCGCTCCAGCAGGCGCAGGCAGGCCTCGCGCTCGCCAGGCTCGGGGTCGCGCTGCAAGGCGATGCGGAACGCCTGGCGGACTTGCGCCGCAGGGTCGGTCCCGGCCTCGGCGCGCACACGCCGAGCCAGCGCTTGCGAGGCCTCCACCGCGAGCGGCGAGTTCAAGAGTGACAAGGCCTGCGGTGCCACCGTGGAGCCGGTGCGCCGCGCGCAGGACGTGGAGTTCTCAGGCAGGTCGAAGGTCTCCAGGAACGGCACGCGCACCGTGCGCTTCTGCACCAGGAACACGCTGCGGACCGACTGCCGCTCCCGGGGCGACGGGTACCAACCCTTGGTGCGGGTGGCATTGTCGTCGAGGAAGGCCGGGTTGGCCTGGAGGATCTCCGGCGGCAAGTCGGGCCATACCGGCGGGCCTCCGGACACCAGCTGCAGCGTGCCCGAAGCGGCCAGCACGGCGTCGCGCAACTGCTCGGCCGACAGCCGCCGCGGACTGCGGGCCCAAGCCTCCCCTTCCCCGGCCGCCTGACGGTAGGCCGCGCTGAGCAACAGCGATCTGTGCAGGCGCTTCACCGACCAGCCGCCGCGGACGAACTCCGCCGCCAGCCAGTCCAGCAGTTGCGGGTGACTCGGGCGGGCTCCGGCCAGGCCGAAGTCGTTGGGTGTCTCCACCAGGCCTCGGCCGAAGTGCTGCTGCCAGACCCGGTTCACGAAGACCCGCGCCGTGAGCGGGTTGTCGGCCGAGGCGATCCATCGGGCCAGCGCCAGGCGTCGCCCGAGGGTCTTCGGATTGGAAGGCTTCGGCAGGACCGCCGGATTGGGATCGAGGGCCGAGAGGAACCCCGGCACCACCGGCGCGCCCGGGCGCTTGTGGTCGCCCTGCACGAGGATGCGCGTCTCGGCCGGACGGGCATCCTGGTCGGTCATCAGCAGGCCGGTGGTGAAGGCCCGCCGCTGCGTCGGGATGCCGGCCAACTGGCGTTCCAGATCGGCATGGCGGGCTCGGTCGGGCTCCGCGAGTGCGGCCTTCAGCTCGGCCTCGGACGGCTCGACCTGTTTCCGCAAGGCCGCGACCCGGGGTCGGCGTTCCTCGGGATGCCGGTCATCGGGCTCGGCCAACCACTGGCGCTCTTCGTGGGTGAGGCGGGCCACCCGCTCGGCCTTCAGGCGTTCACGGTGCGGGGCGATGAGGGCCTGCCGATCGCGTTCCAGCGTGTCGCGCCGGCGGTCGAGTTCCGCATTGTGTTCGCGGATCGCGGCCTGATCGGCGGCAAGGTCCAGCGGCAGGTCGTCGGCGAACTTCACGCCCTCGAAGAAGGCGCGCAGGCGGAAGTGGTCGGCTTGCGAAAGCGGGTCGAACTTGTGGTCGTGGCATCGGCAGCACGAGAGCGTCAGGCCGAGGAAGGCGCTGCCGGTGGTCTCGGTCAGGTCGGCCATCAACTCGGCCCGGCTGCGGTCCTGCTCGTTGAAAAGCCCGGCGGCATTGTCGTGCGGGCCCAGGCGCAGGTACCCCGTGGCGATGAGCGCGTCCTGTTCGGAGCGGTCGCGCGGTGGCCCGTCCACGAGTTCATCTCCGGCCAACTGCTCCAGGATGAAGCGGTCGAAGGGCTTGTCGGCATTGAAGGCCCGGATCACGTAGTCGCGGAAGCGCCAGGCCTGCGGCCGGAACTCGTCCCAGTCGAAGCCGTTGCTGTCGCTGTAGCGGATGACGTCGAACCACAGGCGCGCCTGATGCTCGCCATAGCGCGGCGAGGCCAGAAGACGATCGACGAGGCGCTCGTAGGCGGCGATGGGTGCGGGGTCTCGAAACGCCGGAGATCCCCGATCGGCAGCCCGGCCCGACCGCAACGACTGGCGTTCTTGGGCACACTCCCGCTCAAAGGCCTGGACCTCGTCGAGGGTCGGCGGCAGTCCGGTGAGATCGAGGGTCACACGGCGGATCAACGTCCGGGGAACGGCCTCAGGCGCGCTCGGGCGGAGCGAGGCGGACGCCATTTGATCGGCGGCTCCGGAGGATCGAAGCCACGCATCCACCGTCGAGACGGCGCGATCCGGCGCTTCAACCTTGGCGGCTTCGGTGGCCTGGGGCGGGAGTTCCGAAGGCCGCACCGGGCGCAGCGACCAGAGGTCCAAGCGCTGCCCGCCGAAGGTGCGGACGATGGGGTTCCGCGCGTCTTCCCAGGCCGGTCCCACGCGCCCCAAGGGTGCGCCATTCGTCGCCCCATCCGCCCCCACCACCGGGCGCATCAGGAGCGCCGCCCAACACCCCGCCATGCCCGCCCATGCAATCCCCTTCGACCGGGTTGCCCGGGCCGGGAGGAAACGCGAGACGTGGATCACCGGCACACCTTCGCCCCGGGGCCCCGGGGTTGTCCAAGGCAAAGCCCACGGGGACGCTCAGACAGCCCCCCAATGGGCCCCCTTGCGGCACGGGGCCGGCCGGGGGCATGGTGAGGCATGTTCGTGATGCCCCAAGCCGGTACGCGGCGGAGCTTCCTCGGCACGGTGGGCACCGGGTTCGGTGCGCTGGCCCTGGAGGCGCTGACCCGTCTGGAGGCGGCCTCGAACCCCAAGGGGGCCGGTGCACCGGATCCGCTGAATCCCTTCGAACCCCGTCCCGCACCGAAGCCGCCCAAGGCCAAGTCGGTGATCTTCGTTTTCCTCGTCGGCGGTCCCTCACAACTCGACACGCTCGACCACAAGCCGCTGCTGCAGAAACTCGACGGCAAGCCGGTGCCCGAGTCGTTCCGCAAGGCGCTGGACGCCACGCGCTTCGCCAACGTCTTCCATGGCTGCAAGGACGAGCTCATGGCCAGTCCGTTCACCTGGTCGCAGCATGGCGAGTTGGGCCTGTGGGTCAGCAGCCTGCTGCCGCACCTGGCCCGGCACGTCGACGACCTGTGCGTGATCCATTCGCTCCAGGCCGAGTCCAACAACCACGCCCCCGCCAGCTACCAACTGCACACGGGCGACATCCGGCCCGGCAAGGCCAGCCTAGGCTCGTGGGTCACCTATGGCCTGGGCTCGGTGAACCGCGACCTCCCGGGCTATGTGACGCTCTTCGACGCCGGGCCGCTCGGCGGGGCGGCGAACTACTCGAACGGATTCCTGCCGGCGGCCTTCCAGCCGACCCGGCTGCGCGACGAGGGCGTGCCCGTGCTGGACCTGCTGCCGCCCAAGGACTTCGCCGACGGCCAGCGCGACACGCTCGACCTCATCCGCGACCTGAACCTGCGGCACCGCGACCAGCGCCCCGGCTTCGCCGAGTTCGACGCGCGCATCGCCAGCTACGAGTTGGCCTACCGCATGCAATCGGCCGCCCTCGAGGTCGGGGACATCGCCGGAGAGCCGGCGGGTCTGCGCCGCGGCTATGGACTCGAGCACGCCGACGCACGGACCCGAGCCTTCGGCCGCAAATGCCTGATGGCCCGCCGACTGGTCGAGCGCGGGGTGCGCTTCGTGCAACTGTACGACATGCCCGACAAAGACGGTTGGGATGCCCACGACAACCTGGTGAAGAACCACGAACCGCGCGCCCGCTGGACCGACCAGCCGGTCGCGGCGTTGCTCGCCGACCTGAAGCAGCGCGGACTGCTGGAGGAGACCCTGTTGGTGTGCGCCAGCGAGTTCGGCCGCACTCCCATGATGCAGGGTAATCGTGGCCGTCAGCACAACGCCGCCGGCTTCACGATCTGGATGGCCGGAGGCGGCGTCCGCCCGGGATTCCGGTTCGGGGCCACCGACGATCTGGGCCTCCTGGCCGTCGAGCACCCGCTCCAGATGAAGGACCTCCACGCCACGATCCTTCACCTGCTCGGCCTGGAACACGAGGCGCTCAACCACGAGGTCAGCGGCCGCCTGGAACGCCTCACCGGGATCGCCGGCGGGGCACGCATCGTCCACGAGATCGTGGGAGCGTGAGCGGGCGCCCGGAGTCAGGCGCACGGCATGCCGTGCCGTGAATCGGGCCTTCCGCCTTGGGCCCGGTCCGTCATGGTCCGTCATGGTCCGTCATGGTCCAGAGATCGGCCGCGAATCGGCCCAGTCCCCGGACCCGCAAGCGCCGGCTCAATCCATGAAGCGCACGTTGTCGACGTACACCGCGCCGCCTTGGGCCGAACGGAACAGCAGGTTCAGCTGCCACCACGCCCCGGTCGCCGGAGCGGCGGCCTTCATGGCGCTGTAGTCGAACTCGAGGGTCTTGGTGGCTGAAGCCCCGCCGTTGAGCCACTCCCAGTCCATCACCTGACCTTGGGTCCAGGTGGCACCGTCGGCGTTCAGGCCGACCTGCACCTCCAGGTTCCAACCCGCCGTCTGCGAAGGACGATGCACGTCGAATCGCACCTTGGAGTGCTTCTTCCAGGCCTCGTACACCGGGGCCCCGAACGATTGCCCCAGCCATTCCCAGGTCATGGAGTTGTCCACCACCACCTTGAGGCTCTTGGAACCGTCGCTCACCCCGGCCTCGGTGCCGGTTTCGATGCTCACATAGGGCGGGTTCTTGCCCGTCGGCAGAGCGTCCTCTTCATAGGATTGGACCTGGGTGGGCTCAATCTTCAGCCCCTGGTCACGCAGTTTGAAGAACCGCGCCGGGGCGGCGGCGGCGGCCGACTCCGTCAGGAACACCGTACGCACCCCGCCCTGCGTGATCGGGGTCGCGCCCGCGAAGGCCCATTCCTTGGCAGCCAACCCCTTGGCGGACCAGAGGAACAACCCCGGATCGGGCAAGGGCCACGACACCCGCCAGGCCGTGCCCAGGGGGCGGAGCACCACCCCACCCGTGCCCTCCTGCAGCGGCTGCAGCTTGGGACCGAGCGCCGACGCGGTGGTAAAGTCCTGGTCCACGCCGGCCGTGAAATCGTTCCCGCCGGCGATCCGCACCCGGCTCAGCGTGAGGACCCGGTCGTTGCGGGTATAGGGCTGGGCTCCGAACAGCGCCCAGGTGTTGTTGCCCGGTGCGAACGCCTCGAAGAGGTCGGCGGGGATCTCTGCGGTGCCCGTCAACCCACCGGGGGCCTGGACGGTCAGCGAGCGCGCCTGCAACGTGAGGGACCAGGTGCCCACCAGGGAGGTCAGACCGCTGTTGGTCTTGGCCCAGAGCAGACCCGCATCGCTGAACCTCACCCCGTGGCCATTGGCGGCGTTCACCTTGTGGCGCACGTCCACCGAGTACCCGCCGGCCTCGGTCTGGCGCGCCTCCAGGAAGATGCCGTTCGGATGGTTCCAGTCGGGACTCGCGCTGGCCGGGGCATCGGGGCCCGAGGTGAGCAGGATGTTCGCGGCGTAGCCCGAGGAACCGGCCTCCACGGTCTCGCTGACGGTCATCGAGTAGGTCACCGGCCCGGCGGCGTTGCGCCAGGACAACGACGGGGCCGCGTCGGCCGTGGTGCCGACGTTCTTGCGGCTGTAGTCGGCATTGCCGGTGGTGCGGATCTCCAGACCCGGCTGCGCGCGGCGCAGGCTCAACGCCGGTGGTGGCGGCGGCGCCGAGGCCTTCACGAACACCAGGTTGTCGATCCAGATCGACTGCGCGCCGGTCAGGCCACTGTTCCAGTGGACGTTCACCCCGACGCTCGCCGTGGCCGAGGCCGGCAGCGGTTTCTCGAAACGGGTCCATCCGGTCTTGGCGAGGGTGCCCAGCGGCACCTCGGTCCCGGGCCATCCCCACCCCACCGGGCGAAGGCGCACCGAGACCGTGCCGAAGTCGCCCTTGGCATTGGGCTTGGTGGCCGGGTCGAGGTACACGTCAAGGCGCACCTTGTCGTAGGGGGCGAAGTCGCTGATGGCCAACCCAGCCTGCAAGGTGGTGTCACCAGCAGAACTGAAATCGACGTCGGCCCGGAGCGATCCCGACTCGGCGTTGCCGCCCGCGTCCAACGCCGGGTCCCACGAGTAGGCCCGCTCGGCCCCCCAACCGCCCGAGAACCCCTGGAGGTCCTGGTCGAACTTCTTGGCCACGAGGTCTTGGGCCCGGAGGACTTGCGGAAGTACCAGGGTCGCGAGCAGGCCCACTGCGGACCAACGACCGGCGCGACGCATCGCTTGGACGAATTGAATCATCCCCGGAACGTGACACAAACCGGCCCGGGGCGCATGAGGGTTTTTGGTGGATGGCGAGTTGCGGCAAATCCCGCGCCTCGTCGGCAAGGCTCCAGCAGAGACGGTTCATCCCATCGTGAGCGGAGCACGGCAGTCGAATCGCTCGAAGGGACACCGTGCCACGGCCGCAGGGAACAGCACCGACACCAAGTGGGAAGGACCGAGGTGTGCCCGGGACTTCTCCGGGCCTTGGCCCGACGGCGTGTCCGAGGGTCCAATGTCCCCGGGCGGCACTTGGGAAGCCGTGAGGGGTAGGATATGGTGCCCACGACAGGACTTGAACCTGTACGATGTTACTCACTAGAACCTGAATCTAGCGCGTCTGCCAATTCCGCCACGTGGGCGACACCTGAGATAACGTCAGGGATGCGGGCCTCCGGAACAAGGCTATTTTTCCCTCGGGCCTGCACGGCTGCACGACGCAGGATTCAGACGCGCAGGCTTGGGAAGGGTTGAGCCCCCGAATTCCAACTTGGGGGGCGCATGAGGGTTCCCGGCGGAACGCAACCTTCCATCCCCAAGCCCTGACGGCCGCGCCCCAGGCTTTCCCCGACCGAGAGGGGCCCTGAAGCGATGTGGTGTCATGGCACCTTTTGTGTCAAAAGTGAGGACCGACCCCTTCGGATTGGGCTGGCCTTGCCGGGAGGGGTTCCCAAACTCGCCGGATGAAGATCTCCCATGCAGTCCTCGTGGCGGTCGCCTCGATGCCTTTGGTGTTGGCCGATTCGGTGGTTCCCACGGCGGCGGACGGACGGGCGCTGAACCTGGGCTTCGAGTCGGGGGACCTGCGCGATTGGCAGGCGTCCGGGGCGGCCTTCGATCAGTTGCCGATCCGAGGCGACGTGGTGGCCAAACGGCGCGCGGACATGAAGTCCAACCATGAGGGCGAGTTCTGGATCGGTGGCTTCGAGCGCTCGGGCGACGACCCCAAGGGAACGCTGACGTCGGTGCCGTTCAGGGTCACCCACTCCTGGGCGAGTTTCCTCGTGGCCGGCGGTCCCTGGACCGAGACCCGCGTGGAGTTGGTGGACTCGGCCACCGGCCAGGCGTTCTTCAAGATCTCCGGCCACGAGAGCGAGACCCTCCGGCCGGTGGTGGTCGAACTGAAGGGGCTCTTGGGCAAGCAGATCCTCATCCGCCTGGTGGACGACCGGTCCGGCCACTGGGGGCATGTGAACTTCGACAACTTCCGCTTCCATTCCGAGCGTCCGGTGCTGCCGAACGAACTCACGCTGAAGGAGACGGCCAAGAACACGCCGCCGCCGGCCGACCAGGTGCTCTTCGCCGGACTTTCCGCCGCGGATGCCGCCGCCAAGGCCACCCTGCCCTCGGGCTTCGCGATGCACGTGTTCGCCTCCGAGCCCGACATCCGCAACCCGATCGCCTTCTGCGAAGACCACCGAGGCCGCCTCTGGGTGGCCGAGGGACTGAGCTACCCCAAGCGCGTCGGTCATCCGCCGGCCAACGGCACCCCGGAACAACTCCGCAAGGACATCTTCTCGGGCAAGGACCGCATCCTCGTCTTCGAGGACACCGACGGCGACCACAAGGCCGACAAGCGGACGGTGTTCCTGGAGAACGTGAACCTGATCTCCGGCATGGAGTTCGGCTTCGGCGGCCTCTGGGTCGGCGCGGCCCCCTACCTGATGTTCATCCCCATCGCCGACGGCGACGCCCCGAAGCCGGCCGGCGAGCCGAGGATCCTGCTCGACGGGTGGAACTACACAGCCGACACGCACGAGACCCTCAACACCTTCAACTGGGGCCCCGACGGCTGGCTCTATGGCTGCCACGGGGTGTTCTGCCCCTCGCATGTCGGCAAGCCGGGGGCGAGCGAGGCCGATCGGCAATGGGTCGACGCTGGCGTGTGGCGCTACCACCCGGTGACCCACCGCTTTGAGATCTTCACCGAGGGCGGCAGCAATCCGTGGGGCATCGACTTCGATGAGCATGGCAACCTGTGGTCGGAGATGTGCGTGATCCCGCACCTCTTCCACATGATCCAAGGCGCCCGCATCCTGCGGCAGGGCGGCGAGCACTACACCTACAACCGCGAGGAAACCCTGCGGAACGCCAAGCACCGGGATGCCCGGAGCCGCAAATCGGTCTTCCCCTACGTCTATGAGGACATCGGCACCCATGCCGACCACGTGCACTGGGCCGGCGCGGCCGGTCCGCATGCGGCCAACGGACGCAGCGACGCCATGGGCGGCGGCCATGCCCACGCCGGCATGCTCTGCTACCTGGGCACCAGTTGGCCGGCCCAGTACCGCAACCACCTCATCATCGGCAACATCCACGGCCAGCGGCTGAACACGGACATCCCCCAGGCCCGCGGCTCCGGCTACGTCGGCAAGCACGGCCCCGACTTCCTGAACTTCAACGACCGCTGGTCGCAGACCCTCAACCAGCGCCTCGATCCGGACGGCAGCGTCTACATCATCGACTGGTACGACGCCAACCAGTGCCACCATGGCCGGGACGACGGCCATGACCACTCGAGCGGCCGCATCTACAAGGTCGTGTACCGGAACCAGCCGGTGGTCCGCACCAACCTGGCGACCCTGACCCCGGCCCAATTGGTGCCGCTGGTGGGCTCGAAGAACGAGTGGCTCAGCCGCCACGCCCGGCGCGTGCTGCAGGAGCAGGTGGCCGCCGCCGGCGCCCGGGAATCGGTCGACGACCTGCCGGCCGGCATCCGCGACTACGCCCGACTGCGCAAGGCCGCCGATCAGGTGCCCGCCCTCCAGGCGCTGCACGATGCCGTGGATGGATCGGGCGACGTGGCCTCGCGGCTTCGGGCCCTGTGGACCCTGCACCTGACCGGCCGCATCCTGCCCGAGGACGCCGCGCGGTGGGTCCGCGACCCCGAGCCCCAGATCCGGGCCTGGACCGTGCAGACCTTCTTCGAGCACTCCGGCATGCTCTTCGGCGAGTCGACCTTCGAGCAACTGGCCGGCAACTCCGTGGAGGCCTTGGCCACCCTGGCCGCCGAGGATCCCTCCCCGGTCGTACGCCGGGCCGTGGCCAGCGCCGCCCAGCGGGTGCCCGTGGCCCAGCGGTGGGACATCCTCAAGAACCTGCTCAACCACGCCGAGGATGCGGGCGACTTCAACCTGCCCCTGCTCTACTGGTACGCCACCGAAGGCCCGGTCTCGACGGATGCCGATCGGGCCACCCGATTGCTGCAGGACTGCAAGATCCCCAAGATTCGGGAATTCATCGCCCGCCGCCTGACCCAGATGGCCTTGGCCAAGAACTGAGGTCGGAGGGCAGCCCTCGCGGGTGGGCTCTCCGAAAGCCCGCCCAGCGAAAACTGGGGGTCCGGGTCCGCGGGGCCCGCGACACCGCTGGGGCTCCCCTGCCTCCATACGGCGGCCGGGAATGGCCGCATCATCGGCCCCGTCCCCGGCCCTTCCGGCGGGCCTTGGCGTCATCGGACCGGGCGCGGGCCGCGGCACCGGGAGACTTGGTCTCCGCTCCGCTGAGGCGGCTCTTGAGTTCGCGGATCTGGTCCCGCAGCAGGGCCGCCTTCTCGAACTCGAGGTTGCCGGAGGCCTCGATCATCTCGCCCTCCAGTTCGCGGATCGTCTCGGTGAGGTCGATCTGGGCGACGCTGCCCTCCAGGACCGCCGCCGCCGCCTGACGCCCCGAGCCCGCGCTGCTGAGGCCCTCCTCGAGGCTGCGCTTCACACTGCGCGGGGTGATGTGGTGGGCCTGGTTGTAGGCCAGTTGCTTCTGCCGGCGATAATCGGCCACGGCCAGGAACTTCTGGATGCTCTGGGTCCGGTGGTCGGCGTAGAGGATCACCCGGCCGTTCAGATGGCGGGCGGCGCGGCCGGCGGTCTGGATGAGGCTCGTGGTGCTGCGAAGATAGCCCTCCTTGTCGGCGTCCAGGATGGCCACCAGGGAGACCTCCGGCAGGTCGAGGCCCTCACGCAGCAGGTTGATGCCGATGAGCACATCGCACTCGCCGCGCCGGAGCGCCCGCAGGATCTCCACCCGCTCGATGGCGTCGATCTCGCTGTGCAGGTAGCGCACGTTCACGCCCAGGTCGCGGAGGTAGTCGGTCAACTCCTCGGCCGTCCGCTTGGTCAGGGTGGTCACCAGCACCCGCTCGCCGCGCTCGACGGTGGCCCGCGCCTCGTGCAGCAGGTCGTCGATCTGCCCCTTCAAGGGCTTGATCTCCACCACTGGATCGACCAGGCCCGTCGGCCGCACGATCTGCTCGGCCACGTTCGAGGGCCCGGCCCAACCCATCTCCGTCGGGCCCGGGGTGGCGCTGATGTGCACCGACTGACCCATGAGCGAGCGGAACTCCTCGAAATTGAGCGGGCGGTTGTCGAGCGCGCTGGGCAGGCGGAACCCGTGATCCACCAGCACGGTCTTGCGGGCCATGTCGCCGGCGTGCATGCCGCCGACCTGCGGCAGCGTGGCGTGCGACTCGTCGATGAGCAGCAGGTAGTCCTCGGGGAAGAAGTCCATCAGCGTGCCCGGCCGCGAACCCTTGGGCCGACCGGAGATGTGGCGCGAGTAGTTCTCGATGCCGGAGCAGAACCCCAATTCCTGCAACTGCTCGAGGTCGAACTCGCAGCGCATCTTGATCCGCTGGGCCTCGAGCAGCTTGCCGTCCCTCTCGAACTCGGCGATGCGCAGGCCCAACTCCTCGCGGATGGAGAGGATGGCGGCGTTGATCTTCTCCTGCGGGGTGGCGAACTGCTTGCTGGGGAAGATGTTGACGGCCTGCAGCGACTCGAGGGCGTCACCCGTCAGCGGGTCGAACCGGGTGAAGCGCTCCAACTCCTCGCCGAAGAACTCGATGCGCAGGGCGTCCTCGGTGTAGGCTGGGTGCAGTTCCACCACGTCGCCGCGCACGCGGAACTTGCCCCGGGTGAGGTCGAAGTCGTTGCGCGAATACTGCAGGTCCACCAACCGGGCGAGCAGTTGTTCCCGGCTGAGCTGCTGCCCGATGCGCAACGGGACGACCATGCTCTCGTAGTCGCGCCGGTCGCCGATGCCGTAGATGCACGACACCGAGGCCACCACCAGCACATCTCGCCGCGACAAGAGCGAGTTCATGGTGGAGAGGCGCAGGCGCTCGATCTCCTCGTTCACGCTGCTGTCCTTCTCGATGAAGGTGTCGGTGCGCGGGATGTAGGCCTCGGGTTGGTAGAAATCGAAGTAGCTGACGAAATACTCGACCGCGTTGTCGGGGAAGAAGCTCTTGAACTCGGCGTAGAGCTGGGCCGCCAGCGTCTTGTTGTGCGACAGCACCAGGGCGGGCCGCCCCATCCGGGCCACCACGTTGGCCATGGTGAAGGTCTTGCCCGACCCGGTCACCCCGAGCAGCACCTGATGCGGCTCTCCTTTTTGCAGACCGGCGACGAGCTTGGCGATCGCCGCCGGCTGGTCGCCGGCCGGGGCATAGTCGCTCTTGAGCTGGAACAGGGTCTCGGCCACGTGCTGATGAAGGTAGACGTCAGGCCCGATCAACAAAAGCCCAGGGAACACCGCGTAGACCGGATAGGAACAGGCAAGCCTCAGGAGGCCAACACCGCTTGACGTGATCACATCCGTGTCTACGGACAACAAACGTTCTGGAACTGAAACTTCGGAAGGTCGGCAATTCGGTGGGTCTGGTGCTGCCAAAGAAGGCGCTGGCCCACCTCAAGGCCGACGAAGGTGACACGCTGGTGTTCTCGGAATCCCCCGGTGGCGGCTACCGGGTGACGCCCCACAACGACGAGTTCACCCGTCAGATGGCGAAGGCTGAGGGAATCGCCCAACGGTACCGCAACGCCCTTCGGGAACTGGCCAAATGAAGGAACCCGTCTGGCTCCGCAGGGATGTCGTGATCGCATTCCACGAGTGCCTGCTGGCCGAGCACGGTGGATCGGCTGGAATCCGGGATGAAGGGTTGCTCGATTCCGCCTTGGGCAAACCCTGGAACGCGTTCACCGACCGAAAGCCTTCCCTGTTCGAACTGGCGGCCGGCTACAGTTTCGGCTTGGTCAAAAACCACCCATTCCTCGACGGCAACAAGCGGATCGGATTCGCGGCGGCCGTCCTGTTTCTGGAAAACAATGGATTCCGATTCGCAGCGACCGAAGTC
>Ga0194113_10005650_pt1 | contig 16055 bp, 18 predicted proteins | sample TA2MahC200mmetaG_FD_146193 | JGI IMG/M metagenome (GOLD analysis project Ga0194113, IMG submission 146193) | Freshwater microbial communities from Lake Tanganyika, Tanzania - TA2015017 Mahale Deep Cast 200m | ecosystem: Environmental > Aquatic > Freshwater > Lake | place: Tanzania: Lake... | reverse complement strand
CAGAAATCTCTCGCGGGCGTTCATGTTTCCAACTGTGGTTTATCGCTCTGGGCTCAAGATGTCGGCCATGGATGACTTTCCTCTTTCAATTCAGGGCTCAGCCGGTCCATCATCCTGTTGGCAATAGTTATGAATAACGCCTGCATCGTCGGCAAGTCGAGTGGCTTGCGCATCTCTGGCAAGATGGTGAACTTGTTGACCTGGAGCAAGGCCCCGGCGAAGAAGAACTCAACCAGCCCGGGGTCCTTCTGCTTTGCTTTGGCAAATAGATCGTCGAAGTCATAGCCAGCTTGCAGGATGAAGTACAGATCAACGAAATCCTTGCTTTCGGTTCGCCCCAGGATAGCATTGATCTTGTTGGCGCCGATGTTTTCTATGGCATCTACGATGACGCCGTCAATAGTTTTTCGTCGGCCGAACTGGGGGCCGAAGTCGCGGACCATGTCTACCTGTAGCGGAATGGCATCCGGATCGTCCTGGGGTACCAGCAAGAACTGCCGGAAGTGCTCCTCCCGCCTAGCTCGGCCGATGCGGCAGCCCAGTCGTGCCACGATGCTTTGTATCTCCCGGTCAGCGGCGGCCAGCGCATCATCGTCCAGGGTGAACAGGTCAAGGTCCTTGCTGAGGCGGTGATACAAGTAAAAGCCGGCCAGAGCCGTACCACCGGTCAGGAAGAAGCGCGAGCCAGCAGCCGTTCCAAAGAAGCTTTTCAGGAAGGCGCTTTGCAGAGGTGTGAGGATTCCATTATTCACAATGGGACCACCGTTCTAGAGCGTAAGCCCATAATTCTCGATCCCGCGGCCAGCGGAAGCGTAATCGCTCGAAATTCTCTCGCACGTCGTCCACCGTCAGGTAGCGCCAGATGTCCTCCCACTTGGCGTACTCCAGGATGCGGGTGATCAGCCACGTCTTTTCGACCTCGTTGTCACCCCGCAGGATGCGGCGCACGTCCTCTTCGGTCAGGTCATAGTCCCATATAAAATAGGGGCGCTGGGATTTGGCTGATTGGTCACTCATGGTCATTCCTCTAACGCAATCGGTACTCCTCGTTCTCGGAATTCGATCTTCCTATGCCTCATCACCACGCTCTGTACCAGCCCCTCGGCTATGAGAAGGGTGATCAGGGAACTGCCGCCGGCGCTGATGAAGGGCAGAGGGATGCCTATCACCGGCAGCAAGCCCAGGTTCATGCCGATGTTTACTATGCTCTGGAAGAAAATCAAAGCGGCCACGCCGCAGGCCATCAGGCGGCCAAAGCTATCCCGAGACAGGCTGGCCGCTCTCAGAATCCGCCACAGGACAATACCAAGGAGGGCAAACAGCAACAACGCCCCCACGAAGCCCATCTCCTCGCCGATGACAGAGAAAATAAAATCGGTGTGCCGCACCCTCAGGAAGTGCAATTGGCTCTGGCTGCCGCTGGCATACCCTTTTCCCAGCCACCCCCCGGAGCCGATGCTGATCAGGGCCTGGTCAATATTGTACCTGGCCGCCGGGTTCTGGGCTGGGTTAATAAACAGGAGTAGCCTGTTCTGCATGTAGTCCTTGAGTGAGAACCAGATGAGCGGCGTGGTCAGAACTCCAACAAACCCGAGAATGCCCAGATGCAACACGCGCATCCCGGCCATCAAGACCATGATCAGCCAGACCACCGCCAGGACAATCACTGTTCCCAGATGCGGCTGCACATAGATCAAAGCCATCGGCACGGCCACGTGGATGATGGAGAACAGCACGTAGTGGAAACGCCCTATCTCTTTCTCGTGTTGGGCCAGGAATTGAGCCAGAGTAACGACGATCAGAACCTTGGCCAGCTCCGAGGGCTGAAAGGAAGCGCCAGAGATCCAGCGCTGCGCCCCATAGGTTGTCTGCCCCACCAGGAGGACGAGCAGCAAAGAGGCGACGGTCAGGGCGTAAAGGGGCTTTTGCAGACTCCCAAAGAAGCGATAATCAATGGCGGCCACTAATGGCAACCAGGCCAGACCCACCAGGGCCCAGATAACCTGCCTGCGAGGCAGGTCTTGCAGGTCTGGCGTGTCCGGGGTGGCGCTGTGAATCATGGCTATGCCAAAAGCGATCAACAGCACAGTGGCAGCCAGCAGCACAAAGTCAAAGTTGCGCCATATCTTGCGCTCCATCCCTTGCTCCTGCGGCGTCAGAGACGCCTCCTACTTAGTGGCCCGCCGTCATTTTCTCGGCCCGCGAGCGCCGAGGAGAGGGATGTCAGCTATCAGCCGGCTGCGCCGCTTGCCCTGAGAGAAGGTAACCTCCACTCCCTCGCGATCAATCTCAACGTGCTTAGAGATGACGGTGATGAGCTCGTTCTTAAGGGTTTGCAGAAGCTCCGGAGAGATCTTGATGCGGTCGTAGGCTAACACCAACTGCAGGCGCTCTTTGGCGATCTCCCGGCTGGAGGGCCGGCGTTTTCCGAATAACCAGTCTAGAATTCCCATGCTTAACCCCCTATCATTGGCGAATGAAGCGGACAAAGCGCTCGACAAGATTAGGCGTCTCCCTGACGTCCAGGAAGGGGACTTCTTCGCCCAGCAGACGTCGGGCAATGTTGCGGAAAGCCAGGCCAGCCGGCGCCCTATCATCCAGAACGATGGGCACCCCCTTGTTGGTGGAAACAATGATGGCCTTGTCGTCGGGGACAATTCCTATCAGGTCTATGGCCAGGATCTCCAGGACGTCGGCCGTGTTCAGCATATCGCCGTAGCGCACCATCTCCGGCTTCAGGCGGTTGATGATCAGGCTGGCTGGCCCTTTCTCCTCGGCTTCGACCAGGCCGATGATGCGGTCGGCGTCGCGGACGGCTGCGACCTCAGGGGTGGTGATGATGAGCACCTTGTCGGCCGGCGCGATGGCGTTGCGGAAGCCCTGCTCGATCCCGGCCGGCGAATCAATGAGGACAAAATCGAAATCAGCCCGCATCTGGTCGCAGAGCTGGATCATGTCCTCAGGGCTGACGGCGGTTTTATCGCGAGTCTGGGCCGCGGGCAAGAGATACAGCTCCGAGACCCGCTTGTCCTTGATCAGAGCCTGGCGCAGGCGGCAATACCCCTCGGTGACATCCACGATGTCGTACACGATACGGTTCTCCAGGCCCATCACTACGTCCAGATTGCGCAGGCCGATGTCGGCGTCAACTGCTACCACCCGCTGGCCCAGGAGAGCCAGGGCGACGCCCAGGTTGGCGGTGGCAGTGGTCTTGCCCACCCCTCCCTTGCCCGAAGTGATAGTGATAACCTTAGCTGCCATAGTCTTTTCTCCAGTTAGTCAGATGGTCCAGGGAGCAAGGAACAAGGGAGCAAGGAACAAGGGAGCAAGAGAGTCTGCGACCCTGCTCCCCTGCGACTTTGCTCCATTTAGCGAGCAGGCTTCCAGGCCCTGACGATAATCCTCCCCTCCTGAACGAAGGCCATCTCCGGCACAGGTCGGCGGCTTGGTTTCCCCTCCGGCGGGCGGGCGATGTGCTTGCCAATGCGCAACTGAGTGGGTGCCAGATCCAGGGCACACACGATGGCCTGGTCGTCGCCCGTGGCCCCGGCGTGAACCGTGCCCCTGAGCCTTCCCCAGATGACGACATCGCCGCCAGCGATGACCTCCGCACCAGCGTTCACATCGCCGATGACCACCACGTGGCCCGGATGGCGGATGACTTGCCCTGAGCGCAAGGTGCAGCGGACCAGGGCACCCTCGCTGAACTCGCTTCGACTAAGTTCAGCGAAGTCCTGCCGGGCTCTCCGTTCTGGTCGGGGTTCGGGCCTGGGGATGCGCTTCGTCTCCAGGCCCAGATGGCGAGCAGCAGCTCTGGTGACTGGCGCTTCGCTAATCACCGTTCCCAGGGCAACCTCGTTCCGGGCTAGCACGGCTCGAATGTTCCCTATTTCCTCAACCGACAGTTCTCGCCGCCCAACCTCTAACGCCACCTGCCCCCCCTTGAAGAACGAGGCCGTGCCGCTCAGTCGCTCTTCGAGCTCAACCAGGAGGCTCGCCAGCTCCCCCTCGCCCATGGTCACCAGCAAACCATCTTTTGTGCCTTTGATATTGACACTGGCCCAGGCCATCTCCACTCCTGCTTCAATGATACCTCATAACGATAGACTTGTCAAAATCGTGAAAGTGGGGCAACAGTTTGTCCAAGGACGCAAGAAGGCGAGGCGCAATAGCGCGGCCTCGCCCTTGAGATACCAAAGACTCACCTGGGCCCGTTAGCTGCCGATCATTTCCCGATGGACATCCCGGTGGGGTCTATCTCGCGCAGGAGGCGGAGCTCCTCCTCCGTGGGCGGCTCGGTGATCTCCACCTGCTCAGGGATTATGATCTCGAAGGAGCTGTTCTCCTTGACGTCCTCGACGGTGACGCCGGGGTGGACGGCCAGGAGCTTCATTTTCTTTGTCTCCTCATCGAAACCGTAGACCCCAAACTGAGTTATCACCCGGTAGGGTCCGCTCCCCTCCGGAAGTCCGGCCCTCTCCCTGGCGCCTGGGCCATCCAGATACCCAGGCGTGGTAAGGAAATCCACCTTCTCCACGAAGCGCCTTTTGTCCTGCCCCATGATGATGATCGTGAGCTGGCAGAGGGAGCCCACGTCGTTGGCCCCGCCGCTTCCGGGGAAGCGCACCTTGGGCTTCTCCCAGTCGCCGATGATAGTGGTATTGATGTTGCCGTACACGTCTATCTGGGCCGCGCCGAGGAAGCCGTAATCGAGGTAGCCGGCCTGGGTTAGGGACATGGAATCGTGCATGCTGGAGGCGGCCACCGCCCTGTAGAAGGTGCGGGAGTCGCCCACAGAGATGGGCAAAACGGGGGACTGAGGGCCCATTCCGCCAGCCTCGAAGACGATGAGGAGGCCGGGGGCGTGGGTCCTCTGGGCCAGCATGGAGGCGATCATCGGCAGGCCCGTGCCCACGAAGACGGATTTCTTATCCTCCAGCATCTTGGAAGCCACGCAGGCTTGAAGTTCCCTGGGGTTGTATTCCGTCGCTTGATTAGCCATTGGTTTACTCCTTCACTTCTTTTCCAACCAGGGAGCCTTCATCGGCTCTTGGAATAGTTCCACTCTGTTCAGATAGCTGAACTTCCTGACGCCCCCGACCAGTTCCAGGTATTCCTCGAAGCACGTCACGCCGAAGACGTACTTGTCGAAGTACTCCTCAGTGCCCTCCGGCGTCCGCGAAAGTCCAAGCCACTCGCCGATGTGCTCCTCGTCGAAGAAGTAGAGGTAGGGCATTTGGGTGGGGTGAGCGCCGTAAGGCACCTCGCAGACAGCGTCTACCACGAAAAAGGGGATGGCGGTGCGGTAAGGCCTGACCCTGATGACCTCGTTGTCAACGATCTCCTCAGTAGTGATGATCACCCGCCGGGCCGCCCTCGCCAGCTCGAAATCCTCCACCAGGATGCCGTCTATCTGGGCGTTGCCGTAGATGTCGCAGCGGGGGACGTGGAACATGGCCACGTCGGGATAGGCGGCGGGGATGAGGCAGAGCGGCTTCCCGCTCCAGGGGTCCTTCACCACCTTGCACGCGCTCTTCTTCAGGGTATCCGTGCCCAGCATGTTGCGAGAGGGGATAAATGGCACCCCCATCATCCCCGCCAGGAAGCGCCACTGGTAGCCGGCGTTGGAGATCTCAGCCACAACCTGGCACTGACCCGTCTCCACCGCCCTCCTACCAGCCGGGGAGAGGCCCCTTAGTTCGTGGCCAAAGGCATAGGCCACTTCCACCCTGGTCACGCAACCTGCCCCGATGAGGATGTCAATGTCGTGCACGGCCGTCTTGCCGGCCATGGCCAGGTCGCGCTTTCCCTGGCGGATGATCTCGTAGATGAGGGCCATGGGGATCCTGATATGGCCAAAACCACCACAGGCGATGTAGTCTCCGTCGTGGACGAATTTCTCCACCGCCTCCTTCACCGTCATCCGCTTGTCATACAGGTCCCTGGATTTGTTCTCCAGCACCCACTTCCGGTTCTCGTCTGGGTCATGCCAGCCGAGAAGTTCCCCTTCGCCTTCTAACAGGATTTCCATAACTGTCCTCCTCGATGGGATAAACCTCAAACTCTACGCTCAAATAGCTCGAAGGCGGGTATATTTGCTCAGGTGAGAGAGAGCGAAGATGGCCCTGTTCACCTGAGAGTAGACAGGGAAGCCCTGGCCCTCGATCCTCGCCGTCGCCTCCCTCACCATCTCCCCATTCCCCTCGACGCAGAAGAGCACTGGCTTGCCGGAAGCCCGCAGCAGGCCGAAGTCGGGAATGTAGGTCTCCCAGCCGGGCATGGCGAACAGGCTAATCACCAGCGCATCCACCCCCGCGTCGCGCAGCAGGGCCTCGATGGCCACCCCGTAGGCCGTTTCCACCCAAACCTGCTCTATGGCTGGCCACAAGTCTACGGGATTCCTTATCCTGTGCCAGGGAGGGGTTATCTCCCTGATGGCCTCCACCGTCGCCAGCGCAAGCTCGGCCAGCTCGATCCCCTCCTTCTGGCAGGCGTCGGCAGCGATGACGCATCCCGCCCCCGTGTAGTGGACGATGGCCACCCTGTTTCCGCTGGAGAGAGGACAGAACTTCCCCCGCCGGGAATGAGGGGGGGCAAAAAAAGAGAAAGCCTTGACCACGTCGAGCATTTCCTCGAAGCTGTGCACCCTCAACAGGCCCGCCTGCTGGCAGGCTGCCTCAAAGACCTCGGCCTTCCCGGCCAGGGAGGCGGTGTGCGACAGGGCCGCCTCGGCCCCCGCCTCGGTGGTTCCCGACTTGAGGACGACGATGGGCTTCTCCCTGGCGATTTTCCTCGCCGCCCTCAGGAAGCGGCGGCCATCGCCCAGTCCCTCGATGTACATGGCCACGACCTTGGTCTGGGCGTCCTCCGCCAGATACTCCAGGATGTCGGCGTCGTCCACGTCGGCCTTGTTGCCCAGGCCGGCCACCTTGCTGATGCCGAAGTGCTCCGCAGAGATGATGTGCTCGAACAATACCCCCAGGAAAAGGCCGGTCTGGGCGATGAAGGCCACGTTTCCAGAGGGCAGTTTTTTTATGGGCAGGAAAGAAGAGGTGAAGCGGGTCTCGCCGTTCAGGATGCCGGTGGTGTTCGGCCCGACCACTCGAATATCGGCCTGGCGGGCAATGACCATCACTTCGTCCTCCAGTTGCCTCCCTTCCTCGCTCTCCTCCGCGAAGCCAGAGCTGATGATGATGGCCGCCTTGACTCCCTTGCGGGCGCAATCGCGCATCACCTCCGCCACCACCCTGGCCGGCGTGGCGATGATCGCCGTCTCGACCGGGCGGGGGATCTGGTCAACAGCAGGATACGCCTTGACCCCCAGAATCACCTCCGCCTTGGGGTTAACGGGGTACACCTGTCCCTCGTACCCCAGCCGCAGCAGATTATCGAGGATATTGGAGCCCGCCTTCCCAGGAGTGGTGCTGGCCCCGACCACGGCCACACTTTGCGGCTCGAACACCGCGCTGAGGTCCCCAGACCTGACAGGTTTTGGAAACCTGTCAGGTCTATCCAGGATCATCCCTTCGCTCTCGCTCAGGACAAGCCTGGCGTCAACCACCAGGCTGCCCTCCGGATAGGCCAACACGGGGTTCAGGTCCACCTCTTTGATGGCCGGGTAGGCCATCACCAGCTCAGACACCTTCAGCAAGATGTCCCTCAAGCTGGCCATGTCGGCCGACCGTCCTCGGCTCTCCGACTCGCCGACTCGCCCATTCGCCGACTCGCCGATTCGCTGATTCGCCGATTTGCTGATTTGCTGATTTGCCCGGTAGCCGTGGAGAAGCTCGTAGCCCCTGATCTCCTCCATCATCTCCTGGGTGTCGTCCTCGGTCACAGGGATGACCCTGAAAGAGACGTCCTTCAGCACCTCCACAAAAACGCCGCCCAGCCCGAACATCAGAACGGGGCCGAAGGTGGCGTCCCTGGTCGCGCCGACGATCACCTCCAATCCTGGCCTCGCCATCTCCTGCACGCTCACTCCGACGACGTTGTGATTCGTGAATTTGGCGACCAGCTCGTGGTAGGCCGCTCTCACCTCCTCCCGGCCCAGGTTGAGCTTCACCCCACCGGCGTCCGATTTGTGGATAACCTCCGGCGACAGGATCTTCAGCACCACCGGGTATCCTATTGCCTGGCTCAGGCTGACCGCTTCCTCCTCGGATTTAGCGACCAAACAACTCGTCGTGGGCACGCCGATGTGTCTCAGGATGGCTTTACATTCGTGCTCCAGCAGGTACACCCGTTGCTCTCGGCGTGCGTGGGATATGATTTCCGCTATCGGGTCGGTCAATCGCACCTCCCTCTACTACTACAGGGCTTGAAGTATCTAATATCCAATATCGAACCCTCCCGCTCGGCCTCGGGCTTGAAGACGGCCTCTACCCACAGGCCGATCTCCACCTGGTCGGGGCTGACCTCGCCCAGACGGTGGATCAGGCCGCCGTCGCTGCCGTCCAGCCTGACGTAGGCCAGGATGTCGGGCTCCGCCAGCGGCTTCTCGTCCAGGTCCAGGTGCAGCACGGTGTAAGTGAACACCGTCCCCGTGCTGGCCACCTCCACCCAACCGTCCAGTTGGGCAAAGCAGCGCTCGCAGAACATGGTGGGGGGCACGTAAGTGAGGGCGCACGCTTCACAGCGGGTGCCCAGGAAGCGACCGTGATCCTTGATCTCGCGGAAGAACCTCTCGCCAGCGATGCCAGCCGTGTAGCGACTGGTGATGGGGATGTCGCCGTGCCAGGCAATGGCATGATGAAGCTTGTCAACTTTTTCCAGAATAGACATGTTGCCCTCCTCAATATCCAATATCTAATACCTGATTGGATATTAGATATTGGATATTGGCTTGAAGTATTTGATGTCCGTAATCGCCCCCTCGCGCTCCTCCGGCGGCTTCCAGACGGCCTTGACCTTCATGCCGATCTTGACGTCGTCAGGCTCCACTTCGCCCAGCAGGTGCATGATGCCCACCGGTGGCTTGGTGCCGTCAATGTCAATCACCGCCGAGATCTCGGGCTCCTCTACCCGCTTCATGTCCCAGGTCACGTAGCACAGCGAGAAGGTGTTGATTGTGCCGGTGTCGGACAGAGCGATCCAGTCGTCCATCGGACGGAAGCACCATTCGCAGAAGTTGCGCGGCGGCACCACCGTGCGGCGGCAGTGCCGGCAGCGCACACCGATGATCCGCCCCTCCTTCAGCTCGGCCAGGTAGCGGCCGATAGCCACTCCTGCGTCCCAGGCATATTCGGCTTTGGGGGTCCAGGTAGTGAAGAGGACATTGCCCTCCTCGAAATCACTCTCTTTTAAGGATGTCCCAGGGAATTCCTTGATTCCGGCAGTCATGGTTGTTCTCCTTTTTGGAAAATGCTCTTGACAACGTCAGCAGAATATGATATACTATATGTGGCAAGAGAGTAAGACGTCGTAGGAAGGGCGCCATGGCGCCCCTTGACCCTTCTGGGGTCTCGAAGTTTCCTTGGCGACGCGGCTTGCCGTTTTTTTGTTTAGACCTTGAGATCGGGTTTGATTCTCACCTGGTAAATCATTTTCTGACACCATTCAAAACGACTGTCGCCACGACGTTGGATCACCCAGGCGACTGTATCCGCCACCTGCAACCCTGAGGATTTGCCACCCAGTACCTGGGCGTTGTTGATCGTTTCCACATCGAATGATGCTGTTCCCAATACCTCCTTCGCTGTTTCGACCACCTTGATCGCCAGAGCCTCCCTCAATGATCTCTCCCATACCTGGCCGTAACGCGCATCTATTAAGGGCCTGGCTGTCGGGAAGTATTTCCACGCTTCAGTTAACGCTCTAGCAACCGCTGCATTATAAGCCTCGTTAGTCAGATCATCTACCCCGACGCTTTCGATATATGCCAACATAATCGCTGCTTCACCAGCTTCCACCCGCCTTACCAAGCGGCGGATAATGAACTGTGCTACTTCAGGATGTTTGTTTGCCTTCTCCCGACTATGCCAGTTCCCTGCCTTCGCCAGTCCGAACTTCCTGACGGCGAATTTCATCACATCGTCAAACGCCCGCGCGTGCCTGGCCAGCAGGATTACGATACACATAGGATCACCTAGCGTTTCATCGAGGAAGAGTTGCTCGAAAGCTTTCGACTGCCCTCCCCTGATATACTTGCTGTGCCAGTTCAATCACCCTCTCCTTGCAACCGGCATATCAAGTCCCCATGACGACAACTGTGCCGACTTGCATCAGGTCGCCCCAGGCCTGGGCCAGGCCCGTCTTGGGATGGCCGGGCACCTGTCGCTTGCCGGCCTCGCCCCGGAGCTGCCAGAAAATCTCGGCCACCTTCATCAGGCCAGCGGCGGCGATGGGATTGCCCACGCCCAGCAGCCCCCCGCTGGGGCAGACCGGCAGGTCACCGTCTCGCTGGGTGATGCCCAGGGCGGTGGCCTCAGGAGCCTTGCCCCTGTCGAACAGCATCAGCCCCTCCAGGTGATGCAGTTCCTTGTAGTCGAAGGGATCGTAGGGCTCAGCAACGTGGATCTCCTTGCGCGGCTCGCGGATGCCGGCCATCTCGTAGGCCATGCGGGCTGCGTTCTCCACGTAGCGGGGATAATATAGATCGCGGTTGGTCCAGTAGGTAGTATCCAGGTTCCAACCCACCCCTTTTATCCACACCGGCTTATCGGTGATGCGCTGGGCCATGTGCTCGGCCGCCAGGACGATGGCTACCGCCCCATCGCTCACCGGGCTCACGTCCAACCGTTGCACCGGCCAGGCCAGCACCTCCGAGTTCAACACGTCCTCCACGGTGATATCGGGATCGCCCAGCAGGCTGCACGGATGGTCAGCGGCGTTGCGCTTGTTCTTCACCGACACCAGGGCAATGTCCCGCTTGTTCAGGCCGTGGACGTGCATGTAGCGGTTCATCTCCAAGGCGAAGATCCACAGCAGGTTGGGCCTCAGGGGGCGCTCGGTGGTGTGGTCGAAGATGGTCAGGAACGCCCCCTGGGGGTGCGGCTGGCAAGAGGACATCTTCTCCTCGCACACCACCAGGCAGGTGTCGAACAGCCCCGAAGCCACGTGGTACCAGCCGTGGATGGGGGTGAAGACACCCGTGCCGCCGCCCACGTAACAGCGCATGTATGGCTTGCGCCAGCCCCCTGACCCGTCGCTGAGATACTCCCCCTTCATGTGCACCCCGTCGAAGGCGTCGGGGGCCGTGCCGTGGATAACGCAGTCAATGTCGTCCAGGGTCATCTCGCAATAATCGAGGGCCATCCGGGTGGCCTCGAAGGACAGTTCCTTACCCGTCTCCTGGGCGCGGCGGACGAACTTGGTCATCCCGGCGCCGACGACGGCTACTTTACCCATACTCATAATTACCTCCTAGAGTTCGAGTTGATATGTTCGCTTCACAAATGCCCCAATAGCCTCGATGACGAATTCAGCGTTGGCGATAGATTCATGGGCATCTTCTTTGCCGTACTGCTCTGAAGGCGTCCAGATCGGCAAATCCACGCGCCCAAAGAGTGGATAGCGAGTCTTCGTGCCCTCCCATTCCAAGGCCTTGATTTTGCGCGCGATCTCGCGGACATCTTTCATTTGTGGAAAGGCAACTACCAGCCGATCAGCGACTTGATGCTCCATCACGATGATGCCTTCGAGGGCCAGAGCGGCTTTGGCTGCTTTCTCTACAGCCTGCTGGCAGGCAGCCACAGCGCGGCTGTACTCATCGCCGTCTCTCAGCAGCCGTGCCGAGCGCAGGTCTGTGCGGGCCTCTTTGAAGAAAGCCCTGGCGACTTCGCTATGGTCTAGCTGTTGCAAGGCCGGGAACCTCCCACACGCGATCTTTGATCTTGCGTGCCTGCCAGATTCTCAGTTGCTCAGCGAAGCGGTCAACAAGGTGGCCAAAGAAGCCGTCTTTATCATACACCAGTTTATGAGCATCATGAATCTCGAACATCAACGGTGCACCGGTCACGGCTGCCTGCTCCGCTTCTTCCGACGTGACCAGAATGATCTGGACAGGTAGGCCATAGTCAAAACCGACCTCGGCAATGTCTAACGCTAGCTCTCGTTTCCCTTTTTCATCAGGCAGAGAACGAGCAACGATGAGGAAATCAAAGTCGGAACCGGAAGTGGCAGTGCCGCGGGCACGACTGCCGAAAAGGACGACGGAAACCAGATCTCCGTCGAGCACGTCACGGGCTCTATCTAGCAGGTCTTTTGTGACAGTATCAGGATGCATAGAAATCCTCCACTTGATTCTCGTTACCCCAATAGTCTTGCTCAACTGCTCAAGATCACCGCCGCCCCGCTGGTGGTCGGCACGCCGCGCCAGCCGAAGGCCAGGCCAGTTTCCACGTCGGGGAGCTGCCGCGGGCCAGCCTCGCCGCGCAGTTGCAGCACCACCTCCAGCACCCGCGCCAGGCCTGAAGCGTCCAGCAAATGGCCGCATCCCAGGCTGCCGCCGGAGACGTTGACCGGCAAGTCGCCATCCATCTCCGTCACCCCCTCCTCGGTGATGAGACCCGCCTCGCCGAAGCGACAGAAGCGCAGCGCCTCCAGGTGCTGCAGTTCCTTGTAGGAGAAGGCGTCGTCAATCTCGGCGAAGTCAATTTCTTGCCTCGGATCGCGGATGCCAGCCATCTCGTAGGCCATGCGGCCCGCTTCCTCGGCGTAGATGGCCCGCGCCCAGGCCCGCGTCTCCAGGGTGGGCGAGTCGTTGCACCAGCCGATGCCCCGGATCCAGATGGGCACGTCGGTCAGGCTCTCGGCCACGTCCCCCGCCGCCAGCACCAGCACGATGGCCCCGTCGGCGTGAGGGCTGATGTCCAGACGGGTCAGGGGATAGGCCACCATCTCCGAATCGAGCACGTCCTGCGGCTCGATGGCCGCACCGTAGGCGGCAGCGGGATTGTAGAGGGCGTTGTGCTTGTTTTTGGCCACCACCTGGGCGCACTGCTCCCGCGTGGCGCCGCTCACGTGCAGGTAGCGGTTCATCTCCATCCCGGCGATGAACACCGGATTGGCTGCCAGGGGGCGGTTGAGGACCGGGTCCATGGCGTAGGCGGTGATGTGGGGCAGGGTCAGCACGTTGGACGCCTTGCTGTGCGCCTCCACTGCGGCCACGTCCACGATGCCGCTGGCGATCTGCATGTAGGCCGTGGCCAGGCCGTGGATGCCCTCACCAGGGATGGTGACGTTGGGTTTGAGTATCCCCCCAAGCTGGTCAGGCACGTACTCGTCGAAGATGCTCGTGCCCTCGATGAAGTCCTCGGCCACGGTGACGAAGCTTTGGACGTCGCGGCGCGGGTCAACCCCGGCGTCCTCGTAAGCCCTGACCGCAGCCTCGTGCATCAGCTCCTTGTACGAGACCTCAGGGGTGAGAGGGCTGAACCCGGTGTAACCTACGCCTACGATGGCTACTCTGTTGGGCATACTGTGCCTCCTCTGAATCTTATATTCGGAAACTCGTATTTACGATAAACCCTATCCAAACTTTACCCCAAGCACGTCCTCCAGCGTCGGCCAGCCGATCTCTTGCAGTTCGTAGCGGACTCGTGCCATAGGGTGGGCGATGCGCTTCAGCACCCGCCTGAGGTCAATAGGGGTAGCGACGATGACCAAGTCGCAGGGAGTGGCGTTGATGGTCTCTTCCAGCTCCTTGGCCTGCTCCTCGCCGTAGCCCATGGCCGGCAGCAGCGGCCCCGTCTGGGGGTATTTGGCGAAGGTTTCGACGATGGAGCCCACGGCGTAGGGTCGGGGATCCACGATCTCTGCTGCCCCAAAGCGCCTGGCGGCCACGATGCCCGCCCCGTAGGCCATCTCCCCGTGGGTCAGGGTGGGGCCATCCTCCACCACCAGCACCCGCTGGCCGCGGATGGCCGCCGGATCCTCGACGAAGATGGGCGAGGCCGCCTCGATGATGATGGCGTCGGGATTGGTGGCCCGCACGTTCTCCCGAACGGTGGTCACGCCCTCCAGATCGGCGGTGTCAATTTTGTTGATAACCACTGCGTCGGCCAGGCGCAGATTGGCCTCGCCAGGGTGATAAGCCAGCTCGTGGCCAGCGCGGTGGGGGTCGGCCACCACGATGTGCAGATCCGGCTTGTAGAAGGGCAGGTCATTATTGCCCCCATCCCAAAGGATGATTTCAGCCTCCTGCTCGGCCTCACGCAGGATCCTTTCGTAGTCAACGCCAGCGTAGACGACCATCCCCCGGTCCAGGTGGGGCTCGTACTCCTCGCGCTCCTCGATGGTGCATCTGTAGCGGTCCAGGTCCTCGTAGGAAGCGAAGCGCTGGCAGATCTGCTCTCTCAGGTCGCCGTAGGGCATGGGATGGCGGACGACCACCACCTTCTTGCCCATTTCCTGCAGGAGGTCTGCCACCCGGCGGCTGGTCTGGCTCTTGCCACTTCCGGTACGCACCGCGCACACCGACACCACAGGCACCCTGGCCTCCAGCATGGTCTCTTTCCAGCCCATCAGACGGAAATCGGCCCCGGCGGCCAGGACCAGCGCGGCCCTGTGCATCACGTAGTCATAGGACACGTCACTGTAACCAAAAACAACCTGGTCAATGTCCAGTTCCTCGATCAGTTCGGTGAGTTTGCTCTCCGGGTAGATGGGGATTCCGTCAGAGTAGCCGGGGCCAGCCAGTTCCGGGGGATAGATTCTCCCTTCGATATTGGGGATTTGGGTAGCGGTGAAGGCTACCACTTCGTAGGCTTCGTTGCCTCGGAAATAGACGTTGAAGTTGTGGAAGTCGCGCCCGGCGGCGCCCATGATGATGACTCGATCTTTCGCCATTGAATTATTCGCTCCCTTGCTTCTTGTTCTTATCCTTCAAGGGAGCAAGGAGCAAGGGAGCAAGGAGCAAGGGAGCAATCTGCGACCCTGCGACCCTGCGACCCTGCGACCCTGCGACCTTGCGACTTTGCTCCATTGAGAGGCTCTACGCCAACTTAGCCAGCAATATGCCAATCTCGTAGAGAAGTATCAGTGGCATCATCAGCAATATCATGTTGAAGGGGTCGTGAGTGGGAGTGGCGATCGCAGCGATGACAGCTATGATCAGGATGGCGTATCGGCGATAGCGGGAGAGTACCGCAGGAGTGACGATGCCTAATTTGGCCAAAAAGAAGATCAAGAGCGGCGTCTCGAAGCTTAAACCCACCCAGAAGAGGAGAGAAGTAACGAAAGAGATGTATCTGTCTATAAACCAGCTAGGTTTGATGATGTCGCTTAGAAAGCCTTCGAGGAAGGGTATAGCCGCGGGCAGCATAACGAAATAAGCGAAGGTTACACCAACCACGAAAGAGACGGTCGCCCCAGGCAGAACAAGATAAAGATACCTTCTCTCCTGCGCTGTTAATCCTGGCGCGATAAAGCTTATTAACTGATAAACGAGGACGGGCATGGCCAGGGCCACGCCGCTGATCAGAGCCACTTTGGTGAAGACAATGATGTTCGCGGTGGGGGACGGACTCACGGGTGGGGTTTCTCCCATAGGAGCGATGAGAATCTCCAGGAACTGCTTGGCGAAGACGAAGCTGAACAGAGTAGTGATAGTCAAGGCGATGGCCGACTTTATCAGCCGGTCCCGCAGTTCCTCCAGATGTTCGATGAGGGTCAGTTTTCTCTCTTCAGCCATTAGCCCTGATCCCCCTGGGGTGATTTCTCAGAAGCGTCTTGGTCCGCGATTTCTTTAAGCTCTTTGGCAGGGGCCTCCAGTTGTTGTGTAATCTCTCGAAGCTCCTCGGCAGGAGCGCTTAGCTCCTGAGTCATCTCCGCGGTGAAATCCGCTGACATTTTGCGTAGATCATTGAAGACTTTGCCGAGGCTCCTGCCTATTTCTGGCAATCGGCGCGGCCCGAAGACAATCAAGGCAATGATGAAGATCAGTATCAATTCAGCAGTGCCTATGTTGAAGAAATTCATCTCTCACCTCGAATTCTGTAAGCGCTCTTTCACCGACTCGGCGTAACTACTCAGGCTGTCATTGCGAGGAGGCGGTTTTTGCCGACGAAGCAATCTCCAATTCGCAAGTTGGGGATTGCTTCGCAAAAAACGCT
>Ga0194113_10005643_pt1 | contig 16066 bp, 16 predicted proteins | sample TA2MahC200mmetaG_FD_146193 | JGI IMG/M metagenome (GOLD analysis project Ga0194113, IMG submission 146193) | Freshwater microbial communities from Lake Tanganyika, Tanzania - TA2015017 Mahale Deep Cast 200m | ecosystem: Environmental > Aquatic > Freshwater > Lake | place: Tanzania: Lake... | reverse complement strand
TTGCAGGGTGCTGCGCGGGATGCCGAGCTCTTCCGCCCACTGCCGTTGACTGGGGAGACGCACATAGCCCTGCTCAAACTCATCCAACTTCTCGGCAATCTCTTTTCTCGACCACTGCTTTCGGTCGATCGCGGTCGCTTCGGTCACAGCGGCACCTCCCCACAAACTGGGAAGGTATTTTACCCGATCTTCTTCCGTCTGTCTGCTCTATCGCTGACACTCCGCCATTCAGCGAAGGCTACGCTCTAAAACTACCAAGTGGCCGAAACGAAGATCATCGCCGATGATCGTCATGTTTATGGTGATTTTTGCTCAGTTGTGGACGACAACCTATCGCGCGATCGGGCAGACGGTCATCGGCGGACTGTCCCTGAACGAGACGCTGTGGTACCTTATGGTAGCGGAAACGATTGTGCTGAGCAAACCACGATTGTCGAACACGATTGCAGAACAGGTTAAAGATGGCTCGGTCGCATATCTCCTCAACAAGCCGTACAATTTCCTGCTATACCACTTTAGCGTCGCGCTCGGCGATGGGTTGAGCCGTTTCGTCTTTAACGCACTCGCGGGGGGCATCATTGTGTGGCTGGCGGTGGGCCCCCCGCCGGATCCGCGTGGCATTCCATTCACGCTGATCGCGATTGTGCTGGCGTGGCTGATTGATTCGTGTATGACCGCAGCGATAGGGTTGGCGGCGTTCGTGACTGAAGATGTTGCTGCGTTCGATTGGATCTATTCCAAGTTCATCCTGATTCTCGGCGGCGTGCTCATTCCACTCGATTTCTTCCCGGATGGGTTGCGCAACATCGTGCAGGTATTGCCATTTGCGTACACAGCGTATGCGCCTGCTCGCTTTTTCGTATCGCCGGATCTATCGCGATTTGCGATGCTCATGCTGGGTCAAGTAACATGGCTGGTGGTTCTAATCACTGCGCTGACGCTGCTCTATCGAAAAGGTGTCTCACGGCTAACAATCAACGGAGGATGAGCGTTGAATGGAGCATCGCCGCGTGAATAACGTCAAGGTCAATCGTTGGCGTAATGCGCCAATTGTACTGTGTACGTGTTTCTCCATCTCTGGGACGCGACCTATCGCGCGCTGGGGCAATCGCACATCGCGGGGTTGTCGCTGAACGCGACGATGTGGTACTTGATGATCGCCGAGACGATCGTGCTGAGCAAGCCGCGCTTGACGAACGCGATCGCCGAGCAGGTCAAAGACGGCTCGATTGCGTACATTCTGAACAAGCCGTACGATTTTTTGCTGTACCATTTCGCCGTCGCGTTCGGCGACGGCGTGATTCGAATGGCGTTCAACGCGCTCGCCGGCGGCACTATCGTGTGGCTGATGATCGGACCGCCGCCGAATATTTTCAGCGCGCCGCTCGTTCTGATCGCGATTCTGTTCGGATGGCTGATTGACAGCGCGCTCACCGCGACGATCGGACTCGCCGCGTTCGTCACCGAAGATGTCGCCGCGTTCGATTGGATTTACGCCAAATGCGTTTTGATTCTCGGCGGCGTGCTGATCCCGCTCGATTTCTTTCCCGATTGGCTGCGCCACATCGCGCAAGCGTTGCCGTTTGCGTACGCCACGTATCATCCGGCGCGTTTTTTCGTCCAGCCCGATCTGGAGCGCTTTGTGTTTTTGATCCTGGGTCAACTGCTGTGGCTGGGCGCGCTCGCGCTTGTGCTCGCGTTGGCGTATCGGCGCGGCGCGGCGCGGTTGACGATCAATGGAGGATGAACTGAAGGATGAAGGCGGAAGGATGAAGGATGAATTTTCTTCCGCCTTCATCCCTCATCCCTCATCCCTCATCCTTCATCCTTCGAGAAAAAGAAACTATGAAACGCGAACTCACCTTCCTGCTCGCGCTCTGGAAAGCGAACCTGCTCGCCGCGATGGAATATCGCGTGTCGTTCATCTCGCAAGTCGTCGGGATGATGTTGAACAACGCGGTCTATTTTATTTTCTGGGTCATCTTCTTCGACCGGTTCAAACAAATTCGCGGCTGGGGACTCGACGATATGTTTTTTCTCTTCGGCGTCGTCGCGGCGAGTTTTGGCGTGGGCGTATTTCTGTTCGGCAACGCGCTCGATCTGGCGAACGTGATCGCGAACGGACGCCTCGATTACTATTTGGCGCTGCCGCGCCCCGTGCTGCTGCACGTGCTTGCCAGTCGCAGTATCACGAGCGGGCTCGGCGATTTCGCGTATGGCATCCTCAGTTTTCTCGTCGCGCGGCAATTCGCGCCGGACACGATTGCGCGCTTTATCCTGGCGGTCATTTTCGCGACGACGATCTTCATCGCGTTTATGACGCTCGTCCAATCGCTCGCCTTTTGGCTGGGCAATGCCGCGCAAATCAGCCAACAAGCGTCGAACGCGCTGATCACGTTTTCGCTTTATCCGACGACGCTGTTCGATGGAAGCGCGCGTTTTATTCTCTTCACGATCATTCCGGCCGCGCTCATCGGCGCGGTGCCCGCCGAATTCATCCGCGCGTTCGCGTGGGAAACGCTCGCGCAGCTCGTCGGCGCGGCGATGTTGTTGCTCGCGCTCGCGCTCGTCGTTTTTCGGCGCGGCTTGCGGCGGTACGAAAGCGGCAGCGCGATCCAGATTCAAGTATGAAGACGAATGACGAATGACCGATGACCGTCGTCGGTCGTCCGTCATCCGTCATTCTCGTTATGAGCAAGCCCTTTCCTAAAGATCAACCAGTTGCGCGTCTCTCACCCGCCGCGCAAGTCAAATTCTTTGCCGACTTGTACCGTCCGATGCTCGACCCCGCCGCGTTCGCGCGATTCCAAACGCGTGTGCGCGACCTGGGTTTACGTTTCGACGACGGCGAGTTGAGCGTGCTTGCCGCGCTCGATCACCCCGACCGAGTGCAGGAATTTCTCGACACGCAGATTTATTACAACGACGATCATTTCTCCGTCGAGCAAGAGGAAACGGCGATGCCGCCGCGCCGCGTTCTGCAAACCGGGGCAGCGCATTGTTTCGAAGGCGCGCTGTTCGCGTACGCGGTGAATTATTTGCACGCGCATAACCCGCGCTGGGTTCTGCTGGAAGCGAGTCAGGACTCGGAACACAATTTGATTCTCTGGCGCGATGCGCGCACGGGGCTGTACGGTTGCAACGCGCACTCGGCGTACCCGCACCTGGACGGACGACGCGCGCAATTCGCGACGCTGCGCGCGCTCGTGCAATCGTACGCGCCGTACTATTTCACCGATTACACGCGCGACCCGAACGATCTCTCGCTGGTCGGTTACTCCGAGCCGTTCGATCTGATCGCTAAATTCGGCGTCGAATGGATCGCCCGCGACGCGCCGCTGTGGGACATTTACTACACCTACATTGACGATACGTGGCGATTTCATTATCTGGACGACGAATCATCCGCGCCGCATTTGTATCCCGTCATTCGCGCGCTGAAAGAAAAATGGATCGAGATCGACGCGCAGGGCAAGCCGTTTGTCAACGTCGCCAACTTGCCGCGCGACGCGCAAACGCTGTGGCGCGCCTTTTGGAATCTGCACGGCGACCATCAAACCTATCGGCGCCCGCGCGGCGAAGAAGCGGAAATCGAAAAACGATTTTTCCGTCTCACCGGCACCACGCCGATCGATCTGGAAGACAACGCGTTCGATCTGCAATTTTTTCTCGCCGCCGGTTTTCACTTGGGGCAAATAGTCGTCAACGAATAGTGTTCAGTATTCAGCGTTCAGTATTCAGTTTCTTCTGGCTACTGAAAACTGAAAACTGAATACTGAATACTGCATACTGTATACCGAGATTCTCATGAGCCAAATCTTCATCCCCGACGCAACCCACTTTCCCGCGACTGCCGACCTGGTGATCATCGGCGGCGGCGTGATTGGCGCGGCAACCGCGTTCTACGCGACGCGCGCCGGACTGGAAACGATCGTCGTCGAAAAGCGCGCCGCGCTCGGCGAACTGACGACGAGCGCGAGTCTCGCCGCGTTTCGCGCGCAATTCGCCGAGCCGGAAAATATCGCGATGATGAAAGAGTCCATCGCGGTCTTTGAGCGCTTTGCCGAACTGACCGGCGCGGACATCGGGTTGCATCAGCAAGGATATTTGTTCGTGACGACCGCGCCGGATGGCTATGCCACAGCGCGCGCGCGCGTCGAATTGCAACGCGCGCACGGCTTGGACGATGTGGAACTGCTCACCGGCGACGACGCGCGCGCGCGTTTTGCGTACCTCGCGCCGGAAATCACCGCCGCGACGTTTCGCCAGCGCGATGGCTGGCTCTCGGCGCACGAACTGACGTACGGCTACGCGCGCGCCAGCAACGCGCAATTTTTCGTGGACACGACCGTGCTCGGATTCTGCCGCGAGCAAAACAGAATCGTCGGCGTGGTCACACCGCGCGGCGAAATTCGCGCGGCGCGCGTCGTCATCTGCGCGGGACCGTTCGCTGCGCCGCTTGCGAAACTCGCCGGGATTGAATTGCCGCTGGAAAATATTCGGCGGCATCAACTCACGCTCGGCAAACATTCGCTCATTCCGCGCGCCGCGCCGATGGTCGTGGATGCGGACACGGGCGCGCATTGGCGACCGGAAGGAGCAGGCGCGGTCTTCGGCTGGTCGCAACCCGAGCCGCCGAGCGTGCCGCTGGAGTACGTCCCGACCGATTGGGAATTTCCCGCGCGCGTGCTTGACGGCGTCGCGCGTGTCACGCCGTTTTGGAACGATGTGATCGAAAATCTAAAGCGCTCCGATCTAGGTCTGGTCGCCGGGCAATACACCGAAACGCCCGATCTCAATCCGCTGATCGGCGCGACGGCGATCGAAGGTTTGTGGCTCAACTGCGCATACGGCGGGCACGGCGTGATGATGAGCGCGGCGGGCGCGCGGGTGTGCGTGGATGAACTGCGCGGCAAAAACACAGACCACGCGTTTCGAGTGAATCGCAAGTTCAAGACGGGGGAGAAAATGGTGCTGTGAGCGCATCGCGGTTGCGCGTGTGACAACGAGCGCAGGGTGCAATTCGGTTTGGGGGAGAAATTGTCACGCTGAGCAGTTCGGCTTCGCTCACTGTAAACTCCGCGAAGCGTCTCTCAAGCAACTCGCGAGATTCTTCGCTTCGCTCAGAATGACGGTTGCCCCCGAAGGTGAATTACACCCACGAACGCGCGCGCGTTTGCTCGAATCGAAATTTTGATGTACAATTCGCCCGCTGGTCGTCAGAGGAAACGATGCGTGATTCGCCCACACCGATTCGCCTAGTCCTGCTCGAACGTCACGCGCTCGTGCGCGCGGGCTTGCGCGCCTTGATCGAGCGCGTGCCGGGGTTGTGCATCGTCGGTGAGGCGGGGCAAGCGGCGGACGCGCTGGCGGTGGTCGCGCGCGCGCAACCGGATGTCATCTTGTTCGAGCCGAACGCGACCGACGATAATGAATGTGAATTGATTCCGCAACTACTTGGCTCGGCGGCGCAGGCGCGCCTTTTGCTGATCACGGGATCGGCGGACGCGCGGTTGCATTGGCGAGCCGTGCAACTCGGCGCGATGGGAATCGTGCTGAAGGATGAACCGATCGAAATTCTGATCAAGGCGATCACCAAGGTCTACGCCGGCGAAGCATGGTTGGATCGTTCGATGATGGCGGATGTGATCACTCGTTTTTCGCATGGGGAGAAAAGGTCGCCGCCCTCTCCGGAGCAGAATCGGATCGCGTCGCTCAGCCAACGCGAACGCCAAGTCATCGGGCTGATCGGCAAGGGAATGAAAAACAAACACATCGCCGATCAATTGTCAATCAGCGAGTTTACCGTGCGCCATCATTTGACTTCGATCTTCACAAAGTTGCAGGTGGACGATCGTCTGGAGTTGATCATTTTTGCGTATCGGCACGGACTGGCAGTGTTGCCCAAGTGAAATAGCGTGCGCGATGGTTTGAATCTACCCGCAGGGAATTTCGTACCCTGCGGGTTTTCTTTTTGCGATTCCGCGCGGGCACAATTGTGCTACTAGAGTGTGTTAGTTTAGCGATGGCGTGCCGCCGAAAAATGGTCGTTCTGAATATCCATAGATGTCGGTTGAAACGATGCGCCGCGCGCGCGATTTTGTTATAGTGCGGTTATGTTGACGCAACAGGCGACGTTTGCAAACCCGATTTGGACGGGCGTCCCCGAACGCCGCCGCAAGCCGCGCCTGGAATGTGTGTGTCCGGCGATCGTGCGCGGTCGAGATGCCTGTGGGGACAAATTCGAAGAGCCAGCCACGACGGTGAATCTCAGCGCTGGAGGAGTTTACCTCCGAATGAACCAGCGCTTGGAATACGGCAGTAAATTGTTTGTGTTGGTTCGTTTGGTGACTGCGCTACGCGGTGACGGGTTGGGTTCTTCCATCGCGATGCGCGGCGTCGTTGTGCGCAGCGAACCGAGGGCAGATGGACAATGTGGCTTGGCGCTCAAGTTGGATCGCTACCATTTTGTCTAGCGCAAGTTCGTGCGCGGAAGGAGAGCAAAATGGTTTGGAAAACGCGTCTCTTCAAGATGGGCGCGCTCGTTGGCGTCTGCTTGATCGTTTCCGTGATCAGTGTGGCGGCAGAGCCACTCTGCCACATTACGATCAACACGCAAGTCAGCAGCGGCGTGTGGCCCTCCAGCATTCCCCAAGGACAATCGGTCTTTGACACGGCAACGATCAAGCCCGATTCCACCGGGTTGCTTCAGGGCACGATGAAATTCTACGTCTGTGGTCCCACGACGAGCGTCACTCCTTGTTCGAGTGAGGGGACGCTTGTCAGCACGACGACCCTCAACCGTAATGTGACGGCAAACGTGGCGTTTACGGTTCAATCAGGAAACTATACGCCGACTGCCACCGGCGTCTACTGCTTTCGCGCGGTGTTCACTCAGACCGGCGGAATTTTTCCAAGTCTGACGCACGTTGGGGGGAATTCCGGTACGCTGTCGGAATGTGTCACCGTAACGCCGTTGTTCAGCATCGGCAACCTGGTCTTCAAAGACACGAATCAGAATGGCATTCGAGACAACGGCGAGACGGGGCTGCCGAACGTGGCGATGCAACTGCTGAAATATCCCAGCGCATCGTGCGTCGGCGATCCCACGTTTACTTCAACGACCACAGACGCAAATGGATACTATCGGTTTGATTTTACGCAGACCGGATATTACAAGGCGCAAGTCGCCGCCGCCAATTTCAACTCGGGGGGTGCGCTCTTTGGCTACCTCAACAGTAGCCCCACCTTCTCCAGTTATAATCCCACGACTAACAGCAACGATAGCCGCGATCACGGCGTGTTCCCCGCAGTGGGAGGCGCGATTCAATCCGAATGCGTCACGATCAACCAGGGCAGCGCGCCAATCGGCGAAACGAATTTCGGTCCCGGCGATAGCGCCGCAGCGCCGGACGCAAATTCCGATCTGACCCAGGATTTCGGGTTCTGGAGTTCGCCCACCGCCGTCACGCTCTCGTCGTTCAACGCGCAACCCGATGCCGGGAACAACTTGTGGGCATCTTGGGCTGGCGCGGTGGGTTTGATCGTCGCCGGATTCGGCGCGTTCCTGTTCGCGCGGCGATAATCCGCTTGTTTGTCCAGAATCGTGTAATGTTGTTGAGGCGCGCGGATTGTGCGCGTCAGCGCACCCACTTGCACAAAATCGGCAAGATGCCGATAATACAGCACGATCGAAACGTGGTCGAAAACCATCCTTGACGCGTTCAGGCGCGGCAAATCACATTTCGTCATTGGAGGAAATTCATTATGAACGATCCAAAAATTCAGGATGAAGCGCGACAACCAGAAGCGGACGCGCGCAAGCAAGCGTACGAAAAGCCAGCAATCACCTACCGCGCGCCGCTGGAAGCGACGGCGGGGGCATGTGATGTCCGACCACCGGGCAAAACTAACATAGGTTCGGACGTCTGCTCTAGCACTGCAAGTTAGTCCTAGTTTTGCTCGTTCTAGAAATCTATTTTGATCTCTGACTGCGAACACAAGACAATTCTACGCGTCTTGTGTCGTGAATGGTCACGCCGCGTATGCAAAAACGCGAACAGGCAAGCGGAAATTCCCGCTTGCCTGTTTTTCTTTCTTGCACCAAATCTGAGTTGTTTCAAGCGATCTGCTTGCCGCGCTGGAGAAACAACGTCGCGCCAATCACAACCAACGCGCCGGCAATACTTGGGAAGATCCAGCGCCCCGCGATCGGCTCGCTCGCCGCGCGCGCGGTGAACGACGACAGCGTTACAGCCGTGGGCGCTCTATTCTCGACGGTGAAATCAACGTCTGCCACGGAAGTCAGACTGCTGACCCCACGCGGCGCGCGCGTCACCGCGCCGATGCGCGCGTTCCAGGTTCCCGTCGGCGCGCCAGTTGGCACTAGACACGATCCTTGCGCGCTGCCGCTCGCATCGGTCGTGCCGGAGAGAGTGCATTGCGCAGTTCCGCCCGGTTGATTGACGGTGTAGTTCACAGTCGCGCCACTCAGATTCGCGCCGTTGGCATCAACGACGTGGATGCGCAGAACGACCGTATCGCCTGCGATGAACGCGCTCGTCGGCGTGAACGTACTGCCGAATAATTTCCCGGTCACGAACGAATCAACCCGCGCCGTATTCGGCGTGATCAAGAATTGATTGTTCGCCGTATTCCAGTGCGTCGCCAGATAACTTCCGGCGGGCGGATTGGTGTGATAGTAATCGTCGTGATTGCAATCGAACAAACTATCGCCCGCGGGATCCGGGCAGACGATCTGAATGGGGCGCCCGCCGTGATCGCACATATTATCGTAGCCGTCCGTGCAATGCCAATTCCCATCGGAATGAGGCGCGCTCATTTGCACGCCCCCCAGGTTGTGCATCAACTCGTGCGCCGCGATCACGCCCGACCAACACCCGGCGTCAGTTCTGCCATAGTGCGGACCCGTGTTGTTGCGGTTGGTCGCCCCGGGCGAATCGTCGTACTCGATCGTTCCGATCCCGCAGTACACACGCGCGTCCATAAAGATGATGTACTTGCGGTCCGTCCGATTGTACCCCTTGTTCCAGAGTTCGCTCAACGTGTTGGAAAAATTATCGTCGCCTGTTGTGGAAAGTACCACTTCGGTGATCACCGGATTGCAATTCGCGTCGGTGACAAAACGGACGCGGCGATCGCCGCCGGTTTGCGCCGCGCTATTCCGAAATTCGGCGTCCACGTCTGCCACCCATTGCTGAAACGCGGCGAGATAGGTCGCGTAACGACTTGCCACATTCGACGCGCGCGCGTACAGCACTTGCACGCGATTGCCGGAAACGCCATCGCCGTCGCAGGTGAGCGCGTTCGACGCGCGGCTGGCAGATTTGGGGAGCGGCGGGACGCTTTGGCTCACGCGCATCTGCGCGGGCGCGGCATCGGGACCGTGCGTGCATTGCTCGCGCAATCCTTGCGCGCCGGGCACCAGAACTTTGAATCCGCCGCGGCAATTGCCAGCCGTCGCAACCGCGAGTCCGTCATAGACGAGACCACGCGCAGGATCGTTGGGTGGAAGTGGACGTTGCGCTTGCGCGCCAGGCACGAGCGCGGCAACGAGGAGAAAAACCAGCGAGGCGAAAACAAGCGCGAACATAGAAAGAACAGCGATCTTTTTCATACAACCCCCGAAAAAGAAAATCGCGCGGCAGTCGAAGCAGCGGAATGTGCCCTTCTATGTTCTTCGGCGGCTCGGCGATCATAGTCGGACGGACGTTAGACCCGTAGCTTTGCGTCTCCAGCTTTCGCTGGGTTTGCCATTGTCGAAAACTTTATTTTCGTCTCCATTATACGCCGCGCGGAATTTCCAACAATAGGATGATGGTCTTAGGACTAGAGTCATACCGCGCGTTTCAGAATCGGCGCAACACTTTTTTCCAAATGTGCTATAATCGCTTCGCGATTCGTACTGCTCACCCTGTCATTTCGAGGCGCGCTCTTTGCGCCGAGAAATCTCGCCTCCGCAAAAACGAGATTTCTCGCTGCGCTCGAAATGACAAAGGGCGCAACATGCGATTCAATCTTCGTCCGAAAGGAATTTGATGACACCCGAATCTCTCCCGGTCACGCTTGCCGATGTGCGCGCGGCGGCGGAACGATTGCGCGGCATCGCGAATCGCACGCCAGTGCTGACCTCGCGCACGTTCAACGCGCGGACCGGGCACCAAGTTTTTTTCAAGTGCGAAAATTTCCAGCGCGGGGGCGCGTTCAAATTTCGCGGCGCGTACAACCGGCTCGCGCAACTCTCCGCCGACGAAAAACGACGCGGCGTCGTCGCGTTCTCGTCCGGCAATCACGCGCAAGGCACCGCGCTCGCCGCGCAACTGCTGAACATTCCGGCGACGATTGTAATGCCGGACGACGCGCCGCGCGTCAAACTCGACGCGACGCGCGGCTACGGCGCGGAGGTGATCGTCTACGACCGACTGACCGGCAACCGCGAAGCGATCGCGCGTCAACTGGTGCAAGAACGCGGCGCGACGCTCGTGCCGCCGTTCAACGATCCGCACATCATCGCCGGGCAAGGCACTGCCGCGCTCGAACTGCTGGAAGAGATTCCGGATCTCGACGCGATCATCGCGCCAGTGGGCGGCGGGGGCTTGATCGCCGGTTGCGCGATCGCGGCGCGCGCGTTGCGTCCGCAAATTCAGATTTTCGGCGTCGAGGCGATCGGCGCGGATGACGCGAAACAATCGTTGCAACGCGGCGCGATCGTCCACATCGAACCGCCGACGACGATTGCGGACGGTATCCGCACGCAAGCCATCGGCACACTGACGTTTCCGATTCTGCGCGCGCTGTTGAACGACGTCGTGATCGTGAGCGACGATGAAATTCTCGACGCGGTGCGATTTGCGTTGACGCGAATGAAAATCGTCGTCGAGCCGACCGGCGCGGTGCCGATTGCCGCCGTGATGCAAAATCGAATTCCGGCGAATCTCGCGCGTATCGGAATTATCGTGAGCGGCGGAAATATCAGCGGGGAGTTGATTCGTTCGGTAGTTGGGTAGTTGGATAGTTGGATCGTTGCGGCGGTCAGCCGTCAGCGGTCAGCGGTCGTATTTTGGAGGAAGAATCACAGTGCGAAGAATTTTATCATTGATAGTTGTGTGGCTCGCGTTTGGGTTGGGCGCGTGCGCGTCGCCAACGCCGACGCCAACGCCCACGCTCGCGCCCACCGCGACGCGCACAGCGACCGCGACGCGCGTGCCCACCGAAACACCAACCAGCACGCCAACGCTGACCGCAACGCCAACGCTGACGCCGCGTCCCAGCGCAACGCCGACGCTCGCGCGCACGCGCACCGCGACGGCGACGCGTACGCCCGCAGGACCCAGCCCCACGCCGAGCGCGGCGCAAATGTGCGCGGGGATGCTCGGCAAAGTTCCGGCGGGTATTTACGTGATGTACTTGCAACCGGTGACTGAATTGAAATGGGATTTTGATCCACGCCAATTTCGCGTGGGGTTGTGCAACGCGAATTCCCCGTCGGCGGTGCCGCAAGGGAAATACAAGATCGCGATGAGTTTTTCGGCGAGCGGCAGTCATTCGACCGAAAGCAAGCCCTCGACGGCAGAACTCAAACCAGGGTTTAACGAGATCGCCGTCGGACCCTGGGTGCCCGGTTTGGAAAATCATCTGGCGCAGTGCGCGGTCAAGTCGAACGCGGAGACGCGCGTGATGTACAACGATACGCCCGATCCGCTTTATCGCGCGCTGATGTGGCACGATGGCAAGGATCGCGTGACGATGCAAATCAAGTGCGGTGGGAATTATCCGTGATCGCAAGCCGACGCGTCCAACGCGTCGGTTTTTTCTTGTGCGCATCAGTGTCATTGCGAGGAGGCGATTTTTGCCGACGAAGCAATCTCCGATCTACATTGGGGATTGCTTCGTCGCGGACTACGCTCCTCGCAATGACAGTGCGTGTTGCATTTTGCTCCAGAAAAATTTGCGCGATAATTATGCCGTGAATTGGCATAAACCCGTGCTACAATCTTGTCAGTTGAAGGAAAATTGAATGTCGAACACGGCTACGCGGCTGATCACGTTGCTGATGCTGTTGCAAAGTCAACCGAATCAAAAAGCGTCCAATCTCGCGGAGAAACTGGGCGTCTCGGTGCGCTCGCTTCATCGCTACATCACGATGCTCGACGAAATGGGCATTCCGATTTACTCCGAGCGCGGACCGTACGGCGGCTTTTCGCTCGTGCGCGGCTACAAAATGCCGCCGCTCGTTTTCACGCCCGAAGAAGCGGTTGCGATCTACTTGGGAACAAGTTTGGTGCGCGAGATGTGGGGCAAGTTGTATCAGGATGCCGCGCAAGGCGCGCTCGCCAAACTTGACAATGTTCTGCCGGAAGAACAGCGCAACGAAATCGCGTGGGCGCGGCGCACGCTCATCACGACCGGAATGCGCCGCGCGCAACTCGATCCACTGACGCCGACGCTGGAAAAATTGCGTCGCGCGATTCGCGAACAACGGCGCGTGCGAATGGCGCATCGCAAACAAAACGATCCGGACGCGCAGACGCGCGAACTGGAGCCGTACGCGCTCGTGTATCGCGCGGGTTGGTGGTACGTCGTCGGGCATTGCCGCTTGCGCGACGCGCGCCGCTCGTTTCGCTTGGATCGCATCGTCGAATTGACCTTGCTCGACAAGACGTTTCAACTGCCCGCCGATTTCAACGCGCAAGAATTTCTGGCGCAAGGATTCGAAACGGAAACCAAAGTGCTGATCCAATTGCGCTTTGCGCCGGACGCCGCGCACATCGCGCGCGATAGCGGCGTGGCGTGGGACAGCATCGAACCGCAAAGCGACGGCGCGTTGATCGTCACGCTGACAATGCCGGATTTGCAATGGGCAACTTCGATGGCGCTGGGATTCGGTCCGATCGTCACGGTGCTGGCGCCGGAGGAATTGCGGCGCGCGGTACGTGAATCGGCGCGTGCAATCGCGGAGCAATACGCGAAGATTTGAATTTTTCAACCAGGAGGAGACGATGCCTAGACCCACGAACAAGGAACAAATGTTTGTCGCCGCGCAAACTGAACGCGCGGCGTTGGAAAAATTATTGGACGCCTTGTCGCCGGAAGAGATGAGCGCGCCGAGCCGCGCGACCCAGTGGTCAATCAAAGATGTGCTGGCGCACCTGCTCGAATGGGAGCAGATGTGTTTGGGATGGTACGCCGCGGGCTTGCGCGGCAAGACGCCCGCCGTTCCGGCAGAGGGCTTTAATTGGGGACAGTTGCCGGCGTTGAACGCGCAAATCTATGAAAAGTACCGCGATGTTCCGCTGGCGCAAATCCTGAAGCAGAGCCGCGCGTCCTATCGCCAGATTTTGAAAACGATGCAAGGGATCAGCGAAGCCGATTTGTTTACGCCGGGCAGGTATGCCTGGACGCGCAAGAACACGTTGGCGGCGTATTTCACTTCCGCGACCAGCAGTCACTATGTTTGGGCGCGCAAAGAAGTACGCCAGCGTCTGAAAAAATAAAGATGCTGCACGCGCGAAAATCTTGGAGACAAAAAATGTTCGAGTTACCCGAATTCACGACGCTCGTCAAGCAAATGAACGAAACACTCAAAGGCAAAGTGATCCGCGAAGGCAAGTTGGGCAATCTGCCGCACAAATTCGTGTGGTACAATCGCAAGCCGGACGAGTTCGCGCGATTGACGCAAGGCAAGCGCGTCGGCAAAACCTGGGCAAAAGGCAAGTGGTTGTTCGCGCCGCTCGAACCTGGGTACGTGTTGGTCTTTGGCGAATGCGGCGGCAAGATTTTGTATCATCCCGCCGGAAGCGCACCACCGAGCAAGTATCATTTGCTGATCCATTTCGACGATGGCTCGGCGCTCTCGGCGACGACGCAGATGTGGGGCGCGATGGAGCTGTACGAAAAGGGCAAAGAGCGCCAGCGGCAGTACATCAAAGATATGCGGACGACGCCGGTTGAACCTGGGTTCACGTTCGCGTATTTCAGCGCGCTGATTGACGAGGTCACCCAGATCGAAAAGAAGAGCGCGAAAGGATTGCTGACCCAGGATCAACTCATTCCCGGCTTGGGCAATGCGATCGCGCAAGATATTTTGTTCCGCGCGCGCCTGTCGCCCAAACGTCCGATCGGCGATCTCACCAAGCCGCAGCGCCGCCAGCTCTACAACGCGATCGCGCAAACCGTGCGCGCGATCATCGCGCAAGGCGGACGCTACGACGAATTCGATCTGTACGGCAACCCCGGCAAGTATGTTCGCCTGATGGACAAGAACGCGCTGGCGCGTCCCTGCCCGGAATGTGGCAGGCGCATCGAAAAGATCGCGTACCTGGGTGGCGCGTGTTATTTTTGCGCGAATTGCCAAAAATAAATCACCCTGCTCTGTCATTTCGAGCGAAGCGAGAAATCTCATTGTTGCAATGACGAGATTTCTCGGTGCGAAGACCGCGCCTCGAAATGACAGGCGAGCGGTTAGGTCTCAATAATCAGGACATCGTGTGCGCTGGAGCACTCAGGACATCGCGTACACATTAACAGCAAAACGTAATCAGGACATCGCGGGCATTTTTCGATTTTCGCCCAAAATACCGCATGATTTTTGTGTGAAAGACTTGAAATCGCACACGATGTCTTGACTACTTGCCCGGTTAGAAATTTAACAAAAGCCGCACACGATGTCCTGATTATTGACAGTTAGGAGTAACTGAATGAAAAAAGCAATCTTGCTTGTGGTAGCCGTCTTGCTCGTCGTGATCATCGGCGGCGGGGTATGGTTGTGGAACGCGATGCAGCAGCCGTTGTACGAACCAGGGATGGTGCGCGCGGAGAGAAATTTGCGCGCGCCACTCGCGCCGCCCGCACAATCGGCGAAGCAAGATTTTTGGAACGTCGAGAGCGACATCCAGTTGTATCACTTTGCCGATGGCGCAGGCGCGAATGTTCTCGTTGTTCACGGTGGTCCCGGCTTTCCGTTCGCACAACCTTTGCCTTCGCTCAAAGCGTTGACGACGAATTACAAATTCCACTACTACGATCAACGCGGCTCCGGCAAATCATCGCGTCCGATTGACAAATTCGCGTCGTCGAACTTTTACGAGAATATGCAGATGCTCGACAAGACGTTGGGACTGGGCGCGCAGATCGCGGACATTGAGCGCGTCCGCCGGATCCTGGGTGACGACAAGATCATTTTGGTTGGACATTCGTTCGGCGGATTCATCGCGTCGCTCTACGCGGCGGAATTTCCTGAGCGCGTCCGCGCGCTGATCCTGATCGCGCCGGCGGAAGTGTTGGTGATGCCGCCGGAAAGTGGCGGGCTGTTCGAGCAGGTCAAGCCGTTGTTGCCGGACGCGATGAAACCGGAGTACGACGCGTACCTGAAACGCTATCTCGATTACGGCGCGATCTTTTCCAAGAGCGACGCGGAACTTGCCGCGCTGAACGCGGAATTCGCGCGCTATTACGCGATTGCCGCGCAGCGCAAGGGGTGGAATGTCTCAATGGACAATCCGGTGAGCGCAGGCGGCTGGATGGTGCATGCGATGTACTTCAGTATGGGCTTGCGTCACGATTATCGCGCCGCGCTCAAAGCGGTCAGCGCGCCGGTGCTGGTGATTCACGGCGACAAAGATTTGCAATCGGAAAAAGCGAGCCGCATCTACGCCGACGTTTTCCCGAACGCGGAATTTCGCGTGATCGCGAACGCCGGGCACTTTGTCTTCAACGATCAGCCGGAGGCATTTGCGCGCGTCGTCGTCGAGTTCTTGGGGAAAGTGAAGTAGCAGGGATTGGTGATTAGTGATTGGTGACTAGTATTACAACGTTACTTTAGTTGGGCATGAAGTTCCCGCAGTTTGCGTTTGCGGTGGGAAAGATAGGCCGCGCGGTTCCGTTTCTGAATCCGCTCCACCTCGTCTAACGCGGACTGCACATCAAACTTGCGCTGTGGCAAGACGACTTGGAGTAACTGGCGTACCTGGGAAACAGTCAGGGCAGGTGCATCCACTCCCATCTTCACCCGCAAGCGCACGAGAAAGAGATGCGAGAGGAAGGTCAT
>Ga0194113_10005633_pt1 | contig 16080 bp, 10 predicted proteins | sample TA2MahC200mmetaG_FD_146193 | JGI IMG/M metagenome (GOLD analysis project Ga0194113, IMG submission 146193) | Freshwater microbial communities from Lake Tanganyika, Tanzania - TA2015017 Mahale Deep Cast 200m | ecosystem: Environmental > Aquatic > Freshwater > Lake | place: Tanzania: Lake... | reverse complement strand
CAGACCGCCTCGCCTCCCCTGCTCGGCGTCTTCGCCTTCGATCTCGACTGGGTACCGCCGCCCCTGCGCGCCGATTTCTTCGACCTTTCGCCGGTTCTGGCGGGAGTCCCCGACTCGCTGGTGATCGAGGAGGACCGGGACCTCGCCTTGGTGACCACCAGCGGCAGGGCGGAAGGCGTGTTCGTTTTCAACCCGGCGCATGGCTTCCGCTACGAGGCGAGCTACACCTGCACCGGGGGTCTGGTCAAGGTTCCGGGCGGCGAGTTGCCCGATTCCGCGGGCAATCTGCTGAGCGAGATCCGGACCGTGTACACCAGCGGCGCGGCTTTCCTGCGGGGCAAAGTCTATCTGTCCAGTTCCAACTATCTTCAGACCGGATTCGATCCGGTGTGCGCGCCGGGCACGGTTCGGGTCGTGCCGTTCCGGGCCGACGAAGATCCGCCCCGGTTCGTGGTTGACCCTGAACCCAAAGCCGTTTTCACCACCGCCTTCAACCCCACGGAGGTCACTCCCTTCGAGTTCGCGGGCAAGGGGCCGGACGGCCAGCCCCGGACTTACCGGGTGCTCCTGGTCACCAACACCGGAGTGCTCGCCATCCGCAACGGCCGGGGCGCCCCGCTGACCAACGCCAGTGTGGACGTGGTGGATCCGGACAACGACTGCGTGGTGGCTGCTTACCCCCTGGGGCTTGCGGCCCCGTCCTTTTCCAAGATCGCCATCGCCAGGCAGGAGGTGACCATAGACACAGAGGTCCATCCTCTGTATCGCGGGTACCTGGGCAGTGCGGCGTACAACCACATCTACGAGCTCGACCTGACGGGCCTGGAGGAGCACCTCCTGGAGAGCGGTTCCGTGGAGTGCCCTCAACGCGTGGGCCTCCCGCTCCTCTTCCACAAGATCCTGGCCTCCCTCGACACGCCGATCTTCGCCTCCGGGAATACGCAAAAGAACAACCCCAACCTGGTCCAGCAGGTCGTGGTCAGCCACGACGGCACCCGTGCCTATGCCACCGGTTTCAACTCCGGCACCCTGGCTGTGCTGGAGGTGGGGGCGACCTACCGGCAGGACCCGGAGAGCGGCAGGCTCCTGCCTCTTCCCAGCCCCAAGATCCCCATCGGCGTGTTGCAGATCACGGACTCCATGCCCACCCTCAACGAGAGCGGACCCGGCCCCGTGGCCGTGCGGCCCGGCGTGCCCGGCATCGACTTCCCGGGCCCGGACCTCTTCGTGGTCACCGGCAGCCCGGTGGGGGAACTGAGGCTTGTGCGCACATACTGAACTTGAAACCTGAGTTTGATCAGGATCCCCCAGCCGGTTTGCTGACTGCGGGTCCGCCTTCTGCTATACTGTATCAGAGAGGAGCCAGTGACCTCGTGAAGGGTGAAGGGGGAATCTCCTGCACCCTGTCCGGCGAAGAGACGGAGAAGCCCCGCTCGGGGGGGACCATCGAAGCGGCGAGCACAAAGCGTCCAGGGGGATGGAACATGAAAGTGGCGTTTCCGGTCGAGGAAGACCGGGGAGTTCATAGTCTGGTGCACGGGCATTTCGGGTCCGCGCGCTTCTTCGTGATCACGGATCTGAAAAGCGGGGAGAGCAAGACCCTGGAGAACCGGGACCGGGAACACGGTCACGGGAGCTGCCAGCCGCTGAGCGCTCTGGGCACCCCGGTGGATGGGGTGGCCGTGGGCGGGATCGGAGGCGGGGCCCTCGGAAAACTCCTGGCCGCGGGAGTCAAGGTCTACCGGGCCGTGGAGGGCACGGTGCAGGAGAACCTGACACTCATCGAACGCGGCCTGCTCCCGGAGTTCACCTGGGAACAGACCTGTGCCGGCCATGCGCACGGCCAGGGAGGCGGGTGCCACCATTCCTGATACCACGGGAGTCCCCCCGGCTCTGCCCGGGGGATTTGTTGCTCCGGGGGCCGCATGACGGCAATCTGCGGCGTGGCGCTCGTCCCGCGTCACTGCAACGCAGGAGAATGTCCGCCTCGTTCCTCGGGATGGGTCCTCGACATGCTCTGACGCCCCATCCTTCGGACGGGTCCCATTTATCGCGCGCCTGGCGTCCGGCCATCCTTTGGACCCCGGTACCCCGGGAACGGAACAGGGATTTAGCGGCCCCTCGGGGCCAGGGAGGACAACATGCCGTTGTACGAGTATCTGTGCCAGGACTGCGGCCGGCAAAGTGAAATCCTGATTTCTTCGGCTACCAGCCAGCCCAGTTGCCGGTCCTGCGGAGGCAAGAACCTGAAGAAGCTTCTCTCCGCCCACGCCACCCTTGCCGGCAATTCCTCAGAGCGTCTGCCCGGGCCCGGCGACACCACTTGTTGCGGGACGAGCCCGAGCCATGCGGGCTGTGCCGGTCCGGGCAGTTGCTGCGGCAAGACCGGCTAGGAATCTTTCGTCGCAACATCTACGTTTTTGCGTAGATGTTGCGAGAAGGTCGTGCCTGAAAACCCCTTTGGTTGCGGCAGCCGCATGAGGAGTCTGTCGGACGGTCCACGCACGCGGCCGGTTTTCCCGGGCGCATGCTTCCGTCCCCCACATACCGGATGCCGAGAAATCAACGGGTGGGCTGCACGAAAAATCTTTAGTCCGACATCCTGCCGGGAGCATGGACCCGAATGACTCCGGTTTTTCGGGAAATCGCTCCGGCCCGCAGGGTGGACCTCATCAGGCTTCAACGGTTCCCTGGAATCATTTTCCATGTTGAAAGAACAGGATCCATCCTGTAAGTTGCACCACTCGATCGTGCGGCGGGAGAAACCGCCGCAACGGGTGGGCGCGCAAGAGGATCTGACGATGAGGATCACCCTCTACCGGACATCGGTACGAAGAAGCCCGGTGCACGCACTCTGAATCTCCGGTTTCTCACCCCGGCCGGGCGCCGGGGCGGACCTCGGGAGGACCCTTGTCCCTTACCCCCTGCCTCGACCTTCTGTTTCCCCCCTTCCCCCGATTTCTTTCTGATCGCCGGTCTCTGGGTTTTCCACCGTTCACCTTTTATGGCGCAGACCGGCTTCCGGCCGCGCGAGGGCAGTTGCCGGTCCAAAGCCGACTCCATTGTGCCCGGAGCCGGCAGGCCTTGAAGTCTATCCGGTCGCCCGCAACCCAAGGCCGCGGGCCGGTACGCCTTTCCGTCTCCTGGTTCGTGCGGACGCACCCCGGCAAACAGCCATCGCCCCGGCCGCCGGGGCGCCTCATCAGCCGTCATTCATGCAAGGAGTAAAACCATGACGCAGAAGTACGAGGGAATGTGGGAGGAACTGGGGCTGGACATTCCGGCACACGAGGCCCTGCTCAAGGTTCTGGGGCAGTTTTACGGGGACATCTACCTGAGTCAGGAAGGCCGTCTGAAGGGAGCGGAGTACCTCGACTTTGTTCTCTCCGAGGTCCACGGCCTGCGGATTCAGGAGCTGCTCGAAGCCAAGAGCCGGGGGCAGAAGGTGGTCGGTACCTTCTGCATCTTTGTCCCGGAGGAAATCATCCTGGCCGCGGGCGGTATCTGCGTGGGGCTTTGCGCCGGCGCCGAGATCGGCTTTGACAAGGCGGAGGCGGTCCTGCCGCGGACCACCTGTGCCCTGATCAAGTCCTTCATGGGGTTCAAGCTGGCGCGCCTCTGTCCGTTTTTCGAGTCTTGTGACCTGGTCGTGGGGGAGACCACCTGTGACGGCAAGAAGAAGGCCTACGAGGTCCTGGCGGAGCACGCGCCGGTCTACGTGATGGAGGTGCCGCAGATGAAGGAGGCCCGGGACCGCGCGCTCTGGCGGGACGAGGTGGTGCGGTTCAAGGACCGGATCGAGGAACTCTCCGGGGTGACCGTGACCGCCGAGCGTCTGTCCGTGGCCATCCGGCAGGTCAATGACCGCCGCCGCGCGCTCCAGCGCCTGAATACGCTGCGCAAGTCTGTTCCCGTTCCTATCTCGGGCCGCGACGTGCTGCTCGTCAACCAGATCGCGTTCTACGACGATCCGGGGCGATTCACCCAGAAGATCGGGGAACTCTGCGACGAACTGGAATCCCGGATTGCCCGGGCCGAGGGCATCGCTCCCGCCGGGGCGCCCCGCTTGATGCTCTCCGGGTGTCCCATGGCCGTACCCAACTGGAAGATTCCCTATGTGGTGGAGTCAGCCGGCGCGGTCCTGGTGGGAGAGGAGTCCTGTATCGGGACCCGCAGCACGCGGGAGCTGGTTGCCGAAGACGGCACCACGATGGACGGGATGATCGACCGACTGGTGGACCGGTACTTCCGCATCGACTGCGCCTGCTTTACCCCGAATACCGAGCGCCTGCAGCACATCGTGGAGATGGCCAAGGATCTGCAGGTCGACGGGGTCATCCACTATGCCCTGCAGTTCTGTACGCCTTATGCCATGGAGGCCTTCAAGGTGGAGAAGGCCCTGGAGAAAGAGGGGATTCCCATGCTGAGGATCGAGACGGACTACGGCAACGAAGACGCACAGATCCTCAAGAATCGGGTGGAGGCATTCGTGGAGATGATCGGGTGAGGATTCGGGGGCCGGGTCTTTTCCGCCAGGCTTGAACCTTTTCTATGTTTCCTGGAACAAGGAGGACGGAACATGCCGATCGACCAAGACCTGCTGTTGGTGATTCGCTCTTCGGGGTTGGGGGAAGGAGAGCCCGACCTGGGGGAAAAGCTGCTGCAGGGTTTCCTGAAGACTCTCCTGGAGTCCGGAACCCTGCCGGCCAGGATCATCTGCATGAACAGCGGCGTCTTTCTGACCACCGAGTGCACGGCGGTCCTGGACACCATGCGGGCTTATGCGGACCGGGGCTGCGAAATCCTGTCTTGCGGAACCTGCCTGGCCTACTACGGCAGGGAGGACAAACTCGCCGTGGGCCGATCCACGAACATGAAGGAGACCGTCTCTTCGCTCCTGAGCTTCAGGAAGATCCTCCAGCCCTGAGCGGCGCGGGCCTTGGCCGGGAGTCCCCACGCTGTCCCGGAAGCAAGCTCGGGTCGGGAAAAAGCGTTCAGTCACGCGGGAAGAAGTCCCGGGGGAGTTTACCCGCTGCCAGGGTAAACCAGCGAATTCTTACCGATTCCTACTGCAGGGCCCTGGCGATCTTGGGGTCGTTGAGCAGTTCGCCGATCTTCTTCTGGTAGAACAGGGGGACTGTCTCGTTCGGCCAGCCGGAGGGGAGGTTGGTTTCCCCGGAAACCGAGGCTTTCGCCACCACGCGGTGTTTGGGGTCGAGGACTTCCAGTTCCACGTTGAAGAGGATGTAAGAGTTCTCGTTCCCGAAACTGGCCGGGTAATAGTCGTTCTGCCACTCGTGGACGGTGATCAGGAGAAGACGCGCGTTCCCCGCGGCGCTGAACCCGGTGAGCACTGTTTTCCGGCTGTCCCCGGGTTTGCTCGAGACCGGTGTGACCGGGAAGCCCCTGGATTTGAGCGATTCGGCCACCATGAACAGGAGTTCATCGGCGAACGGTTCCCCGCTCTCGGTGGTCTGGTTGAACGGGTTCCCGTACCCGCCGCGGATGGTTCCCACGTACTCCAGCGGCTTTTCCTGCCTGAGAATGTAGGGACGCTGGTCGAGGATCGTCACCGTGAGCGGGCGATTGCCGGTGTAGGTCACCTCGGCCGCGGGCCCCCTGTAGTTGATGCGGTGAGAACCGCAGCCTGCGGCCGGCAGAACCAGTAAGGCGAGGAAGAGGACGTTCGGGATTCGGATACGCGGGATCATGCGGGCACCTCTCTTTTCCATGCCGGGGTTTAGGTGGAAGGGGGAGACCGGTCGCCGGCACGGGGGGTCGGCCGCCGGGCGCCCTTTTCCGGGATCGCGAACCCGGGTTCGCTTTCCCTCTACCCATCTATCGGCAGGAACCGTCGATCGGATAACACCGGGCGGGTTCACAGGCAGTCCTGGACGTAGACGGTCAGATCGGCCAGGCGGTTGGTGTAGCTGCCGTACTCGTTGTCGTACCAGCCGAAGATCTTGGCGTGCGTCACCGGCACCTTGAGCGGGGCGCGGCGCAGGCCGGCCGCGGCTTCCTCGGGCCAGCCGGGGACCTCCCTGAGGTCCAGGCTGATGAAGCCGGTCCGGGTGTGGGTCTCGCAGCCCTCGATCACCACCGAGGCCGGGTCGCCGATCAGGTCGGCGGAGACGTTCTGTTCCATGGTGAACCGGAGCAGGTCCTGCTGCTTGCCGGCCGCGGCCTCGCGGTAGACCTGGTTGATCCTCTGGGCCGTGATGGCGCTCCGGCCGTCCTTGTCGATCCTGGACTGGAAGGTCAGATTGAGAATGATCAGGGAGGAGGTGGCGACCGGGACCCGCACGGAGTCGGCCATGAAACCGATGTCGCGCACGCCGGGGATCACCGCCTCCAGCGCACCGGCCGCGCCCGTGGAGGTGATGATGATGTTGTTGAGCGCGCTGCGCGACTTCCTCAGGTCCGAGGCCCCGGCCGCGGGTACGGCATCCAGCACGCTCTGGGTGTTGGTGACCGCGTGCACCGTGGACATGCTGGCGGTCAGGATGGCTTCGGTCTGAAAATACTCCAGCAGGGGCTGGATCATGTGGGCCAGGGCCGTGGTGGTGCACGAGGCCGCGGAGATCAGGGTCTGGTTGTCCGGGTCGAATTGCCGGTGGTTGATGCCGAAGATCAGGCAGACGGCATCCGGGGGCAGGCGGGCAGCCTGGTCCTTGATTTTGAAAGGCGCCGAGTTAAGGACCTGGCGGGCGCCGGCCGCCAGGTGGCCCCGCAGAGACCCCTTGGGGTGATCCGGGGGCAGGGTGGGGTCGTTGAATTTCCCGGTGCAGTCCACCACCACCTCTACGCCGTAGTCCCGCCAGGGAAGGTCTTTGGGATTCCGGCTGCTGCGCAGCACGGTCACCGGGACGCCGTCCACCAACAGCTCTCCCTTCCCCTGATCCAGCAGTTCGATTACCCGTGGGGCGCGGTGTCCGTGCAGGAACCGGTGCAGGGCCCCGTAGGTGGAGTCCTTTTCCAACATTTCGGCCACGGCCGCCAGCCCCCTGCCCACCTCCCGGCCCTGGTTGACCACGATCCGCTGGAAGTGTTTCCGCCCCGCGTGATGCCACAGGGCGAGCTTGCCGATCCGTCCCAGACCGTTGATGCCCAGGACCCGTTCCCTGTTCCCGGCGGCGGGAGTTCGAGGCGTGCCGTTGCCCGCCGTTCCGGAACCGCCGGCCCTCTTGATCTCCTCGGCCATTTCTCTTCCTCCCTGCGGTGTTTTATCCGGGAATCGACAGTCCACAACCCCTGTGAGGGCCGGGCAATATCTTGCCGGCACGAAAACGGACCGGTCTCCCGGAAAACCTCGGAGACAGTCCGCGCATTCGTGGCGGGATTATCCCCTGGGATCCTCTCCGCTCTCTCCGGCAGGATTGGGAGAGTGAGGCCACACAAATCTCCCTGGGGCGGAGCCGGTGCGGCCGGCGCCGGCCGGCTCACCGCCGGGGGCTGAAACGCGATTCCCGCTGTTTGTTGCTCACGCCGGGGTCTCCACCGCCGGCATGGTCTCGTGCCGCCCCAGGTAAATGAACCCGCTGAACCCGTCGATGCCCACCCAGTCCCCGCTCCTGATTCTCTTGTCCTGAATGACGCTCACGCCGTCTCTTTCGTTGACCCTCAGGTCCCGGCAGCCCACCACACAGGTCTTGCCCAGACGATAGGCGGTCACCGCCGCGTGGGAGGTGCTTCCCCCGCGGGCCGTCAGAATGCCCTCCACCTTGAGGATCATCTCGATGTCGTCGGGCACCGTATCCGGCCGCAGCAGCACGAGCGGGTTGTCGGGAGCCTCCCGGCGGAGCCGCTCGATTTCTTCCCGGCGGTGGACGGCCATGCCGCACAGAGCGCCCCCGCCCACCCCGATGCCGGTTCCCAGGACCTCCTCCTGCAGCCGGGCCGTAGGGACAAAGACCCGGAGGCTTTTGGCCGCGGAGGGGGCGATGTTGCGGGTCTGCAGCAGGTAGAGATTCCCGGGTCCGGGGCCTTCGAAGGTGAACTCGATTTCCTGGTGGTTGAAGCCGGTGTTGTAAACCAGTTCCTCGGCGATCTTCCGCAGGGTCCGGTAGACTTCGGGGAACTCGGTCTCCAGAGTCTTTTCCGCTTTCAGGTGTTCGCTGCGTCTTTGTTCCTCGGAAATGGGGTTGGTTTCCACCAGGCCGGAGACCACGTCTTCCCCCTGCGCGCACACCGTGTAGTCCCCGTAGAGACTCAGGGCGGAAGAGGTCCCCTTGGGGTTGCGGGTGAACACCACCCCGGTGCCGGACTCCCGGTCCAGATTGCCGAAGACCATCTGTTGCACGATGACCGCGGTTCCCCATTCCTCGGCGATTTTCAGGGCCTGGCGGTAGAGGAGCGCCTTGTCCGAGTCCCAGGATGCCAGCACGTGGTAGACGGCGGTCTGCAGCTGGTCCCAGGGGTTGGCCGGCACCTCGATGCCGGCATCTTCCACGAGCTGCCGGTAGGCAAAGGCGACCTCACGCATCTGCTCCGCCAGCAGGTCCCTCTTGTACCGGGCCTGGTAAGAACGCTTGGCCTCGTTCATCAGTTCGTCGAAGCGGTCGCGCGGAATGCCGAAGGACATGCCCCAGCACTGCAGAAAACGGCGGAAGTTATCCCAGGCCGCCCATTGGAATCGCGGCTGCCGCGACAGGGTCCGGGTGATTTCCTCGTTGACCCCGATATTGAGAAAAGTGCTCATCATGCCCGGCATGGAAAAGGTAGAGCCGCTGCGGGCCGAGAGCAGCAGGGGTTTGAGGGGGTTGCCGAAGGTTCGGCCGGTCAGGGTCCCGAGCCGCTGGATTTCCCGGCGCAGCCTCTTCAGGAAATCCGCCTCGGCCGCCGGATAGGCTTGAATGGATTTTCGACAGCGGAAGAATTCCGTAGTGATGACGAACCCGGGGGGCACCGGGTAGCCCAGGGTTTTGAGCCTCTTGAGGAAGTAGCCCTTGCCGCCCAGGTAGATCTGCGATTCCAGGACCGGCCGCATGGCCTGAAAGGAAGCGAAGCAGCGGTCCGGGTCATAGGAGAGCAGGAGTGTCAGGGTTGTCCGGTCCAGGCTCCAGCTCTCCTCGGCCAGACCGGCCAGAATCTTGCCGACGAACAGATCCAGCTTCTGGATGGCGAAGCTTCCGGCCAGGTGGTCGCGGATGAACCATTCGCAGGCCTGATTGGCAATCTCCTCCGAGCCGGCGCCCGGGGGCGGCTGGAAAGGCAAGGGGTGTTTTTTACGCGCCAGGGCCGGAATGACGGTCCGCAGGTTGGCTTCGTGGACCGCGATGTACTGGGTCTGAATGATGTCGTTCACGGTGTGGGCAATCAGTTGAAAGACATTCAGGTACTGATCGATGGTGAATCCGGGGGTCTCCAGGGCGTTCCGGAGCAGGTCGAGGTTGGAGATGAGGGCCTGGGTGGCGATGCCGTCGGCTTCCAGAGCCCCGGCGAAGATCTGCAGGATCCGGTGCGCCCGTTGCAGGGTGCTGCGGGTGATGTAGTCGAGGTTCAGTCTGGCGGTCAGTCCCTCAAAGAGAGACTCTGCCAGGCTTTCCAGGCGGAAGGTCAGGCCCAGGCTGTCGAAACGTTTCTCCCGGTAGCGGCCGTACACGGAGGGAATGCCGGCGGCGATGTGACGCTTCCGGTAGATCTCCTCCTGTTCGACGGTTTCCCCCTCGGAGAGAATGTTGTTCTTGAGGAGCGGAAACAGGTCATGGAGCAACAGCTCCAGAGCGGGCGCGGGGTCGGGCCCGCGCAGGGATTCTTCCAGCCGGGCCAGAACCTCGGCCGGAAAGAAGTTGGAATCCCCGAGATCCCGGAGGACCTCGTGGTGGCTGAGGGTGTATTTCTTCACGAGCAGGCGGTAGAGCCGCAGGAAGAGTTCCGCCTTGCGGCGGGCAACCTCGGGGACCGTCAGGACCTCGTGCACGGCGGCGAGGGTATCACAGGGATTTCGGGCGAGGAGCCCCTGCGAGCATGCCCCTCCAGGCGGGAGAATTTTCTCCAGGATGGGGGCCATCTCTTCCCGGTAGGGATTGCGCTCCGGTATCTGCTCGTAAACCTCCGGGGGCAGGAACCCCTGCAACGGCTTTTTGTCTCCCGCGCGCCAGTAATCGGCGATTTTCTCCATGAAATCGATGATCTGGTTGTTGCCCTCCACGTGGCACTGCTTTCGCAGGAAGTGGATGAGGATATCCTGACGGTTGCAGATTTCGTCCACGTTGGTCGAGGTTTCCCGCAGCTCGCCTTCGGCGCCGATCTCCTGGAAATAAACCGGGAAGGCGCGGCACAGGGCCTTGATCAGATGGTAGGTCGGTTGAATGGGCGCAGAGAGCAACCGGGCTATGTCTTTCTGAAAGAGATCCGTATCGCTGATGAAAAGGCCGCCCAGCTTGAGGTTGACGAGCAGCGCCGAGATCAGTTTCCGGCTCCGGGCCGGGTTCAGCCGGATCAGGGAGAGCCAGTTGCGAATGTTCTTCAGGTGATTGGGATTGACCACTACCTGCCAGTCGAGATTCACGCCCCTACAGTCCGGAAAGACGAACCCTGAGGCGATCACCTCGTCCAGGAAGACCTTCAATAGTCTCGGGTTTTCGGAGCGGTACGCCTCCTTGCCGATCGTGTACGTGCAGTCGAGCACCGCGGTCTCGAAGCCGCCTTCCTTTTCTCGGAGCAGGCCGAACAAGCGCTTGAGGAGTTCGACCCAGACCGTCTCCTCCCGGTCGCGGATCTTCTCCACCGCATAGGCGAGATCCCGCAGAATCGTCTCCTGCCGGTCCGCCAGGGCCGGCAGATCGAGCAGGCGGATGAAAAAGTGGATCTCGTGGATGCGCGCCTGGGGGTCTTCCCGGCCCTCCAGTTCATAGGCGATTTTAAGGCAGTTCTGCGCGAACTCCGCGAGGTTGGGGAAATCCAGGGCCTGTGAGATAACCCACACGGGATCCTCTCCCGCCCTGGCGAACAGCGGTGGAATCCGCTCCCGGAGCCGGCGGGCGCACGCATGGGAGACCGTCTGAAAAAGAGGTTCGTAATCCCGGCCTGCGAACAGGGCTTGCCGCTGCGCGAGAAACCACGCCAGGAGGTCGTCCTGGGCAAGCCAGACATCGTAGCCGGCTTTCAGTGCGAGGAGGTAAAGGACCGCCAGTTTTCGGAGATGGAACACGTTGGCAGCGGGAATCGCCCGCTCGAGCAACTTCTTCAGCCTGGTTGCACCCCTGGCGCTGTAGCGGGGGTTCTGGCGGAACCAGGTCTGCAGGCGGATCAGCGCCTTTCCAATCGGTGGCCCATTGCACTCGGCCCGGGCTCCGCTCTCCAGCAGCACCAGTTCGAAAAAGTCCAGCAGCGTGACCAGAGCTCTTTCCCGGGAATGGTCCCGGCGGCATCCGTCGAGACACCGGAACAGCAGATCAAAGAGCACGGCCAGGGCTTGCGGCCCCTTTTCGTGATGGTTGTAATCGTAGAAATCGTCCAGAACCCGCAGGCGGACCATCTCCACGAGATCGTCGTGGTTGGCGAACGGATGGTTGGCTTCCCAGAGGAGGGCCTGGGTCTTGGCGAGGGTCCCGACTTTGTTCTTGACGATGTCCAGGAGCAACCGCTGCTCCGGGGCGATCTCCACCGGCACCGCGGTGCGCTGCAGGTTGATGCGCAGGGCCCCGGAGGAAAAGGACCCCGGGTTTTCCGCGCTACGGCTGTCGGCTTGTGGGTTCCGTGCCGTATCTTCTCTTTCGGGCGTGCGGGCTTCGTTCATCTTCTCCCTCCGCGGGGTGAGGATGCGAACGGCCTGCCGGTTCGATTATAACCCGAAAAGGCGCCTTTTTTCATGGGGAAACTCAGCGAATCAAGACTTGATGCCCCGAGACCCCTTGTTTATAGTGCTTTCCACACGGAAACAGGGAGGTGTTCATGGACAGTTGCGTGCCTCTCCGGCGGGAGATGCTCATCAATCCGATCGACGTGAACGCGGGGGATGCCTCGCTGGACTTCGACGGCGCGAAAAAGATCGCGGACGCCCGCGCCAGGGAGATCGGCGAAGAGCCCATGCTGCTCGCCTGGTTCGACCGGAAAGAGGGGAGGTTTTTCCCCTCCGTCGCCTGCAGCGGCCGGGACAAGCCTTCCTGGCTGGTTTGCGCGGAGTCCAGGGGCGCCAATCTGGTCATCGACGTCAACCGGGAGGCCTTTGTTTTCGTCTATCTCGCCTAATCCGGGGGCCGCATGACGGCCGGCCCATAGACGATACCGGGCGGACCGAGGAAAATCCGATGAACATCCGCAGAATACCGGCGACCCTGTGTCTGACATTGGTGGTCCTGTTGTGTTCTCCACCTGCGCCGGAGGCACGGGAGCCGTTCAAGCCGTCAAGCGGGAACCCGGAAGCCCGGCAGTGGCTGGACCGGGCCTGGGCCGCCCTGGATCGGGAGATGACCCTTAAGGAGATCGACGAGGCGATCGCCTGCCTGGAAAGAGCCCTGGCCCTGGATCCGGAAAACCCGGAGATTCTGGCGGAGCTGGCCGACGAGTATTACCAGCGCGGCGAACAGATGCCCAGGGGCACGGAGGACGAGGTCCGCGCCCGCGCCGCCTGGTTCGGCAAGGGCCTCAAGGCGGCGGAGGCCTCCATGAAGATCCGGGAGACCGCCGCGGCGCACTACTGGTCGGCGGTCAACCTGGCCGCGGCCAGCGAACACCAGAGCGTCTTGAAGCGGGCGTCCATCTTCCCCAGGCTGAACAGGCACATGAACTGGATCGAGACGCACGACCGGCACTACAAGTACGGGGGCATCGCGCGTTTCTGGAGCAAGGTGGTCACCCGCGTGCCCCAGGTGCTGGTCAAAATGGTGGGCGAGGACCCGCGGCGGGTCTTTGCCGCACTGGAAGAGGCGATCCAGGCCGAACCCCGCTTTCTGGACAACTACCTTTACCAGGCCGAGTTCTTCTATCACATGGGGAAGAAAGAGGAGGCGGTCGAGGTGCTGGACCGCCTGCTGCGCATGGACCCGGAGGCCTTGCCGGAAGAGCGGGCCTACAACCGCTACGCGCAGAAGAAGGCCCGGGAGAACCGGCGGGCCTGGACCGGCAGGGATACGCCGCAGTGACGGGGGACGAACGCAACGCCGCAGTGGGCCGTCATGCTGCCCCCGGATCAGGGAAGAGAGAGCACCATGCCGGCGATCGAAGTCGGGCCGAGTTGCCCTTGAAGCCAGAAGGGATCTTCTTCCTGGCCGAGCGGTGAGGTGTAGTTGTAAATCAGGTAGTTGCCGCCGCCGAGGGGGACCATTGCCGGGAAGCAGGTGTCGCCGCAGGAAGGCAGGTCCAGAACGAACTCCACGGACGGCCCCTGCGGGTCCACCCGCCACAGAGAGCAGCGCTTGGGCCGCAGCCAGTAGTCCAGTTCATAGAGCAGGGTCTGCAGGAAGTCGCCGAGATCGCGCCGGCGAAGATCGTAGTGGCCGGTTTCGGTCAGATTGCGTCGCCCGATGAGGTACACCTCGCTCCGGTGTCGGAAGAGCAGGGGGGAGTCGTATTTCCTGGGGTCTCCCACGCATTGCCAGTCTCCCAGAGCATCCGCCGCGGCACGGCAGAGTTTCATGCCCCAGCCGGTTTCGTCTCCCAGTTCGTTGCGGCTCACCGCCAGCACAGAGCCGTCGTCCAGGAACACAAAGTCGGTTTCCGATCCCCCGCCGGTGAGCACGATCGGCTGACCCGGAACCACGGGCTCCCAGTCGAACCCGTTCGTGGTGGTCAGCCAGTGAACCTTGATGGGCTCGCGGCTGAAGTCGTAGATGTTTTCCCCGCCCTCGTAGGCGAGCAGGTAGGGGATGCCATTGACCGTCTTGGTGCGCCACGGAATGAACCCGGGCTTGTAAAAGGCCTGCGGACTGGTCCACTGGCCGGCCCCGAGCCGCCGGCAGACCTTCATCTCCCCGGGCTCGAAGTCGAGCGGGTTGGTGCCCAGGACCGCGTAATAAAGAAACAGGCTGTCGCCAAGGGACAGCAGGCGGGGCTCGCGCACGTCCTTGCCCTCGGAAAACCTGGCCTCCAGAGCCCAGTTCCGGCGGTCCGTGCTGCTGACCACATGGAGTTCGGCCTCCGGGCTGGCGAAGTGATTGGGAGCGGTGCGAAAGGCCAGGAAGAGTCGGTTGTCGTGCAGCACGAGGTCCAGGTTGTTGTTGGCCGGCTGCAGCGCCTCCCTGACACCCTGCGGGAGCCCGTCCGAGGGGACCACCTCTTCATAAGCAGAAAGCTCGGGCCGGCCCGCAGGGGATCCCGGTATCAGGTCTCCGGAGTTGCAGCCCGCGAGTGCGACGGCCAGCGCCGCCAGGAGGACCGGAAGCCCCGTGAGCCCGGTCCCGACAAGGCCCGGCGGCGTGCCCCTGTCTCGCAAGAGCCTGCCGTTCAGAGGGTACGAGTCGAATCTTGGCATGGACCCCTCCGCACGACACGGGCGGGACCGGCCTTCGGCCCCTGAACCAGGTTCGAGACTCCTGTCCGCGCAGGAGCCTCATTACGAATACGGCGGACCCCTTGTGCCGGTCGCGGGCACGATGCGCGTGCCCGGACAGAAACGGGGGCTTCCCCTGCCCTGCATTATCCAGGAAGAGTCGGGCGTATTTCAAGGCGCTTGCCCTTCGGAACCTCGGGCGGAAAGAAGACCCCGCCTGGCCTGCTCGGAACCTGCCCGTCTTTCCATCCTTAAGAAAACCCGACGATGGTCCGATAAGAAAAAAGCGGGCAAGGCGGGCACCACACGGGTCACGATTCGTTTCGGGAAAAAACCGTGTAGAACACGAACTCCGAGTGCCGCCGCGGAGCGTACCCATGGACAGGAACAACAGGGGTGCTTTGGCCGGAGAGAACTCCTCCCTCCGGATGCCCGCGGCCGCCCGGGCCTCCCCGGAGAAGGACCTGCTTCAGCCGGAAGAGGGCCTGCCGGAACTGCGGGAAAGGTTTCGCGCTCTCCAGCGCCAGACCCTTATCTGTGTTTTCTTGGCCGACCTTAGGGGGAGGTTCCTCGACGCGAACAAGGCGGCCCTTGAGCTCCTGGGGTACTCCAGGGAGGAGATTCCCCTGCTCAGTTACGCCTCCCTGATCGACGACGAGGGGGCTTCGGCAGAGGCTTTGCGCGTCCTGCGGGACATGGCCGAAACCGGGTCTCAGCCCGGGGTTTTCTGTTTCCCGCTCAAGAGAAAGGACGGCGGTCGGGTGTGGGTGGAGACCGAGGCCTCTCTTGTCTACCGGCAGAACGAGCCGGTTGCGGTACAGGGGTTCGCCCGGGACATCACCCGGCAGAAGCAGGCCGAGGAAGTCCTGCGGCAGAGCGAGGAGCGCTTTCGGGAACTGGCGGAACTCCTGCCCGAGATCGTCTTTGAAATGGACGGGAGGGGTGTACTGACATTCGTCAACCAGCAGGCCATGGGGACGACCGGGTACACCCGGGAGGATTTCGACCGGGGGCTTTCCGCGGCAGTGCTCCTGGCGCCCGAGGACCGGGAAAGGGCGGCGAAAAACATCCAGACCCTGATGCTGGGCAGCGAGATCGGTGTTTCGGACTACACCCTGTGCCGCAAGGACGGCAGCCGATTTCCGGCGATGATCCGCACGACACCCATCTTCAGGGCAGGCGGTGTGGTCGGCCTGCGGGGGATCATCTTCGACATCAGCCGGCAGAAAAGCTTGGAAGAAGACCTGCGAAAACAGGGGGCCAGACTCCAGGAACTGGTGGAGGAAAGGACCGCGGAACTCCAGCAGGCCAACGCCCGGCTGCTGCGGGAGATTGCCGAACGCACAGAGGCGGAACGAAAGGTCCGGCTTTTCAACGAGAAGCTCGAGGAACGGGTGCGGCAGCGCACCTCGGAACTGGAGCGGGCCTACGAGGAACTCAAGCGGATGGATGAACTCAAGGACAACTTCCTCAGCCTGGTTTCCCACGAACTCAGGACGCCCTTGACTTCCATCGGCTCTTTTTCGGAGATCCTCCTCAAGTATGAAGACGAGGAACCCCAAACCCGCAGGGAGTTCCTGGGGATCATTCACACGGAAACCGAAAGGCTCACCCGGCTGATCAACGACGTTCTGGACCTCTCGAAGATC
>Ga0194113_10005625_pt1 | contig 16093 bp, 14 predicted proteins | sample TA2MahC200mmetaG_FD_146193 | JGI IMG/M metagenome (GOLD analysis project Ga0194113, IMG submission 146193) | Freshwater microbial communities from Lake Tanganyika, Tanzania - TA2015017 Mahale Deep Cast 200m | ecosystem: Environmental > Aquatic > Freshwater > Lake | place: Tanzania: Lake... | reverse complement strand
ACCAGGCCGTGACCTCGCCGGCGGGATCGACGCCCGGGACGCTGAAGAAGCAGTAGACCTCCTTCGCCCCGGCTTCGAGGACCTCCGGGGTCGCCTGGGGACGCGTGTTCGTGGTGCTGAAGACCAGCTCGGGGACAGGAGCAGCGACGGTAGGAGGCGGCGAGGCAGACGGAGGCTGGGCGGAGGTGGGTTCGGTGCGGGCACTCCGCCAGCGGTTGTACCAGATGCCCCCGGCGGCCCCCACGACGGCCGCGGCAGCGAGGAGTGCGACGAGGGCCGACGGCGACCAACGGCGAGGGCCGCGGGTGGGCGGGATGGTGAGCCGGGCTGTGTCCTCGACCGAGGGGCGAGGAGGAAGACCGTCGTCTGACATCGGGGATGGAGCGCCTCCGCAGAACCTTGGGACAAAGGCAACAGGGGACAGTCCTGCGTCCTGATCTCGCCTGGGCGAGATCAGGACTTGGACAGTCCCTACTCCTCGCGCGGTACGATGGCGATCATGTGAGGGTAGGAGGTCAGCGTACCCATCCACTCGCCCTCGATCGTGTAACGCCCGGGAGGGAGCGCGGGGGTCTCGGCGGACCCCGGGCTCCAGATCTCCTCCACCTGCTCGCTTTCGCCCGGCGGCAGCTCGAGCCGCTCGGGTGCAGGCTCGGGCGGGCTGACCTTGGCGAGGCGCCAGACCTCCTTCCCATCCCGGTCCCTGATCACCAGGTCATGGTGCGGACCGGACTTGCCCGCGACCGCGACCGGGGAGTCGAAGGGGTTGGCGATCTTCAGCCGAATCCGCACGGCCTCGCCCTCCACGTACGCACGGCGGCTGGTTGACACGGTGCAGACTACGCCCTGAGGGCTTGTCACCTCGGCGATTTCGCGCGGCTCAACGAACACGAAGCCCTGCGGCGCGACCTTCGCAATGCCGGCCACCGCGACCCGGTTGCCCACGTTCGAATAGGGCGTCAGAGGGAACGGGGCCTCCACGCTCACGTCGCCTCGGCAGTAGATCTCCCCCGTCGCATCGCGCAACACCCAGTCGCGCCGCGACACGGGCGGACCGTTGCGGGTCGCGGGGCTGAAGGGGCTCGGCTCCCAGCCCCGGTACTCGCCGGTGAGCATCACCATGCGGCCCGTCCAGTCGTAGGGCCTCTCAATGAGCTGCCCGATGGTCGTCGCCGTCAGCGGCTCCCGCGAGGCGGCCTGCACGTACACGCGCCGACGCTGCTGGTCCCAGGCGATGTCTGCGCCGAGAGCGGTCGCCACCAGACGCAAAGGCACCAGCGTGTTGCCATCCACAATCTCCGGCGCGGCCCCCAGTGCGATGGTCTGCCCGTTCAGAGTTCCCTCCGTCGAGCCGACGGTGAACTCCAGCCGCATGTCCTGAGCGGTGATGGTGATCGTTCTCTCCTCGGACCCCCAGGCGATCTTGGCGCCGAGCCGGTCGAACACACCCTTCACCGGCACCAGCACGGTGCCGCCCCGCTGCACGGCCGCCGTGGGCAGCATCACCTGCTGTCCGTTCAGGAAGATCGCGACTGCCGCAACCGCCGCCGGCACTGGCATGGCTCACCCTCCGCGCACCTCGGGGCGCGCAACCGTCCTGTTCGCAATCCCGCGCGGATTCTCCTACTCGTGGAATGAAGGGGCAGATGTGGACAGGCTGGAAAGCCTGCCCTCCAACGACGGGGGACGGTGGTGGGAGGCGGGTCGGTGAGTCTCATGGACGCGCGTGAGGAAGGAAGAGGCCCCATGCTGTCTGCACTCCTGACGGCGGCGCTGCTGGCGCCCGAACCGGGGGAAGCTCCGGATCTGGCTCTCGCCCCGTTGGCGGTCGTCACGGGTCCCCGCAACGCCTCGGGCAGCGCGGGCAAGGCGCCGGCTGCCAACGACGGGGACGTGACCGGTTACGGCCCGAACCACGGGTACTCGTGGGGGTGGTTCGAGGAGCCGCTGGTCGTTACGTTCGAGAGGCCGACCGTCATCAACAAGGTCGAGGTGCTGCTCCTGGATGTCGATGCGCGCGCGTACGACTTCCGCCTGGAGGTGCGCGGCCTGGACGAGGCTTGGCGGACTGTGGCGGAGCGGACCCGCGCAAGCGGGTGGGTGATCGTCGTCTTCGAGGCGCAGCAGTGTGAGGCGATGCGGTTGGTGTTCACCGGCGGGACGCTCGACGTGAAGAGCTACCACGTCGTGGAGGTTGCCGCTTACAACGATCCGCGGCCCGAAACCGATTCGGCGCTGAGGAAGACGTGGCTCGCATTGGCGAGAGGGCGGCAGCTCGGGGAGCTTGCGCTACTCGGGGTCGATGGGGCATTGAGGGCTGTGTTCCAGGACGAGGCAGCGTTCCGCCGAGCGAAGGCCCTGCCGGAGGGCGAGCGGCGATGGGTTGACCTCGACCGGGACGGGGACCCGGACCTGACCGTGTTCCGGGACCAGGGAGCAGTGATCGCCGCCCTCGACGATGATGACGATGCAGCGGCAGCCCATCCCCAGGCAGACCGGGACAGCGACTGTTGGGTGGTCGATCTCGACCTGGACGCGCGGCCGGATCGGGTGATTGACTACTTCGATGACGATGGCGACGGGGACGTGGATCGGGAGCAGCACTACTACCTGCACTTCGGCTGGTTCGGACGGCGGCCGGGGCTGGTGCTCGTCTGGGACTACGACGACAACAACCGGACCTGGGCGCTCAACCGCTACAGTTACGAGCAAGGCCGCTGTCAGTGGGACTGCGACTTCGGCGGCAACGAGGGGTTCTCGCTGTTCGTGCACGATCCGCGCACCGATGTGTGGGAGGCGGAGTGGGAGTGCCCGTTCTACTTCTACGACCCCGACGGCGACGGCCTGGCGGAGGAGGCGCTGCGGTTGGAGGGCTACGGCCGGCAGATGCGGGCCTTGCGGTACAGCTTCAACGCCGACAACGATGCGGTGGAAGGTCAGGCGTACGACTACGACTGCGCGATCGTCGCGCTGGGTCCGGTGGAGTTGCCGGAGGAATGGCTCGTGACGACCCCGCTGCGTGTGGGCCGAACGGGGCCGTATCTGCCTTACGCGACGGCGCGGGAAGCGGTGAGGAGGCTGCCTTGGAAGCGCGCGCTGCTCGTATGGGACGAGAACGACTGCAACATCGACCCCGGCGACGCGGGCAGGCACGAACGCTGGGAGGGCATCATCACGTCGCAGTACCAGGACTTCCCGCAGATCGGCGGGCCGCCGTGTGGGGTGCTGAATAAGCGGTACGAGCTGGACTCCGACAACAGCGGCGGGATGGAGCTATACGCGAGCGAGGTGGACGGCCGCCTGCACCTCCGGGGGGCGGAGCAAGGCACGATGTGGGTCGATGCGGACGGCAACCGGGAGCCCGAGCGGATCGTAACCTACAGAGACGCGGACGGCGATGGCCACTTCGACGAGTGGCAGTCCGACGACAACGCGGACGGCAAGCCCGACCGGACTTCACGCGGGCCGCAGGCGTTGAGGGACCGCAACGAGGCCTCTCAGGAGTGGGCCGGGCTGGCGGCTACGTATGCGACGCTACTGCGGAAAGCGGTAAGCGGGCAGCGAGCCGTCGCGGAAGTGTTGGGCGTCCCCTTGACGCCGGACGATGGAAACGGTAATCTTGAGGGCCTACGATGGGCGCTTGAGAACCGAGTCTACGACCGGTTCCTGTCTGAGATAGCCGCCGCCCAGACTGCGAGCGACACGCCGCGCGCGGGTAGATACGAACGTGCCCGCGAGGCGTGGCAGTCCGGGCGGTTCCAGAGCGCCGTACAGCTGCTTGCCCGCGGGGCCGGGAATGACGTCCCCTGAGCGACGGATCGGAGGAGCGGACCTGGATGCGAACCGAGAGCGGCCAACCCACAATCTACTTGCTGGACGTCACCAACCGTGATGCCGTCCAGACGTCGCGGATCAGCCTGTCCAAGTTCCAGAAGACGATGGTCAACTGGTACTTGAGCGGGATGGGGATTCACCAGTCCGAGATGGGCTTCCCCACGTACACGCACGAGGTCAACTACATCAACGGGAACGTCGCGCTGGCGGAGAAGGGCGCGTTCGGCGACATGATCCTGTCCGGCTGGACGCCGGCGAAGGCCGATCTGGTTGAGAAGGCCATCGCACAGACCAACATCCGGAACCTCAACATCTCGGTCTCCACCTCCCGCATCATGACGGAGGGCAAGTTCCAGGGACGCATGGACCGCGAGGACATCATCCACATGATGACCGACGCGGTCGATGTGGCCAAGGAATCAGGCATCCAGCTGCTGGGGGTGAACGCGGAGGATGCCTCGCGGACGGATGAGGCGCCGGATGAGGACTATCTGCTCCGGTTCGCGCTCGCCGCCAAGGAGCATGGCGCGGACCGCATCCGCTACTGCGACACCTTGGGCTTCGACCGCGCGCACACGATCTACGAGAGCGCCAAGCGCCTCGCCCACGCGGTGCAGATTCCCATCGAGCTGCACTGCCACAACGACCTGGGGTACGTGGTGGCGAACTCCATCGAGGGCGCGATGGGCGCCATCGACGCGGGCGTCGATGCGTACATCAACACGACCGTCAACGGCATGGGCGAGCGCGCGGGCAACGCGGACATGGTGTCGGTCATTCTGGCGATCCGCAAGTCCCGGGGCCTGCGCGAGCGGAACCTGCTCGATCCGACCATCGACTTGACGAAGGCCTGGACGATCTGCAACTACGTCGCCGATGCCTTCGGCGTGCCCATTCCGATCAACCAGGTCGGTGTCGGCGCAAATGCCTTCGCGCATGAGTCCGGCATCCACGCCGACGGCGTGCTGAAGGACCGGCACAACTACGAGCTGTACTCGCCCGAGGAACTCGGTCGGGGCGAGGACGACTACTGCGAGAAGCACCCGACCGGCCGCGTCATCACCACCGGCGAGTACGGCGGCCGGGCCGGCATGAAGCACGTCTGCGAGCAGCACAACATCCCGATCTTCGACGAACAGGAGATGCTGGAACTCATCATGGCGGTGAACGCGCACAACCAGCTGCCGCTCACCCCCGATGAGATTCGGTTCATCGCCGAGTATCCCGAGGAAGTGCGCCAGATCGTCCGCATGTGGCCGGCGGGCGAGTAACGGCAGGAGAGCAGGAGTGTAGGAGTCTGGGAGTGTAGGAGAACGGCAACGGCCGGACGGCGCGGGCCGCGCTCCGCAGTTCCACCCCTCAAAGGAGTGATGACCCATGTCCGTAGACGAGGCTCTGAAGAAGATCGAAGTGACGGAGGTGCCGCCGTGCAAGAAGGCGGCGCTGGCATACTCGGGCGGGCTGGACTCATCGCTGTGTGTGGAGCTGCTCCGGCGGAAGTACAGGGCCGAGGAGATCGTGGCCATCACGGTAGACGTCGGCCAGGGGCAGGAAGAGATCGACAATGGGAACGCGAAGGCCAAGGTCCTGGGCATCGAGCCGATCCTCATCGACGCCCGCGAGGAGTTCACCGAGCAGTGGATGGCCAAGGCCATCCAGGCGAACTCCGACTACCTGGGCTACCCCGTCTCGACCTCGATGACCCGGCAGCTCATCGCACAGAAGGTGGCGGGCATCGCGCTGGAGATGGACTGCGACGCGTTGGTCGAGGGCTCCACGGGCAAGGGCAACGACCAGTATCGCATGCACAACGTCTTCACTCTCTTCGCGCCGGGCGTACGGGTGCTGGTGCCGGTGCGGGACTTCGACCTGACCCGCGAGGAGGAAGAGCAGATCTGCACGGCGTGGGGCGTGCCGGTCACCGAGTTCATCCGCGGCGGCGACGACCGCACGATGTGGTGTCGCTCCATCGCGAGCGGCGCGATCAAGCTGGACATGGAAGTCCCCGACTACGTGTGGATGTGGCTGAAGAGCGGCGACAACGCCGCCAAGGAGCCGTCGGACATCACGCTGACCTTCGAGGGCGGCCTGCCCGTCGCGCTGAACGGCGAGCGGATGCCATTGTCGGAGCTGGTGCCGGCCCTGAACGTCCTGGGCGGGAAGCACGAGATCGGCCGCATCGACATGATCGAAGACGGGATCATGAACCTCAAGTCGCGGGAGGTCTATGAGGCCCCGGGTGCGGCGATCATCCTCAAGGCGCACCGCGACCTCGAGCAGCTCACGCTCACCAAGGACGAGGTCGAGTTCAAGAAGATCGTCGAGCACCAGTGGGCGCACATGGTCTACCACGGCGAGTGGTTCCACCCGCTGAAGGGCGCGCTCGATGCCTTCGTTGCCGCCACGCAGCCGAACGTCAACGGCACGCTCGGGATCCGGTTGGATCGCGGGAACGTCATCATCACCAGCCGCCAGTCCGACTACGCGCTCTTCCACCCGATGCGCTACATCGACAGCGGCTACCAGTTCGATCAGCGCATCTGCCACGACGCGGCCAAGATCCGGGGGCTGATCTTCGAGGTGCTGGCGTGGCGGAGGGATAAGGCGAAGTAGGCTTACAGGATGGGCAGGATGTAGCAGGATGACGGCAACGGCGATCAGCGGGCCCGGCTCAGGCGTTACCTTCGATGGGTCGGGCCTGATCGCTTCTCCTGAGGAACACCATGCGGCGCTCTCACAGGATGAGTCGGCGGGAGTTCGTGAAGACGACGGCGGTTGCGGCCGGGGCGCTGGCGGTGGGGACGACGGCATTGGCGCAGGAGGGGAAGAGCCGCGTGGTCATCGCGAGGAATGAGGCGGTGACGAAGGGCGGGGAAGTGGTGGAGGAGGTGCTCGGGCAGATGGTGGATGCGGCGGTGACGGCCTTGACGGGAGAGGCGGATGCGGCGAAGGCGTGGGGGAAGCTGTTCTCCTCGGATGAGAGGATCGGGCTGAAGCCGAACGGGCTTGGAGGGCCGATGATCTCGACGGCGACGGCCCTCATCCATGTGTGCGTGGAACGGCTGCGCGGAGTGGGCGTCAAGACCGAGAACCTCGTCATCTGGGACCAGGACCCGGCGAAGCTCGTCGCGTGCGGGCTGGAGCCCGGAGAGACGTGGGGCGTGCGCTGCGTCCCGGCGAATGCGGAGTGGGATGCACCGACGCAGAACGGCTCGTTCGCCGGGCAGATCACCAGCGTCCTCACGAAGCAGATCGACGGGTACGTCAACCTGCCGATCATCAAAGACCACAACCTCGCCGGCGTCACCGGTGCGCTGAAGGCACACTACGGCTCGATCAGCAACCCCGGTGCGCACCACGGGAACGGCTGCGATCCATACATCCCCGACCTCTACAGCATCCCCGCGGTCCGCGACAAGAGCCGCCTAATCCTCACCGACGGCACTCGCGCGACCTGCGAGGGCGGCCCGCAGTGCAACCCCCTCTTCACCTGGAACGCCAACCTCATCCTCGCCGCCACCGACCCCGTCGCGCACGACATGCAGCTCTGGAAGATCATCGATGCCCAGCGCGAGACGAACGGCCTCCCGCCGCTGGAAGCCGTCGGCCGCAAGCCGAAGAGCATCCTCACGGCGGCGGAGAGGGGGTTGGGGAAGGTGGAGGAGTCGAGGATTGAGGTGAAGGACCTGGCGCTCGGGTGAGCGGGACCCACGCCAAGCCTCGTCACGCCCCCTTCGCACGTCCTGCCTGGAGATCCCGGTATGCGGCTTCGAGTCGCGGAGCTTCCTTCGACCGCATCCGATCCGCCACGCGATCGAAGGGGGCCTCCATCAGCGTCGTCCCGTCCGCACCGGGCAGCTCCACCTGGGATGGAGTAGCCGCCGGCCCCTCCCGAGACACCGCCCACTGACCGCCCAAGCCGCGCGCGATAACCTCGCCGAAGTAGGCTCCCGCCCCCGAAACGAAGAGGGCCGGGTCCACGGCGTCCGTCGGTTCCGATCCGTGGAAGAGGTCATCGACGAGCTGGTCCACCTCGGCGAGGCTCTCGGGAGAGAAGTCGTACGGCTTCTTCTTCCCCGTCAGAGGCGAGACCTCATCACTGAGAGAGTAGCCCATGTTGTACGAGTCGGCGAACATCCGCGCCTGGAGGTTCATCGTCCTTGCGGCTTGCACTGACGGGGATGGAACGAGCGCATCACGGACTCGACCGAAGAACCCCTTGCCTCGACTGGCCATGGCTCGTGACCTCCTTGGGCATAGCACTTCAGCAGCCGCCCCAACCGCACCAAGGAGTCCCTCGGCTGGCGCAGCCGGACCTGCAAGTGGCGCTACGGTCGAATGAGCCGCGGCGTCGAAGCCGGCGCTTCACCTACAGCCTCTGTTCGGCCCATCGCTGCAGTGCCACGGACACGACCCCGCAGACCGCGAAGATCCCCGCGAAGATGAGGAAGACGGGCTGGAAGGTTGGGAAGTGGGAGCGGAGGGCGGCGCCTGCGAGGGCCGCGATGGCGACGCCGGCGCCGTGGTAGACGAAGACGGACCCATAGGCCAGCGGGCGGCGCTGGCGGTCGGCGGAGTCGCCGACGATGGCAGAGGCGATGACGGGGACGGAGCTGCTGAGCAGGCCCAGCGCGGCGGAGGCGATGCCGATGGTGGCGGGGCTGGACCACATTCCGCAGCCCGCCAGTGAGGCCGCCACGAAGAGGAAGCTGCCGGCGAGCGACCAGGCGCGGCCGAGCCGGTCCGAGATGACGCCGCTGGCCCAACCCCAGAGCAGTCGGGCGAGCGGATACGGCGCGGCGAGCAGCCAGATCCACCCCTTGCCGTAGCTCACCTTGATGACATCCCCGAACGAGCCGAGCATCAGCCCGAAGCTCAGCGCCGCGGCGAACTGCAGGAAGCCGGAGATGAAGGCCTTCGCCTTGCCCATGATCCCCAGCAGCGCGCGGAACGAAGGTCGCTCGGGCTCGACGTGGTCGAGGCGCGGTGTCGTCAGCAAGACCACGTTGCCGAGCAGCGAGACCCCCGCCGCGACCACGTACAGCAGGTAGAGGGAGCCCTCCCCCACGCTGGCATAGACCCAGTTGAGGCCGACGACCCCGAGCGTGAAGCCCAAGTGGGTCGCGGTGTAGAGCACGCCGACGGTGGAGCCGTACTGCGCCTTGCCGCGGTCGGTGGCGGCGAGGACCTGGAGGCTGCTGCCGGCCCAGAGGGCGGCGCCGCCCCAGCCCCAGACGAGCGCTGCACCCAAGGCGAGGGCGTACTGGCGCTCGAAGAAGAAGGCTGCCATCGCGACGCAGAAGCCCGTGTAGGTGAGGGAACCCACGATGGTCTGCAGCCGGTCGGGCCAGCGGCGGAGCAGCCACACGTTCGCGATTCGGAAGAACATCATCGAGAAGTACACGGCCGCGATGATGGCGCTACGCGTGGTGGCGCCCCACCCCGTGAGGTCGCCGAGGTAGGACATGAGGAACTGCTGCTGAGCCCCCGCCCCGAAGAAGAGGAAGAGGTTCGCCGCCGTCAGCGTCCAGATGACGCGACGGGCGAGGCGAGACGGATCCGGCTCGGAAGCGGCAGGGTCGGACATGACCGACTACGCAATCCCCCACTTCCGCAGGTTGTCGAAACTGATCCGCGCTCTCTCCAGCGAGGGTCCGGCACAGGTGTCCTGCTCGACGATGTACCACTCGACCCCGGCCCTCTCCGAGGCGGCGAAGATGGCGGGGAAGTCGAGAATGCCGTTGCCGACCTCCGTGAAGGTGGGGGAATCGCCGGGTGTCATGTCTTTGAGGTGCACGAGCGGGACGCGGCCCGCGAAGCGCTCGATGGTGGCGGCGGGATCGTCGCCGCCGTGCTGCACCCAATAGGTGTCGATCTCCGCCTGGACGAGATCGGGATCGGCGGCGGCGTAGAAGATGTCAAAGCCCGTCTGGCCGTCGAAACGCTGGAACTCGAAGGAGTGGTTGTGGTAGCAGAGCTGCAGACCGGCGGCCTTGACCTTGGCGCCGATCTCGCTCAGCAGCCCGGCCACGGTCCGCCAGCCCGCGGCGTCCTGCCGGCGATCCTCGGGCATCCAGGGGCAGACGATCCAGCGGTTCCCGATGGCGAGGTTCTCGTCGATGACCTGCGAGAGATTGCTTTCCAGGGCGTCGATGCCGACATGGTTCCCCGTGAGGGCGAGCCCGAGGTCGCCGACGAAGCTGCGGAACTCCCCCGGCGACATCCCGCCGAGGTTGCCGCCGATCTCGATGCCGGCGTAGCCCATCTCGGCGATCTGCTTCACCACGCCGACGAAGTCGTCAGCGAGTACGTTGCGAACCGTGTAGGTCTGCAGGGAAACGGGGATGGTTGGCATGGATGAGCATTCCTTTCCATCGTCTCGGGTGGCGTCGAAGCTGGCGCTCTGACCTACATCAGCCAGAGGCCTTCGCGGCAGATGTCGGCAACGAGGCCGAAGCCGTCGCGGAGCTGCTCGAACTCCTCCGGTGTGTAGCAGAGGACGTCGAGCGCCGGCTTAGGGCGGAGAGTGATCAGCATGTGCCCCATGCGGTTCACGGACCGGATCTCCCTGAACCGCTCGGCGACCAGCAGCAGGTCGATGTCGCTGTCTTCATGTGCCGTGCCGGCCGCGCGAGACCCGAAGAGGATCACATGCTGGGGGTCGTAGGCCTCGATGATGCGAGGCAAGTAGACGTCCAGAAAGCGCTGAACAACCTCGTCCTTGACGGCGGTGAGAGTCATGCCCACCCCTCCTCTGCAAGTCTGGCCAGGACCCAGTCGCGGATGAGCCGAGCATAGTCCAGGCGGCTCTCGGCGTCCTCCAGAGCGTAACGCTCGAAGGGCGTCACCAAGCTCGCATCGGGGTAGCGCGCGGCAATGTAGTCGGGGACCAGCGAGGCGGCGGCGTCCACGACGGGGGAGGGAGCTTCGAGCGCCTCGGCTAACTGGACCAGCCTGTGGTGACGCGGCGGTCCCTCCTGGTTCCGGTAGATCCACAGCGCCTTCAGGAGCTTCTCCGCCGCCTGCTGGCAGTTCACCGCGCAGTGGCTGTAGAAGCCGTTGGCCGCGTCCGACGCAGCGGCCTCCAAGTCGCGCGCGCCCTGCTCCACCCAGTTGCGAACCGCCTGCTCGAGGGTCATAGACCTCCCCCCTACACCGCCTTCTTCATGACCATGCTCTGGTGATCATACACCATCTGGCACTTGTTGCGGTAGGCCATGTTGGCGAGGGTGGTAGCGACGGCGTGGGCGTAGCCGACGTCGATGTTGGCGCGAGGCTGCTGGCGGCTGCGCACGCAACGGAGGAAGTCCTGCAGGTGATCGACGCTCTCAGGGGACTCCCACTTCACGCCGCCGTCCTTCTGGCTCTTGAGGACCTTCGAGGCGTCGATCTTCAAGGCAGTATTGGGGTCACCGGGGGTAACGGGCATGATCGTGCCGCCGCCACCATCACCGTACGCAATGCCCGCGTTGAGGTCCATCGTGCCGTGGGTGCCGTAGAGGGTGATGCCGCGCCCATTGGCGCCGTTGCCCAGGCGCATGTGGTAGGTCACGAGGCAGCCGCTCGGGTACTCCAGCAGACACTGGATCGTGTCCGGGTTGGTGCGGCCGTCGGGCCAGACGTACACGCCGCCCCAGGCGACCGCCGAGTGTGGAATCTCGTCGAGCACCCAGTTCACGAGGTCGATCTTGTGGCTCATCCACTGGCAGAGGCAGCCGCTCGAGTAGGGCCAGAAGAGCCGGAACTCGCGGTACTTGCGTGCACTGAACGGCTCGTAGGGAGCGTACGCCAGGAACTCGGTCCAGATGGTGTCCTTCTCGGTGAGCGAATTCTCGGCGCCGGGGATGCGCCAGCGTTCCTGGAAGAGGGGCTCGTAGATCTCGCCATACGTGACCTTCCCCAGCGCGCCAGACTTCACGAACTGCTGCGCGCCGAGGTAACGACCGTCGCCGCGCGCCTGCGTGCCGAGCTGCACGATTCGGTCGCTGGCCTTGACCGCCTCCCAGCAGAGCCTGATCTGCCGGAAGTCGCACCCGAGGGGCTTCTCGACATACACGTCCTTGCCCGCCTCCACGGCGATCCGGCAGTGGTAGGCATGGGCGAAGTCGGGCGTGGCGATGATGAGTACGTCGATGTCCGGGTCGGCGCAGATCTCGCCGAGGGTGCGGTACTGCTTCGGGTCTTTGCCGGTGAGCTTCTTCAGCCGCGCGGCGCCCGACTCGAGGCGTTGCTTCCAGATGTCGCAAACGGCCTGGAACTCGACGTTCTCGGACTCGGCAAACTTGTGGGCCCAGTCCACCAGCCCGGAGCCGCGGCCGCCCGGGCCGACGATGCCCAGCGCGAGCCGGTCGTTCGCGCCGAAGACGCTCCTGGGCAGGATCAGCGGACCCGAGGCAATGGCAGCGGCGGTGGTGGTTGTCTTGGCGAGGAAGTCACGGCGAGTGATGGGCGATGTATGGGACATGGATTGGGCCTCCCTCCGACGCTGGCCGAGCTGGGCCGCGTGGTGCGTTTGCCCCGTCGAACGACACGCCCTACCGGCTGGTGCGGCCTCCCCTGGCCGCGATCAGCTCCGCAACCTGGGAGTGGCCGTTCTTCATTGCCATGTCGAGGGGAGTGATCGTGATCCCGGCAACTTCCGCACCGACGTTGGGGTCGGCACCGCCGTCGAGCAGGGCCGCGGCCACACGCGGTTGGCCGATCGTTGCTGCAAGGAACAGCGGGGTGAAGCCCTCGCCATCCTGAACATTGGGATCCGCTCCCTTCTGGATGAGCAGAGCTGCCACAGTCGCGCCATCGACCATAGCTGCGAGGTGCAAGGGGGTCTCTCCGCTCTTGTCCACAATGCCGGCGTCTGCCCCCTTCTCAAGAAGCAGCGTCGCGATCTCAACATGGTCGTGCCCTGCTGCGGCGAAAAGCGCCGTGCGCCCCTCACGATCCGCAGCGTTGGGGTCAGTGCCCTTGGCCAGGAGTTGCCGGACCTTGGCTGTGTCCTCCGCCTTTGCCGCCGCAATCAGGCGCGAGGCCGGCAGGCCCCGCCACAGGACTACTCCGCCAACGCCAGCCCCAGCGAGCAGGACCGAGGCGATCGCCACGATCCAAGGGCCTGTGTGGCGCCCGCGACCTTTCGGGGTCGGTCGCCGGGGGACAGGGCGGGCGACTGCAGGACGGGGCCCCGAACCGCTTGCCGCCCCCGGGCGGCTGCCCGGGCTCGGCCCGCTCGCGCGCCAGGGGCGCGTTCCGACACGTATGTGCAGTGCCAGTTCAGGGACGAGACGCACGGTGTCATGTTCCATGGTAGGGCCCTCCTCCAAGCGCGTTACGTCAGCCGAACCCTCATACCGTGACGCTTCCTCCTCGGGGTCCGGTGCACCTTCCCAAGGGGGGTGACCAGGGCGCGTCAGGCACCCAACGCGCGCGGTGCCCTGACCAGTCGCCCGAAACTACTGCAGGTCGTTGCACGTTGAGATAGTGGAGACAGACGCCCGCAATGTGCAGAGGCTTCGCTGCCGGCTTCTCTCTGATCGAACTCTTGGTCGTGATCGCGATCATTGCGATCCTGGCCGGGATGATCTTCCCCGTGTTCGCGGCAGCGCGCGGCAAGGCCCGGGCGACCAGGTGCATGGCCAACTTGAGGCAGATCGGGCTGGCCATCGACATGTACACCGCCGACAACGACGAGCTGTACCCCTTCGCGAAGGACGTCGCCGACCACGCAGTGCCGGAGCAGTGGGACGCCTACCCCTACTGGCAGGCGTGGATCCCGTACATGCCTTTCCTGCAGGACTCGCTGGACCCCTACATCCGCAGCCGAGAGCTGTGGCACTGTCCGTCGGACAAGGGGTTCGACATCCTCGAGGACTCGGGCTACCCGATGGACGCGCAGCCGACGTGCTTCCGGAGGTGGGGGGCCAGCTACCTCTACCGCACCGAGGTCGCCTTCCGCCTGATCCCCGCCGGCAGCATGGTCGATCCTACCGCCACCAACCTCATCTTCGACGCCAACGGCAGTTGGCACGGCCACGGCCTCATCCGCCACCAGAAGCGCTGGAGCGTCCTCTACGCCGACGGCCACGTGAAGAGCGCCAACGCGCGGCAATTCGATGAGGCCTGGGCGACGCCGATCGTGGAGGAGTGAGCGCTTGGCGTGGAAACGGCCGGCGCGGCGCCTACCGTCGGCCCTTCCCCCGAAGCCACTCGCCGACTACGCGCCGCCGGCATTCTGCGACAGCGAGGAACGCGTCGAAGTAGTCCGGGGGTTTCATGTGGTGGGCCATCCGGTGGCAGTCCGCGCACAGGACGGTCATGTCCGTCTTCGGGTCATACTCACGTAGAGGCGCATCATCGGTGAGCCGGGAGATCGGCTCCTTGTGGTGGGCCTCTATGTAACCCCTCCCGATCTCACCGTAGACGCCCGCATACGCGAACCCACAGGCTTGGCAGCGATCACCCCAGTATGCCTTGGTCTCCTTCACGAGCCGGCGGTTCCTCTCAATCCGCCGATGGTTGCGGAACCTGCGACGGTCCTCCGTCCCCACATAGCCCGCCTCCTTCCCGTCGGCGTCGTCCGCGCTCGTGGTGGCGTCTGGCAGAAGCGTGAGGAGGCGAGGGTCGTCACAGACGGCGCGATATAGGGCAAGCATGTTCCGCAGGTCGTTCTGAAGGTCCGTCTCTCCGGGGAGGCGAGCCGTGTTGTACGCCCTACCGAACGCGTGTGCCTCCTCGTAGAAGGCAGGGATGCCCGACTGTCCCCCGACGACGAGCGACACTCGCTCCGCGCTGAAGCCCCGGGGGAGGTTGGGTACCCATCCGCGAACAGCCGCCACTAGCACGCGAAGCTGCATCCGTGCAACTGCATCGCCCAGCCTCTCGCGCAGCTGGGAGACACCGAACTGGAGAGACAAGACGAGCCGTTCGCCCTCATCTGCCCCGGCGCTGGGGAACAGGTATGAGACGTAGACCCCACGCGTCGTGGAACGGGTGATCCGGGGGGCCAGAATGGACAACCAGGGCACGTGCGCCCATCTCCCGACTCCTGGGGAGCCCTTCACTTCCAGTCCCGCTCCACCGTCGGGCAGCATCCCTCGGAGAAGACGTGGCCCCTCCGTTCTGAAGAGCACGACGACGGGGTCGTCTTTGGGCACAGGATCGCCAGGACGCGCGGCCTCGACGTAGTCGCGCGCCATACGTCCGAGAAGGTCGCGGAGCGATGGTGCCATGGCGTGTACCCCCTTAGTCGTGGCTCGGAGGGCCATCGGACACGCCTGTGAGGCCGCGCTTATCCGACGCGGCGCACGCTGGAGAGGCCCACGGTCAGCACACGCCCACCATTCGGCCTAGCCGCGGGCCCCCAGCTACACGCTCACAGGTATCGCAACCTCCCTGCCCGTATCCGCTGAGATGAGCCCCGCTTCGAGGATCTCCTGGGCGTTGCGGCTGACGACGGCGTTGCAGGTGCCGATGACCTCCTCCCCCGTCTCGATGCAGTGGATGAGGTGCTCGGGTGCGTTGCGGCGGCCGGGAGCGACGGGGTCGGGCTCGATGGTCTTCTCGTCGGGTTCGGAGGGGGTGCGGATGACCACCTTGCCGCCCTTGATGCCGACCATGCCCTCGGTGCCGTAGGCGATGGGGTTCGGCTCTTCGGTCCTCACCTTCTGCGTCCAGCAGGCCTCGGCGACGCCGAAGGCGTGCGGATACTTCATCAGGATCATCGCGTTGTCATCGGGGAGCGGGTAGTCCTTCACAAGCACTGCGCGGATTCCCACGCAGGACTTGGGCCGGCCGAGGAAGCAGGCGTTCATCGCCGCGCTGTAGCAGCAGTAGTCCATCAGCGCGCCCGCGCCGTTGCGCTCCTCGTCGTAGAGCCAACCCCAGAAGTACTCGGAGCAGCCGATCTCCTTCGGCCCGTTGTGGGCGGAGCGGTACTTCAGGTAGAACAGGTCGCCGACCGCGCCCTCCTCGATCAGGCGGCTGAGGGTCTGGAAGGCGGGGTGCCACTGCGTCGGCCAGTTGATCATCATCACGACGCCCGCGTCCTGCGCGGCCTTCAGCATACGGTCGGCCTGCGAGAGTCGCGCGGCCATCGGCTTCTCGATGACCATGTGCAGGCCCTTGGCCGCCGCGGCCTCGACGATGTCCGCCGCCCCCGCGTTGTCGCAGGCGATCTGGAGGATGTCCAGCGCCTCCTTGTCGAGCATCTCCCGCCAGCATTCGTAGAGGGCGGGGACGCCGAACTGCTCCTTGATCTTCGCCCGTAGCG
>Ga0194113_10005615_pt1 | contig 16103 bp, 31 predicted proteins | sample TA2MahC200mmetaG_FD_146193 | JGI IMG/M metagenome (GOLD analysis project Ga0194113, IMG submission 146193) | Freshwater microbial communities from Lake Tanganyika, Tanzania - TA2015017 Mahale Deep Cast 200m | ecosystem: Environmental > Aquatic > Freshwater > Lake | place: Tanzania: Lake... | reverse complement strand
AGGCGATCTTCCGGCACTATGAAGGGCTCATGGAGCACAAGCGCGGCCTCCGTGCCCAGCGAGCTGCCGATACCCGGAAGGTCAAACCAAGGTCAGAAGCAAAGGATAACGAGGAGGAGCAATCATGACTGAGTTGATCGTAGTCGGAGTGGTCTTGACAGTGGTGGGCCTTACCGCCGCCTACATCTTGAACAAGGCGGAGGAGAGAAGCTACCAGAAGAGAAGGAAAGGAGAGTAGGAATGGAACGGATGACACCGCGAGAAGCAACGGTCAGACGGATTGCCGCTCTCTCAGGGGATCAGGCCAGGGTCGCACTGGTGACCTTGATCGACTTTGGGATGGCCCCGGCGGGAAGGGTCTTGGGCAAAGCGTTGAAAGTAGCTGAGGCTCCGGGACCACTGAGGCACAGCTATGGAGTCGAGGTGGCGAGGTTGCGCAAGAGGTAAACGGATGATCGAAGTTGCAAACATCGAACCGTCCATGATCGAGCCGGACCCGGATCAACCCCGGAAGGTCTTCGACCGGGACGGGCTTATCGAATTGATGGACAGTATGAAGCACAACGGCCTTCTCCAGCCGATCATCGTGAGACCCTTGAACGGTTCCGGCAAGTACCGGCTCATTGCCGGGGAGCGCCGGTGGAGATCCGCGACTGAGCTTGGATGGAATGCGATCCCGGCAATCATCCGGGACGACGTTGACGAATTGACCGCGGCCAAGCTCCAGCTTTTGGAGAACATCACCCGCCGTGACTTGAATCCGGTCGAGGAAGCTCGCGCATACCAGCGATTTGCCCAGCAAGGAATGAGCATCGTCGAGGTTGCTGCGGTTGTAGGCAAGCGCCCGGCTGATATCTCCAATCGTATCGAGATGTTGAAGGCCAGAGAGGACATTCTTGAGCTTGTGGCGCGCGGGCACCTCTCTGCCAATCTCTGTTGGTACATGGCGCGGCTCTCGTACAACAATCAAGGGGTGGTCTTGAAGAAGATGGCCGAGGAAGGGCTGCCTTTGAGACAGGCGGCGATGCTGTGCGAAGCTCTTCTCGCCAAAGAACAGCAGATCGACATGTTCCCGGAGACGAAGCTGACCGAGCAACAGCAAGAGGTTGTCCGAATGACGAAGAGTGCCTTGGAGAAGGCATGCAAGGCGGTTGCCGACCTTCTGAAGATCGACAAAGACAATCCGGGCACCATCGGTACGGCAATGGCGACCGAAGCGGATGTCACCATTCGGAAGCTCAACGAACTGATCCTCATGAGCTACAGACTTGAGAAGGTATTACAGCGTAAACAACTGGCAGCTTCGATTAACTGACCACTATAGTTGTCATGTAAGGTATAAACCACTTGACATCATAGCTAACAAGTGTTAGACCAAAGTATAGGGAAAAATAAGGGAAGGACGAAGCAATGACGACCGCAACGATCAATAAGACAACTCGCAAAGTGAGTGATCGGGAAAAGAACCGGGCAATCGCCGAGACGATTGAGGCCGGTTGGTACGACAGATCGGGCGATGACCCCGAGTGTGTACTCAAGGCTCGTCGGGCAGAGTTCGATGAAGAAGAGTTTTTCGAGTGGATCGTTCGGATCGCCGAGGTCAGAGGCGAAGAGCCGGACTTCGAGTTCTACGGGATGTAGGAGGAACGAGATGACAGCCAAGATGGTGATACTCAACAGGAGCGACTTCAAAGACGACAAATGGGACTGGGTGCTGCAATCGTTGGAACTGGATACCCGCGAAGACTGGCAAGAGATCGAACAGGTTGCGATGCTGGTCTCCAGTTTCACGTTTGAGAAGGCTTAATCGAAAGGAGAAGGAAGTGAAACCAGTCAATCAGGAAGGGTGCAAGGTTCTGGATAGGCTGACCGAGGGGCTTACCCCGGAGAATGCCCACAAGCGGATCGACAACAATGGACCAGGATCAGGGATCATGGCGGTCGTCGTCGAGCGGATCGGCGAGTGCAACCTGGGGCCGAAGTTCTCAGTGTCCCACTACTACGAGCAGAACGGCGACCTCATGCGAGACCCGGAAATGGTATTCTTCAAATCCCTCGCTGACGGTAAGTATTACCCCGTCATGTTCAGACAGGATAGCTTGGGGATATGTCAGGAATCAGCGGTATTTGACGAGAATGACGTGTGGATCGGAGTCAGGCACAGACAGCAGGCCGACCATGCCACTTTCGCCGGGACATGGATGAAGAACATCAAGTATCAACAGAGAATGTAGGAGGAAGGAATGACGATGACATCGATGACCGCAGTTACCGAGCCGGTGATTCCCGCCGACGAGGTCGTTCACAAGGGGTACACCTATGGCCAGCTTCGAGAAGCCTTCACCGCGGCTCATGACCCGAAAGACTGGAAGGCTCCGATCTCTGTGTGGGTCCCCGGTGAGGCGGTGATGCTGACAGTTGCCGCAATCGAGTTCTACACCGCCACCAATCCGAAGGTGCAACTCAACACGGAGACGATGCGATATCTCATTACGAGCGAAGGTTATCGTCAGGGGCCAGCGGGCGATTGGTAGGAGGAAACAAGGTGAGACGAATCATTGTGAAGTATACCGGAGAGTGCAGGAAGTGCGGAGAGACCCTGTCAGTAGGAGCCGAGGCAGTGTACGAGAAGCGTGTCGGCGTTTTTTGCCCCTCATGCGCACCGACGGCACATCTGGAACCTATCGCACAACGGTTGATCTGTCGTTCCTGAGAATCATAGGGCAGGAGTAATTACCCGGTAATGAGTGACCGCTATCGTGGTCATCCGCGATAGAAAATACTTGACATCATAGATAACACATGTTAGACTGAGGTATACAAAAAAGGAGAAGGAGCAAAGGGAAATGGCCAAGAACAAGTTCGAGGATGTAGGCAAGGTACAGACCACAGATGCCAGCGCCGCGATGGTGTCGAAGGTAGTCTCTCCAAGCGGCGAAGTGCTAGGGCTCTCGTTCTGTAAATTCGTTCAGACTGAGACCTATACCGGCCCGGCCAAGGGCTTCATGGTTCCCAACGAGAAGCTGGACGAGTTTGTGGATTTGATCCGCAAAGCCCGGAGTTAATGCTCTCGATTGCCACGGAATCATAACGGGGCATTTCATATTGAGAGGAAGGACGAATCTTCGGACATGGTACGCGATTACAGTTGGGAGGGTATCGTGAGAGATTAACGGAATGAAACCCCACTATCAGGGCTGAGAAGCTCGAACTCAGACATTCGGACAGTTCAGCCCTGAAAGCGGGAGATTATCCCGAAGCGAAAGAGAGGAGGAAGCACTGACAATGGAACAGGCGGTACAGATGGGATTCCGGCCAGTCAAGGCAACGGTAGACATTGACAAGATCATCGAGTGCAATGTGGCGGCTCCATCCAAAGGGATGGTGAAGTCGGTCGCCAAATTTGGAGTGCTCTCCCCGGTGATACTTCAGAAGAACGGCGAAGGCTACAAGATCATCGCGGGACGCCGGCGGGTGAGCGCGGCCAAGGCCAACAAAGAGACGGAGATCGACGCCCTGGTCATCGATGACCTGACTTTGGAACAAGGGGCGATGATCGCCCTCACAGAGAACATGCAGCGCCAACCGAATCCGCTGGTCGAGGCCGACTTGATGAAGGTCCTGGTTGACACCGGGAAGACACAGAAGGAGATTGCCGCGGAGTTGTGCGTATCTCAGCCGCAAGTGGCGCAGAGGCTGAAGCTCCTGAACCTGTGTGAAGAGGCCCGGACAAGGGTAGAGGACGCGGAGATCACCGTCAGCATTGCCCGGAAGATGGCAGAGTTGCCGCACGAGAGGCAGCGCGAGTTGATCGACTTGATGGATAGCCGGGAGACAAAATTGACCGAACGCGATATCAACAATGCCAAGCGCGAGGGCAAGCTTGAGGACGTGCTGAACGAGCTTCCGACACCAATCAACAAAGTGGACGTTGTCAGGAGCCATATCGAGAACATCCGGCAATCGTTCACCGAGCTTGAGAAGCCGGAACAGACCGCTCTCCGGAAAGAGGTCATGGCCCTGTGCGAAGCCATTGGAATCAAGATGGTGAAGAAGGCCAAGGCAACCAAGAAGGGCGGCAAGACGGCTCTCAAGAAAACCAAGACCCCGAAGAACGGGAAGGCACCCGAGCCCGTTCAGGCCGATGCCCAAACCGAAGAGGGAGTCCCGGCATGAGAACGGTTGTTCTGTATCGCTGCCGATGTTGTCGGAATCGGGTTGAGGTTCCCACGACGGAACCCAATTCGGCATTCGATATCACTGCCTGGATTCCGCATGAGTGCCCGACCAAACGGGATGATGGAGTGAAGTTCCACGGAATAGCGGATATCGAAGGGTTCAAAGAGATCCCGGACCCGGAGACGAACGAAGGAGAATGATTGAGATGCCAACAGGAACAAAAGAGTGGGCTCCGACAAGCGTGAACTGTTGCTTCGGATGCTCCCATGGATGCCGGTACTGCTATGCCAGATACAACGCCGTCAGGAGATGGAAGACGATTGAGGCGGCGGATTGGCCCAAGATGGAGGTCAACGAAGATGCCTTGACCCGAACCTATTCTAAGTTCAAAGGCATGGTCATGTTCCCCACGACCCACGACATCACCCTCGATGTGCTCGATCCCTGCATGAAGGTTCTGGCCAAGCTCTTGGAGGCCGGGAACAAGGTGCTCGTGGTGTCGAAGCCGCATTGGGTGTGTATCAAAAGCATCTGCGAGACCTTCGTCAACTTCAAGGGACAGATACTCTTCCGGTTCACGATTGGGGGAGACAATTACCACTTGGCCTATTGGGAACCGGGCGCACCGAGCTTCGACGAACGGATGTTGTGTCTGGCCATGGCGCGCCGGAAGGGGTTCGAGACAAGCGTGAGCATGGAGCCCCTGCTCGAAACAGACATCGATGTCGTCTCGGAGTTGATCGACATGTTCGATCCCCTCGTGAGCGAGACGATTTGGATCGGCAAGATGAACCACATCGACGAGCGGGTCGAGATTCTCACCGATGAGGACGCTCGCAAGGCTCAGGCAATCCGTGACGGCCAAACAGACGAGCGGGTCACGCAGCTCTACCGGCGATTCAAGGACAACCCGAAGATTCAGTGGAAAGACTCTATCCGGGAGGTCATCGGGAATGTCGATGCAAGAGTGTAGAGTACTCCATATCTATGGGCAAGGATCGTTCCATGACGAGCTTGCCGTCATGGGAAATGAGGCGGCGCTTCAGGCTTTGGCCGAGACCATAAAGAAAGCACTGACCAACGGGATCGCTACGATGGATGCCTTTGTCAGTGACGGCGAGGGCTACACGGTGCGCATCAAGTGTCTTCGTGGTGATTGGGACACCTACGAGTGGCAAAATCTGGCCGTTCCGTACACAGCGGACTATGCCAGCGAGAAACGGCCCGGTGCCATTTACCCGGATGACTTGCTCAGTTCCCGAGAATAGCAAAGGAGGAGAAGAAACATGCCAACAGGAACAACGAGACCCAATAGAGGTTGCGGCCAGCGCGTCAGAGGGGGTGTCTACGCTTGTTGCGGCCTCAGCCCCTTCGGGAAGCCGATTGAAGACTTCTTGATCGACCCGGCGATCAAGATCGATACCGGCCCGTTCCGAACCCCCCAGTTGTTCAAGCGGGATGGGGTGAACCACGTGCTGATTTGGGTCGGCGAGCAGTTCTACCCTTCCGCCACGGACTTCATAGAGGAGACCCGGCAACAGGGGATCAGCCGCCGCTTCCCATCGACCTTCGATTTCTCCAAGCTCTCGCCGGGGAGCCTGATGTACTTCGTTCACCGTAATGCACAGGTAAAGGATCATCAGAAGATCACCGCCGCCCTGGAACTCATGGGTATTACATCGTTATGTCCCAAGCGCATCAAAAGCCATGCCACCCCTCGGGCGGAGGTTCCATGCCTTGGCTTGAATTACCCTCTCGCATCACTGCTCCCAGGAACGACATTCGATACCGAAGATGCCGATGGTAGAGAGCGCGACGTGGCGATCAGGGAGGTCGGTGATACCCGATACGTCGTACCGGATGCCCACAAGCTGAAGGAGAAGGCCGAGTACGAGATCGGCATCTTTGGAGCCTTCCCCATCGCGAACCTTGAGTACGTCAAGGGCGAGAACGGGGAGATGGACCCGGATGTGGTCAACAGCATCTCTCAGACTTCCATCAAGGTGGTGTTCTGCGATGACTAGCAGCGAGAAGAACCTGACGGTCATTCTATGCCGGGACGGTGAACCGATTGGCAACCCGATTCCGGTCGGTAAGTTCGAGCCGCATGGGTACTACGCGGACATGCTGGCCTACAGTGCGGCTGTGCGGGCACCGTACCGGGTCGAAGTCTGGCTGACCAGGTGCAAAACACCGGAAGAGATGGCAACGGTTCCCGCGAAGCCACGCGGCAGACCGAAAGGCAGTCCAAATCGACCGAAGGGGGAAAGGGGTGGAAGTCGAGTTCACGTTGAGGCCGTTGACGATCAAGGAGGCGATCATGGCACAGGAGATCATCGACCGGGTGAGCAGAGGGCAAGTGATCCCGGTGGCGACCTTTGCGAAGTTGGTAGCGTCACGGTCTGATGTGGCCGTCGGAGATGTGATGGCTTTGCCGGTTACGGAGATCCCGGACTTGATGCGCCAACTGGCCGAGTCCCTGAACCGGGCATCGGCATTGATGGTACTGGAGCAATCCATGGGCAATCCAAACTTGAAAGGAGAGAACGAATGTCCAACAGGGAAGTCATTATCCAAGGAACCGAAGTCAAGCACCCGACGGCGAAAGAGCAAGCGTTCGACCGATTGATCCGGGCGGTCGAGGACCATCGGAGAACCGTCGAAACGCAGATCGTGAAAAACAGAAGAGTCCTCAAGGAATACGCGAATCAGCAAACCGTTCTCAAAAGAGAGCGCGGAGTCATTACCAAGCAACTCCGACAATTGCGAGCGGATCGGGATGCACTTCGACAGGGCTGATATTACCCCGTTATAGACCACTATAGTGGTCATTTCATGTATAAAACACTTGACAGGCAGGCTAACAAGTGTTATACTAAAGTATAGGAAAAAAGGGGAAGGAGAAAAGGAAAATGGAAAAGGGAGATAAGCGGTTGATGTGGGACGGGAAACGGAATTGGCCCGTGACGCTACACAGCAAAGTGAATGGAGGCTGGTTAGTACAACTCGAAAACGGAATGTTGTGCGGGCCAGTGGAGGAAGGACCAGCGACACTACGGTAACAGCCCCGGAGGGCGCAAGCCGGGGGGAGGGATCGCGATGAATAAGACACGGAGAGAGCAAATACAAAAGGTGATCGATACAATCGGAGACATCAAGCAAACGATAGACGATATCTGCTCCGACGAACAGGACTACTACGACAACATGCCAGAGGGATTGCAGGAATCGGAGCGGGGGCAAACCGCTGAGGGCGCTATCTCCGCTCTGGAGTCTGCCAGCGATGTACTCGATGATGCAATATCCAATCTTGAGGATGCGCAAGCGTAGCCCCGGATGCGAAAGCAGGGGCATGGAGGAGAAGGAAATGGACTGGATCGCATATTGCACCACCTGCCACAAGGAGATCGACCGAGCGCCGAACGGAGCTATGGTGGAAGCCGCCGGGCGGCTGCATATCAGAGGGCTCTCGCGTGCTTGCGATATGAGTGACCCGGAATGGTACGGTCCTCATCCCGATCACGAAGTGATAGTCGGGATAGAGGTGACGGCATAGAGGAGAATGGACATGATGGAACTCACACTTGAACAGCTTGCAAGCAGGGCCAAGGTCAGAGTCGTATCTGATCCCACAATGTGCTCGACAGACTGTGAAGTCATCGAAGTGAGGGGTGATGGTGGCTGTGACCGTTGTGGAAAGTCTGATGGGCCGAACTGGGACATCGAAGATGACGAGGGCTTTCCTCTCTGCGACCAGTGTCTACTAGAAGTCTACAGGGGCAGAGTCTACGACATCGAGCCCCCGGCGGTAATCGTCACGATATCGGGCGGAGTGGCCGACGTTATTGCCAAGTCCAGGGGAGTCAAGGTGATCATCCGGGACTACGACTGCGACGGTGCGGACGATGATCGGTTGACCGCTGATTCGGATGGTGCGAAACACTACGAGTCGGTCTATGAGGCCGAGATGGAGATAACCCAATAGAGATGGTGTGTTTCCCTTCTTTTTACCCGTCGAAAACCCTTTCGGAGTGTGTTTTTTGCCATTATTGTTGACTATAGTGGTCATTGCAGGTAGAATACTGTTGTCATGATGTACACATCTTGCTATGCGGTGAACGGAAAGGACCCTCGCGCGGTTGCGATTTCCCGAGGTGTTCCGCTTTGGTTCAAAGGTAGAGTCTATACCAAGCTGGCACCCCCTCTGTTCATCCTTGAGGAGAAGCGGAGCCCGGCGGAATATACCAGGCTCTATCAGTCCTTCGTGTTGGCCAAGCTGACTCCAAAGGAAGTGCTGGCCGACCTTGGAGATGAGGCCGTGCTTCTGTGCTGGGAACGACCGGACGAATTTTGCCATCGGCACATCGTTGCCGAGTGGTTGGCAAAGGGGCTCAAGATAACCGTCGAGGAGTTGGTTCCACCGAAGCCGGGCAATGAGCAACTGACATTGATCTGAGGGAGATGGTATGGACAACATTCACGAGAGTCTGAAGGGGCTGGCAATCGACATCGACAAGGTCGAGGCTGATCCTCGAAACGCAAACAACCACCCGGAGCGTAACATCGAGGCCATAATGAAGAGCCTTGAAGTCTACGGGCAGAGGAAACCGATTGTCATCCGAAGAAAGACGATGACGGTCACTGCCGGCAACGGGATGTTCGAAGCGGCCCAACGGCTCGGATGGGATCAGATTGCGGTTCTGTTGGTAGACGAGTCTCAGGAGATGGCCACCGGCTTTGCGATCATGGACAACCAATCGGCGCGGCTGTCCGACTGGAACATGACCGCGCTGAAGGACCTTCTGGAAGAACTTGATTCCGCTAATTGGGACATGGATGCTACCGGATTCACGCCCGAAGAGATAGAAGACATGATGACTGCGGCTCCGCCAGCGGAAGAGCAATCTGACGGTGATGGTGGTGGTGGACTGGGTAACCCGGTAGTTCAATACACCATCATCTTTGACGACGAGCAACAGCAGGACAAATGGTTCGGTTTCATCAAACATCTCAAGAGCCTCTATCCGGATGCCGAAACGATTGCGTACCGATTGCAGATGTACATCGATTCCTTGGACATTGGGGCTCTGGAGGAGGATGTCGATGGTGAGGATTAGGGAGTACATTGACAACGATGTACTGACTGAGTCGCGCAATCGCATCCGGCACATCTTTGATATCTTCGACACTGTGGTCGTGATGTTCTCCGGTGGCAAGGATAGCCTTGTCACATTGCATTTGACATGGGAGATTGCCCAGGAACGGGGACACAGTCGCGTGAACGTGGTGTTCCGGGACGAAGAGTTGATTCAAGAGTCAGTCATCGACTTTGTCAACTCCTACAGAGTCCAGCCCTGGGCGAGGATGCTGTACTTCGCAGTGCCTTTGGCCAGTAAAAAGTATGTGCTCGGCAAGACCTATGAGTACGTGCAATGGGACCCGAACCGGAAGCACATCCGACCGATCCCGGAGCACGCCATAACGCTGGAATCCAGTGACAATCGGGTCTTCGACCAGTACAGCATGGACGCCTATGTTGCCAGATATTTCAAGGGCAAAATTGCGTTCCTGACAGGTGTCCGCGCTCAAGAGAGCCTAATGAGGTATCAGTCATGTGTTATAAAGCTGAATGAGAACTACATTTGCACCCCTCCGAAGACAGGCGATCTGCAGTCGGTTCCCGTGAATGTCAAGCTCTGTAAGCCAATATTCGACTGGTCGGAAGACGACATCTTCAAGTATCTGTACGACAACGGCATTCCGTATTGTTCAACCTATGATTCTCAGTTGTGGGCAGGAAGCGCTCTCAGGGTGTCAACCCCGCTACACGCTGAATCAGCCAAAAGGTTCGATGCACTGAGAATCATGGAGCCGGTGTTTTATGCACAAGTGGTCGACCTGTTCCCGGAGATGCTGGCCCACGAGAGGTACTTCAAAGACCTTGATCGAGATGCGGTCAAGCGGCAGTACGGCCAGAGCTTCGAGGGAATCAGAACTTGGATTGAGGAAAACATCACCGACGAGCATGAGCTATCCTTGGCACTCAGCCGTCTCGCGGAGGTCGAGAAGAGTGCCAAGAACTGCCCGGAGGCCTACCCTTTGAAGCACGTCGTGACGCAGTTCATAAACGGCGCGTACAAGCGCCGCATCCTCCCAATCAACAAGAGGGATCAAGATCGGGAAAGGAGAAGACGTGAGCGATCCAGTTGATAACATCAAGTGGCTTCCAGCTACCAAATTACAGAGTAATAACTACAACCCGAATGTAGTGTTCAATGCTGAGTTGCGGTTGCTTGAGCGGAGCATCCTGAAAACCGGATGGGTGCAACCGATCTTGGTCAATCCCGAAGGAATCATCATTGACGGATTCCATCGTGTCATGCTCAGTCGCGATAGCAAAGAACTCCAGAAGAAGTATGGTGGGCTCGTGCCGTGTGCGGTTCTCGATGTTGACCGACCAACGGCGATGGTCATGACCGTCCGAATGAATCGGGCAAAGGGCTCGCATATCGCGATTGACATGAGCAAGCTCGTCAAAGAGCTGCATGTGGAACACGGCATGTGCAAGGAGGAGATTGCTCGTGAACTTGGAGCCACGATAGATGAAGTTGATCTGTTGCTTCAGGACGGTGTGTTCAAAGCCAAGAACATCAAGGATCATGTGTATTCAAAGGCATGGTACCCGGCGGAATCGAAGCCACCGGCACCGCGGCGGAAGGGGCGGAAGTGACTGATACGGCGGAATTCGCAATGACCAATTGCGCCTACGATGTCGTCAAGTCGTTTGTCTCAAGGGCGGCAAAGGACAGGGTGAGCCTGAAGGACACTCCTTCGACAACATGGTACAGGCTCGATAGCATCGGTGGAGAACTTCTTGGGGTTGCTGGACTCCTGCGGTTGACTGGCGGAGGGGCACGGATCAAGGGGGTATGGATCAAGCCGGATGCCAGGGGGAAGGCATGCGGGACATTCCTGACTCTCAAGCTCATAGATGCAGCAAAGATGGCAAACATGCCGCACATCGAAGCCTATGCCTACAACGAAGCGTTCTATGTCAAGCACGGGTTTCGGAGGGTCGGAGGACGACCAAACGGGGCAGGAAGGATGGTGAAGACGCTATGAACAGTTACAATGGATTCTCACCCACGCAACGAATGAAGGCACTGGAATGGCTCAAGAGCGAAATCCGGGCTGGTCGGCGACAGGCGAATCCTCAGCGGTGCGACCTGTGCGGACAGACGCGCGGAATCATCGAGTGGCATTCGGAAGACTACACTTCCCCGTTCGGGGCGAATATCGGGCGATGGGGGCTCTGTTATCGGTGTCACATGATGGTCCATTGCCGGTTCGCGAGCCCGAAGGCATGGCAGGCATACCTGAAGGCCGTGCTCGCAGGGGCAATCTTCGCGCCGCTGATGACTAGAAACTGGCTGCAATTCAAACAAGATCACCTCGTGCGACTGGGAGTGGGTGTGGATCATGGGGTAACAACTCCGTATGATAGCCCTTTCCTCAATGACCTGAGAAGTGCTCCAAAGACGGTGTAACAGTGGCAGAAACGTGGGATAGACTGCCCAATGAGCGGCAAAAAGCATACCGGGCATTCGTTATGTACCGGGATATGTTGGCTGACCGTTCGCTTGATAAAGTAAGGCAGAAGCTCGGCAGATCACCGTCATATAAGCGTGTCTTGGAGGAATGGTCGGCCAAGCACAGGTGGCAAGAGCGAGTGAAGGCTTATGATGAGCATCTTGCCGAGAAGCGACGCGAGGCTCAAGAGCGTGCAATCGTCGAGATGGCCGAGCGACAAGCCAGAGAGGGTATGACTCTTCAGGCAGTCGGCATGGCATGGGTGGACTCGCTTCGTGGCCCTGATGGGAAGCCAGACAAGAACAAGATTGCCGCCTTGACTGCGAATGAGGCCGCACGTTTGGTCGACCTCGGACATAAGATCGAACGGGTTGCTCGTGGTGAGCCTGAGACCATTTCTGAGACCAAATCGAAGAATGTCGACCTGAGTGACGAACTGGCAGAGCGACTTCTCAAGGCGATGGAGATGGATGTTCCTCCAGACCTGGATGCGGGGAGTGGTGGTGTGCGAGTAGGGTGATGGCGCTCGTCAATTACGATGTCATATCTCATGGTTTGAATCAGAAGTTTCGAAGTCTCCCTCGGTTCAGCCAAGGAGTCTTTGGACTGGAACCAACCACGTTTCATCTGGAATGGATGAGGGAGTTGGTCAACCCGGCAAACCGGAAACTTCTGTTCATATGCCCCCCCGACAGCGCCAAGACAACAATCGTCGGAATCATCTATTCGGCTTGGCGCATCTGTAGCAACCATAACATCCACATAGGATACGTGTCTGATACCGGCAAACAGGCCATGCGGCAATCGCTCGCAGTTCGGGATGTGATCGACCAAGACCCTATCCTGAGATTGGCCTATCCTAACCTTGAGCTTGACGAAGCCAAAGGCACGGCCCGGAACGAGTGGTTTGTCAAACGGGCGAACATCGGGGACAAAGACGCGACATTCAGATCAACCGGCGTTGGCGGGCCTCTCCTGGGAGCACGACTTGACGAGTTGATCGTCGACGACGTCATGGACAAAGAAAACTCCACGTCCAAATTACAGCGTGATAAGGTCTGGGAATGGCTGACGACCACCGCCTTTTCGCGGGTCGTCTCCGGCGGAAGAATCATCGCGATTGGCACTCGTTGGCATGAAGACGATGCTTATGGCCGCATGATTGCAAAGGGATTCAAGCCGATCCACTACAAAGCCATCCAAGATGATGGAACCCTTCTGTGGAACCGCTGGGCCTGGGTTGACATCATCGACAAGCGTGACACACTTGGCGCACGACTGTTCAGTCTGATGTATCAGGGCGTGGTCATGGAAAACGCCGGCGGCATCTTCCAACACAAATGGTTCAGATATGCCAGGGTCATCAATGCCCCTGCCGAACCGACAGTGATCGTGAACGGCGAATCCTATCGGGTGACCAAGGTCATTCAATCGATGGATACAGCCCAAAAACAGAATGAGGACAATAGCTATTCAGTGATTGCGACGTGGGGCGTGTTTCGACTGGGGTACATCCTTCTGGATTTGTGGCGCAAGAAGGTCCCCTTCTACCGTTTGAAATCAGCAGCAAAGACCTTGGGGGAGTATTGGTGCCCGGACTTGATCTTGGTCGAAGACAAATCCAGTGGATCATCTCTTATCGACGATCTTCGGTTCGAGACAAAGCTCAAGATTCTTCCGTGGGGTGTGGACAACGACAAGACGGCCAGAGCCGAAAGTGTAACCACCTTCTTTGAAGGAGGTCGGGTGTTCTTCAGGGAAGACGCCGCCTATCTCGGCGACTTCGAGCCGGAACTTGAAGCATTCCCGAATGGAACACATGACGACCAAGTTGATACCTGTACTCAGTTTCTGCACTACATCCGGGCACTTGAGAAGTCCAAGAAGGGAACAGTCAAGGCGAGTTCATGAGTGAATACAGGCCCGTAGCTCAATTGGTCAGAGCATCGGTCTTTGAAGCCGAGGGTTGTAGGTTCGAGTCCTACCGGGTCTGCCAGCTATTACGAAGTAATGTGATGGGAGGGGAGTGATGGCGAGAATGGTCAAGCCAGAGGGAGAAAACAAGAGCAAGGTCAAAGCGTATGTGCTCGGTGACGGGCAAGTCATTTCGAGCGATGTCCTTGACCGATACACGTCCAAGCGGTCGAAAGAGGTCAAGAGCCGGGCGCTGTCCAAGACGGAGATGGCGAGCCTTGGGAGGCAAGGCATCATCATGCCCCCCGTCAACTTCGTGGCCCTCGTCAACCTCTTGGATAGCAACACGTGGCACAGTAAATCGGTGCGGACGAAAGCCAAGGACACCATCGGCCACGGCTGGGACCTTGAGAGCGATGTTGACGATGAGGGGAACGTCACCGGCTCAGAGGAGAACAAGCTCAAACTGTGGAAGTTCTTTGAAGAGGCGGCGTTGCAGAGTGGTGAGACGATCACCGATATCGTTAACCGCATCCTGATCGACTATGACACGATAGGCAATGCCTACATGGAGATCATCCGGGCAGATCGAAACGACGGCGAGCCTGTTGGGTTGGCCCACGTACCGGGAGACACCCTCTATTCCCACCAAGATGGGAAACGTATCCTTCAACGGGTCGGGGCCAAGACAGTATGGTTCAAGCGGACCGGAATTGATGGGATACTCAACAAGGATACCGGCCTCTTCGATAACGGTACACCATTCGAGCAGACGGCGACCGAGCTTATCCATTGGAAGGACTACAGCCCTCGATCCGAGCACTACGGCCTTCCCGGGATTCTCCCGGCTGTGGGCGCGATCCTCGGCGACATGAGCCAGCGTGACTACAACATCAAATTCTTCGAGAACTACGCCATCCCGCAGTACGCGGTAATCGTTGAGAATGGCGACCTCGATGAAGAGACGAGGGCGACTGTCAAAGACTACTTCGCGACCAAAGTCAAAGACGAGCCCCACTCAACCCTCGTACTCACAGTACCGGCGGCTGAGCCCGGACAAGAGGCTGTCAAAATCAGGTTCGAGAAGTTGGCAGTTGACGTCCGCGAGGCGTCCTTCAGGTTGTACCGCCAGGACGTCAGAAATGAGATTCTGGCCGCGCACGCGGTGCCCCCCTACCGATTGGGTCTGGCTGAAACCGGAGCCCTCAGTTCTACCAATATCAACATCGCCAACCAAATCTACAAGTTCCAGGAGATCGATCCCAGGCGAATGATGATCGAACACAAGATCAACCTCTTCGTCGTCCGGCAAGGGTTCGGGATCACCGATTGGGTGTGGCGACTGAACGAATTGGACGTCTCCGACCGGGTAGCCGATGCGGATTACTACACCAAACTCGCGGATAGCGCGTTCATCACCCCGAACGAAGGGCGCGAGGCTGCCGGATTCGACAAGTCAGAAGACCCGGCAATGGACATGCACTACTACCGGGGCATCGCTCTTGCGGATCGGGCGATGGCCACCCAAGACCGGGCCAGAGAGATCGTCAACGAAGACGAGGCCGCGGCGGCTCAGCAGGGGCTGTCCAAATGAAGATCGTCGATGCGATATGGCTCCCCGTGATTGTCAAGTACGAGATCCAGTGCGACTGTGGCCGGCGGTTCAAGTGGCCAGCCGGTCTCCCGGTAAGATGTCCCCAATGCGGGGCAACGATGGAGGTGGAAGATGCCAGTCCTGCCAAAGAGTAACCTGAGCAGCCGGGCCATCGCCGTCCATGTGCTTGCTCAGACCGGAGAGCTACCGGCTCTATATCGAGCGCCAAAGAGCCAAATCCAGCTTGAGAAGCAAATGGCCAAGGAACTCAGGAAGGCACTCCTCGGGATAGGGTCGGGGTTGGTCAAAGAGTTGGGCAAATCGGATCGGATGCTGTCTCCGGAAAACCTCTTCGGCTACTTCGATGCCGACATCAAGGCCAGGGCCAAAGGGTTGGAAGCCGCCTTTGAGAAGCACATGGGGCTCGCTATGGGGACAGGATTCGTCCGGGGCTCCAAAGAGGTCAGGGAGATGCTTGGGCTCGTGCTCACGTGGAGCTTGAAGAACCCGGACGTCCAACGGATACTGGCCGAGCGATCGTTCGTGGCTTCCGAGAAGACAATCGAGCGGATGAAGGGCGATGTCATGGCGATCCTTCGCCGGGGCTATGATGAGGGGCTCGGAAACGATGCCGTCGGCAAGTTGCTCAGAGATGCCTTCGACGGGATGACGCACCAGCGCCTTGAGATGATTTCCCGGACGGAGATCGGGAGCGCCCAGAACCTCGGCGCGATGGAGAGCTACATCAAGGCTGAAGTCGCGCGGGTGCAATGGCTGGCAAGCCTGGATGACCGAACCCGCGAGTCCCACGTGATGGAGCACGGGC
>Ga0194113_10005610_pt1 | contig 16109 bp, 11 predicted proteins | sample TA2MahC200mmetaG_FD_146193 | JGI IMG/M metagenome (GOLD analysis project Ga0194113, IMG submission 146193) | Freshwater microbial communities from Lake Tanganyika, Tanzania - TA2015017 Mahale Deep Cast 200m | ecosystem: Environmental > Aquatic > Freshwater > Lake | place: Tanzania: Lake... | reverse complement strand
TCCTGCCCGGAACACCGGCTTGTTGTCTTCGAATGCACCAATCTTGTAGTATTCCCAACGAAAACCAAGGATGATGTTCAACCGGTTGAACAGTTTTTTCTCGAGTTGGGCATATCCGGCCAGATTATCAGCGGTATGGTACCCGGATTCGCCTAGCGTGGTTGTACTATCTGGCGCCAGTTTTCCCGAAAATACCTTTCCGGTGCCGATCACATAGACGTTCATGATACCTGCGATAAGGATCAGATCCCCGAACTTCTTGTATTTCTTCTGATACTGGTATTCATTGTAAAAAGAGTGGCAGTTCGATGATTGGTCATTATCGGCATTGGCATCCGTGAACATATACCGGTTCCGGAAATTGTGAACCCCACCGCCCGGCATGTAATATTTGATGAAGGGATCCACATACAACATCAGGTCATTGAAGTGGGTTAATGCGCCCGGGTAAGGACGGTAGATGTTGGTGTCGGCATCGAACCAGAAAAAGGCCTCTGCCGATTTATCCCACATGATGTTACCATTCAGGCCATAGTTCAATCCGTCGATGTTCTTTGACCGTTTGCGGGTGTTGAAATAGAATTTCAGGTGCCGGCTGTATTCTCCGGTATTATTATCGAGGTTTTGGGCCGCCTTTTCCGGTATATTGCCCACAAAGCCCTGGTCGTCCAGGTAGGAGGCGCCCACGATGAAATCAAAATAGCCGACCCGCTGGGCATGAAGCATGCTGGCCCCTGCCATGATGGGGTTAAAGCCCGACCATGGGGTGGCGTAACGGCGGTTGGGTTTGGAATAGATCCCGCTATAGATTTTGCCGATGGTTCTGGAGGTATCTGCAGGCCAGGCCGTCCTCACATTGATGGCGCCATTGAGCGCAGAGGAACCGTAGATCACCGAAGCAGCACCCTTCAACACCTCAACCTGTTCAATATCATCCACCGGCATGAAATTCCACACAGGCCGGTTGGCATCCATACGGAGAAGAGGTACTTCATCCACCAGGATCATCACCCGGCTCCCCAGTCCTGAACTGAACCCGCTGCCAGCACGGATTTGAGGCTCATTGTCCATGATCATAACCCCCGGCAACTTCTCAATGGCTTTGTCAATCCGGGTGATATTGGAATTCTCAACCAGACTGGGCTTCAGCACCTCAATGGAGGTAATGGACTCCTGGATCTTTTGTTCATACTTCGAAGCTGCAACTACCACGGTGTTCAATTCCAGTGAGCTGGGTTTCAAGGCCACATCCAACCTTATAACTTGCTCTTTCCCTGCATCTACCCGATGTGTAGCTCTTTCAAAACCTACGGAAGAAAAGATAAGTATCGAGAACCCTTTGGATATCTCAAACTGGTATTCTCCCTTGAGATCTGTCGTGGTTCCCCGGATATGATCTTTCAATCCTATGTTTACGTAGGGAAGCGGTTCCTTGGTATCTGCGTCGGTAACCTTTCCTTTCACAAGGAAAGTCTGCCCTGAAACGCCGGTAATAAAAACAAACAGTAAATTGAATATCAGTAAATTGTACTTCATACTTATGCGGGTTGACCGACAAAAATAATCATAATCATACATTCACTTCTTAACCCGGTAGGCTGAGTTATTTGATATCAAATCCCGGTACTTCAGGGATGGGGAGGTGATCAACGGCCCGATTCCCAATGACTCCCATTTTTGATCAACCAGGGCTACGGTTTCCGGTGAAGAAACAATGACATTCGGCCAGTCACGCGTAAATCCATCACCCTCATGCGTTTTTGTTGTGCCGTCAATGATCAGGGTATTATTCTCAATCCGGCAATCCCTGATCGGATCCAAATTAGCCGAGACCAGCCAGGTGATGTCCTTCCAGCCCCATAAGGCTGCGGGAGTGTCAACGAGGATAAAAAACTTAATAGATGCCAGTTGTTTCGATTTTATCATGGTCACCGCCATGTCTCTGGCGGATTGGCCGGTCGGCTTCTCGATCCCTGCAACGATCAGCGGAATGCCAGCCTTCAGCCATTCATCCCTGATCACCTTCACCTCAGGGAATAATTTCAGAAACCCTGCCTCATCAAACCCTATCGACTCCTGATAATTGTTAATTGCTAATTGATAACTGTCCCTTGTCCCATCAACCCCCATCTTACTCCCAAACGCAAACTGGCTCCCTGCATGGTCAAGCACATCCAGCGGGCCGGGGATCATGATGATATCGCGTGCCGGCTCCACGTGGCAGGCAATCCATTCAAGGGTTTTCCGGTAATCGTGGATGTTTATTTTTTCCCCTGTGACGATCAGGATCTTGTTGAACATCATTTGTCCGGCTCCCCACAGGGCATTCATGGCCTTGAATGCATGTCCCGGGAAGGTGGCCTGGATAGCCGCGATGGTGATGTTGTGAAACCCACCTTCAACGGGCAGATCCATGTCTTTCAACTCCGGGAGGATGGTAGTCCGGATGGGTGCGATAAACAGTCTTTCGGTTGCTTTACCCAGCCAGGCATCTTCCTGGGGTGGAATACCTACGATGGTGGCAGGATAAACGGCATGGCGGCGATGGGTGATGCAGGTAACATGAAACACGGGATAATCATCCGGAAGGGAATAAAATCCTTATGGTCACCGAAAGGGCCTTCGGTCCGGAATGGTTCCCCGGGATCAACGTACCCTTCAATGACAAAATCAACGTCTTCCGGTACTTCCAGGTCGTTGGTCAGGCATTTGATTAGTTTTACCTTTTTCCGCCTCAGAAATCCGGCGAAGAGGTATTCATCAACATCCGGCGGCAGGGGTGCGGTGGCTGCATAGGTATACACCGGATCGCCTCCCAGGGTGACAGCTACGGGCATCCTTTTTTTTAACTCCTGATAAGCATGAAAGTGCTTCGTGGCGTCCTTGTGCAGTTGCCAGTGCATGCCGGTGGATTGCCCTGAATAGACCTGCATCCGGTACATTCCCACATTTCTGATGCCTGTTACCGGGTCTTTGGTATGAACCACCGGAAGGGTAATATAAGGACCTCCGTCTGCCGGCCAGCAGGTCAGGATTGGTAGCCGATGGAGATCAGGGGGATCCATGATCACCTCCTGGCATTTTCCTTTACGCTTGCTGATGCCGGGTGTGAGTGATCCAAGCTTCGCCAGGATTGGCAATGAACGGATTTTTTTTATCCATGAATCTCCCGGGGACTTGAGTATCTGCAAAACCTTCTCAAGCCTGGCTCCTACTTCATCCAGGGAAGCCAGTCCCAAAGCCAGGCACATTCTCTTTTCCGACCCAAAAGCATTCAACAAGACAGGAAATTCATACCCGGTCTGCTCGAATAGCAGCGCTTTCCCGCCGGATTTTACCATGCGGTCGTTGATCTCTGTCATCTCCAGATGTGGGGATACAGGGACGTTGATCCTGATCAATTCTCCGGCCTCCTCCAGGATCAGGATAAATCCGGATAGCCCATCCTCTCTGTGTCTCTGCGCCTTTGCGGTTGAAAAAAATTGGAATGACATGCTTTTTTATCCACGCTTCATCCTGACAAATGTAGAAATAAAAAAAGGCTGCACAGCATGTGACAACCTTTTCATGATCAAATCAAAACCAAACCGTCGGTGAAGGGGTACCAGGCTTTTCCGATATTGTTTGATAAATGGATGTATAAGTTGTGGGTTATGAATTGTGGGATAAAAGTAGAGAAGGGTGTTTCAGAGGCGAAAAATAATCGACTATTGCAGCGGATAACTCTATCAATCACCGACAGGGAAGGAGAAGCGTTTTACAGGTGAAGGCGGGGCGTTCACCGGATAAAGGTGGCCATTTACCATAAAAAAAAGAGACCGCCCATTGGGGCGGTCTCTTACATAAGAAGGTAATCAGCTATTATTTAACCATCATCTTATTGGTGTAAGATTCACCATTGACTTTTAAGGTGTATAAGTATACTCCACTGGTGAGTCCTCTACCATCCACTGAAAGGGTATTAATACCTTCGTTCAATGTACCATAATTCTTAGTTGATACTTGTTGTCCAAGAATGGTGCTGATGCTTAAGCTAACAGCAGAGGTTTTGGTAAGCGTAAGTGTAATTGTTGAGGTTCCATTAACCGGGTTTGGGAAAATGGGAGCAACTGAAAAGGATTGTTTCTGCTTTGGGGAGGTGCCAACTAAAATGGTGAACTCACTATCTTCAAAAGTGATACCGGATACATACTGATGAATCAAAGGATCGCCCGCTGTTGCACCAGGAATGGATGTGGTGACAGGAAGTGTAGAAGTAAATGTGCCTAAATCATAAAATACATCGGTAGCTAATCGCATCCAGAAATTATCGCCCCAGTAATCACCTTCTGCGGTAAAATTCTTAACTGGAGTCATATAATAATCATCAACATTTAATCCGGCGCCTTTAATGTCCGGTGCAATGTTGGTGGTGCCGAACATAGGATCGGTATCAGTCCACAGCATAAAAACTTTCGACCCATCGGGTGTACGTGACATCTGGAGTTGGTGATCCCAATCAACTTCATAGGATGAGTTCTCAATAATTTTTGATTTAAGGGTATCGATGTAGGCGGCATTCCATGCACCATAGGTCGTCATATATACGTCCCATATTTTAGCAGGTTCATTTGTATAGAAGTAGTTTATGGAATCGGGATGAAGAGACATTGTGCTCCTTAATAAACCAAAGATATGAAGGTTACCCCATTTATCAACCACATAACCGTTTTGCTGTTCATTTCGATCGCTGGCCCATTTATTATACCAACGAGGAATAACAACATTAAGATCTGCTCTGGTTGGCCAGAGGCTGTCGTACAAGACTTGAATCGTCGAAAAATCGAAAGCAGGTGTTTTTTCCCATGTCAATCCATGGTCAGTTGATTTATAAACAACAGGCCACTCAACGCCATATGGATTGTATGCAGCATCAGCATCAATTGCGGTGGAAACAAAATAGCCGATTGATCCATCCGGAGACCAGGCAATACCCGGAGCATCTGTACGCCCATCTTCTAATACCTCTGGCTCAAGCAGAAAGAATGGGTCCCAGTCAACTTTGTTGTCAGCCGTATTAAACACGCCGTTGAGTATATGAAAACCTTCGTAGGTGTAAGCGCTTGATGTTCCGGAGAGATAGGTAGATGCGGTTGTTATATATCCATCCGGTGAACAGTAAAGGCCGATATTCATATGGTCAAGAAAAGTATTTGGTGGATTTGGAATCCTGGTAACATCGTTGTTTGTACCATCCAGTTTTATACTACCCATGTATTGTTCAATCCAGCTTGTCCCATCTGTTATGGGGCCGGTATAAATACCAAACATCTCGTGAGGGTCGGTTCCACCGGTTGGATTATAAGTGACCATCGAAGGATATCTGTAGTTGTGCCCTGGAACAGCCGGAACAACAGCCGTATCCCATGTCAGGCCCCGATCCAATGTAAACTTGAATTTAAGGTCATTCCCCGTATTACCATAAATACCGCCGGCGCGATTTGCGTAGGTAAACATATCAGCAGCCGGTTGAAGCGTTAAAAACCGCTGATCATAACTGAAAATCCCATAGGCATTGTGGATTGAATTAAAGGTGATTTTATCAACATCAAGAACATCTTTCCGTGCACTAACAATACTTGAAGGACCGTTAAATGACGGAATCTCCTTGACTACATTTAGTCCAACACTAACATCACGAGGTTGTGCCTGATAAACCTCTGATGTTTTGAGTTTTTGCGCCAGGACTGATGTCATCAGACCTACTGCCACGAAGAAAAGTAATGTTTTTTTCATTTTAAAAAATTTTGGTTAGTGAATGAACAAACTTGGAATGCTTCAAGTTATTAAAATTACATTTTGGGTACAAAGATACAAAAAAAATGATTTGTTAAAAAAAGTTCAGTTATTTTTTAGGGTAAGTTGTCGAAAATTATTTCTTGAGAGTATAACATATTGATTATTAGCTGTTTTTGACCGGTTTAATACAGTCGTTTTCCTTTCAATAATTTTTTGGCATTTTCAAATGAATTTGGTCTGCAGATGCCCATGGCCGGTTACAAATGGAAGTTGAATCAACAGCCATTTTTACTCCTCCGGTCAACTGTTTTGATTCTGCTTCCAAATAAGTAATTTTGAGCCATTATATCGAACCATTGACTTGCAAGTGAAAAAATTGTACTATCTCGTCCTCAAGTCCTATGTGGGCCCCCTGGTCATGACGTTTTTCATTGCCCTCTTCATCCTGGTCATGCAATTTGTTTGGAAATATGTGGATGACCTCGTCGGAAAAGGGCTGGAATGGTATGTGGTAGCTCAGCTTCTGTTCTACGCCTCCTCTTCTTTTGTACCCCTTGCCTTGCCGCTGGCCATTTTGATATCTTCCCTGATGACCCTGGGAAACCTGGGAGAACACTATGAACTGGTTGCCATGAAATCTGCCGGTATCTCCCTCCGCTCAATTCTCAAACCCCTGGTCATCCTCTCCCTCCTGATCAGCCTCCTGGCTTTCTATTTTTCCAACGTCATCCTGCCCATAGCCAACCTGAAGTTTTACTCCTTATTATATGATATCAAACAAACCAAGCTCTCTTTTAACCTGAAGGAAGGTACGTTTTACAATGGAATGGATGGATATGTTTTCCGGATTGGCAAGAAAGAAGCTGACGGAAAAACCATCCGGCAGGTGATGATCTATGACCATACCCGGAGACTCGGAAACACCGGCGTTACCATCGCCGATTCAGGCACCATGGAGTTAACACCTGACAAGGATGCAGTGGTCTTTACCTTATTTAATGGGCGAAATTATGAAGAGCAGGTGAACCGGCGGTCGTATCCTTCCCGGTTACAACAACAGCGAACAGCATTCCGGGAGCAAAAACAATGGTTTGACCTGTCGGGATTTGCCATGAACCGCTCGGATGAGAGTCTTTTCAAGGACAATTACGACATGCAGAACATGTTGCAACTTGATCAGTCAATCGATTCTATCAAGCAGGAGATCAACAGCAGGTTCACAACCTATACGGAGAATCTGAACAGAACGTTTTCAAACCTCAACAAGGCTGCACCAGTTATCAAGAAATCACCGGAAAAAGACATTTTAGCAGGTCAGTCGAAGCAAAGCCGGACGGAGATCATCCGGATCGCAATCAACTATTCCCGGGAGATGAAAAATTCCATTGAATTCAGCCGGAATGATATTGAGTCGAAAACCCACCGGTTAAGGAAACATGAAGTGGCCTTTCACAAGAAGTTCACCCTCTCCTTTGCCTGCCTCATCCTGTTCTTTATCGGGGCACCATTGGGAGCGATCATCCGAAAAGGGGGGCTGGGATTCCCCATCGTGATCTCGACCATCCTGTTCATCATATATCATGTCATCTCCATGATCGGGGAAAAATATGTCAAATCCAGTGTGATGGAAGCCCATATCGGCATGTGGATATCCTCAGCCGTGCTACTACCGGTGGGCATTTTTCTCTCCTATAAGGCAACTACTGATTCCCCGCTGATGGATATGGAATACTGGTCGCGAATATTCAACTGGTTTTCAGGAATCAGAAAAAGAAAGCATGAACATCCTGATCCTGTGCAATAAGTCGCCGTTCCCGCCGGTTGAAGGAGGTCCCATCGCCATGCATGCCATGGTCATGGGACTAAAGGAAGCCGGACATCAGGTCAAGGTATTGGCTGTCAGCTCAGATAAATTTCCGGTTGATACGCGAAAAGTTCCAGAATCATTCACAAAAGAAAATGCTTTCGAATCCGTACCACTCGATCTGAAATTAAAGCCATGGCCTGCGCTGGTAAGTCTTGTCAGGAACAGATCCTACCACATCCGGCGCTTCATCTCCGGCGCTTTTCAGGACACATTGATACGTATTCTCCGGGAGCAACGGTTTGATGTGGTTCAGTTTGAAACGCTCTACATGGCGCCGTACCTGGAAACCGTGAGGAAATATTCCCGGGCTGTTACCTTCCTGCGGGCACATAATATCGAACATCTCATCTGGAAGCGGGTTGAGCGGTCCACGTCCAACCCGTTGAAAAGATGGTATCTTCACCGGTTAAACCAATCACTGAAAAAATATGAACTGGAGATCATCAACCAATTTGATGGCGTTGCAGCCATTACCGAAGTCGACGCCAATTCCTTTCGTAGCATGGGTTGCCATGTTCCTGTAATTGGGCTCCCTTTTGGCATTGATCTGGCACATTACGGTCATTCCAGGCCGGTGGCGGAGTTCCCTTCGCTCTTTTTCATCGGCTCCATGAATTGGATGCCGAATATTGAAGGGTTGAAATGGTTTCTTGATAAAGTGTGGCCTGAAATCCACAAACAACACCCGGATCTGATCTTTTATATTGCCGGTAGGGGAACACCTGTATGGCTTCTTAACGCTTCAATACCCAATGTGAAAGCGCCGGGGGAGGTGCCGGATGCTTTTGAATTCATGTCGTCCAAAGCGATCATGGTGGTGCCGTTGCTGAGCGGAAGCGGCATCCGGATCAAGATCATCGAGGCCATGGCAGCCGGGCGGACGGTTATCTCCACAACCATCGGCGCCGAAGGGATCAACCATACCAACTTCGAGAACATCCTCCTGGCAGATGAACCCTGTGACTTTCTGGAAATGATCTCCTACTGCCTGTTTCAACCGGAAAAATGCCTGAAAATCGGCGCTCAAGCCCGCCAGCTGATTGAACGGGAATACGATAATTCCCGCATTATCAAGCGCCTGGAAGCATTTTATCATCAAGTGGTTGGGGACAAAGGCGGGAATTTATAATTTTGTCCCAAGTTTCCGGGCCTGATCATCATGAAGATATTCATGCTTCTTTCGAGGGTCCCTTTCCCTACGGAAAAGGGCGATAAATTGCGGGCGTTTCACCATTTGGTGAATCTGTCAGCCAGGCACGACATACACCTCTGTGCCCTGAATGATGTGGCACTCCACCCGGAGGCCATTCATACACTGGATAAGTATTGTAAAAGTGTTCATATCATCCGGCTGGATCGTTTTACCATTGGCTGGAATGTCATCAAGGCCTTGTTCTCCGGAAAACCCTTGCAGGTGGGCTATTTTTATAGTTGCAGCGCCAAACGGAAGATCCGGCAATTGATCGAAAAGATCCACCCCGACCGGATCTTTTGTCAACTCATCCGGACCGCGGAATACGTAAAACCCTTCAATATTCCAAAAACACTTGATTATCAGGATGTTTTCTCAAAAGGGGTCGAGCGGAGAATGGCGACATCTCCATGGATTTACAAACCCTTCTTCCGACTTGAGTACAAACGGTTATTAAAATACGAAGGGGAAATTTTTAATTTTTTCGATCAGAAGGTGATCATTTCTTACCCCGACCGTGATCTGATCCCGCACCCGGACAGGGAAAATATCTTTGTCATTCCCAACGGGGTGGATTTCAATTACTTCAGACCTGTTGACCAGCCTGCTACGTATGACCTGGTCTTCACCGGGAACATGGGGTATCCGCCCAACATCAACAGTGCATGTTATCTGGTTCAGGAGATCCTCCCGATCATCCTGAAAAAGCGACCCGAAACCCGTGTGTTGATTGCCGGAGCAAACCCCCATCCGATGGTAAAAAAACTTGCCGGACCGCAGGTCACTGTTACCGGCTGGGTAAAAGACATTCGAACCTGCTATGCTGCAGCCAGGATCTTCATTGCTCCCATGCAAATCGGTACCGGTCTGCAAAACAAGTTGCTGGAAGCCATGGCCATGAAGCTGCCTTGTGTGACCTCCACCCTTGCCAACCAGGCCCTGGGTGCAGCACATGGGAAAGAGATCATGGTTTGTTCAACCCCTGCAACATATGCCGCCACTGTGATCGAATTACTGGAAAACCAGGATAATGCAAAGCAACTGGCTCAACGGGGGCATGAATTTGTAACCCTGCGGTATAGTTGGGAAACAGAAACAACGAAACTCGGAAATATCATTTGTCACGGATTACCTGAATAATATGAGCGACGACAGAAAGATCATCTTTTCAATGGTCGGGGTGAGCAAGACCTTTCCCCCGCATAAACAGGTCTTAAAGAATATCTACCTCTCATTCTTTTACGGGGCAAAGATCGGGATCATTGGTCTGAACGGATCAGGTAAATCTACCTTATTAAAGATCATTGCAGGAAAAGAGAAGTCATTTGAAGGGAATGTGGTTTTTTCACCAGGATTCACGGTTGGTATATTGGAACAGGATCCGCTGCTCGACGATGCCCGTACGGTCAGACAGGTGGTGGAAGAAGGGGTTCAGGAAGTGGTTGATCTGCTCAAGGAATATGAATCGGTCAACAACCGTTTTGCCGAGCCGATGAGTGATGCGGAGATGGAGAAGCTCATTGCCCGGCAGGGGCAATTGACCGAACTGCTGGAACATCATAACGCCTGGGAGCTGGATAACCGGCTTGAACGGGCCATGGACGCCCTGCGCTGCCCGGATGAGAACCGGTTGGTTTCTACCCTGTCGGGTGGCGAACGCCGCCGGGTCGCTTTGTGTCGCTTACTCTTGAAAGAACCCGATATCCTGTTGCTGGATGAGCCCACCAACCACCTGGATGCCGAGTCGGTGCTCTGGCTTGAGCAACACCTGAAACAATACAAAGGCACGGTGATCGCTGTAACCCATGACCGATATTTCCTTGATAATGTTGCCGGCTGGATCCTGGAACTCGACCGGGGAGAAGGCATCCCATGGCAAGGTAATTATACATCCTGGCTGGAGCAGAAATCGCAGCGGTTGGCCATGGAGGAAAAGTCAGAATCGAAGAAAAGAAAAACCCTCGAGCGGGAACTCGAGTGGGTGCGGATGGCGCCGAAAGCCCGCCAGGCCAAAGGCAAAGCCAGGCTCAATGCCTATGAAAAACTGCTCAGTGAGGATAACAAACAAAAGGAAGAGCGCCTGGAACTGTATATCCCCAATGGACCACGTTTGGGCAGCACGGTGATTGAGTTGAAGAATGTGGCCAAATCATTTGGTGAGAAACTTCTTTTTGAAAACCTGTCGTTTACCCTGCCTCCTGCCGGGATTGTGGGGGTCATTGGCCCAAACGGGGCAGGAAAAACAACGCTTTTCAGGCTGATCATCGGATCAGAAAAAGCGGATACCGGGGAATTTCTAATTGGTCCGACCGTCAGGATCGGGTATATTGACCAAAGCCACACCGCCATTGATCCGGAAAAAACCGTTTACCAGGTCATTTCCGGGGGAAATGAATTTATCCAGGTGGGTAACCGGCAGATCAACGCCAGGGCCTATGTGGCAAGATTCAACTTCAGCGGAGCCGACCAGGAGAAAAAGTGTGGGATCCTCTCCGGAGGGGAAAGAAACAGACTCCATCTGTCCCTGACCCTGAAAGAAGAAGCCAACCTGCTGCTTTTAGATGAGCCTACCAACGACATTGATGTGAATACCCTCCGGGCCCTCGAAGAAGGATTGGAGAATTTCGCCGGCTGTGCTGTCATCATCTCTCACGACCGCTGGTTCCTCGACAGGGTGGCAACCCATATCCTGGCCTTTGAAGGCGATTCGCAAGTGACTTTCTTTGAAGGCAGTTTTTCGGAATATGAGGAAAGCAAGAAGAAACGGTTGGGAGATATAGAACCGAAACGGATCAGGTATAAGAAGCTGGGATGACTCAGAGGTCAGAGGCCAGAGGTCAGATGCCAGAGGCCAGAGGTCAGAGGCCGGAGGCCAGCAACCCCTAGTCACCAAAGAAAATAACGAATCTCTGATAATTGATAATTGATAATTGATAATTGATAATTGATAATTGATAACTGATAACTGATAACTGATGACTGAACAAAGGCCATCCATTCCCAAAGGAACGCGGGATTTCACGCCGGCGGAGATGAACCGGAGAAATTACATCTTCGATACCATTCGCGGGGTTTTCCGGCAATATGGGTATCAACCCATTGAAACACCGGCTATGGAAAACCTTTCTACCCTGCTCGGGAAGTACGGTGAGGAAGGTGATAAGCTGTTGTTTAAAATCCTTAATTCTGGAAATTTTATGGAAGGTGTTAACCCGGGTACCATGAAATTGAATGAGGTTGCGATGCAAATCGCAGAAAAAGGTCTCCGGTACGACCTCACCGTTCCCTTTGCCCGTTTTGTGGTACAGCATCAGGGCGAGATCACCTTTCCCTTCAAGCGCTACCAGATCCAGCCGGTGTGGCGTGCCGACCGGCCGCAGAAAGGAAGATACCGGGAGTTTTACCAGTGTGATGTGGATGTCATTGGCAGTGATTCCCTCCTCAATGAAGTAGAACTGATCCAGATCATTGATGAGGTGTTTGACAAGCTGAACATGCCGGTTGTTATCAAAACCAACAACCGGAAGATCCTTCATGGCGTTGTGGAGTATATCGGCGCGCTCGATCATTTTACCGATATCACGGCGGCCATTGATAAATTTGAAAAAGCCGGGCTGGATGCAGTGGTGGCAGAGCTTCATGAAAATGGACTCGGATCAGATTCTATTGATAAACTGATCCCGGTTCTCCAGCTTAAGGGATTGCTTAAAGAACAGTTCGGGCAGCTTTCGGAATGGCTCCGGGAGAGCCCTACCGGAATGAAAGGGATCGAAGAATTGACAACGGTTTTAAGGTACCTGAAAGAACTTCAGATCAAGGCGAAATTCGATTTCGATATCCGGCTGGCCCGGGGGCTGAACTACTATACCGGCGCCATCATTGAAGTGAAGGCCAAAGATGTTGAGATCGGCAGCCTCTGTGGGGGCGGCAGGTATGATGACCTGACCGGGATCTTCGGGCTGCAGGGTGTTTCAGGAGTTGGTGTGTCCTTTGGTGCCGACCGGATCTATGATGTATTGGATGAACTGGGTCTTTTTCCTGCAGAAACAGCCCACACTTCCAAAGTTCTCATCATCAATTTTGGAGAAAAGGAAGAGAAATATGGAAGGAAACTGCTCAAGGAACTTCACCGGGCAGGTATCAATGGAGAGGTCTATCCCGAAACGGTAAAACTGAAAAAACAGATCAGTTATGCGGATAAAAAACAAATACCCTTCATTCTTCTGATAGGAGAAGAAGAGATCAATACAGGCCTTTTAACCCTCAAGAATCTATCCACCGGCGAGCAGGTCAAACACACCCTGGAAGAGGTGGTCAACATGCTGTCGAAACATTGAGAATCAGATTTTTTTGTTCCTTTGCTGCCTGAAACAATGAACAAATAAACATCAAAAGCAAAACATATGACATTAGTAGTTTCCGGACGCGGATTGACCATCGAAGATGTGGTCAGGGTTGCCAGGGATGGCGAAAAAGTTGAATTAGCGGCTGAATCGGTCAAGCGGATACACGCCTGCCGGGCGATGCTGGAGAAAAAGATTGTTGCCCATGAGATCATGTATGGCGTGAACACAGGGATTGGAGAATTCTCCGAAGTGGTGTTGAACGATGACCAGATCCAGGATTTCCAGCGTTACCTGGTATATAATCATGCTGCCGGTATCGGAGAACCGATGCCCATTGAGTGGGTTCGCGCCGCCATGCTGGGACGGATCAATGTACATGCCCATGGCAATTCCGGGAGCAGGCTGGAGATCACGCAAACCTTTGTTGACATGCTGAACAAGGGGGTAACCCCTTACGTTTGCACCAAAGGCTCGGTTGGCGCCTGTGGGGATCTTGCGCCGATGTCGCAGATCGCCTTGCTGATGCTTGGCGAAGGGCAAGCCTATTACCAGGGTGTTTTGTATGAAGGCAAGGAAGCCTTTGCCAAAGCCGGTATCCCTGTACCGGGGCTGATGGCACGTGACGGACTGGCTGCGATCAATGGCTCGAACGTACTCACAGCCATGAGCGCCCTTTTCCTGTACGACATGAACAAATGGCTGAAACAGGCCGAGATCGCCGCATCGATGTCACTCGAAGCGCTGAAGGCCAACCTGCGGCCATACCATCCAAAAATCCATGAAGTCCGTGGATTCAAAGGCGCCATGCGCAGTGCTGCAGCGATCAGGAAATGTGTCGCCGGCGGTGACCTGGCTGAAGGAAAACTGAAAAGCAAGGTGCAGGATGCCTACTCCATGCGGTCAACCCCGCAGGTGATAGGCGCTGCCCACGATGCCCTTGCCTATGCCCGCTCGCAGGTGGAGATTGAACTGAATGGTGTGGGGGATAATCCGATCTTCCTGCCCGAAGAGAACCTCTCCCTCTCAGGAGCCAATTTCCAAGGGTCGCCCGTATCGGTGCCCATGGATATGGCCGGCGCCTGCGTGACAATGGTCAGCGTCCTTTCCGAAAGACGCATGAACCGGCTGAACAACCCGGCACTCAGTGTGGGACTACCCGCCTTTCTTACCAAAGGAGCCGGCATGTTCTCCGGTTTGATGCTGAGCCAATATACCGCTGATATGCAGATCGTGGAACAACGCATCCTCTCGATGCCCGCATCCATCCAGAGCATCCCTGCCGCTGCCGACCAGGAAGACTTCGTGTCGATGGGGATGAATACCGCCCTCAAGAACTTCCAGATCATGGATAACGCCTACGGGGTGCTGTGTATTGAGTTCATGGCCGCCGCACAAGCGCTTGATTTCCGCGATTTTACATTCGGCAAGGGAACAGCCAAAGCCAAAGAAGTGATCCGGAAATATGTTGATTTCCTCGACATCGACCGGCCGCTCTACCCCGATCACAATGCCATGAAAGAGCTGGTGAAGTCCTGCGAAATCCTCCACGAAGTGGAAAAAGTGACCGGAAGTCTTGAATAAGATGGAAGAACATCCCGGTCTCCCCTCTTCTGCACCGGTCAAAAGACCGAATCTGCTGACAGTATTGTGTATCCTCACCTTCATTGGCAGCGGACTGGGTTGGAGCGCCCTAACCTATGCCCTGTCCCTGCTGGGTGCCTGGATCATGTGGAACCTCCGGAAACCCGGATTTCATCTGTACACCATCGCACAGATCATCCAGGTCATGCTGCCCAACATCTATTTCGGTATTCCGGGTATTCCCTGGGCGGGGATCATCCTCTCCGGAACGTTTGTGGTGCTCTATGGTCTGAATCTCAAACACATGACCTGATATGGCGGAAGACCTTCAGGCCGGATTGGAACAACCAGTGAAGCCGCCCTCGCGACGCTCCATCCGGTTTGTCACCGCCTGCCTGTTCGCTTTTGTGTATTACGGCATTTTATTTCTTATATTTCTAACAGGTATCTTCACCTCTGGCTGTATCCGGGATGTGATCAGGGAATACGAACCCGATCAAGCCTATTCCCGCGGCGCCATCATCCTTTACATGCTCGGCGGCATGCTCTTGTCCGCTACATCATTAACAGGTACGATGCTTATTTGGAAGAGAAAAAGACTGGGACTCTGGCTTTTCCTTTCAGCAACTGTCATTTTTATCATGGTTTTACTTTTTCAGCCTTTTGTGAACTACCTCAGTCTGGTGATCCATATTTTATTATCTGTAATCTTTCTGGCATATCATAGGAAGTTTAACACAACTAACTGAATAGATTTATGAAAAAATGTGTATTGCTGGCATGGGTTTTTCTAATCAGCAACCTTTGCATTGCCCAAAGCAAATTCGTAGAGGGGTATATCGTTACCCAGGCAGGAGATACCTTGAAGGGGCAGATCAACGACAGGGGTGAAATCAAGAATTGCCATGAAGTTGAATTTCGTTCCGGCAAGCCTGGTGAAAAAACCATACAGTTTTATCCCAAAGATCTGCTATCGGTTCACTATTCAACCGGAAAAACCTACCACGTCCGAAAAGTTATCTATGGTCCCTCTTCCAGCGAAAATCTTGCACAGATGCGGGAAAATATGGACGAGACCAGATCCATCGGGCTGGTTGAAGACACACTAATCCTTCACCTTGTTCTCCAGGGGAAAGCCTCTCTTTATTCCTTTAAAGGGAAGAATGATGCTGATTATTATTTTATTGCAAAGGGTGACTCCATCAGTGAATTAGCCCGGAGGGCAAGGGTACGATTCCAGCCCGGAGGATCGGGGTATATGGATTATGATGATGAATACTTGCGTGTTTTTGATGATTATTTCTGGGATTGTCCGCTGGCAAGAAAAAAAGCTGCAAGGATATCT
>Ga0194113_10005597_pt1 | contig 16120 bp, 7 predicted proteins | sample TA2MahC200mmetaG_FD_146193 | JGI IMG/M metagenome (GOLD analysis project Ga0194113, IMG submission 146193) | Freshwater microbial communities from Lake Tanganyika, Tanzania - TA2015017 Mahale Deep Cast 200m | ecosystem: Environmental > Aquatic > Freshwater > Lake | place: Tanzania: Lake... | reverse complement strand
CGACGCGCCTCCCGAGTTCGGCGGTGTCCGTCGTATCGGCACTCATGCTTCACCATCCCCGCAAGGCCCGGCAGTGGCGTCGGGCCTGGGTTTCGACTCACGCGGCTGAGCGCCCTTCTCCACCGGCAGCGATTCGGCGCGATCCTGCGCGCGCTTCAGGGGTAGAAGGCCGCAAGCACGGCGAACGCGCACAGCGCGATGAGGAGAATCAGCGCGATGACAACGGCAAACCAGCCGATGGCGCCCGAGCGGACGGCGCGGGTTACCTGCGCCTGGGCCTCGGGTGTGAGTTCCTCGTACGCAACCTTCCGGCCGCACTGGGCGCAGCCGAACTGCGGCTTGAGCGAGCGCTGGAAGAAGCCCCACGGCCAGCCGTAGCTGGGCGCGATGTTGTCCACCTGACCCCCGCAGTGCGGGCACGGGCACAGCTGCCGCTTGGGTACGGGTCTGGGTGTGGGCCGGGGAACATAGGCGGCGGGCACCGGCACCGGAGGCGGGGTCAGCGGGATGTCCTCCAGACCTGGCACCCGGTGGAACGGCGCCCACAGCTCCTCGCCGACCCGCAGGGCCTGCGCCCCGGGTTGGATGCGCCCCTCGGCCGCCCAGCGCGTCAGCTCCCGTTTGTCGGCGGGCCCATAGACCTGATCGCCCATGGCCACATACCACTGCACCTCGGCTGCGCTGTCTTCCGGCGCGAACTCCACTCCTTCCGGCGTCCCGTCTCCCATCGCTACCGACCTCCCTTCGTCCTTCCGCCGAGACGCTCGACGGTCTCTTCGTAGATGGTGCGCACTCGGGCGCGGTGCCGGTCGAGGTCGGCGGCGAGGCGCTCTTCGCCGGACCCCCCCTCTCGCTCCTCGTACTGTAGCAGGCGCGCCAGCTTGCCAATGCCGTCCGGGCCGGGCTCGACGGTGCTCTCGTCCCATGAATGGACGAGCTGCAGGCGGCACTCGATGCGCCGCAGGAAGAGGTAGGCGGCTTCGAGGTCCGTCGAGTCCTGGGCGGAGGCAAAGCGCCCAGCCTTCGCCAGCGCGCGCAGGCCGCCGAGGGTTCCGGGCACGCGGACCGCTGGCTCTTCATGCCCGTGCGCGAGCTGGAGTATCTGCACGCAGAACTCGACATCGTTGATGCCACCGGGGCCAAGCTTCACATCCACCCGGCCGCCCTCGACCCGCGCCCGCTCGCGTTCGATGCGGCCCTTGACGTGGACGATGGCCTGCAGCTCGTCGGCGCTCAGCCCTCTCCCCCACAGGAAGCCGTCGGTTGCCTCCCTGAATGCCGCCCAGACCCCCTCGTCGCCCGCCACGAGGCGCGACCGGATCAGCGCCAGGCGCTCCCAGGTCTCCGCGCGGTGGGCGTAGTAGTCGCGGCAAGAGGCGACCGAACGCGCCAACGGGCCGGACTGGCCCTCGGGGCGCAGCCGGGCGTCGATTCTCAGAGGAGGCCCTTCGCCGCCGGACTGCGCAGTCGCCCGGGACAGGACCTCACTCGCCAGCCGCGTGTAGGTGGTATGGGGCGCGATGAATCGCGCCCCTACCTGATCGGGCGCCATGAATGGCGCCCCTACATGAGGGGCAGTGGGTGTGTTGCCCCAGACGAACATCACGTCCAGGTCGGAGTTGTAGTGCAGCTCTTCGCCCGCGAGCTTCCCCATTCCGATGACTGCGAAGGGTAGCTCGCAGGCGGGGCGGCCCGTCACCTCCGGGGCGACGGTGTCGAGGATCGCCTGCAGGCAGACCTCGGCGACGGCCGTCAGTTCGCGGAGCGTGGTCTCGACATCCGCGTCGCCCATGAGGTCCCGGACGCCGATGCGCAGCAGTTCGCGCCGCCGGAAGCGCGAGACCACCTGCAGCCTGGCGTCCACCCCGACCACGTCCTCCAGGCGCACCGCCAGTTCACCGGCCAGCTTCTCGACGGAGCGGACGGTTGCCATGGTGCCCGGATCCATCAGCATGTCGAAGTACTCGGGGTGAGCCGCGAGAATCCCCGACAGGGAGGCGCTGCAGCCGGCAACCCACACGAGCATGTCGATGACTTTGGGCTCCTCAGCCAGGATCGAGTACAAGGCCCCGCGTGAGCCGATGAGCGCGCAGAACCGCTCGAAGTTCAGCAGCGAGGCGTCCGGGTCGGGGGTGCGAGCAGCGGCGCGGAGGATGCGGGGCACGAGATCGGCGAACTGCTCAGCCACCGTGGCGGGCAGTGGCGCCGTCACGCTCCCGTGCGCGAGCCTCCGCAGGACCTCCAGCGCACGTGTGGGGTTCCGCAGCCCGAACTCACCGAGGGCGGCGGGGTCTCCGCTGTCCTCAGCCAACAGCACAAGCGAACGCGCGCGCAGGTCGCTTTCGTCTCGCTCCTCGAACATCTCTGCAAAGAGCTTGCCAAACAGCTCGCGGGCGTTACCCGTGTGACGCCGGTACTCGGCCATCAGGAACTCGCCTGGGGCGGTGCGCTCGGCCTCGGGGAACTCCAGCCGGCGCGCGAGCTTGTCCAGGGCCTGCGCGTCACTCGGCAGCTCGCGAACGCCGAGGCCGTGCATGAGCTGCAGTTGGTGTTCCAGAGTCCGCAGGAAGACGTAGCTCGAAGCGAGGGTCTGGTGCTCGGTCGCCGAGAGGTAGCCCGCCGCGCCCAAGGCGCGCAGGGCGCCCAGCGTGCTGCGCTTGCGGACCCGCTCGTCGTCGGCACCGAAGACGAGCTGCAGCAGCTGGACGGTGAACTCGATGTCGCGGATGCCTCCGGGCCCGAGCTTGACGTTCCGCTCCCAGCCCGACCGTCGCGCCGAGGCCTCGACGCGGCTCTTCACGGCCTTGATGTCGGCCAGGCCGGCAGTCTCCATGCGCTTGCCGTAGACGAACTCCCGCGCCAGCCGAAGGAATCGCTCGGCGAGGGGCCGGCTCCCGGCGACCCAGGAGGCCTTGATGAGGGCCTGTCGCTCCCACGGCGCGGCCCAGGCTTCCCAGTAGGTCGCGTACGCTTCGATGGTGCGCGCCAAGGCGCCGGCGCCACCCTCCGGGCGCAGCCGCATGTCCACGCGGAACAGCCCGCCATCGCCGGTCAACGCGCCCACCGCCTCGACGAATGCCTGGGCAAGCCGGGTGAAGTAGCGCCGCACGGCCTCCGGCGCCTCGCCGTCCGGCGCCCACGGCACATCGTACACGAAGAGGAGATCCACGTCGGAGCTGTAGTTCAGCTCCCGCGCGCCGAGCTTGCCCATGGCGATGACGGCGAACTCGCGCCACCAGTCCTCGGGGGCCGGAGCCCTGGCGGGCAGATGCGGCACGCGCGTCACGTCCCGGGAAAGACCCAGGGCCACCCGCAAGCACGCCGCGGCGAGGTCGGAGATCTCCTCGACCAACTCCCCGAAACTCGCGACGCGCAGCACATCCCGGCTCGCAATGCGCAGAAGCTCCCGCCGTTTGAACCGCCGCAGAGCGTCGAGGCGGGCCGCGTGACCGCCCGGCACGGCGACCGCCCCGCCGGCCTCAGCCTGCATGTCATCGGCGGTCCGACGCGGCGGGCCGTCACGGAACTGGGGGCAGAAGCCGAGCGCCTCATCCCGCAGGATGTTGGCGAGGAGTTGGCTCGTCGCGCAGAGCTGCGCCACCGCGCCCAGACAGGCCGAGTCGCCCAGCCATAGGCCCAGAAGCGCGTCCCGGTCCGCGCAGGCCGACACGACGCGGTCCAGGTTGTTGAGGGCCATGTCGGCGTCGGCGCCGGCGGACAGAGAATCGCCCAGGCTGGGCAGCAGGGCCTCGAACGCCCCAGGACCGCACGCGTCGCGCAGCACGCCGAGGTTCGTCAGGCCGCGCCGCAGGTCGCGCAGCCCGAGCTGCCGGAGTACCGAGGCGACCTCCGGGGCGTCGGCGGCGCTCGGACCCCGCTCGATGGCCTCGACGAGGGCGATGCGTTGGGCCGCCGTCACGGCCGGATTGCCGGTCATTGGCCTTCCGCTAGCCGGGGCAGTGGTGCTATCATGGGTCCGCAACGGCAGGTGCTTCCACCCGCCGAGGGCACTCCCCTTTCGGAGTGGCTGACGACCCATGCCGATGAGCGAACGAACCACACTCGCGCGCCAGGAGTACGCGGTGATCGTCGGGCGGCAGTTGGCTGCCGCACGCGGGGCCGCCTTCGCCGGCCCGGGCCCCGACTGTCGGCCGGCCATGGAGCAGTACGTCTCGGCGGTAGACGCGGCCCTGGGGCGCATCTTCCGCTGGTCCTTTGGCTGCGCGGCGGAGGGAATGGGGCTGACATGGGATGGCGACCTGGCTGGCGTGGCGGTGGTGGCCGTCGGCGGCTACGGCCGCTTCAGCCTGGCCCCCTACTCGGACCTCGACGTCGCGGTCGTCGCTCCCGATGGCAAGACCGCACTCACTCAGACCGCAATCACCCACGCGTATCACATCCTCAACGATGCAGTGCGGCGAGGGCTCGGGGTGGAGTACGGATACGCATACTACGAGTTGGATGAGCCGTTCGACCTCGATGAACGTACGCTGTCGGCGCTGCTCGATTCGCGACTGGTGGGGGGGGCCGCGCCGTTGATGGCGCGCCTCGACGACGAGGTCTTTCGGCAGCTTGAGGGCCCGCTGTTCCTCCGCTGGAATGCTGAGACGCGCCGCCAGGCCCGCGAGCAGGCCGGGGGCGTCGTGCACGTGCAGGAGCCCGACCTCAAGCACAGCGCGGGCGGGCTGCGGGATCTTCAGTGCGCCCTGTGGTCGGCCTCGGCCGTCTGGAGGCGCAAGCCGGCGGAGATGCTCGGCTACCTGATGGAGGCCGGGGAGATTGCTGAGGACCTGGCCCGGGAAGCTCAGCAGGCGCAGGACTTCGTGTGGACGGTTCGGTCGCGACTGCATCTGCTGGCCGGGCGGAAGCGCGACGTGCTCAGCCTCGACGCCCATGAGCAGATGGCGCGCGCGCTCGGGTTCGTGGACGCCGCCGGCAACCCGGACCCCGCTGCGCTCATGGCGCGCTACTACGCCAACGCCGAGCGGCTGGCGCAGCTCAGCCGCCAGATCGCCGGGTTGTGCGAGGCGTCGAGGATCGGGGTCGGCGACGGGTACTACGTCCACGAAGGGGCTCTGTGGACCCGCAACGCTCCGCGACTGAGGCACTCGGCCGGGGTCGCGATGCACGGTCTGGAGCTGGCGCTGAAGTACGGCGTCGAGCTGAGCCGCCCGCTCGCTCGCAGCATGGAGGGCGCGGCACCCATCGTTCGCGAGCAGGGCGACTCGCCTCAGGCCGCCGCGTCCTTCCTCAGCATCCTCAAGCACGGGCCGAGGGCCGCTCGCGTGCTGCGCGCCGCCCAGGAGTCGGGCGTGCTGCAGGCCTACGTGCCCGAGCTTGGCCGAGTCATGCGCATGACGCCGGGCGAGCAACTGCACCAGTTCACCGTGGGCGAGCATCTGCTGCGCACGGTGGAGCGCCTGGGGGTGCTTACTGAGACCGGCACGGAGCCGTTCGAGCACCACGCCGAGGTCTACGCAGAGCTGGACCGGCCGGAGGTGCTGGTGCTGGCGGCGCTGCTGCACGATGTTGGGAGAATCGACGCCTCCGGCGATCATTGCGAGGTTGGGGAGGAGATCGCCCTGCGCACGGCCCGGCGCCTGGGGATACCCGAGCCGGATGCGTTGGCCGTGGGCGAGTTGGTGCGCAAGCACCTGCTGCTGGAACGCGTCGCCACCATGCGGGATGTGAGCGACGAGGTGACGCTGCACCACGTCGCGGCACAGGTAGGCACCGTGGAGTGCCTGAAGCGGCTCTACCTGCTGACCTGCGCGGACATCATGGCGGTGGGCCCGGGCTTGTGGACCGATGTGCGACGCGACCAGTTGGAGGGCCTGTATTTCGCCGTGCTGGCCCATCTGCTGGAGGACGCCCCGAGGCGCGGCGCGCGGGAGAATATCTCCCGCCTAAGGGAACGCACGATCGAGGCCTTGCTGCAGACCGGCAAGCTCCCGCCGGAGGCTACCGCCCGGCACTGCCGGCTGATGCCGGACGACTACATCCTGGGCACACCCGCCGGGCTGGTCGGCGTCCACATCAACCTGATCGAGAAGCTGGCCGCCGAGACGACCGTCATCGACGTGTACAACACGGACAACAGCCGGTATACGGAACTCACGGTGGTTCGACACGACGATGCGCTGCCCGGGCTCTTCTCCCGTCTCTGCGCCGCCCTGTACGCCAACGACGCCGATATCCACAACGCCAGCATCTACACGCGGATGGGGGAGCACGCGATCGTCGTGGACTCGCTGTGGGTCTCCTGGCGAGGCCAGCCGATACCCGAACGCCGGGCCCAGGCCATCTGCGCCGATCTGCGCGAGGTTCTCGACGGCGGAGTCAACCCCGAAGACCTCCTCGCCCGCAAGAACCGACCGCGCCCCCGTGCGCTGGGGATCGACCTGATCGAGGCGCACAACGACTGGTCCGACCGCAACACGGTCTTCGAGGTCACGGGACGCGACCAGATCGGCTTCCTGTACTGCGTCACCGCGGCGTTCGCGCAGCTTGGCCTGAACATCAGCACCGCCAAGATCAACACGCGCGGCGCCCGCGCCGAGGACGCCTTCTACGTCACCAACGCCGCCGGCGAGAGACTCTCGGATGCAGAGGCCCTGGCGATGGAGACGGAGCTGCTGAAGCTCTTGACGGGAGACCCCGGCGGCGCGCCGGGCTGAGACACACTCCCCCAGTCCACCTCACCCGCAACCGGCTCGGATGATCGGGCGTCATGCTCCATGAATGACGGTCACTCCGTCTCCTCTCGAAGGGAGGGTCCCCCCGTGATCGGGTCCATGCTGGTAGGTGTGATGCTCCTCACCAATAGCGCGGTCGCTCAACCGCCATTGCCTCCGACGGAGGCGGAGTTCCGGGCGGCGGCGGAGATGCTGGTCAAGATAGGGGTGCTCGGCGAGGATGGGGCGCCTCTGGCGCGGATGGAGGCGGGCCAGTGGGCGCCGTTCGAGGAGCCCCTGCAGCCCGCTCACGCGGCGGTTCTGCTGAGCCGGATCGCCCAGAAGCACCAGGTAGGCCCGGCCGGGCCGATGGGCGCCCCCGGGGCCGTGGGGCCGCGCGGGCCGCAAGGTCCTGCGGGGCCGGCCGGCCCGAAGGGCGATCAGGGTCCTCCGGGGACGCTGACGGCGGAGCAGCAGGCGGCCTTCGACGCGCTGCAGCAGCAAGTGGAGGCGCAGGCGAAGCTCATCGAAGTACTGCGCGAGACGTGCCTGGCCCTCTGGGTACAGGCGTTCCCCGACAAGGCGCCCGACCCCGTCCTGCAGGGACCTGCGAAGTGACCCCTTTGGCCGCACAGGATTCCGCTCCCTCGTGTCGAACGTACCTGGGTCCATCTCGCCGGGGCGTTCGAAGGGAGCGGGTTGCTGGTGAACGATCGGCCGAGCAAGCTGATCGTCGTCGGGCTTGAGGGCTTGAGTCCGGAGTTGTTGAGCCGCGCCGTCGAGTCGGCTGCATGTCCTCGACTGGCCGCCCTGTGTGAGGCGGGGGGCGTCGCGTCGGTGGTCGCGATGCCGCCGGGTGATGCGGCCACGAGCTGGGCGAGCTTCGGCTCGGGCGCCAGCCCGGCGACGCACGGCGTGGCGGGGCTCGTCGCGTACGAGCCGGGCGTCGAAGTGATGCCGCGCCCGGACTGTCGGGCCGCGGAGGATGAGGCGGTGGGCACGATCGGCGAGCGCGGCAGGGCAGAATGGCTCTGGCAGGCGGCTGAGCGAGCCGGCAAGCGTGTTGTGATGGTGAACTTCCCTGGAGGGTGGCCCCCGACAGCCGCGTCTCTCACCGTTGTGGACGGCCCGGGTCCACTGAGTTCGCGCGCCGTCAGGCTGGTTGACGGGCACCTGTTCGCCACGCGCACGGCGCCGGGCGACAAGCCGAGCCACGTCCTCCGTACGACCCAGCCGAGCGGCTGGGCGAACCCACCCGACTCTACCCGCGCGCCGCTGGAGATCGCCCTCATCGTGACCGGTGACGCCGAGCTGGAGCCCACGGGGTACGGCTGGATCGCCCGGGCCCGGGGCGGCGAGGTCGCAAAGGCCGATCCCGCGCTCATGTACTGCGGCCTGATTGTGGCCTCGGAGGCCGGCTCGGGCGAGGCGGATGAGCCGCCCTTCGATACGCTCGTGCTGTGTCGCGGGCGGGACGCCGAGCACCCGGTCGCGAGGCTGCGCGTCGGGGAGTGGAGCGACTGGATTACGGAGGAGATCGACGACGAGGGCGAGGCCTGCACCGCGCGCTTCCGGTTCCAGCTCGGCGCGCTGTCGCCGGGCGGCCGGGAGATCGCGCTCTTCCGCACACCGATGTTCCGCACGGATGCGTGGGCCAGCCCCACGGAGGTCGCCGACCGGCTGATCGAGGCCTCCATCGGCGCGCGCGCGCGGACCATTGGTGAGCTAAACAACAACCCCGCCGGTGGCGTGGCGTGGATGTGCGGCGAGCTGTGCCGAGACGCGGAGTGGGACCTGCTCTTTACCCACCTGCCGCTGCCGGACGCCGTCCTGCACGACGTGCTGAACGAACTGCACCCGGGCAGCCCGCAGTACCGGGCGGAGAGCGAAGCCCAGGCCTGGGCGCGCGTGACCGAGGCGATGGCGGTGGCGGATCGGTTCATCGGTGAGGTCCTGAAGGCCTGTGGCGAGGAGGGCGTTGCTGTCGCGGTCGTGTCGCCCCACGGGATGATCCCCACGGTGAAGTACGTGTGGCTGGGCAAGGCGCTGATCGACGCGGGCCTGTCGACGTACGTGACCGACGAGGACGCGGCCGGCATGTGCCTGCACCTGCCGGACTCGCAGGCGATCCTCGGCGACCACCCGCTGGCGCAGAGCGTGTGGGTGAACCTCCAGGGCCGGGAGCCCGAGGGAATCGTGCCACCGGAGCAGTACGAGCGCGTGCGCACCGAGGTCCTCGACGCGCTGCTCTCCGTGCGCGACCCGTTCACCAATGCCTGTCCGGTGGCGCTCGCCCTGCGCCGGGAGCAGGCGGGCTTCCTGGGGCTGGCCGGGGACGCCCTCGGCGACGTGGTCTACCTCATGGCGCCCGGCTACGCAGCCGATCCACGCGTCTGCTCGACGGGCGTCGTGGACCCCTCACTGATCTCCGTCGATGCGGTCTGCGGCAGCGCGGGCCCGGTGCAGGGCGTGCACCACGGGTACCTGCCCGGCGCCGAGTTGGGCGGCTTCACAACGAACGGCGTGCTGTTACTCGCCGGGGCGGGTGTGAGCGAGGGCGCCCGCGGCGCGGCGCCGCTGCAACTGGCGGATGTGACTGCGACCCTCTGTAGCCTCCTCGGCATCGAGGCGCCGGCGAATGCCGATGGCCTGGTCGCGGCGAACCTCCTGGGGCGGAATTAGGGACAGGCCCCAATTTCCGACATGACGTCTGTCGGAAATTGGGGCCTGTCCCTAATTTCGCCTGAGAGACTACCCATGCGCTTGACGTGGACGATGCGCACCAAGCCGCGGTCCGCCATCCGGACCGTTGAGTGGTTCCGGTCCTTCGCGGCGACGGCCGAGGGGCGCGACTGGGACGCCATCGATGGGCAGGGCTGGCGGCCGGTGCGGCGAGCGTACGTGCGCGTGGCGCACCCGGAGTTGGACCTCGATACGATCACTGACCCGGAGTCCAACGCGCGCCAGGACAAGACCATCTTCGAGTGCTTCGGGCTCGCGTACCAGGAGCCGCGCACCGGCCTCATCCGCGTGACCCCCGCAGGACGGGCGCTCATCAGCGGTGATGATCCCGGCGAGGTGATGCTGCGCCAGCTCCTGAAGTGGCAGTTCCCCAGCCAGGCGCATCAGGGCCGCGACTTCCGCCACATGGCCGTGTTCCCGTTCGAGATCCTCCTGCGCGTGCTGGACGCTCTGGGGGAGGTCAGCCGCCTGGAGATCGCGGCGACGTTCTTCTCCTGCCTGCGCCGCGAGGACATCCCGGACGTCATCCAACGCGTCCGCCGGGCACGCGACCTACACCGGGACCCCGGCGAGAGCGATGATGGCTTCGCGGTGAGGGTCTGCCGGACCCTGAACCCCGACCTCTCGAAGCCGAAACCGGCGTCACTGCTCGACATGGCGGACGCCTTCACGCGGTTCGCGGAGTACACGGGCATCGTCGTCTCCACGGGGCGCAGCATTCACACGCGGCTTCGCGTGCCGGAGCGCTCGCAGCTCAAGTTCCGCCAGCTCCTTGCCGCGTATCCGTTCCAGCTTCGCGCCGACCATGCAGACACGGAGAGCTTCCTAGACTACTTCGGCGATCCGCACGCGGTAGAGCTGCCGTGGGATCGGCCGGAGTCGCTCGCCGAGCACGTGCGGCAGCGAGCTGAGACGCTTCGCGCACTCCTCGCCGCGCGCCGCGCGCAACAGTCGCAACTCACGTTGGACATCGACCCGGAGGCGGTGCTGGAGTCGATGGAGGGGGCCGACTATGCCGAGCTGCGTGAGTGGAACCGGCGCCTGGAGTCCGGACTTGTCAACGAGCGCGAGCGGGAGTTTGTGGAGCACGCGGCGAAGACGGAGCCGGTGCGCAACGGGATTCTCGCGAAGTTTGACGAGATCCTCGCAGGGAACGAGGACGACGCCGCGCGCTGGCTGGAGGTGAACACGTGGCGGTCGCTGGTCGCGCTGGACGGCGACCACACGGTGCAGCGGAACTTCGGGCTGGAGGAGGACCTCTCGCCGCGCTCCTTCGCGCCGGGCACGGGTAACACGCCGGACATGAAGTACACCAGCCCGCGCATCGTGCTCGTCCCGGAGGTCAGCCTGCAGTCCGGTGTCCGCCAGTGGACGAACGAGGGGGCGGCGGTCGTCGATCACGTCTACCGCCTGATCGGTGAGTACGAGGCGGACGCGCGCCCGGTGATCGGCCTGTTCATCGCGCCGACGCTGAACGAGCGCACGCTCTGGCAGTTCTTCATCCTGAACCAGCAGTCATGGCGCGGCCAGCCGGTGCCGGTCATCCCCTTCGAGGTCGCAGCCTGGCGCGATCTCCTGGCCCACGCCTACACGGCGTGCATCCCGGTGGCCGACGTGGAGGAACTGATCTTCCGTCTGCACCGCGCCGCCTTCACCGCGCGCGACTTCGGCGAATGGCGCGCCGAGATGTCGCGCCGCATCGACGCCTGGAAGGCCGGCCGGCTCCAGGGGAACGGGCTGCCCGGGAGGCAGGCCACGTTGCCGCTGGATGAGGTGTGATCCCGCTGCCCGTCGAATGCTCGTCACGTCGCGACTCCTCCGGCGGAGGACCGGATGCCCGCTGCACGGGTCTGCGCACTGATCGGCTCCCTGCTTGCTGCGTCCGCCGCCATCGCCCAGGCCCCGACGTGGGGCGTCATCACGCGTGATGGCGGCGGCCGGTCGGTGCTGCCGTACCTCTCCTCGCTGGCGGGAGGCGAGACGGCGGTCGGCGCCGTCCGCTCTGAGCCCTTCGTGCTGGACGGCGACGAGATCACGTTCCGAATCTGTGGGCACTGCGGGAAGCCGGGCGGCGATAAGACATACCCCAGCGCGCTCGCGTTATGCGATGCGGAGACGGGCCTTGCCCTGCGTATGGCTCCGCCGCCGCGCCAGGACGCGATGGTGTCGGTCCGGTGGGATGTGGTGGAGCTGATCGGCCGGCGCGTCTACTTCCGCGCGGTGGATCCCGCCGACGTGACCATGTTCGCGTGGTTCGGCTTCTCCGACATCCGGGTGGGCGACCGCGCCCTGATGGCCGGGCTGACCCCCGGGCAGATGCCCGAGGGCTGGACGGAGGAGAAGCAACCGGAGGGGGTCTCGCGCGAGGAGTGGCTCCGCCTGACGCCGTCGGGCGAGCGGTATGTCACGGAGCTTGAGAGCGCGGCCTCGACGTGGTCGGTGCTCACCTACCACGGCGGGCGCGAGAGCTGCCCTCCCTACCTGTCATCGCTGACCGGCGGAGAGTCGGGCGTCGGCGCGGTTCGCTCGCCGGAGTTCACCCTCGACACGCCGGAGTACGTCTTCCAGGGCATGGGTGTGGACAGCCCGACGGGCGATGCGGGACTGAACCACTTCCAGCTGGTGGATGCGAAGACGCTCGCGATCCTCCGCGATTCGCCGCCCCCCATGAGCAACGTCCGCCGCACCATGCAGTGGGACACGCGGGACCTGGTGGGGCGGCGGGTCTTCTTCCGCGGGGTCGATGGGAACAGCGCGCCTTCGTGGGGGTGGATCGGCTGCGATGAGGTTCCGCTAGGCGGGGGGAAGGTAGCGCGCTTCTCCGACCCCGCAGCCCTCGAGGGCTGGCACGAGGAGGGGCAGCCGGAGGGCACGCCGGTCGGGGGGCAGCCGAAGTGGGACAGCTTTGCGGACATAGTGCGCGCCGAATGGTCCCTGCAGGATCGCCGCCGCGGTGTGCGCTGGGACCTGTGGGAGCGCAACCCGGCGGCGGCGGCGTGGATCGCGGCGCGGCTGGCGCGTGTGATTCAGGCCGACCTCGCGCGCGGCGAGGCGCTGTTGCGCGATCAGCAGGCCGCGGGGCTCTCGCCCGAGCACGCGCGCCGCTCCCGGGAGCGCCTGGGCGAGCTGTCCGCGCGCCTGGAGGCCCTGCGCCAGCGACCGGAGGCGGCTGCGGACTGGCGGGCGCTGCACGATGACCAGCATGTGGCCCTGCGCGAGATCGCGCTGGCCGATCCGCGGCTCGACTTCGCGCGGCTGCTCTTCGTGAAGCGCTTCACGCAACAGAGCTATGCCGACATCAACGTGAACCACCATGCGTGGGGATCGCGCCCGGGCGGCGCGCCGTGCGTGCTCACGCTGGCGAAGGACCCGCTGGGCGAGCCGGCCGTCACGGACCTACTCGCGGGGCGCCTGGGGCCGGGCAACGTGCACGGCCTGGACCTCGACTGGGACGGGCAGCGCGTGCTCTTCGCCTACGCGAAGGCGGCCTCCGACCAGCCCCCGGAGGGCTGGCTCAGCCGCCAGGCGACCTTCGAGCTGCACCGCACGGTGGGCTTGCTGCACCTGTACGAGATGGGCGTCGATGGCACGGACTTGCGCCAGCTCACCGATGGCGAGTGGAGCGACCTGAACCCGTGCTACCTGCCGGATGGGGACATCGCGTTCGAGTCGGAGCGGTGCGCCTTCGAGATCAACTGCAACGAGATGGACAAGGACGAGCCGACGACGAACCTGTTCGCGATGCGCCCCGACGGGTCCGACATCCGGCAGCTTGCGGTGACCAAGGACGGCGACTGGTATCCGCGCGTGCTGCACGACGGCTCGATCGTCTACTCGCACTGGGAGTACCACGAGCGCAGCCTGGCTTACATGCACCCTCTCTGGTCGGTGCTGCCCGACGGGACGGGCGCGGACGCCTTCGCCAAGCAGCACTTCGACTTCCCGGTCACGCTGACCGCGCCCCGGCCGATCCCGAACAGCCAGAGGGTGATCGCCGTCGCCTCCGGCCATCATACGCTCGCGGCGGGGCCGATCGTCATTGTGGACCGGAGCGTCGGCCCCAACGACCCTGCGTGCCTGACGCGCATCACGGGCCCGGACGTGTGGCCCGAGTACGGGGGCCTCGCGCCCGGCCCGAACCGGCCCGGCTGGCACCTCCCGCCCGGCGACGGCTGGTACATGGACCCCTACCCACTCTCCGAGACCGTGTACGTGGTCTCATACTGCGACGGCCCGATGCAGGATGAGCGCGGCTACGGTCTCTACCTCGTGGACGTGTACGGCGGCAAGGAGCTGCTGTACCGCGATGCCGCGATCTCCTCGGTCCTGCCGATCCCGATCCGCCCGCGCCCGCGGCCGCCGGTACTCCCCAGCCTCCGCGCGAAGGGGGCGAACGACGCCACGTGCCTGGTGACGAACGTAACGGAGGGTGTGCCCGAGCTGCAGCCGGGCGAAGTGAAGAAGCTGCGAATCGCTGAGGTCGTGCCCTGGCCCTACTCCAACGATATCGGCGGGCACCGCTATGAGCCTGACGCGAAGTCGATGGGTGTGACGTGGACGCCGATCCGCATCCTGGGGACGGTGCCCGTCGAGACGGACGGCTCGGCGTACTTCCGCGTGCCTGCCGGCACGGAGCTGTACTTCCAGGCGCTCGACGAGAACGGGATGGAGCTGCGCCGGATGCGGACGTACCTCAGCTTCCAGCCCGGCGAGACGCGCAGCTGTACCGGCTGCCATGAGACCCGCGCCGAGGCGCCCCCCGCCCTCCCCCACGCCCCGCTCGCGCTGCGCCAGCCCCCCGCGACGCCGACGCCGCCGCCGTGGGGCGCACGGCCCCTCAGCTTCCTGCGGGATGTGCAGCCCGTGCTGACCCGCAACTGCGCGCGCTGCCACACCGGCCTCAAGCCCGAGGGCGGCGTTGACCTCTCCCCCGGCCTCACCGGCAATCACAACCGCGCGTATGACACGCTCGTCGAGCCCGCGCGCGGCCTGCTCGCCACCGCGAGCAAGGGCGACACCTCACGCGTCACGCCCGTGCGGGAACTCGGCTCCCACGCGAGCCGGCTGGTGAAGCTGCTGCAGACTACTCACCAGGCGCGCATCAGCCTGACGGCCGGGGACTGGGAGCGCCTCTTCACCTGGATCGACGCCAACGCGCCTTATTACGACAACTTCATCATCAAGCGCCCGGCGGAGGCCGCGGGCTGCTCCCTGCCCGCCGATGCCGAGCTGTGGAACCAGATCGGCGCGATCCACCAACGCCGCTGCGCCGAGTGCCACGGCGACGCCCAGCTCGCCCGGCCCGAGTGGGTGGACCTCGATGACCCCGCCCGGTCGCTGTTCGTGACGGCGCCCCTCGCGGGCGCAACCACGCCGAGCGGGCGGAAGTGCTTGCCGGCAGCGTACCAGCCCGGCGACGCGGATTGCGCGAAGGTCGTGGAACTGCTGAAGGCGGCGGTTGCCAAGGCGTGGCAGCAGCCAAGGCGGGACCTGAGGTGTCTCGCGGACGACCAGGAGGCACGCAGGAGGTTGTGGTCCGCGGCGGTCGGCCGATAGCGCCAGCGGTCTCGCCCTACCGTGCCTGGGTGCCGTCCCAGAGGAGGTAGTCTCCGCCCTCCTCGAACGGCGCCGGGTAGCCGGCTCCCCGGTGCCCGCCGTTGTCCACCCCGTCGATGCTGACGCTGTACAGGACGTACGTGTCCCCGGTGGGCTTGTAGACGAGCGGCTTGCCGGAGAGCGGGTCGGTGAGGTCGGCTTTGGCAAGCCCCTCGACCTCCGCGAGGCTCTGAGGGTACGCGCCACGTGCCTGCCGCGTCAGCTCCAGCGCCACCATGGTCTCGGTGGCCTGGCAGTCGCACGCCGACCGGGCCGCGTTGCGGAGCACGCCCCCAGGGACGGGCAAGAAGACCAGCCCCTCATCCGGCTGCGGCAGACCGGGCGGCAGGTCGGGGACCTTGGGCCGCGCCTGCCAGTAGGGCTGCGTCGCCAGCTCCGCCATCCGCCCATCGTACGCCATCAGGGGCGGCAGTCGCTCGATGATGAACTTGCGGGCCAGGGCGTCGGCCTTCGGGTCATCGAGGGGCAGGAAGGTGTTCGGCGGGCCGCCGAGCAGCTCCCAGAACTCCTTCGCGCTGAGGGTCAGCGCGCCGCGGCTCTGGGAGTCGTAGTCATACGCGATCATCTCGCGCAGCGGCACGCGCGATGCCCGGAGAGCGGACATCGTGTCACGCACTGAGAGCAGCGTCTCCCGAGAGAGCTTCCCCGAGGCCAGCAACGGCCGTAGCTCCAGAATGCAGACGGCCTCACAGCCCCGGCCCGTAGACCACGAGTAGAACGTCCCACCGCGGGGGAGCTTGGCCGCCAGGCGCAGACCGCTGAGGAGCGTCCGCGCGGCCCGGTCGGGCTCCCCGGCCTGCTCTTCGAGCACGGAGCGCACGGCGAGCACGTATACCAGCTTGCGCGTGCGGCTCAGCTCGGGGTAGATCGTGCCCGGCGTGGCCTGGCGCGGGTACAGCCACTCCATGTCGAGCAGCTTGGGCACGGCATCGAGGCTCGGCCGGAACTGCTCGACCAGTGCGGAGGCCTGTTGGAGGTCCGCCTCGGCGGGGGAAGCGACTTCCCTCCGCAGGACCTTGTCGCAGAGGTCGTAGAGTTCGGGCGGCCCGTCGCCCTGGGCTGCCATCACGGCTTCGAGCGCCTCGTAG
>Ga0194113_10005593_pt1 | contig 16131 bp, 13 predicted proteins | sample TA2MahC200mmetaG_FD_146193 | JGI IMG/M metagenome (GOLD analysis project Ga0194113, IMG submission 146193) | Freshwater microbial communities from Lake Tanganyika, Tanzania - TA2015017 Mahale Deep Cast 200m | ecosystem: Environmental > Aquatic > Freshwater > Lake | place: Tanzania: Lake... | reverse complement strand
GCACCCCGACCCGGCAATCAGTTGCACTAACCGAATTTACTCCCTGGGCCAGGCCAGCTTCATTCATTCCTACTGCAGCAAGAAAAGGAGCTGCGGTAATGCTTAAGAAAGCCGGTTGCTGTTCCGGTTGCCCGTAGATGGCAATTACCGTATCAGCATCTTCAGCATACCAATCCTCATTATGACCCAACCATGCTCCTCCGGCAACCGCCAGTCCTATTGAGGTGCAGGCTGCCGGCGGGTTAAAATCGAGAGCTTCTTCCAGGGCATTAAGGAAAAAAAGATCGCCAAATCTGTGCCCGGAACCATCAGCCATCCCCTGCAGCTCTTCAACCAGATGCGGAAACTGCTCCTGAGCCGCCTCCAGGCAACCAGCTGGAACCACCCATTTTCCACGCCATCCTTCCTCCCGGGGCAGAATCTGCCGGTAATTGCCAACTGCTCTGTCAATTAAACTTTGTGCAGCCCTGCCAACGGTAAAGCCGATATCATAATTGCTGCCTTTGGCTTTGATGATCCGGATCTCTTTCACTTTTTACTCCCACCAGATGGATTATGTTTCCTTATCAGCTAAGAGACAGTAGTCGCGCTCAAGGATCTGTTGCGGCTCCAGCCGGTAACCTTTGCCTTCGTTATGATCATAGATATAATGACGTCCTTCCTCTTCGAGAACAATCTGGAACCGATCCTGGAAACTGACCAGACAGCTATAACTACCATCGCGATTGACGGGCACTTTTGTCAGAGATGGTGCACCCTCTATCCTCGGGAACTTTTTCAAGGCAACCACTGCCGGATCCGGGGGCTGGTAGCCTTCAAACGTAACCCTGCCCCTGACTATCCCGGCTTGGTCGAGGGCAAAAATTCGATTGCCCCTTTCCCCTTCACGTAATTTTAATACCCACTCAGCCGACTTATAACGCCTGCCCCCGGAAGCTGCAGCGCCATAAACCAGGTAGTTGCCTGCCGGCAGATTGATTAAAAAATCGCCTTGCGGGCCGGTGATCGCTTCCCCGGCAAAAGCTTCAATTAGCTGATCTCCCACCGGATCATGTTCACCACGAAAAACCCTGATCAGTGCTCCGGCCAGAGACCCTCCGTTGAGTGAGTCAAAGATAAAACCTCTAAAATCAATTAGTTGCGGCTGTTTCAGCTCGATTAACACATGCTTTTCATCATCGGGTCTACAAAATGTTGCTTCAAAAGGCTGATATCTTCCCAGTAACTCGTATAAAGGAAACTGTCCCCGGACCGTAAGGGCAGAACCGGGAGCACAATTTAAGGAAAAGGAACCGTTCTCACCGGTTAGAGCGGCAGCCGTCATACAAAAGGGTTGCCCGCGGAAATCCTGCCCGGCATTATTGCCACCATGATAACCGGCACAAACCAAATACGACGAAGCTGGTTCCGCATTGGTGATCCTGCCCTGCATTTTTACGACGGGCGCGGATTCAATCTGAAAGGTAAACTTCTTTAAGGGAAAGGCACTGCGGTTTTTATCGTCAATTATTAAAAGCGGTGCCAACCAGCGCATCCGGACCGAATCACCCAGATCCTCTGTGCAAAAAGCCCATCCCTCTTCCATATTCAGTTCGATCGGCGGCTGCAGGAGGTATGGTAGTTTAAAGTTACGCATCGCTTCAAGGGGCGCTAAGAACTGTTCAGCCTCTTCACCGCAGAGCAGGCATTCACTATCTCCGGTCTCGGCAGCAATCAGGGTCAGCTTTTGCGGCACCATTCCCGGGGGCAAAAGGTGAGTCAAATGCAAGAAGGTTGACTTGACTGCCCACTCGCTGATATTGCGGGCATCAGGCGCCACCCGGTAATAATCACCCCAGCTAAAGATATCTTCACCGTAAGGAGTAATAACCTCGACATTCTGACAACGATAATAGTATTTTGAAGCCTCAAGCTTGTGAACCGCAGCTGCTCCGCGCTGCCAGCGATCTTCGGGAATCTCCACGGTAAGGGTTTGCAGAGGTACTTCTCCTTCCAGGCTTACAGGCAGAGCAGCATCGATAACCCTCTTTCCGGCCGGAATAAAGGCCGGATCGCCCAACAAAACCTGTTGGTGGATGGCGTTGGCCGTTCCCCAACGATACTTGCGATAGGCCTCGGGATTCTTCTGTAGCAGGGTAGCTGCGTAGAGACATATCACGTTACGCATCTCGCGTACTGCTTCGCCGACGCTTAAGCCCTTTAATAGCAAAGCTTCCATGAACACACTGTAGGTGGAGGTAGTGTACTGCAGGTCTTCGATCGTGGCTCCGCCAACAAAACAGATTGCCCCTTTCTCCACAAAGGAAATTCCGATTACCTGGCGCGAATCGACCGCAACCCCTTTCCAGGTTAACCCTTCATCGGGAGAATACCAATGGGGAACCAGGCCTACTGTTGAGCAAGCCGAGGCGTAAGCCACCAGGGGCGGCATCAGCGGCAGATCTTCACTGTTAAGTGTCCTGTTATGGGTATGCAGGCCTTCCGGCCCGCCGTGGCCGGTATAGAGAAAGTAGTCGGCATCTTTTAGCGCCGCAGCCACCTCCCGGTAACCGGCATCACGATCACGGAGCTGGTTGATAGCAAAACCGGCGTCTTCCAACAGCGGCACCAGCTGTGTATCAATCAGCGCATCATCCGTGGAAAAAATGATCCCCGTTTCAACATGCGGAGTGGCAACAATTAATACATCCTGTCCTCCGCGCTGCAGATGTTCCTGCACGGCATTAAACTTTTTTGTGCTGATAATCTGAGTCGAAAGTCCACCACTTGTATTTTGCATCAGTCGCCCCTCGGCCAGGTCAAAGAAAAGATCATCATTGAGGCGCAGGTGGATATCCCTGATCATCTCTTCGGTAACCGCACCGATCATTTTCTTCTCCTCATAGAAAAACGGCACCGCTGCCGGGGAAGCGAGGACAACCTGAAAGCGGGGTTTTAGACCGATTAGGCGCACCATTTGGTGCAGACTTTCTTCAATCAGCTGCGGATCCGGTTGTTCACTTTGCGCATCAAAAGGAAAAACCGGGCGGTAAGAGGCAAGGCTAAGCAGGTGAAGACTTAACCCGCGAACCCAAAGCTTTCGTAATGCGCTGCCCCTGGAGGTATTGAGCAGCAAGTCGGCAGAGTTATAGACCACCAGGTAGTCTGCAGCGAGTCCGGCGGATTCAAGAAAAACAAAAAGCTGACGGTCATCTTCAACAACTGTTAAGTTTTTTCTTTCAGTGCTAATGCTTGCCGCCGCCAAAGATTTTTGCGATCCGACCCAGACCAGAGGCAGTTCCGGGTAGTTAACTGGCTCTTGATGTGAATCGGCTGGCAGCGCTAAAAAAAAGTAGCCGAGACGGACCGCCAGCATTGCGGCTTTAAGACAATCAGCCGGAGAATCGGCAGCAGCAGAACAGATTCCGTCCGGCATCCCAAAAGAAGTTATGTAGGAATCAAAATTTCGGCGACCGGAAAATGGAGCTGCCTCAAGCTTTAACCCTGCTGCGACAGCAAGCTGACCAACTTTTTCGTTCCCCGTCAGATTATAAGCACAGAGCGGTAGCCGACCAGCCAGTAGGGAAAGCGCATCTTTTTCCTCTTCGACCATTTCGGGATCGATAAAAAAAACTTCCCTTCCCCGGTCGTTTAGAACAGCCGCAGCCAGTTCGAGACTCTGCAGCCAGTTACGCACAGATAACAGGTATAGTTCGGTCATCAATAATCCATCTCTTTCTTAAATATAGTGGCAGGCTCCGTAATGGCCGGGTGCTACTTCCCTGTAAAGTGGTTCTTCCTCGCGGCAGCGCATTTGCACTTCCGGACAGCGGGGGTGAAAGCGGCAGCCGGCAGGAATATTTACTGGGTCGGGTGTTTCCCCCTGGAGCAGCTTTTTATCGCTTAGCATAACGCGTTTTGGCACCGGTATAACAGAAACAAGGGCCCTGGTATAGGGATGTAAGGGCTGACGGATAACAGCATCAGCGAAACCAAGCTCGACAATTTTCCCTAAGTACATGATGGCGATCCGATCCGAAACCAGCCAGGCCAGAGATAGGTCGTGAGTGATGAAAAGATAGCTGATGCCTTTTTGATCGCGCAAGTCTACCATCAGCTTCAGAATACCCGCCCGGATCGACAGGTCAAGCATCGATACCGGCTCATCGGCCATAATAAATCCAGGCTTTAAAACAAGAGCGCTGGCAATAGCCAGACGTTGTCTTTGCCCGCCACTTAGTTCATGTGGGTAGCGCAAGAAAAGCTCCCGTGGGTTGCTCAACCCTGCTTCACAGAGAGCTTCGATCACCCTCTCTTCCTTTTCTGCGCTGCTTTTACAGATCCCGTTGACCTCCAAAGGCTCAGCAACGGTAGCAAAAACAGTTTGCCGCGGATTCAACGACTCATACGGATCCTGAAAGATAATCTGTGCCTCCTGGCGAAATAGGCGCAGGCGTTGCCGATTGAAGCTGAGTAAATCTTCATTCTTAAACCATATTTTTCCACCTGTCGGTTCTACCAGGCGCAAGATCGCCTTACCAGTTGTAGTTTTGCCACTCCCTGATTCACCGGCCAGGCAAAGAATCTCCCCTTTGGCCAAGCTAAAGTCAAGGCCATCGACCGCTCTGACCAGGGAAGGCTCTTTGCTGAACAAAGAGGTAAAGAACCCCTTACGGGCGGCAAAATGAACCTCGAGGGCGACTACCTGTAACAAATCATGTTGCCCTGTATTTACCGTTACGTCCGTCACGCCGATACACCTCCCCTCAATAGATGACAAAGGGCTGTATGCCCGACTGACAGTTCAACAGGTTGCGGCTCCTCTGTGCTACAGGGCCCAAAAACCTCTGCACACCTTTCATGAAAACGGCATCCCGGGGGCAGACTAAGCAAATTCGGCGGATTTCCGGGAATCGATTGGGCCAGGTGGCGCTGACCTTCAATGTTGGGAAAAGCAGCAATTAAAGCCCGGGTATAAGGGTGAGCCGGGTTCTCAAATACTTTTTCGGTAGGACCGCTTTCGACTATTTGTCCAGCATACATCACTGCAACCCGGTCACAGGTCTCGCCGACAACGGATAAATCATGGGTGATCAGGATCATCCCCATCCGGCTTTCCCGGCGCAACTTTTCAAGCAGCTGCAGGACCTGGGCCTGGACCATAACATCTAAAGCGGTAGTCGGTTCATCGCCAATCACGATTTTGGGATTACAGGCAATGGCCATGGCGATCATCACCCGCTGGCGCATCCCGCCACTGAATTCATGCGGGTACTCTTTGGTCCGTGAAGGGTCTATTTCTACCTGATCAAAAAGCTTGGCAGTTCTTAAGTAAGCTTCCTTGTCAGTCATCTGCTCATGGATGCGCAGCGCTTCGACGATCTGATCGCCAACCCGCCTGACCGGGTTCAGGGCATTCATCGCTCCCTGAAAAATGATGGCAATTTCCTTCCAGCGAATACGGCGCAACTCATCTTCCATTGCCCGGGAAATATCACGCCCTTCAATACTAATTTTACCGGCCATGACCCGGGCATTGTCGGGTAGCAGTTTTACCAGCGAGAGGGCTGCCGTAGTTTTACCCGATGCCGATTCGCCAACCAGGCCGAGCGCTTCTCCCTGTCCAAGCTGTAAACTGATCTTTTCGCAGGCGCGAACGTAGCCTTCCTTCAATTTATAATATGTAGTTAAGTTTTCTACTTCGAGCAGTTTCACTGGTCGCGCCTCCTCAGCTTCGGATTAAGAACTTCATCCAGTGCATAACCGATAAAAGTAAAGCTAAGCACAACCAGAACGACACAGATACCCGGCGGCAAAAGCCACCACCAGGCTCCATGTGAAACTGCCCCCATGGAAAAAGCAAAATGCAGCATCACTCCCCAGGTTATGCGGGTCGGATCGCCCATCCCCAGAAAGCTGAGAGTGGTCTCCGAAAGAATGGCCACAGCAGCTACTAAAACTGTATTGGCAAAGATCAACGGAAAAACATTGGGCAAAATATGATAGAACATAAGGTGGCTGTCACCGCTGCCAATTGCCCTGGCTCTTTCTATGTAAGGCCTTTCCTTGATGCTCAGGGTCTGTGACCGAATGATCCTGGCGGTGCCGGCCCAACTGGTAATACCGATTACAAAGATGATATTGCCGAGGCTCGGGCCAAGCAGGGCAGCCATAACCAGCATCAGGGGCAACCAGGGTATAACCAGGAATACATCGGTGATACGCATCAGGAGGGCGTCGGCTGTTCGGCCGTAAAAACCGGAAACTATTCCGACCACTGTACCGATGATCATCGAAATAGCAGTGGCGGCCACCCCGACCAACAACGATACCCTGGAACCGATGATCACACCGGCTAAAATATCTTTACCTAAATCGTCGGTGCCCAGCCAAAACCCACTTGTCGGCGGATGCAGAACCTTAGTTACGCCATCGATTGACAATGTTGTAATACTGACCAAAAGCGGTCCGAAAAGAGCCATAAGCGTAAAAAAGATTAAAATGGCCAGGCCGATCAGGCCCATCCTATTCTGACTGTAGATAGACCAGAAGCCAGAGAAATTTTTTCTCCAGAGGGCCAGGCGCTCGTTTTTAACCATAGTATTGTGCATAAACCCGCCCCCTTATGATTTAACCCGCGGATCTAAATAGCGGTAAAGAATGTCAGCGATAAAGTTAGCCCCGATCACAGCGATGGTGACAAATAGAAAAAGTCCCTGCAGAACAGGGTAATCGCGGTTGGTCAGCGAATTATACATCAGCCGACCAAGCCCGGGCCAGGAGAAAACAGTTTCAATCTGAATTGCGCCGCCAACAATAAAGCCGAGATTGATGGCAATCAGGGTCACCACCGGCAACATCGCGTTGGGTAAGGCATGTTTGCGCAACAGATCGCGGTTGCTGACTCCCTTGGCCCTGGCAGTCAGCATATAGTCTTCGCGCATCACCTCGAGCAGCGAGCTGCGCATGATTAAGACATATTCACCCACCAGGATCAGGGCAAAGGTAATTGCCGGTAAAAATAGATGGTGTGCTTTGGATGCTAGCTCGGCCCAGTACGAGCTGTAATAAACACCGGGCATCCCCATCCCACCAAGTGGAAAGATCTGCCAGTATACAGCAAAAATCATCACCATGATAATCGCTACCCAGAAGGTGGGCATGGAGTAAAGGATCAGCGAGATGCTCAGACCAACAATATCTAACCTTGTTCCCCTTTTCCAGGCTAGGATTACTCCCAGTAGGACACCAAAAACGATCGACAGAACAGTGGCCGTGCCAACCAACAGAACAGTGGCCGGTACCCTTTCTATGATGATATCGATCACGGGCTGACGGTAGTTAAATGACGTGCCCAGGTCTCCGGTAAAAAGGTCTCGCAGGTAGATCCAAAACTGAACCAGGCGGCTTTCGTTTAAACCAAACTGCTCACGCACGCGTTCCAGGGCTTCAGAAGAAATCTTTGGACTGCGAATTAGAACTCTGACCGGATCTCCCGGCATAATCCGGAACAGGAAGAAATTGATCACGATAACGATAAAAATAGTCACTGCCGCATGAAAAAACTTGCGAAAAAGGTAGCCGCGCATGTTCAAATCGCTTCACTCCCGTATAGAAAGAAGTCAGACTAAAAACCGTTTGGCTCTAAGAGGGCAGATGTCGGAAAAACAGGGATCAATGAATCCTGCCTTCTCACCTAAAACTTCCTCCCTGGATTGAGCTGGGCGCCCAAACTGAGGTTTAACTGAGAGGGAAGGGTGGGGTGAAATGGTGCTTCCCACCTCTCACCTCTCAAATAGTTGGGATGATACCCCAACAGTATGCTGTTTACTCACCAATCGGGCGCAGCTGCTCGTAAGTATCGACAACGTTAGTATAAATAACCGATCCAGTCCGCGGGTTGCGCACCCAGCCCGTATAGCGATCGGAGCGGTAGGCCTGCAGCTCCGGTGTATAAGAAAGGATAACATAAGCAGCATCATCATAAAAAATACGTTGCATCTCGTGAATAATAGAACGCCTTTCATCACGATCCATAGTCCGTTGTTGCTTTAGGTAAAGCTCGTCGTATGAAGAATTGGAGTAGAAACTATCGTTCCAGCCCAAAATTTCATTAGTAGTCATGTAGCTGAGCATAGGGGTCGGATCAACATCGCAAAACCAGCCCCAGATAAACATGTCAAAATCACTCTCAAGAATACGGTCGGTCAGGGTGCCCTCGTCAATAACGCTAACCTCTATCCCAATACCAACTCCCGAGAGCATATCTTTGATCATTCCTGCCATTTTCTGCGAATCAGGTGACTCTGAACGAACAAGCAGGGTGTAGGACATCAGCTCTCCATCAGGAGCAACTCGCAACCCGTGTCCTCCCCGCTGGTATCCGGCTTCCTCAAGAATAACTTCCGCCTGGGCAGGATCAAAGTCGCGGAAATCATCGCCCAGATCAAGATGCCAGAAATCAAACAGCGGTGGGATAAGCGTCGAACCAACTTCGCCATAGCCAAGCGCAGCCACATCGATCAGCTCCTGGCGGTCGATAGCGTACTCGATCGCTATCCGCACATTCTTATCGCGCAGATGGGGATTGCCCAGCGATTCAGGATCTTCCCAGACGTTAAATGCCAATTCCATCAGGCTGGGCGAATCTGCATTTAAAGTTACTATATCCGGCGCATTAGCTTCCTCGAGAGCTTTAAATTGGGCTGTCGGAACATCTCCAATAATATCCAGCTCACCTTTTTTCAGCGCTTCAACCATCATGTCCGCATTGGCGTAAATCATGAATATTACTTCATCCAGGGCCGGGCGGCCTTTAAAATAGTTTTCATTGACCGCCATCCTGGTGTATTCACCCTTGCGATGTTCGATCACCTGGAAGGGGCCGGTACCGATGGGGGTATCATTGGCAAAATCACCACCTGCTTCATCAGGATCAATCTCCGACCAGATATGTTCAGGCAGGATCGGAACCATCACCTGGGGCATCCAGGCGATTGGTTCTTCGGTTTTAATCGTCACTGTGTGTTCATCCAGGACCTCAACTTCAACAAACTCCGCAACTTTATCATAAAAATAGCCTACTTCATTGTCTCGGATATATTCGACTGTAAACCTGACATCATCAGCCGTAAAAGGCTCACCATCTTGCCAGGTAACCCCCTGCTGCAGGTAAAAGGTCCACAGGGTTCCTGTTTCGTCGACTTCCCAGGAGCTGGCCAGTTCCGGAATGACATTTAAATCCTCATCCCAGTTCATCAAGTAATTATAGTTTAGGTTAATCACTTCGTAACCCTGTACGGACCAGACAACATGCGGATTAAGACTCTCAATTTCTCTCATGTAACCGACCCTGAAAACATGACGCTCCTGATCAGAAGTTACATCGGTTCCGCCACAACCTGGCAGAAAAAAGCTGGAAATAATGAATAAAACCAAGCAAAAGATCAACGTTGAAGTTTTACGCACGATAAAAACCTCCTTTATAAGTGATTAGATCCTACTAAAGCCAGATCCTACCGCCTCCTTTACCGTTTATTTCCGGGAGCATTCATTTTTTCTGCCTTTGCTTCAGCAAGGATGCTTTCTATTTCAAGACACACTGTCTCACTAACCAAAACACCGCGGTGATCGGCCAGCAGCTGGTTAATCTTTTCCCCGGCCTGCTCCCTGATCGTGACTGAACCGGTAGCCCGCCATTCCTCGTAAGGCGCTTCATTGCCCAGAGTGCCTGTATAGATCTCCCCTTTACGCATGTAGTTCCTGGTATGTTCCTGGGCCAGAAAATGACCGCCCCTCATTACCGCACTTATGACTTCCGCGCCAATGGCCTCCTCGCTTACGACAATGCCCTTTTGCCGGTGCATAATCATGGCATAAATTTCATCATCAATGACTAACTGTTCAGCACTGGCCAGCAGACCGGCATTAAGAGCGCCAATGCCGGAAACAAGCGTTGCGCCAGCCAACACCGGATAAAGACCATTAATAGCCCGCTCAAAACCCGATTGCAAATCCGGTTGTGCCGAGCCGGTATCCAGGCCGTAGACTCCGGAAGGTAATCCATAATAGCGGGCCAGTTGGGCAGTACAGGCCCCAGAAAAACCGATATCAGGGTCTCTGCCGCTGACACAGCCGGTGCGCATGTTCGTCCCTGCCAGCCGGCAGGTGTAAACTAGTGGGGTTTTGTTATTAACGAGTCGGGCCAAAACCAGGAAAGCCAGCTGTTCGGCATTCTGCTGCACCAGGCCTCCGGCCAGGGTGATCGGGGCGGTTAAACCACGGGTCGGGCAGGGCAGCATAGTAATTGGCAAACCGGAGCGGGCACTTTCGATTATCGCCTCCGTTATATCAGCCGGGAAGTTCAGCGGGCTGAGGGGCGATATGGATAAAGTACCCATAGGCTTATTTACTAAGTTCTGCAATCCCCCTCTGACCGCCGCAGCGATGCGGATTAGGTAACTGATCTCCCACCGATCCGAAGCTGTGCCGATATCAACTGGTTTTACAGTATTTTGAAGTGTATAGGCCGTCATCGCCAGCGAAGCGATCTCTTCCGGCAGGTCAGTCGGCCTTAAGCTTGGCACTACCATATCCGGATGGGTCAGGGAGTCGCTGATCCTGACAAAATCGATCAGATCCTGCAGCAGGGCTTCACGGATCTTATGATCATGCGGATCGAGCAAAACTGAAACAGAACCAAAATTGTGGGTATAGGATTGGGTAGCTTCAGTAAGGGGCATCACGATACTTTCATCAACCCCATAAAGAGACACCGCTACTTGATGATCAAGGCAATCCTCAACCAGCCGGGGTGGAAACAAAAGCCGCCTGCCATCTTTAAGGCAGCCGGCGGACAACAAGATATCCTTGGCTTCATCACCCTCAAAAACTGCTCCTGTTTCCTGTAAGATTATCAGGGTAGTGTCATGGATTAACTGTAGTTCTTTTTCGGACAAAGGTTCAAACCGCAACAGTTCTTACCCCTTTCTCTTAGGTCGGTTTCAGCAGCGCTTTGATTTTCTTCACTCCGGCGATGGCATCCGCTGCATATGCATCGGCCCCGATTTTAAGGGCCCACTCCTCGGAAAGGGGCGCTCCGCCAACAATTACTTTAACTCTTTCACGCAATCCCTTAGCGGCCAAAAGTTCGATGATCTTCTTCTGCTCCTGGATTGTCGTTGTCATCAGGGCAGAGATGCCGAGGATATCAGCCCCGTTTTCCTCTACTGAGCGAACAAAATCGGCAGAGGGAACATCCACGCCGAGATCGATAATTTCCATCCCCGCTGCTTTCAGCATCATTATGACAATATCCTTGCCAATCGAGTGCAAATCGCCTTTTACCGTGCCGATCACCACTTTAACCGCCTGCTCAGAGTCATTACGATCTTGGTTCAGCTGCGGTGCAAGCATCACTAGAACAGCATTCATCGCTTCGGCTGCCAACATCATATCCGGCAGGTAGTATTCTCCGCATTCAAACTTTTCGCCTACTTCGTCCAATCCGACAGTTAAACCGCCGCTGATCAGCTCCAGCGGTTTAATCCCGGATTGAAGCCCCTTTTCAGCCCATTCAAGGGCTGCATTTTTATTGCCACTGAGGATCGCTGTAGCAAGACTTTGCAGTATCTCTTTCAAGTTTAACCCTCCGCCCTTAAACAAACTAGATCACCTTTTTTTGATTGGGGTAAATCAGAAACCTGCCTTTCAATTATGGCAGATTATACAGCCACAAAATTACAGAGTAAAAAGGGCAGTAGTCAAAAAACTGACTTTAAAAACCATGATTTACATATTTATATTCTGATTATTATATCATATATTTTTCCTCTGAAACTAGATAAAAATAGATTTTGCGTGAGCAAATATGATTATTTTGGGGCAAAAGGGAACCACAGGGGGGCGCTTTTAATCATTATTCAGAGGTACTGTGTTATAATTGTTCTACAAGCTTTTTCAAAAAGTACCGCAGGAGGTATGAATGATGAATAAATTAATCAAATCTCTGCTGCTGGTAACTGCTATTTTACTTTGTTTTGTAATTTCCGGCTGCACCACCACCGCTACGCCGGAGGAACCGCCAGTAGAAGAACTGGATGAACCCGAACTGCCCGAAGAAGAATTGACCGAAGAGGAAGAAGAACCTGAGGAAGAAACTACAAAATCCGGTTCTCAAATTACTACATCGGGCAGCGGTTTTCAACATACCGTAAAAATGGAAATTGACGGGGTGGTGGAAACCGATAAAAACGAGGGTTGGTGGAATGTCGACTGAAATTCAGGCTTTTTTGTCACTTAATTGCTCCATGCTGCCCATCCGGTAACCCTCCAGGTCAAGGGTTACATAACTAAAACCCAGGGTTTTTAAGCGGCTTGTGAAAATCCCCCGCAGCTCAAGCAACTTCTTCAGTGAGGAGGCTTCGGCCTCAATTCTTAGCAGATCACCGTGGATCCTTACTCTTAAATCGCCTTCAACCTGAAGGTCACGAAGCATTGCTTCAGCCGCTGCCACGCTTTTTAAAGCCCGCACCGTAATCTTTGTTCCAACCGGAAAACGGGTAGCCAGGCAGGGCGCGGCCGGTTTATTCCAAATCGGCAGACCGGCCTCCTTCGCCAGTTGCCTGATTTCAGCCTTGCCTAAACCAGCTTCCTGTAGCGGACTTCTTACTCCCAGTTCTTTCAGGGCTCGCAATCCCGGCCTGTGCCTGTTTGCGTCGTCTGCGTTTGTCCCATCTACTACGGTAATAAAACCCTCTTTGCCTGCAGCTTCGATCAACTCCTTAAACAGTGCTTTTTTGCAATAATAACAGCGCTCGGCATCATTATTCGCCACCTCCGCCGCCTTTAAAAGATCCAGAGTCAGCACTATCAGTTTCGCACCGAGCTTCCCGGCGATTAAAGCTGCCGCCTCTGATTCGGTTTCAGGGTGCAGGGCCGAGCTTACCAGCACCGCCAACACATTCCCCGGCCCTAACATCCTGATCGATTCAGAAAGCAGATAGCTGCTGTCCACCCCTCCGGAGAAAGCCAGGGCAAACCGGCCGGTGGACTTAATAATCTCCTCCAGCAATTTATTATTTAGCTGCAAGTCAGTATCGCTGATGACCATCAATCGGCTCCTTTTTCTTAAATGAACATCTTGGATTCCAGTTCTTTCACCAGGTCTTTGATAAGCTGCTCCTGCAAGACTGTTTCCTCATGCAAGTTATGATTAGGGGAAAGATCAGACAGGGCCCGTAAAAAGTTCCTTCTTCAAACCGGAGCATCAAGCCACTAATTGTTACTGGAATTATAACACAGATCCTTAATCCTTAAGCTTTTCCCCATCAGAGAGGCCCTTGCTTTTTTTTAGATATATTGCTATATTCTTGCTATATTTACCTACAGGTTCAGCCAGCAGCGGGCAGGAGATCAGGATGAAAAAACTGCACAGTTTTAAGCATCAAACAGTATTTATGCTGATTTTAACTTTATGTGCTGCCGTATTACTCTCTGGCGCTCTTCCTGCTGCTGCCGGCGATCAGCCCAACCACACCAGCCCTGCTTTAGAAAGCCCGGCCTTTGACCATTCCCCTCGACTGGTGCTGCAGATTATCGACGGCAAGGTTCATAAATGGCTAGAATACAACAGTAACCACAGCAGCAAAAAGCTCTCTGTGCAACTGCTTGAACCGGAACGAAAAACACTAAGCGCTCTGGAAATAGAGAGGCTCTATGCCGCTTCACGTAAATGGGAGGAGCAGCAGCACCTGCAACTAACCAGCCTCACTGCAAACCAGCCCATCTTAAACAGCCTGGTTGATAATCGCTCTGCTCTTGATAACAGCCTGAGCATAACCTACCCTTACAACACGATCGGCATGCTGATTGTTGAGTACGAAACACAGTTTATTCGCGGCACCGGTTTCCTGATCAGCCCCTACACGATATTAACCAATGCCCACAACCTCTACACTACAGCTCTTGGTGGCTGGCATAAAGGCGCGCTTTTTTCCCCCGGCCAGTACGAAACAATCTGGCCGGTAAAGCGGCAACCATTTTCTACCCGAGAACCGGCCAAAGCAGAGGTAAACCAAACTTTTCTGCGTTACGAAAATTATAACGACCGGGAAAACCTGATCCGCTACGACTATGGAGCGCTGTTTTTTAACCAGCCTTTTGAAGGCATTACTACTTTTATGCCACTGCAGTTCAACCAGGTACCAACATCCGTATCGGTAGTTGGCTATCCCGGCATTGTAAGGGGATTGGCCAGCCAGGGTCAGTGGCTGGCCCCGGGAACTGTGCTTTCCCAGAATGAAAACTGCCTCTTTTATGATGCCCTGACCAGCGGCGGCAGTAGCGGGAGCCCGGTTTTTACTTACGACCCTACTTCCGGCAGCTACAGGGTGGTGGCGATCCACTCTTTTGCCTATGAGAACAAACTGGTTAGCGGCGGCCCGCATTTAAATAACTTAAACCTAGAGCAAATTGAGGGCTGGCTGCGTTGGACACCAGACGGGTCTGATAAAACAACACCAGTTAGCTTAATCCTCGATAAGACCAGCCTCATCCTTGATGTTGAAGCAATTGAGATGCTGCTGGTCACCATTTTCCCGGTAGAAATGTCAACGTTGCCCTTAACCTGGTCCAGCAACGACAGCACTATCGCTACAGTAAATTCCAGCGGACTGGTAACGGCAATCCGCAGCGGACAGGCGTCGATTAGAGTCAGAACAACAGACGGCGCTGCCTCAGCGACCTGTCTAGTAACAGTCAGGAGCTTAAACGGAGATGTTAACCCGGTAAACTCGACGATAAAAGGGGACCTGAACGGTGATTTGCTGGTCAACATCCAAGATGTTGCCCTGGCCCAAAGGCATGTACTGGGTCTGCAACTACTGCCGGCTAGCCTGACCGACATGGCCGATGTTTACAGGGATGGGTTAGTTGATGTAAGGGATGTTAATCTGATAATGCGCTACGCTCTTGGCCTGATCAGTAGTTTTTAGTTCTCGTTTATAACAGCTAACCTTTTTCAACCTCAGCAATAACGGCATCGGCCATCTCAAGCGTACTGCTGCTACCTCCCAGATCGGGCGTGGTATGACGACCTTTTTTAATTACTGCTGCAATCGCTTTTTCGATCCTGTCCGCAGCATCAGTTTCACCGATCTGCCTAAGCATCAGAACTGCCGAAAGAACCATCGCCGTTGGATTGGCGACCTTTTTCCCGGCCAGGTCCGGCGCACTGCCATGTACCGGTTCAAAGATGGAAACTTCATCGCCAATGTTGGCTGCAGGAGCCAAACCAAGCCCCCCGATCAAACCGGCGCAGAGATCAGATAAAATATCGCCATAGAGGTTGGGGGCAACAATTACATCAAATTGATAGGGATTTAGAACTAACTGCATTGCAGCGTTATCAACAATCAGATCATTAAAGAAAATGCTGGAATAACCACTGGCAATACCCCTTACCGATTCAAGAAAAAGACCGTCACTGAGTTTCATTATATTTGCTTTGTGAATAGCTGTCACTTTTTTCCTACCCTGCTGAATGGCATAGTCAAAAGCAAACCGGGCTATTTTTTCCGATGCCTTGCGGGTAATTACTTTTATACTCTCCGCCTGATCTGCTCCAACCTGGCGTTCAATTCCGGCATAAAGGTCTTCCGTGTTCTCCCTGACCACCACCAGATTTAGATCCTGGTAGAGTGACTTAACGCCACTAAAGCTTCTGACCGGGCGCAGGTTGGCAAACAGGCCAAATTCCTGGCGCAACGCAACATTAATACTGCGGAAACCTTTTCCCACCTGGGTGGTGAGCGGCCCTTTTAAAGCCAGTCGGTTTTGCCTGATTGAAGCAATGGTCTTCTCGGGCAGAGGATCCCCTTCAGTTTTATGGGCTTCCTGCCCGGCGACAGCTTCTTCCCAGGTAATCTTAACGCCCGTTTTTTCGATTATTTTTATAGTAGCTTCGGCAATCTCGGGACCGATTCCATCGCCCTTAATCAGTGTTATTTTGTGCATCTGCCTCACCATACAAAGGGTTCGCAGGCAAGCTGCCCCGAACCCTTTTAATTTTGGTGCGCCTGGGAGGATTTGAACCCCCGACTAACGGATTAGAAGTCCGCTGCTCTATCCCCTGAGCTACAGGCGCCTGATCGC
>Ga0194113_10005570_pt1 | contig 16175 bp, 14 predicted proteins | sample TA2MahC200mmetaG_FD_146193 | JGI IMG/M metagenome (GOLD analysis project Ga0194113, IMG submission 146193) | Freshwater microbial communities from Lake Tanganyika, Tanzania - TA2015017 Mahale Deep Cast 200m | ecosystem: Environmental > Aquatic > Freshwater > Lake | place: Tanzania: Lake... | reverse complement strand
GGGCCGACGATCGAGCCAACCGTAAACGCCATTGATTGCAAGCTGAAGGCATTGGGTAAAATCTGGAAGGGAACTAGATTGGGGGTCAAGGATTGGCGCGCCGGCAGGTCGAACGAGGTGGCGATGGCTTCCAGCACGGTCAGGGTGTAGATGTGCCAGAGGGCGATTTGTCCCGTCCAGGTGAGCCAACCCAACATGGCTGCCACCGCCATGCGGGCGGACTGGGTGATGAACAGGATGCGCCGGCGGTCGAAGGTGTCGGCGGCGATGCCTGCGATCAACGAGAAGATCAGAATAGGAATGACGCGCGCCACCCCAATAGCGCCCAGCGCGATGGGTTGGTCGCTGAGCGTGCGGATGTGCCAGAGCAACGCCCAGAACTGCATCTGCGAGCCAGCCGCGGAAATAAGCAAGCCGCTCCAAAGCAACCGGAAGCGGCGGTGGAGTAATGCAGGAGGAATACGCACTGATTACGTCCCCCATTCTCTTGGATACTGAAAATCATCCTCCGCGACGCGGTCAGTGAGCCTGGCAATCGGGGGCATGACGCGTTTGAAATAGTTGCGCTGCATCCGTTCGATGACGCGCTGGACGAAATCTTCAGCTAACCCCGCTTCGACGCACTCTTTGGGAGTGTATCTTTTTTCAACTAACAAGTAGAGTAATCGGTCTACTTCTTCGTAGGTGAAGCCCAGCTCGCCTTCGTCGGTTTGCCCTGCCCATAGACCAGCGGAGGGCGGCTTTTCGATGATTTCCGCTGGGATGCCCATCGCGCGCGCGAGCTGTCGCACCTGGGTTTTGTACAGATCACCGATGGGGTTCAGGGCACAGGCAGAATCCCCGTAGAGAGTGGTGTACCCCAGCAGGATTTCGGTTTTATTACCCGTCCCAACGACCAATCCGCGGAAGGCTGCGGATTGATCATAAAGGACGATCATACGGGCGCGGGCCATGGCGTTGCCGCGGCGTATCTCACTCGCCTCGGGGAAGCGTTCGAAAAGCGGATCAACCATCTCGGTGATAGGCACGGTCAGGAATTGCACGGCGGTTTTTTCGATCACCCATTGAGCGTGCTCTAAGGTGTCGCGGGCCGAAGTCTTGTAGGGCATACGCACAGCCAGGACATTCTGCGGACCGAGAGCTTCTACAGCCAGGCAGCAGCTCAAGGCAGAGTCCACTCCACCAGAAAGGCCGACCACAGCGCGCTCCAGGCCCGCGCGGGCGACCTCGCTTTCGATGAAGCCGGTAAGTTTCTTGCAAGTCAGATCAGTGTTGATAGCTAAATCAATCATCCTTGTGACCAAAATGCCTCAATTAATTATCAGTACTTCACGAAAAAGGATCCAAGACCCATCCGCGGGTCGCCCGGGGACGGGCTCCTGATCGCTTTCGTGAATTATTGATTAATTATTGATTATGGAAAGCTACATCCATACCGAAATGATACCACGCAAATCCCCTGGCAGGGATAATTGATGTATAATGGAATCATGAAACCTCTAACCCTCCAATCTATAGAATCTATCGAAGACCGGCGAGCCTTCGTGAGCCTGCCGTGGCGTGTTTATCGAGATGACCTCCATTGGGTGCCGCCGCTATTCTCGGAGCGCATGAACTTCGTCAATCCCGCTCACCATCCCTTCTTCGTGCATGCAGACGTATCCTTCTTCCTGGCCAAACGCGGCGACGAAGTGGTGGGCACGATCGCTGCTTTTACCAATCATCGGCACAATGAATTTCACAACGAAAATATCGGCTTCTTTGGATTTTTCGAGGTACTCGATGACCACGAGGCTGCCCGACGGCTCTTAGAGACTGCTGAAAATTGGGCCAGGGAGCGCGGACACACCACCCTGCGCGGCCCGGCGCAATTCTCTACGAACGAGGAGTGCGGTTTGTTGGTGGATGGTTTCGACGACCCTCCGCGCATTTTGATGACCTACAATCCCCGACGCTATGTGGGCTATATCGAAAACCAGGGTTATCACAAAGCGATGGATTTGCACGCCTATACCCTGGATACCGACATCTTTGCCGGCGGCAGCAAATTCCCCGAGAAGTTGATCCGCGTGGTGGAGAAGATCAAAGCCAGGGACGAAATCCATATCCGCAAAGTAGATTTGAAGGACTTCGATCAGGAGGTGGAGCAAGTCAAGAAAATCTACAACCAGTCCTGGGCGCGCAACTGGGGCTTCGTGCCGATGACGGATGAGGAATTCGCTCAGATGGGTAAGGAATTGCGCCCCATTCTCGACCCCGACCTGACTTTGGTCGCAGAGATCGGCGGCCAGCCCATTGGGGTCAGCATCACCCTGCCCGATCTGAACCAACCCTTGCGTCTGGCTTATCCTCGGCCTGGAACTCCGGAGTGGTGGACGATGGCGAAGATGATCTGGCATTGGAAAGTAAAACGATCCGTGAGTTGGGCCAGGGTGTTGATCCTGGGCGTTCTGCCGGCCTACCGCGCCCAGGGGGTAGACGCCCTTTTCTATTACGAGACTGCGAAGGCTGCCCTGAAAAAGGGCATCCAACACGCAGAAATGAGTTGGATCTTGGAAACCAACGACGCCATCAGCCGCCCCATCCGCGTGATGGGCGGCGAGGTGTATAAGACATATCGATTCTATGAGAAGTCATTGTAACGACCGCTGACCACAGACAACCGACCGCTATCTGATGAAATAATCAACGCCGTCCGTCGTCGCCTGTCTTTTGGACGAATAGAGGAGTAGTTCATGGCTGACTTTTTACTGAATCCTAATGTTGCTTATCTTTTCCTTATAGGTGGATTCTCGATGGCGCTGATGGCCATCCTGACCCCAGGATCAGGCGTTTTGGAGATCGGCGCCATCTTTGTCTTGTTGCTGGCCGGATGGGGCATCTACAACCTGCCCATCAACTATTGGGCCTTGATCATCCTTGTATGTGGGGTAGTGCCCTTCATTTTTGCTGTGCGCAAATCCAGGCGCATGATTTTTTTGGGAATTTCGATCCTGGCCTTGATCGTTGGCTCCGTGTTCTTATTCAGGGGGGAGATTTGGTGGAAACCAGTTGTCAACCCGGTACTAGCCAGTGTAGTTTCGTTATTAGCCGGAGGATTCTTCTGGCTTGCTGTCCAAAAAACCCTGGAAGCAGGCGAGGCGCCTTTTGCCCATGACCTGGGCGCGTTGATTGGAACGATCGGGGAAGCCAAAACCGATATTCACCAGGAAGGATCAGCGCAAGTGCGAGGTGAATTATGGTCGGTTTACAGCAAGGATCCCATCGCACAAGGCGCAGCAGTAAGAGTAGTCGCTCGCGAAGGTTTTATCTTGCGTGTAGAAGAAGTAGAGAATAAGTAAAGGAGGCTGTCATGTTCTATTCAGTTCTTGCCCAAGATTTAGCGGCCGCAGGTGGGTTTATCACCTGTCTGGTCGGTGGTGTGATCATCATCGCCCTGGTGGTGTTAGCCAGCGCGATCAAGATCATTCCCGAATATCAGCGATTGGTGGTCTTTCGGTTGGGGCGTTGCGTTGGCGCCAAGGGACCTGGAATCGTACTTCTGATCCCCGTCATTGATCGCGGCGTGCGCGCAGACCTGCGCGAGCAAGTGCGTGAAATCCCCCATCAGACCGCCATCACCTCAGACAACGCCAGCATCTCGATTGACTTCATCTGGTATTACAAAATACTCGATGCGGTCGAAAGCGTCTTGCAGGTAGGTAATTTCGAGTCCGCCGCCCAGGGCATGGCCACGACAACCTTGCGCGCCGTGATCGGCGGCATCCAGCTCGATGGAGTGCTGGTGGAACGTGAGCATATCAACAACTTGTTGCGTACGCGCTTGGACGAGGTCACCGAACGTTGGGGCGTCAAGGTCACCAATGTGGAAATCCGCGAGATCATCCCGCCCAGGGAGATCCAGGATGCCATGAACCGCCAGATGACCGCCGAGCGTGTGCGCCGCGCCCTGGTGACCGAGTCCACGGGTGAACGTGATGCTGCCATCAATGTCGCAGAAGGCCAGAAGCAGGCTGCTATCCTCGAAGCCGAGGGCAAAAAGCAGGCCGCTATTCTGGATGCCGAGGGAGCGAAGCAAGCCCAATTGCTGCACGCTGAGGGGTATGCAGCCGCTCTCGAGAAGATCTATGAAAAAGCTCAAGCAATCGATCAAAAGACCATGACGCTTCAATATTTCGATATGCTGAAGAAATTGGGCGTTTCTGAAGCGACCAAGTTCATCTTCCCGATGGAGTTCACCAGCCTGTTAGGTGATTTCATCAAAGGGCAGAAAGAGTAGAATTCGGCAGAATCACGCTAAAAGGAGTCGGCACCTCCCGGCTGGCTCCCGACGAAATCTCTCGACGAGATGAGTATCGGTTTTATAAATCTGCCAGGTAGCCCGGTGGAGATCATGCCAGCTACCTGGCGCGATTTACAAGAACTGCGCCATTTAGAACAGGCCTGCTTTCAACAGGATGCCTGGCCTCTTTTGGATGTGATCGGGGTGTTGTCCTTTCCGGGGGTCGTCCGTCTCAAAGCGGTAATCGCTGGCAAGATGGTGGGATTCATCGCTGGGGAGGTGCGCAAACCCGAAGATTTGGCGTGGATTGCCACGATTGGGGTTTTACCTGCCTTTCAGCGTCGAGGCATTGGCAGCGCTTTGCTGAATGCTTGCGAAGAAAACCTGGGAGTCGAGCGGATTCGGTTGAGCGTTCGGGCGGGGAACAACACTGCCATCCGGCTCTATGAGAGTTTTGGCTACCGGCAGGTTGGCTCGTGGCCCGATTATTATCGCGGGGGAGTGGACGCGGTTGTCTTAGAGAAACATTTTCACAGATAGGCTATAATTGGGCTATGCGTTTAGACGAATTGCCCGATCCTATCTTCATCGCTCGTCCCCATGCTTTGGCGCGCCTGGCAGGGGAGTTATCACGCGAGCCTATCATCGCTGTGGATACAGAAGCCAATGGCCTGTACGCGTATCGCGAGCAGGTATGTTTGATCCAATTTTCCACCCCACAAGCAGATTACCTGGTCGATGCGTTGACCCTCGATGACCTTTCGCCTTTGGCCTCGATTTTCGACAACCCTGAAATCGAGAAGGTTTTCCATGCTTCGGAGTATGATTTGATCATCTTGCACCAGGATTTTGGTTTTATGGTTTCGGGTCTATTCGATACCATGATCGCGGCCCGGATTTTGGGATGGAACGCAGTGGGGTTGGGTTCGATTCTCAAGGATCGCTTCGGCGTTCGAGTAAACAAGAAATACCAGCGCGCCAACTGGGGGCAGCGCCCGATCTCCAAAGAGATGATGACTTACGCCCAAATAGACACCCATTTCTTGCTTCCTTTGCGCGACCAGATGAAAGCTGAGTTGAAAGAAAGCGGGCGCTGGCCTCTGGCGATCGAAGACTTCCGGCGTTGCAGTAAAGTGAATTCTCTGAACCATCCCAACGGCAATGGCGATTGCTTCCGAATCAAAGGCGCGCATGAACTCGATCCCCGGCAGGCGGCTGTGCTGAAAGAATTATGTCAATTCCGGGATCGAAAGGCCAGGTCATTGGATCGCCCTTTATTCAAAGTTGTCAGCGACAAAACGCTTATGCAAATTGCCGAAACAGCCCCGGAAACGCTCCAGGAGCTGGAGCGGATCAACGGGATTTCCTCGCGACAGGTGAATTGGCTTGGCGAAGGGATGCTGGCTTCGGTCAGGCGGGGGTTATCCGCCCCTCCGGTCGAGCCGGCGCGCAAACCGCGCCCAAACAGCGACTATCTCGATCGGGTCGAGCGATTGCGGAACTGGCGAATCCGCAAGGCGCGCCGTTTCGACGTCAAATCCGATGTGATCTTGCCCAAAGATATCCTCTATTCCCTCGCAGAGCAGAATCCGAAAACCAAAGCTGATCTGGGGTTGATAATGGAAAGCGTCCCCTGGCGATTAGAGCAATTTGGGGATGAAATATCGAGGCTGCTGGAGGTTCGACGATGATAATCCACTTTCACGGCGCGGCGCGTACCGTTACAGGGTCGCAGCATCTCTTAGAGATCAACGGTCATAAGCTGCTCCTGGAATGCGGTCTATTCCAGGGGCGGCGCCAGGATACTTACGAACTCAATCGTCATTTCCATTTCGATCCCACCCAATTGGATGCAGTGATCCTATCCCACGCGCACATTGACCACAGCGGTAATCTTCCCCACCTTGCTAAACTTGGATACGATGGCCCCATCTATGCTACCAAAGCGACCGCGCACCTGGGCAATATCATGCTGATGGATTCGGGCCATATCCATGAAGCCGATGCTGCGTATCTCAACAAAAAACTTGCCAGGCGCGGAGAACCGCTTGTCGAACCGCTTTACACCCAGGTGGATGCCGCTATGGTAGCGCAATGTTTCGTCGGCCTCCCCTATGAAAAGGAGTTCGAACCAACACCTGGTGTAGCGGCTCGTTTTGTCGAGGCCGGGCACATTCTGGGGTCGGCGGCGGTGGTGCTGGATATCGAAGAGAAGGGGCGTAAATTCCGGCTTTGGTTCTCAGGGGATATCGGGCGGCGCGATCTGCCGCTGTTGCGCGACCCTGTCCTGCCCATTGATACCGATTACTTGTTGATGGAATGTACCTATGGGGATAAGACGCATCGCGATCCCCAGACCGCATTCGAGGAATTTCGGGAGGTGGTATACAAAACGGTCGAACGTGGGGGCAAGGTGATCATCCCTGCCTTTGCGGTTGGCCGCACCCAGGAATTGGTGTACTACCTCCATCAGATGATTGATGGAGGAGATATTCCTCGCATCCCGGTTTTCGTTGATAGCCCGCTGGCTGTCAACGCCACAGATATCTTCCACGCCCACCCCGAGATCTTCGATGAAGAAACCAAAGATTTTTTACGGAACGATAAGCACCGCGCCGCCTTGGGTTTCGATTTGCTCACCTATACCCGTTCAGTCGATGATTCAAAAGCCATCAATGATGTAGAAGGGCCTGCTGTGATCATTTCCGCTTCGGGGATGGCGGAGGTTGGACGGATTCTGCATCACCTGAAGAACAATATCGAAGACCCTCTCAATACGATCATGATCGTCTCCTGGCAGGCGCCGTATACCCTGGGCCGCCGTCTGGCGGACCGCGAAGAAAGGGTCGTGATATTTGGTAAGCCCTACCGCCGTCGGGCGGAAGTGGCTACCATCGGCGGTCTCTCCGCGCATGCCGGGCAGCAGATGCTGCTCGAGTACGCCGAGGCGGCAAAAGACAAGGTCGAGAAGATTTTCCTGGTGCACGGCGAGGAGCGCGGCGCGCAGCCGCTGATGGAAAAGCTTGGGGAGGCGGGTATCCCAGAGGTGTACTTCCCGGATGCGCATACTCAAGCGGAGATTTAATATCCGAAAAAAGGGGCAGGTTTGCTAGGCAAGCCCGCACCCCTTCTTTCGGGAATCTTTTGGTATAATTCCCCCACCACTGGAGAGGTGCCAGAGTGGACGATTGGGACGGTCTCGAAAACCGTTGTGGTCTTTCAGGCCACCGAGGGTTCGAATCCCTCCCTCTCCGCTGGAAGATTCAGAAGCTAAACTCCTTAGAGAGTGTTTTAAAACTCAAATCGGCCACAGATGAACACAGATAAAAGGGATTTCGGCGATAAAAGACGGCTGTTCATCAAGAAAATCGGTGTTCATCTGTGTTTATCTGTGGTTTCTGGCGACTTTTAAAACAGTCTCTTAGAGAAGTTTAGCTTCTTTGTTCGTGATACAGCGCGGGATCAGCATTTCCCTCAACTCCCCCAACGAGCGGACGACCACGCATTCGGCGTCCGGGAAGATCTCTTCCGGGTCAAGCAGCACGGGGGTGATGCCGGCATTCTTTGCCCCGACGATATCAGCGTAGTAGTTATCGCCTATGTAGATGGTGCGTTCGGGCGGGCTGCCTGTTTCCCGAAGGGCGCGGTCGAATATGGCCGGGTCGGGTTTCCAGGCGCCGACATCTACGGCCGCGTAGGCAAAATCGAAATAGGGCAGCAGGCCCAGTTCCTGACATTCTTCATGGCAGGGATGGGAGCGGTTGGATACCAATCCAAGGTTGTAACCAGCCTCCCGGATAGCTGCTAAAGTATCAAACGCTTCTGGGTAGACCATGCTTTGGGGGTTGAAACCCTCCTCCATCAGTCGAGCCAACCTCGGGCCCAGTTCCACCGCTCCATCCTCGGGTACGCCGAGAGCCATAAAATAGCGCGTGGCATAGTTATCCCAGAAAGACCTCTCTAACAGATCATGTTTTTCGATATCTCGAAGCAGGTCATCTGACTGCGCCCAATAATAGTGTACCCAGCGAGCTCCTTTTCGGCGGCATTCCCAGGAGTCCGGAACGCCGAGGCCTACCGCAAAGCCGAATTGGATTGCATCCGCCGAGGGGATGTTGTGGCGCAAGGTTCCGTCCAAATCGAAGAGGATGGTTTCGAAGTGGTTGTGATGAAACATTCAGCCTCCGATATAGGACATCTCTACTTTGGGGAGTGAGGCTGTTTCCGAGGAGCGGATTTCGGAATAGCGGTCCCCGCGCGGATGCCAGATGGCGGCAATCTGATCGGCAAGCTCTTCATCGGAAGCCCTGCCGCGCAGCAGTGGTCGCAGGTCATGCCCAGTGACCCCAAAGAGACAGGTATATAATTCGCCTCTGGGGGAGAGGCGGAGGCGGGTGCAATCGCTGCAGAAAGGTTGCGTCACCGAAGAAATCAGGCCGATTTCGCCGCCGCCATCTCGATAACGCCAGCGGTTGGCGACCTCGCCGCGGTAGTTTTGCTCCAGCGGTTCGATGGGCATCTCAGCGTTTATGATGGCGAGGATCTCTTTGGCGGGCACGACGTCGTCCATTCGCCAGCCGTTGGTGGCGCCCACATCCATGAATTCGATGAAGCGCAAGATATGGCCGCTGCCATGGAAATAACGCGCCGTGGACAGGATGTCGCCATCGTTGATCCCGCGCTTGACGACCATATTGATTTTTATCGGAGAAAAACCTACCTCTGTTGCGGCGCGGATGCCATCGAGGACACGCTGGACGGGAAAATCAACATCGTTCATCCTCTTGAAAGTTGCCTCGTCCAGGGCATCCAGGCTGACAGTGATTCGATCCAGGCCTGCATTCCTGAGGGCCTGTGCTTTCCTGCTCAGGAGCGAAGCGTTGGTGGTCATCGCCAGCTCCAGGCCGGGAATCTGAGCTAGCATCTCCACCAAGATTTCGACGTCGCTGCGTAACAGCGGCTCTCCGCCAGTCAGCCGGATTTTGCGAATCCCCTGTTCCGCCAGAATCCTTGCCAGGCGTGTGATCTCCTCGAAGGTCAGCAAATCTGCCCGCGGCAAGAATTCATAATCACGCCCGAAGATCTCCTTGGGCATGCAGTATTCACAGCGGAAGTTGCAGCGGTCGGTTACGGAGATGCGCAAATCGCGCAGTGGGCGTCCGAGTTTGTCGTTTAGGGGCAAGGCGTCTTCCTAGAAAATGCTGATCACGACGACGGTGCTGCCATCGAGGGGGTTGACGGTCAGGGTCACCGTACACCTTTGGCTGGCGTTCTCGAATGAGAGCACGGCGTAGGTCGAGGTCAGCACGGTGGTATCGTCGCCGGCAGACCAACCATAGTTGGGCATCTCATCTCGGTAGAAATCAACCACATCCTGGAGGTCCATAGGGGTGGTATAGGAAACCAGGTTGCTGCTGCCGATGAAATCATTGACTTCTCCACTCACGACTGGGATATTGGAGGGGGTCTCACCAAATGCGCCTTCGGTGAGCACCGCCTGGGCAGTCGCCATCATATCGGTGCTTTCTTTCGGTAGGTCAGTAATGGCGGCCAGCATCGTCTCCATCAGCCCCATCGCTTCGGCGGTCTGCACGACGCCGCTGCCTTCTACCTGTGTGAGGATTTCTTGACCGGCGGTGGCAAAAGCCTGCGCGGTCTGCGCGGCGCTCTCGACCTGCCCGGCCTTCTCGGCGATATCGTTCACCGCGTTGCAGGCCAGCGCAGCAAGGAGTAGCAGAATCAACCATCCATAACGATAAATTTTCATGATATTCTCTCCTGATCACTCTATGCGGTTAAGTTTTACCACAAATACTTTAGAAGTGTGCAGGCAAACGCCAGGAAATCTTGTGCAACCCTCCAGGAGATTCTCCGTATAGGAGTTTAGAAACGCTCGGGTCGCCCAAGGACGGGCTTTCGATCGAAAAAAATTACAGGTAGTGGATTCGGGGCGGGATATATGGGGGTGCGTGCTACGCACGCACCCCCATATATCCCGCCCCGCCCCCTCTTCCGTGAATTTTTTGTGAACACAAAACTGTAAAGGAGAAACAACCATGGGTTTGATAGAGTTTATCGTGGGGATCATTACCGGGGTTTTTGGCCTGGTCTTTGGACTCATCGGCGCGATCCTGGGGATCGTTGGCGGGATCATCGGCCTGGTATTTGCCATCGTCATTGGCGCAGTCCTGCTTATTCTGGCGCTGGTGTTGCTCCCCTTAGCCCTGCCGATCCTGTTCTTGATCTGGATTTTCTGATCTCGCGTGATTTCCTCAACACAGACTGGCGATGTCCCTTCTCCCTTCGAGATTCGAGAAGGCGCATCGCTTTTTTTGTTGAATATAATGATGTACAATAAACATCAGCGTGTAGCTTACCTGTTTGGTTGATTGGGCTTCGGTTTGTCCGAGTCAGGAGGCAGACGATATGCTAGTGATTATCAGCGACTTACACCTCAAAGACGGCACTTCGGGAAGTTCTATCACCCCAGATGCTTTCCAGGTTTTCGCAGCGCGGCTGCGAAGTCTGGCCTTCCAGGCCTCGTGGCGCGCCGATGGCCGTTACAGGCCTATCGAGAGCATTGATCTGCTCTTGTTGGGAGACGTCTTCGACCTGATCCGCTCGGAACGCTGGCTGGCGGCTCCTTCGGGCGAGGAAGAAACCATCCGTCCCTGGGACGACCACCAGTCGCCCGCGTTCATTCGGAAGATCTCCGACATCACATCCGCCATTCTGGAATACAACCGGGAGGGATTCGAAACACTCAGGAGAATCAGCGGGGGAGAAGAAATCTATATCCCTCCGGCGGCCGCGAACAGTGAACCGGACCGCGATTCCTCGGAGCGAGTCAACATCGCAGTTCGTATCCACTACATCATCGGCAATCATGACTGGTTCTTCCATCTTCCCGGCGCGGAATATGACCAAATCCGCGGGCAGGTCATCAATGGCCTGGGGCTGGCCAGCCCCACGGGGCCTTTCCCCCATACCCCCGAAGAATCACCCCAGATCAGCGATCTTCTGCGGCGCTACAGCGTCTTCTGCCGCCATGGGGATCAATTCGATCCGCTCAACTTCAACCGCGAAGCGGGGCGTGATTTTTCTAGCGTAGGCGATGCCATGACGATTGACCTGCTGACCCGCTTCCCTTACGAGGTACGTCACAGGTTGGGGAGCGATGTCCCCCTGTCGTTCAGCGAAGGTCTCAAGGAACTATCCAATGTGCGACCTGCTTTGGTGACCCCCATGTGGGTGAATAATCTGATCGTCCATCACGCCGAAGACCCTGATAAAGCCGAGATGATCAAACAGATTTGGGACGAAGCCGCCAAGCGTTTCATCCAATTACCGTTCGTGCGGCAGCAAGACAAATCCTTCGCCTTCGACTCCGTGGACGCTCTCGAAACGGCACTACTTTTCGCCAGAGGGCTTTCTTTCTCGACCATCGAACGCCTTGCTGGCTGGGTCAATCTAAAACTCCGCTCCGGCAACAGGTTCTCCATCGCTGAGCGCGCTCTGGTAGAGCCGGTTTTCAAGGATCGCAGCGCCCAATATATCGTCTATGGACATACCCATTTTCACGAGATCATCCCGCTGGATTGCTACATGCAGGAAGATAAACTGCAAAACCAGATCTATATCAATGCCGGCACCTGGCATTCCTATCACGACATAACTCTGCAAACTCAGGGGAGACTCAAATTCGTTGGCATGAATGTGATGACCTACCTGGCTTTCTTCCTGGGCGACGAGCGCAGAGGACGGCGATACGAGGCCTGGTCAGGGTCGCTATCGCAATAGACTAATAGGGAGAGAAGATATGGCAGAAATGAAACTCATCGAGGCCGTCGAGCGCTTCGCGTCGGTCGCCAACCATCTCTCTGACGAAGAGTTGAAAATCGTATGGAAATGGCGCACTCACGATACGAACATCCGGTTCGCCTTCTTCTGCACCTACGAAGAGCTGCGCACCCTGGCTGCCCGATTGATCTCGCAGCGCACCAGCGGGAGTAAGATAATCACTACCGCCCAACGCGCGCTGGCGCAGTACCACAGCGCGTATCGAAACCTGCAAGCCATCTTGCTCGGCGCTGACGAAGAGCTTTTGGACCTCCCCCCCGGAAAAGATGAATGGCCCTTACGCGTGATCCTGGGACACATCATGGCCGCCGAGCGTGAATTCTTCGCCCGCATCTGGTTCGCTGTCCAGCAACACCGACAGGATGCGGAAGAGGTCAAGGAAACAGTCGAGATGGCCGACGAGGAAGTAGAGAAATTCGTCGGCTCTTACGCTGATTTCGAACGGGCTATGAACCGGCTTTCTTTGGCGGGGATTCAGGCCTTTTACGACTCACTGCACAAGCGGGTTTTGCGTGAAATATCAGATATCCATGGTCTCGAGCTGGAAGCGCCTTCCCTGTGGTGGGAGGGGATTCCGCTGCCCGTGGAATACCGCCTGCACCGCCTGGATTCTCACCTGCGCCAGCACACCATCCAGATCGAGAAAACCCTCCAGGCGCTGGCCGGACCTCCCAGCGAGGCTCAGCGACTGCTGCGTCTGGTCTACGCCGCCCTGGCCGATGTGGAGGGGGTAGTCATCGGCGACTGGCTGTTGGGTCAGCGCGAGCAGCAAGAACTGGCAGCGACGATCCAGCAGCGCGCTGAAGAGATTGGGGGAATATTAACAAGCTGATCGAGTTTATGAACTCGACAATGTCGGATTAAGTTCGTATACTCGTAGTTTTTTCAGTGAACTCGTATTTGTTATCCAAAGTCAATGCGGTATTTCTACCTTGTCCGGCGCCTTAAACTTGAACCAGGTAGGCACCACTGTGATCAACGCCACGATCGCCGTGATGATGAAAGGCAGGCGCGGGTTGAAACGCTCCCATAATTGTGCGCCCACCCAGGGAGCAGGCAGGGAGAGCAGGCCCAGGCTGCTGCGGAACATCCCCGTGAACACCCCCAGCAGATTCTGCGGCACCACCTTGGACATCAGCGACAGATAGGCAGGGCTGAGCAGGCCTACACCGATCCCGAAGACGACCCAGGCCCCCGCAAAGCCGATGAAGGCGTTGGCCTGCAAAAAGATCATGAAGGCCCCGAACACCATCAAGAAGCCCATCGAGATAGGCACGCGCTCGCCGAACTTGTCCGAGATGCGCCCAGAGAGGATGGGGGTGAACATCATTGCGAACGAGAAGATCGAGCCAAGGATGCCGATCTGTTCCACGGAGATGCCCGCCACCTGTTCCAGGTAGAGGGGTTGCAGTTCACTCGAAAGGCGGAAAGCAATATCCCGCACGCCGTCGGTGAGAAATATCCAGGAGATCACCCCGCCGCCGATCAACAACGCCCACATGGATTGGAGGCTGAATTTGAAGGAAGCAATCGTCAGTTTCTCAGGCGCCTTTTCTTCCGGTGAAGTCATCGTGGTAGCCATCCAGATGCGCAGGCCTGCTCCTACGGAATAGAGCATCGCTGCGACCAGCAACATCATCTTGAAACCATACGCCCCGGTCAGAAAGCCTCCCAGGGGTGGACCGATCACGCCGGTGATCTGAAAGATCGTTTCAGTCAGGCCATAGACTCTCCCCCGGTTTTCCTTGGTCGAGTTCTCGGCGATGAAGGCCCCAAAGCTGGGTCCCACCAGGGCATACGGAATCTGACTGATCGAGATAGCAGCCAGCATCCAGGGCCAGGAGGGAGCCAGCAACATGGCGGTGAAACCGATCACTCCGCCGATGCTGCCCATGGCGATAGCCCGCAAACGTCCAATCGAATCAGAGACCCAACCGCCGAAAAGCTGCAAGATCAGGATCACCACTGAAGACAGGGTGAAGACCAGGCCCACCTGGCCAACGCTTGCGCCGAGTTCGGTCAAGTAGATCGGCATCAACATCGGGAACATCGAGCCGGCGATGTTAGCGACCACCATCGCGAACATGAACCAGCGCATGATAGGAGTCAGGAAAGGCAGTTTTTAGTTTTTCGTCATATGATGATCGAGCTTGTTCGACACGTAAGTATAGGATACGATACTAACACATGCATTTCGAAATCATCCTGTATCGCGCCTTGCCTGATGAAGTTGCCGCTCGAGACGGAGATCTGCGAATCGTGGACGAAAGCGGAGAGGATTATCTGTACCCTGCTGATTACTTCTTGGCTCTCGACTTATCGTGGGAAACAGAACAGCTATTGAAAACATCTTTTCTACAACCAACTACTCAACTCCCAACACTTCTCCGCCCGCAGCACTGGCTCGCCAGAAACATGCGCCAGATCCATCACGCCCTCCACCACGAAGGGGCGCGAGCTAGAGAACAATCCCTGGTAATTGCGGCGCTGCTCAGGGGAGAACAGCACTTTCAAGACGCCGGTCAAATCTTCCAGCTCCAAAATATAGAAGGCCTGCCCCTCCTGGGTGTGAAAACGCTGCAGGGTGTGCCGCACGCCTGCAACGCGCACACCTTGATCTTTGCAGCCGAGCGCTTCCAGTGTGGTGATCACATTGGCACGCGCCACCAAACCGGCAGCCAGCTCCAGGGGATGAGCATCCAGGCTCGCCCCCAGTATTTTTTCCTGGGCAGCCGCCCGCGTCGCCAAATCCCACTCGAGGGCTTCCACCTCAGGGGACAAATCGAACAACCTCGGCTGCCGATAACGCCAACCTGCCGCCTCGATCCGAGTCAACAGCCCGGGAATAGTGCCAAGCCCCTTCAGCGCACCCACCCGAATTAAGTTCTCAGCCTCCGTTAGACGCGGGTCGACGCGGGTCAGGAAATCATCCAGCGAATCGAAAGGCCGATCTCTTATGATCCGTTCCTGCGTCTTGCGCGTTAGATCGTGCACCTGATCCAGCCCCATATAGAGATTGGGTTGACCCTGAGGATAGCGGACGCAAAATTGCCGCTCAGCATAGTTGATATGCGGCGGCTGCAAAGGGATGCCCATGCGACGAGCCTCGTTCAGGTACACCCGCTGGCGATAATAGCCGCCCCAGTTCGCCAGCACCGCCGCGATGAACTCAGCCGGAAAGTGGCATTTGCACCAGGTCGAACGCCAGGCCACCTGAGCATACGAAGCAGCATGGGCCTTGGGGAAGCCATACCCCGCAAAAGCCGCCATCAACTCCCAGATTTGCTCGCCGGTTTGGGGCGGCACCCCGCTCTTCTGCTCGGCGCCGGCGATGAAGCGCACCTTCAATGTGCGCATCTGCTCCCCAGGATCGAAGTGGCTCATCGCCCGGCGCAGGATGTCGGCATCGGCCAGACTCAGACCAGCCAATTCGCTGGCGATGCGCAGCACTTGTTCTTGATATAAGATCACCCCATAGGTGTTTTCCAGTACTGTTGACAGCGCCGGATGAAGATGCTGCACGGGCTGGGCCCCAAGGTGACGCTGGACGAAAGTATCTTTCAAGCCCCCGGTGAGGGGACCAGGGCGATAGAGCGCCAGGGCGATCATGATGTCTTCTGGCGAGTGGGCGTGTATTTCCTTGAGGGTGGCGCGCATCCCAGGACTCTCGATGGCAAAACAACCCACGGTCTGGGCTTCCCGCACCATCTCGGCGGTGGCAGGATCATCCTCAGGGATGGCGTCGAGGACATCCAGGCTGCTCCTATATTCTGCCGATTTCCAGGCGCGCACCTGCTCCGCCACATCGCCGAGCACGCTCAATCCGCGCGTCCCCAATAGATCAATCTTGACCAACCCAAACTTCTCGATGGTCTCCAGGTCGAATTGGGTGATCACCACCCCTTTACTGGCGAGGTGGGTGGGAACCAGATCATTCAGCAGCCCTGGGGCGATCACCATGCCTCCGGGGTGAACGGAGAGATGGCGAGGATAATTCAAGAGGGCGGCAGCCTGCTGAAAAATAGTCCGATAT
>Ga0194113_10005569_pt1 | contig 16176 bp, 9 predicted proteins | sample TA2MahC200mmetaG_FD_146193 | JGI IMG/M metagenome (GOLD analysis project Ga0194113, IMG submission 146193) | Freshwater microbial communities from Lake Tanganyika, Tanzania - TA2015017 Mahale Deep Cast 200m | ecosystem: Environmental > Aquatic > Freshwater > Lake | place: Tanzania: Lake... | reverse complement strand
AGTGGTGGATACCACCGGCACCTCCAGCGCCATGGCTTCCAGGACGCGCCCCCGAAAGCCGTAGCCCATCCGGAAGGGGCACACCAATACTGCCGAGGACTCCAGCCGGGGCCTGACGTCCGGGACGAACCCGGTCACGCTCACCCGGGGGTCCTTCCTGAGGGCCAGGACCCTCTCCGGCGGGTTGGCGCCCAGGATGCGGTAACGGGCGTCCGGAAACCGTTTGACAATCATGGGGAAGATCTCTTCGTAGAACACCAGGGCGGCCCGGATGTTTCCCTCGCCCACCATGGCCCCATAGAAGGTTGCCAGGTGAGGCGACTTCTCCACCTTCCGTGATGAGAAGTAATCCGTGTCCACACCTGTGGGGAGGACCCGGATCTCTGCCCGGTCCCCGAGGTGCTGCCGGAAAAGGGCCTGGTCCGCGTGGGTCAGGGCCAGGACGAGATCGTAACGCCCGAGCACGTCCATCTCCCTGCGGGCGCTGTGCCGTTGCTTGACCCGGCGCAGGAACCGGTCCGGTCCGCTCTTCAGGTTCCGGCGCATCTCCTCGTTTTTCAGATAATCCACGTCGTGCGTGTCCACCACCTTCAGCGGGCCCCTGAGTCTGGAAAGCAGTTCGCTGGCGTACCAGTACTCGGTGAGGACCGCGTCGAAAGGGCCCTCCCGCTCTATCACCGCCCGCAGACGTTCCTCCATGACCCTGACATTGGCGTAGTAGTAGTCCACCGGCACCCCGGTCGCCAGGGACGCGAACTCTGTGAAAACCCGGTAGCCGACCCGGTGCAGCCGGGACCGTTTGTTAGGTGCCGCGACCGGAATGAACCTTCTGCAGCAGGAACCCAGGGCGGCTGCCGCTTCCTCGGACACCGGCCCTGACGACAGGGACACCAGCGTAACCTCGAACCGGGTTCTCAGGTGGCGCAGCATCTCCAGAATGCGGCCCTTGCACGCCATGTCCAGGGGATAGGGCAGGAGGTGGGTGGCCATCAGGAGTTTCATCTCGTATCCCATCGCCCAAATCGGGCCTTTCCTTTACCGCCCGTTGAAAAACAACGATTCCTTGTTTTCCGTCATTCCGGGCTTTACCCGGAATCCAGTCTCTTCAAGCACCTCCTGGATCCCGGCTTTCGCCGGGATGACGACCATGGTGACCAGTTACGGTTTGTGATCGCCCGGTCTGTGGCTGTGCAGGCGCTCGAACAGGTCCAGCAGTTCGCCGATGTTCTCTGTCAGGGTTTTGGGCCTGGTGATTCGTGCAGACATCTCCTCGATGATCCGGGGCTCCCGGAGAATGATGTCCAGCTTCTCGGCCAGGTCCGCGGAATTGCCCGGCTCGAAGAGAAAGCCGTTTTCCCCGGGACGGATGAAATCCGGAAACCCGCCGATGTGCGAGGCCACGATCGGCACCCGGCCCGCGAAACTCTCGAAGATGGTCTGCGGCGCGGTGTCGTTGCAGACCGAGGGAAGCACAGTCAGGTCGATCCGGTCCACCAGGGAGTCGATCTCCTCGAACCGGTAGGGGCCGGTGTACCGGATGCGCGGGTCCAGGAAGATCCCCTCCAGCTCCTGCCGGTATCCCTCGTTCGATTTCCCGAAGAGAAACGCGGTCCAGTTCTTTCGATCGCGGAGGAGGCCAAGGGCTTGCACAAGTACGTGGCTTCCCTTGTACGGACCCAGCCCGCCGATGTTGCCGATCACCACCTGATCCGGGTCGAGCGGGTGCTTCCTGGGCCGGAAGCGCTCTGTAGCGGCGGAGCCGATATGCTGCACGAGAAGGGTCTCCGGCCTCACCCCGAAGCGGACGAGGTTTCTCCGGACGTCCTCGCTCACGCAGATGTTGACCGCCACTTGGCGGTTGAGAAGGTCCACGTTCCGCCGGAACCGGGCCTGCAGCCGCTCCGACAGACCAGGGGTCCCGGGTCCCTGCGAGGTTTCACTCGTGCGGACCGTTTGTCCGGCAATGCCGGCCTGCTCCTGGAGGGGACTGCCTGTCCCCGCAGGCCTTGCCTGCCTTCCCGTGCGTGCGCCGATGCTCGTGTTCTCCGGAGCGCGGCGGTCCTCGTTCTTCGGGGAGATAACGTTTCCAAGGGGGAGACGGTCCGTCGGGTCTTCTGCGGCGGATCCGATCGGACGGCAGCGACCCTCGTTTCCCGGGGACCGAAGGTCTCCATCGGGGAGTGCCTCTGTCGGTTCCTCCTCCTGCCGGCCCGGCCCGGTCCTAAGTCCGAGCCGCCCGCGGACGGCGCGGACCACGGGAAACCCGACGCGGTCCAGGAACCTGGAGAGCAGGGGGCTGCTGCGCAACTGGGCCGTGAGGATATATTTCTTCGCGTCGTCCTGTCGGTAGCAGCGGGCGCAGCGCTCCGGATCCCCGGGCCCGTTGCAGAAAAGCCGGTCCCGGTCAAAGAAGACGCCATGCTGACAGAAGAACCGGTACACGTGATGGGTCAGCACGATCGGCACGCCGCGTACGGCAATGACGGCCAGGCATCGGGACGGCAGCCCGAGCAGGCTGTCCACGTAGGCGATGTCCGGCCGTACTTTGTCGAGGACCGTGGCAAGCATCCGCTCGATCGGCGGGCTGGCCAGGTCAGCCTCCGGGGAACCCGGGACCTGGGCGTAGATCGGGCTGTTCACGATCCGGTAAAAGAAGATGCCGTCCTGTTGGAAACGATCCAGGCGGGGAAGGATCCGCAGGTCGTAGGCGTGGAAGTAACTCCCGGAGTAGAAGTAGTGAACTTCCAGCCCGGCCTGCCGGAGCCCACGGGCCAGGGGCAGGGTGTAGTTGACCACGCCGTGCGGCATACGGAAATCGTCACCGATCAGAAGGAGTCTTTCAACCGGCATTTGCTGTGCGGCTCCTCACGAGAAACAAGATCCACTTGAGCTTGCCGTGGCAGGTCGTTTCTATCTCAGTTCGTCATATTCTGCCCTTTCCCGGCGCGAGGCCAAAATGCGATGAAGCGTCTCACGTTATCTCTTGCAAACTGCCTTTCCTGGCCGGAAAAGAAGAGGGCATACAGCAGCAGCGGGCAAACCACGACGAGCAGGACCGAGAGGCCCAACCCGTGCACCCAGGTCAGCCGCTCGCGCAGCAGGGCGAGGGCGGCCCAGAGGGCAAAGGCAAAGGGCAGGGATGCCAAACACCTTTTTTCCAGGAACGGGAACCCGCAGAAGCGGTAGGTTCCCCAGCCGAGCATGAGCACGAGCACGAGAAAGGAGGACGCGGCTGTGATGGACGCCCCCAGAATGCCGAACCGGGGGATGAGGAGCAGGTTCAGAGCCAGGCTGGCCAGGGCGCCGGCGAGGTTGGCCACGAGGATCCACCGGGGCTTCTCGTTGGCGTAGAGGGGCGCGGTCAGCAACGTGATCAGGACCTGCATCACAAAGGCAAAGGCGATGAGCGAGAGATAGGGGTAAACGGACTGGTATGCCGGATTTCGGGCAAAGACCAGAACGATCAGCCGGCTGTTGGTTTCCAGGAGCAGGAGCACGAGGAACAGGGCGATGAGGCCGTGCGAGAAGAGCAAGCGGAAGTACTTGAGGTACTTCTCGCGGTCTTCCTGCCACATCCGGACGGACACCGGGTACCAGAAGAAATTGAGCGCCATGGAGGTGGCCAGGATGATGCGGCATATGGAGTAGACCACCGCGTAGCGCCCCACGGCCTCGGTGCCGTGATAAAAGGCCAGGAAGTAGGAGTCCAGGGACTGCATCACCCAGGTGAAGAAGAAAACGGGCAGCAGGGGGAGAGAGATACGGGCAAAGCGTCGGAGGTCCTCCCGGTTTATGCGGGGCAGGAGGCGGATCTCTCGGAGCAGGAGCCTCAGGATCCAGGCAGCCAGCGCCGCGCCGGCCACAAAGTTCCCCACGATCAGGGCCTGGTAGCTCCAGCCGAGCGCGAGCAGCAGTATGCCGAGAACCACGCCCGAGATCTCGTTCCAGGCCGAGTAGACGAGCATGCGCTGGGTCTTCTGGTAGATGACCAGCATGTAGGAGGTCACCTTGAAGAAATACAGGGAAAAATAGGCGAGGATTCCGAAAAAGAAATAGGGCTTCAGGTAGGCCAGGGGCTGGTAGAATACCAGGAGCGGGTAAACCAGGAGAAAACCCGCCAGGCTCGCCAGGAAGGTCGAGTTAAACACCGTGGAGTACATCCGCGAGATGCGGGATGTGTCGGTTTCCTTGACGAAGTAGATCACCGGCCCGTCGACGAGGTTCAGGGTGAACAGGGGGATGAGGAAAGCGGCGGAGTTGACCACCAGGTTGAACACCCCGAGTTCCTCGGGCAGCATGAGCCAGGTGATGATGGGCAGGGTGATGATCCCCTTGAGCCGCAGGAAGAACTGCAGGAGAAGGCTGTTCACCGCGCTCTTTTTGACGGTGGGCGCGTCGGCCTGAAACGAAAGCAGGGGTGCGGGTTCGAGTTTCAGGGCCGGTTCCTTCCTGTGGGGACCTGCAGGGGATGTCCCGGCGGACCGGCGTTCGGCCGGGAGAGGGTTTCGTCCCCCTCCGGTATGACGCGGAGGCGGGCGATGTTTTCCGCGGCGACCAGCACGAAGATCACCAGGAGGGATCCCATGGGCACCGGGAAGGGGTCCTGGAGGGGCAGAACCGCGAGCTGTGGAACGGCGTAGCAGAGAATCCCGTTAAACAGGATGCGGCCCGGCCCGGTGAGCCGCATCCGGTAGATCTCCCGGAAACGCCGGATCGCGTTTCTCAGGAACCAGACGTAGAAGATCGGGGCCAGGATGCCGAAGTGGACGAAGAGGCAGAAGAAGCCGATATCCCAGATGTCCGAGGTGCTGTAGCCGTAGCCTGCGCCCAGGGGCAGGTGCTGCAGCCAGATCTTCAGGAAGTGCCTGTAGAGGAGCATGCGCATGCCGAAGGTGTCTCTGCCTTGCAGCACATCCTGGTGGATGCCGGCAAATCGGTCCCAGATCGCCAGCAGAAAGGAGGTTAGATGGTTGCCCGATGAGAAGAAGCTGTGAACCGCAAAGAGCAGGATGCCGAGGCCGGCTGCGGCCGCGAGGAAGCGCGTGTGATCCCGGCGTTTCTCCCTTTCCAGGAAATACCCCACCGCGAGGCCCGCGAGGGTCATCAGGTACAGGGTCCTGCCGTAGGCAATGAGAATCGAGGAAATGGAAAGCAGCATCAGCGGCGCCCAGAGGAAGAGCTTGCGTCTGCGGGGTTCATGGAAAAACCGGATGTACGAGATGAAGAACAGGAAAAGGGCGAAGTTACCGGTCTTGGTCAGGTAGCGGGTAACCTTTTGGCCCGAGAGGGTGATGACCCGGTAGGCCAGGTTCTGGACCTCGGTGGGTGTGAACATCTCCACGATGACCCGGTTCGTGAGAAACTCGCCGATCTGCACGGCGCAACCCAGCGCGGTCAGGAGAGCGGTCGCCCGGAAGAGGCGCGTAAAGGCGCGTTCGTCCTTGACGGCGCACATGAGAAAGAAGAAGCTGAGGTAGTACAGATAATAGCGGGCCATGCGGACCGCGATTCGGTAGTCGTCACCCTGGATCAGGACCGTGTTGAGAAAGGCGACGGCCGCCATCACCAGAAGGAAGCGGAAGGGGCCGTCGTAAACCGTTTGCAGGCGGGTTCTTTTCCCGGCACGGACGCAAAACTCGGACCGGAAAAAAGGATAGAGAATGAGCAGGTCGAGAAGCGCCACCGTGCCGATGGAGGTTGCCAGGACCGGCATCTTCTCGGTCGGGAAAACGCCCAGCAGTCCGGACGACACCGTCAGGATGATCGGAAAGGCGAGCTCCGGCCACTTCTCGATGAGGACCAGGTAGCCGACGAGCAGGGGAAGGCCCGCAAGGAAAACCAAGGTCTTTCCGGGGCCGGCCGTCACGAGTTGCGAAGCCAGGTAGCAGAGAACGACGAAGAAAGAGTAACCGAGCATCTCGGTCAGGGATAGTCCCTTCTTACCGGTCAGATGGGCCATGGGACCTTTCTGTCGAGCTTGGGTGTTGATATCATGGAAATAAAGAATACGTGCCTCGGTTGCCCCGGTCAAGCCGAACGGAATCGCGGGCAGGACCGCGTCATTGTCATGCGCAACTTGTTGATTTCGGACAGGAATCTATCCGAAATCCGGTCTTTTTACGCACTTCTCGGTCCCGGGTTTCGCCGGAGACGATGGAAGAAGCGGGAGAATCGACACCCTCTTTCGCCGGAATGACGGTTTACACGCGACTTTGACGGAATCCTGGGTCGCGGGCAGTGATGCCCGGGCTGAGGAAGGAGAGGCAATATGATGCCGACTGTGCGCTGTCGTGGAGGTCAGAGCACCCCGGTGGTCTGCCTTCTTTCCGTTCTTGCTTTCTGCTGGTTTGTCCGGCCCTTGCCCGCGTTTTCCGCTGGAAATCCGTCCGAGCCCCTGTTCTCCGTGTCCTTCGAGGACTCTTTCGACGCAGATTTCGCCCGGGGAGCGGGGTCTCCGACCAGAACACGGGGATTCTCCTTTATCGACGGCGTAAAGGGCAGGGCAGTTCTGATCGCACCCGGGGGGGAACTCAGATACGGGGAGCAGGGCAACCTGGACAAAGACAAGGGAACCCTGATTCTGTGGTTCAGGCCTTCCTGGAGGATTTCGGATCCGGGGCTGCACTTCCTCTTTCGGGAGGAAGACCTCACCGGTTCGGGCCGCAACCTGTTCGTTCTGCACACGTATCCGGGCTGGGTGCAGTTCCCCCCCGGGGACCCGGGAGGCCTTTTCCGGAAGGGGCAAGTCTTCTGGCAGCCCGGGGAGTGGCATCAGGTGGCCATTGCCTGGGACCACAAGCGGGGCACAAGGTTGTACCTGGACGGACGCGCCGTCAGTCACAACTTATACGACCGGATCCACATCGAAGAGCCGTTTTCCTGGGATGCGGTCCGTCACGAGGGGTTCATTCTGGGGGACGGGCAGGAACTGCCGAGTGATGGCCTCTTTGCGGCCGGCGAGACGGCCTTTGACGAGTTCACGATCCTGGGCCAGGTGCTCGGGGACCGAGAGGTGCTGATCCGCTACTGCGAGGTGGCCGGGTTCCCGGATGTCTATCTGCCCTGGAACGCTTTTCCCCCCGGCCGGAAGACCCCTTCCGCCCTGCGCGTGGTGAACCCCTGCCCGGAGGCTCCCATGGAAGGTAGCCTGCACTGCCGGATCGCCGGGGCAGGGGGAGAAACCCTGGCGGAAACCTTGAGCCCCAGGGTCCGCGTCGTAGGGGGCGAGGGCAAGGATCTCCCCTTTCTTGTGCCTGCCCTGGCTCCTGGGGAGTACGAGATCTTTGCCACATGGAACCACGAGGCCAGGTCCCTCCGGCGCCTGAAGCTGTGGGTCTACCCCCCCATGGTAAGGCGCGGTCCGGGAGATCCTTCTTCGGCGTCCATCCACCCCGCACCCGCGAGCCTGGATTCCGGGGATGGGTCCGTTGATCGTCAACGCCATGGAACATCCCCCCCCGCACCTGGGCCCGACGGGTCCGGCTCGCCTCCGGAAAAGGAGATCCTTCGTTACCGCTGCGCGCAGGACCGAAACGCCGGGAACTTCTGCGCGGACAAAGGTTTCAGGACGGTTTCTTCCCCGATCGGAGACTACCTGGAAACGGGCAGCCGCCAATTCAGCCGGTTCGGTTTTCGCTTTTCCGTGCAGAACCCGCATGTCCCTCACCGGCTTGTGATCGTCTATCCGGACGACCGGGAGCGGATCTTCGACATCATCGTGAACAGCCCGCGGTTCCCCGGAGTCTACGACGTGGGCACAGGCATGGCCCTGGGCCGGGAGAACCTGCTCTCCGGAAAGCTGCAGGAGCACCCCATCCTGTTCTGGCCCAGGGAGCAGGACAACGCGGTCGAACTCATGACCTGGGAAGAGGGAAAACCCGCCGCGGCGGCGGAGATCGTTGTAGAGGAAATAAGCGGTGGTCTTCAACCCCTTTCGTTCGAACCCCCGCCTCCCGGCGTGCCTGAACGGCGGGTCGGCCTCTACTGGGAAGACCCGCGCTTTGACGCGACTCTCGGGTGGCCCGGGGAGAAGCCCGAGGGATTCGATCGAGCCGTCGGCAATCTCATGGAGTACATGCAGCATGTGGGGCTGAACACGCTCATGTATCCCACTGTAACCTACGGCGGGCCTTTCTTCTCCTCGGAGACCGAGGGTTTCCGGGGAAGCAACCGCTACGGTTCCCACCCCCTCAATTTCGTGGAAATCCTGCTTTCTCGCTGCCGCGAGGCCGGGGTCTCGTTTTTCGCGGTCTTCAACATGGGTGGAACGATCCGTCTGATCGACAGGGTCCAAGAGGACCCGGGCCGTATGCAGCCCGGGGAAACGGGTCTGCGCACCGTGACCCGGGAAGACCGGGTAACGAGCGTCTGGGGGGAGAATCTCCACTCCCTGTTCAATCCCCTGGACCCGACCGTGCAGGGAGAGGTCAAGGAACTCGTGCTGGAACACGTGCGCCGTTTCGGCTCTTCCGAGGCGTTCCGGGGGGTTTCGTTTCACCTGGCGGCCGAGAACCTGCCCTGGCTCGGGTCCCTGGACCAGGTCTACGACGACGAGACCATCGCACGCTTCGGGAAGGAGACCGGGGCGGTCGTTCCCGCTGGGCCGGAACCGAACAAGAGGTTTTCGCATCGGTACAAGTGGATCATGGAAAACCGCCGGGAAGACTGGATACACTGGAGGTGCGGGAAGATCCGGGACTTCTACTCCGAACTGGCGACCCTGCTCCGGGCCGACGGCAGGAACCGAGAACTCGTGCTCTCGGTCTTCATGCCCTGCGGCAGGGGGGTGGACGTGGCCCGCTGGGCTTTGGCCAAAAAGTCTGTGGAGAGCATCCTGCTGGAGGCGGGTTTTGACGCAGAGATGCTCGCTGAGATTCCCGGTGTACGCCTGCAGCGGTTCCTCCACCCTTCCGACTACCGGCGCATCAAGTGCGACAAAGGAGACAAGGATCTGACCGCCTTGTATGCCAGGGACATCTTCTTCGATGACGAGGCCCTAGGGGCCTTTCAAACCCGGGTCAACACGGGGGTGAACCTCTTCCACGTATATTTCGAAAACGAGCGCGGAGAAACCCCGATCCCCGGCTACTGGTGGGAACCGCAGCGCTGGAGGGTGTCCACCGTGGCGGCCGGCGGGGTTTCTTATCTGGAATACCCGGCCCACGCCCTGGCGTCGTTTGACCCCTGGCTCCTGACCTTTTCCGGCTTTCAGATTCCCACGATCGGGCACGAGGAACAGCTCAAACCTTTCATCAAGGCACTGAGGGCGTTGCCGGCCGTTCCCTTCCAAACGGTGAAGGGCTTGGAAGACCCGGTCGTCATGCGGCACGCCCGCTGCGGCAACCGACTGTATCTCTATCTGGTCAACCGGGAACCGGTCCCGGTGCGGGTTCGCTGGTTTTTCGGAGGCAAAGGGGCGGGGGATCTCAAGATGCGGGATCTGGTTGCGGAAGCGTTCCTGCGTGCGCTGCCTGCGGGCAGCGCACGCCCGGCGTCGCTGGAGATGCAACCGTATGAACTGAGGTCCTTTTGGGTCCAGCCCGCAACCGTCGAGATACTGGACCCTCGTGCGGACTTGCCGGCGGAGGTGAACCGGCGTCTGGAGCAGGAATTCTCCCTTCTTCAGAGCAAGACATCCTCTTTCTGGGAGGTCGGGGCGCGAAGCCCGGAGCTCGAAAGGACGCAGCAGGCCCTCACCGGAGCCTTTGCCGAGGATCCGCGACCCTATTCCAGAATCCGCCATCTGCTGGAGCGCTACGAGGTTCAGAGGGTGATGAGGTGATCCGGTATTTCGTGAAAGCTTCGGTCGGCTCGAGGAGAGGACAGCCCATTCGGGTTGGAGTTTCCCCGGCCTCAAGGATCAGAGTCTCTGTCCGCGACATGCCCGCTTTTGCATTACATGGGGGCACGGCATGCCGTGCCCCAACTCATGGACAAACAGGAGGAACGGCGCGGTGAAAAACGCATCGAGATGGATCGGGGCATGGTTCTACCTCCTGTTCTTCGGAATTTTGGTCGGGGGGCTGGCCGGCATTCTGGAATCCCTGCTGGAAATGACCCGGGGCGCCAGCATCATCGGCCTGGCCGATGTTTCCACCATCGCCTTTTTCTATTCGCTGCTCTTGGGTTTCGCCGGGGCCAAGGTCGGTCTGGTCGCCCTCCTCATCTTTCTCCTGCGGCGGCAGGCCCCGAGCGCTCGGATCGTCAAGGCCGTCTGGGCGCCGCTGCTCGTCTGTTCTCTCCTGTTCGTGTGGGTGGGGGGGTACGTCAATGCCTTCTTTCTCCCCACGATGTTCGCCGCCACATCCCTTCTCTTCGATGCCTGCTGGCTTCTCTTCTGCGCCGGTCTCTGGTTCCTCCTGTTTCGCGTGCTCGGAAAGCGCGTGTCGCCCGAGGAGCCTCTGTTCAGACTGAGGTCGGTTTTTGTCCCTTGTTTCCTCGGTTTCCTGCTTGTGCTTGCCGCGTTCAGCTTGGTCACCCGAACCGACGCGGGGGACAGCCCGGTCGGCCGCGGGGAAGCGCCCGGAGACCGGAACATCCTCTTCGTGCTGCTGGATGCCCTCCGGCCGGATCATCTCGGCTGCTACGGGTATCAGAGGCACACCTCGCCCACGATCGACCGGCTCGCCTCCGAAGGGGTCCTGTTCGAGAGAGCGTACGCCAACGCCGCGCTCACCAAGGAGTCCACGGCCACGATGATGACCTCGCTTTTTCCTTCCACCCACAACGTGCGCCGTCTGGGCGACGGCCTGCCCAAGTCCGCAACGACCCTGATGGAAGCCATGCAGTCCGCCGGGTACCGGACGGCCCTGCTTTCCGCAAACCCCATGGTGTCGCCGCTCTTCGGGTTTGGCCGAGGTGTCGACTATTTTTACTCCCAGCGGGTTCCGGTCCAGGACCAGACCGTGCTGGTACGCACCCTGTACCGCATCGGGACCGTGGTTCCGGGTATGCAGTGGATCAATGACCTCCTGGGTGCCGGGCTGCGCTGTGTGTCCTCGACTTCAGGCGAAGCGTCTTTCAGCGGCGGCAGCCCGGAGGATATCAACCGGGCGCTCCTTGCCTGGATCGACAGTCAGGCATCGGGCCCGCCCTTTTTCGCCTACCTGCACTACATGGTGCCGCATGCGCCGTACGATCCCCCGCCTCCTTTTGACGGTCTATTCGAGGCGGACGACCCGGGCACCCGGATCACGGTTCATCCTCTGTACGGGAACGGCCTGCTTCCGTTCGTGGAGGGGATGAAGCTGGAGGAAGAGCAGCGGCGGGCCCTGGTCCTGCAGTACGATAGGACCATCGCCTATGCGGATGCCCGGCTTAGGGATCTGCTTTCCGCCCTGAAGGCAAGGGGAATCCTGGACAAGACCCTGGTCATCGTCACCGCGGACCATGGGGAGGAGTTCTACGAACACCGGGGTTGGGGGCACGGGCATTCCCTGTTCGAGGAACTCGTCCGGGTGCCGTTGATCTACTGGTACCCCGGCGTGCTCCCGGCCGGCAGAAGGGTTGAAACGCCTGTGCAGCATGTCGATCTCATGCCGACCGTTCTCGGTGCAGCCGGTGTGCCTGACAAGGCGATCCCGGGGATCGAGGGCATGAACCTCTGGCCCGCGATCCGCGACGACCTGCCGGTACCGGCCCGGTCCTGGGTATTCTCCGAGGTCTTCCACGGCAGTCACTTCGCCAGGGCCCTGATCGACGGGCAGTTCAAGATCATCTATGTCCGGCACGACCAAAACGAGCGGAGCATGGTGTTCGATCTGTCGCAGGACCCGGACGAAAGGAACGACCTGGCAACGAGCAGACCCGAGGTTGCAGAAGAACTGCTCTCCCGGATGAACGACCTGCACCGGGAACTGGTTGCCAAACAGAAGCAGACCTCGGTGCGGCAGATCGACACGCAGACCATGCAGAGGCTCAAGTCCCTGGGGTACGTGCAGTGAGGAGTCGTCAGTTTTTCATGAATCCAGAGCTTCCACTGGAGGCGGGGGGATTCTGGACCGCTGGGAGCACATTTCGCAGGTCTTCACGGATCAGTCTGCCCCAGACCGCATGCCCGGCCGGCGTGAGATGCACGTCGTCCTGGAACCAGGACGCCCTCTCGGCCGTGTCCGCCTTCAGGGCCTGCAGCCTTTCCTGCAGGCAGACCACGCCGAGTCCATGCTTCCCGATCAACCGTTGGATGAAACGATCGGGCTCTTCCTGGCGCATCACCTCGGCGCGCGTGGGCGACAGGTAGATCAGGTGCCGGAATCCGGCGTCTTTCAGAAAACCGTCCGCCCCAGAACCAACAGGTAGAGTATGGCGAGCGTGGTCCGGGGATGACGCTCGAAGCGGTTGGGTCCCCCTGAGTCGATGAGATCCATGCAGGTCCAGGGCTCCTCTGGTCAGAGCGTACCATTCCTTGGAACTTGGGCTGAGGGCAGGAGTTCGAACCTATTCACGCACTCGACGATCGCGAGGAACAGGACCACGATCAGGATGCCGATCGGCACCGGGAACGGGTCCTGAATCGGAAGCACGATGGCCTGGGAAAAGCCGTAGCACCCCAGTCCCTTCATGAGACAGCGGGCATCCTCGGAGAGCGGTTTCCGGTAGACTTCCAGGAAGCGGGGGATCGCCTTTTTCAGGATCCAGACATAGAACACCGGACCGAGGATACCGAACTGCAGGAAGAAGTTCAGGAGCCCCACGTCCCACTCCCCGCCGACCCGGAACCCCACTCCCAGCGGCAGGTTCTGGATCCCTCGCCGGAAAGACTCCCCGAATTGCCAGAGCCGGAACCCGAAGGTGTCCCGGCCCTCCATGATGTCCTGGGAGATCCCGATCAGCCGCATCCACATCAGATACATCACGTTTTCGCCCCGGCTCACGGAGTAAAGGGTGAGGAGGGCGGCAATGCCGATGCCGATACCGAAGAAGAGAAAGATCCGGGAGATGTACAGCTTCCGGTGGTCCTTCTGCAGGTACGCGCCCACCACGAGCCCTGCAATCCCCATCAGGTAGAGCGTGCGGCCGAACGCGAGAAAGATCGAGATCAGGGAAAGCGAGAAGAGGATGGAGAAAAGGATCCGGGTCTTCCGGGGGCGTTCCCCCAGCAGGAAGAACAGGGAGACAAAGAACATGGCAAGGGCAAAATTTCCGGTCTTGGGCAGGAAGCGGGTGATCTGCTGGCCGGTGATCGTGATCACGCGGTAGCCGGAGCGCTCCAGGGCCATCTGCGCCTCCGGGATGCGCAGGATCTGCATGAAGTTCTGGCCCATCAGGAACTCGATGGTCTGCACCAGGCAGCCGACCGCGACCAGCACGGCCACGGCCTTGAGGAGCCTGTGAAAGGTCTTCTGGTCCTGGACCGCCATGATCACGATAAAGAAAGAAAAGTAGTTCAGGTAGGGCCGCGCAAATCGGATCGCCTGCCGGTATGGAGCGTTGTCGATGATGATGCTGTTGGCCAGGCCGATGAGCACGATGAGGAACAGGTAAAACACCGGTCCGTCCAGAGGGGTCGGGCGCGGCTCGCGCCGGCCCGTGCGCGTCTGCCAGTAAAGATACGCGAACGGCACCAGGATCAGGATGTCCAGTACCGAAACGGAACCGAACCCGAGGTTGAACACCGGCATGGCTTCATAGGGAAAAAGGCCCAGAATGTCTGTCTGCACCAGCAGAAAGGCGCAGAAGGAAAGTTCCGGCCGCCGGGCGAGCAAAAAGACGAAGCAGAGGCCGAAAACAAGCACGATGAAAAAGGACAGCGTGTCCTGGAACCCCTTTACCGCCAGGTTGGATGCCAGGAAACAGAGAAACGTGAGGGCAGCGAAGCCGGCGAGCCTTGGCAGGGGCTGAGTGAACTGGTTCCGGGTGGTTGTCGCGGTCTTCTGCATGAGCTACATGTCCGCACGAGGCGCCGACGCGGTTGTGTAATGACCTTGACGAGGCTCTCCATGCCCTTTTCGGTCTAGGCCTTGCGCACCTGTCACGGGTATCTGTCTTGGTGCCTCTCCTTGGGAAACGCGAGCGAAGCGGCGAACAGGATCAGGAACGGATCCACGATGGGGATGCGGTAACGCACCTCGACCCAGACGATTCCGAAAGACATGGTGAAGGTGAAAAAAGTACCGAGCAGGAAGAAAACGACCCGCTGATGACTCCGGAGGCCGAGGATGAGGCCCAGGAACCCTAATGGCGGGATCAGTGCATAACTCAGGATGGTGACCGGGTCCCTCTGTTCGTGGGGCCAGAGTTTCCAGAAGTGGGCGATTTTAGTTGCCAGCAATTTCATGGCCTTCCGCGGGTTTTCCCGAATGTACTCGAAGCCTTTGCGGTAGTGGTAGGCGGAGTCGTCAGGCGGCGCCGTGAGTCCAAGAACTTCCCGCCATTGCATCCCGTAGACATTCTGCAGATGTATGTGCTCGAAATAGTACTTCTCCGCAAAGGGGCTATTGCCCTGGTAGAAACTCAGACCGTCCATGGAATCGGTGAACCGGAAGCCATAGCCCAGCGAGGCGTTGCGAAGTGCCCAGGGGGTCAGAATCGCCGCCGGAATCAGGACCGTCCCCAGGAATACTTCCGCGAGTTTGCGCCTGTTTTTCTTGAACAGCCAGAAACAAAACACGGCTAAGAATGGAATCAGACTTAGCGGGGCTGGCTTCACCGTGGCCGCGAGTCCCAGGAATACTCCCCCGATCAGTACATCCCTGCCCCTGGTTTCGATGAGGAAGGAGATCAGAAAGTAGCAGGAGGTCAGATAAAGGAGCACGAAGAGGCTCTCGGCGTAAAAGGTGATGTCCTGCTTGATGAACAGGGGGTAGCAGGCCGCGATCACCCCGGCCAGGAGCGCTGTTTTTCTCCCGAAGAGCTTCCTTCCCAGCAGGTAGACCACGCAGGTCGAAAGGCTCGCACAGAGGATTTGAAAGATACGAAGGGAGAGCAGGGAATCCCCGGAGATTTTCAGGAAAAAAGCGAAGGCCAGGGGCAATCCGATGGGTTTGATGGGCAGCCCCAGGTCGGCGCCCAGGCCCTTGGACAGAATGTCCCGGGCGATGCACACGAAGCAGTCCCCCCAGGTGAGCCCGAGGTCGGTCCAGGTCGGCAGAAGTCTGGGCGCAAGCAGCAGGCCTGCCAGGCGCAGCGCGGCAGTTAGAAGGCCGAGGAGCAGGACGTCGGCGGCGAAGGCCTGCCGCACTCTGTTGGTCACAATTGGCTCTTTCGACAAGGTTTCGACTCCGTTGGCTTTTCTGTTTGGCGGTCGTCTCAACCCGGACATCTCAAAACAGCTCTTCGGCGATGATGTAGCGCGGCCGCGCCTTGACCTCCCGGTAGATCTTGCCGACATACTCCCCGATCAGCCCTACGCTCACGAGTTGGACCGCGCCGAGAAAGTAGATGGAGATGATCAGGGAACTCCACCCCGGGATAGTGTGACCGGTGACCTTCTGCCAGAAGGCCCACACGGTGAGCACCACACTGATGAGGAATGCTGCCAGCCCCAGGAAGGTCACGATGCGCAGGGGGACGACACTGAAGGAGGTGACTCCCTCGATCGCAAAAGACAGCATGCGTCGGAAAGGGTACTTGGTGGTTCCGGCAGCCCTCTCCTTGCGGTCGTATTCGACCACGGTGTTCCGAAAACCGAGTGTGGGGAAGATCCCCCGCAGGAACAGGTTCCTTTCCCGGTGTTCCATCAGACCGTTCAGAACCTTCCGGCTCGCAAGCCGGTAGTCGGCGTGATTGTGAACGATCTTTACGCCCAGAAAGGCCATCAACCTGTAAAAGAAGAGCGCGGTCCACTTCTTGAAAAGGCTGTCGGTATCTCGCTTCATCCTCACGCCGTAGACGATGTCGTACCCTTCCCGGTAAAGGTCAACGAACTGCTCCAAAACGTCCACGTCGTCCTGAAGGTCTGCGTCGAGCGAGATGACGGCGTCGGCCCGGTCCCTCACGGCCTCCAGGCCGGCGAGCAGGGCGTTCTGGTGGCCCCGGTTCCCGGAGAACCGGATCCCCTTGACCCTGGGGTCGGCCGCGTGCGAGGCCCGGATGAGCTGCCAGGTGCTGTCCGTGCTCCCGTCATCGACAAAACAGACCAGGCTGGCCGGGTCCGCCTTGCCCCTGGACACGAGTTCGTCGAGCTTGCCGCAAAGCACCCTGCAGGTGGCAGGGAAGACCTCGGCCTCGTTGAAGCAG
>Ga0194113_10005556_pt1 | contig 16196 bp, 14 predicted proteins | sample TA2MahC200mmetaG_FD_146193 | JGI IMG/M metagenome (GOLD analysis project Ga0194113, IMG submission 146193) | Freshwater microbial communities from Lake Tanganyika, Tanzania - TA2015017 Mahale Deep Cast 200m | ecosystem: Environmental > Aquatic > Freshwater > Lake | place: Tanzania: Lake... | reverse complement strand
GGCCTCTACTTCATCAACATCGAGACGATGATGATGCCGGCGATGATCACGATGGGGATGGCGATGGCCAGGGCGACCTTCAGGCCGGAGACGGGCCGCTCGCCGTGCAGCTCGCCGGTCTGTCCGTTCATCACGGCCCGCTGCACTTTGCCTTTGTACTGGTAGCGGAACACCCAGACGGGCAGGATCACGCGGCGGGCGACGAACTCGCCGAACTGCGTCGAGGCGCTGTCGAGGCGCTCGATGAGCTTGCCGCACTCGGCGCGCTCCTTGCCCTCGATGATCTCCCGCGCGCGGGTGGTGGCTTCCGCCTCGCTCACGGAGGGCTCCTCCATGCGGCGCCCGCGCCCGAGGGCGGCGGCGAGGTCCTCCTCGCCCGCCTCAGCGCCCGTGTCCCACGGCATCAGGGCGGAGGTCTCCTGCTGGGTGAGCGCGCCGGAAGCGTTGATCATCTCCGCGTAGCTCCCATGGCGCGTGCCCGAGGCGGGGTACCACTCCTTGTAGGGCTCATCCTCCTCGTAGCGCTCCGTGCGGCCGGTCTGGGGGTCGGTGCGGGTCTTGGAGACGCGGCGGTAGCGCGTCTCGGAGCGAGCTCCCTGCCACGCGGTCTCGACGTCCACCTTCACTTCCCAGGCCGGCACGTAGATCTCCGCCTGTTCATCGGTGCGCGCCGTGGAGGCGAGGTCACCCGGCGCCCAGAAGCTCGACTTCAGCCAGGCCTTCAGGCGCTCTACCGCCTGAGCCGCGTCGATCCGGAAGCCGACGCACCGCGGGCGGTCGGCGAGGGCCGACGCGGTCTCCGGCGGCAGTTCCACGATCACCGCCGAGCCGCAGTAGTCGCACACGGTCGGCTTCCAGGAGGAGATGCCGGTGAGCGACGCGCCACAGGAGCTGCACTTGATCGTCTTGACCGCGATGTCGGGCATGAGGGGTTCCTCCGGGAACGGAGTCGGAGCTGGCGCTCCGACCTACGAACGGCAAGGCGGGCGCAGCACGCTGCGCCCCTACGAACGGCGTTCGCGGCGCTCGAGGGCGGCGCCGATCAGGCCGCGAAAGAGCGGGTGCGGACGGTTCGGGCGCGACTTGAACTCCGGGTGGAACTGAGAAGCGATGAAGAACGGGTGCTCCGGTAGCTCGATCATCTCGACCAGGTCAGCCTGCGGCGAGGTGCCGCCGAAGACCAGCCCGCACTGGGCGAGCTGCTCGCGATAGGCGTTGTTGACCTCGTAACGGTGTCGGTGACGCTCGGAGATCTCGGTAGCCCCATAGAGGCGCTCGGCCAGGGTGCCTGGCGCCACGGCGCACGGGTAGGCCCCGAGCCGCATCGTGCCGCCAAGGTTCGTCTTGTAGACTTGGTCCTTCATCTTGATGATGAGCGGATGGGGCGTGTTCTCGTTGAACTCGGTGCTGTGCGCGCCGTCCAGGCCGCAGACATTGCGTCCGAACTCGATGACCGCGGTCTGCAGGCCCAGGCACAGACCCAGGTACGGGACGCCGTTCTCGCGGGCGTACTGAATCGCGCGGATCTTCCCCTCGATCCCGCGCTCGCCGAAGCCGCCCGGCACGAGGATTCCGTCAGCCTCGGCCAGCATGGAGGCGGGATCGACCGCGTCGGGGCCCTCGAACTGCTCGGAGTCCACGTAGGTGATGCTCACCTTCGCGTTGTGGTGGATTCCGCCATGCAGCAAGGCCTCGGTAACGGAGATGTACGAGTCGTGGAGGTGCACGTACTTGCCGATCATCGCGATGCGCACTTCGCGGGAGGGGCTCACGATTCGGCCGACCATCTCCCGCCATTCGTCGAGGTCCGGCGGCGCGGGCTTCAGGCGCAGGCGCCGGCACACGAGGTCCGCCATGCCCTGCTCCTCGAGCATGAGCGGCACCTGGTAGAGCGACGCGGCGTCGAGATTCTCGACGATCGCGTCGGGGGAGACGTTGCAGAAGAGGGCGATCTTCTGGCGCTCCTCCTTGCCGAGGGGGAGTCGGCTGCGACAGACGACAATGTCGGGCTGAATCCCGACGCCCAGCAGCTGGCGCACGCTGTGCTGGGTGGGTTTGGTCTTCAGCTCCTCGGTGATGCCCAGATAAGGCATGAGGGTGACGTGGATGTAGCAGACGTTGTCGTGGCCCTCCTCGTTGCCCATCTGGCGGATGGCTTCGAGGAAGGGTTGGCTCTCGATGTCGCCGACGGTGCCGCCGATCTCGGTGATCGCGATCCGCGCCCGGTGGTGCTTGGGGCAGCGACGGATGCGGGCCTTGATCTCGTCAGTGATGTGGGGGATGACCTGCACCGTCTTGCCGAGATAGCGCTTGCCGCGCCGCTCGCGGTGGATGACCGCGCCGTAGACCTGGCCGGTGGTGACGTTCGAGCGTCCGGTCAGCGCCTCATCGACGAAGCGTTCGTAGTGACCGAGGTCGAGGTCGGTCTCCGCGCCGTCGTCGGTGACGAACACTTCCCCGTGCTGGAAGGGGTTCATCGTCCCCGCATCGACGTTGATGTACGGGTCGATCTTGAGCATCGCGACCCCGAAGCCCCGGGCGCGCAGCAACCGCCCGAGCGAGGCGGCGGTGATGCCCTTGCCCAGCGATGAGACGACGCCGCCGGTCACGAAGATGTGCTTTACCTTAGCCATGAGCTGCCTCTGGTTCTGCGTCGTCGATCCCCACGAGAAGCCGGCGCCTTCGCCCGCCGGCAGAGGGGTCAGTCTGCTTCCGGTGTCTCGTCCGGCGCCGCCGCGGGCTCTTCAGCAGCCGCCTCGGGACTTTGCTCTTCGGCCTCGGGCTCGGCTGGCGCCTCGCCTTCGTCGTCTTCCGCGGCCTCGTCCAGCTCGGACTCATCCGCCAGCTTGGCCTCCGTGAGCACGCCCGTGGGCTTGGGCTGGGAGAGGTCGCGCACCTGGGCATTGAGCGCGTCGATGCGCTTGCCGATCTCGTCGATGCGGCCGCACAACGGCAGGATGTCGGCGTTGCGCACCTTGCCGCGGCCATACAGGGCGTGGACCTTGCGGCCGATCTCGATCATCACGCGGTCGCGCTCACCCACGAGTTTCGTGATCTGCTTCTGCAGACCGCGGACCGCCCGGTGCGTGCTCAACGACGTGGTGAGATCCTCCCACTTCTCGCCGGCGTATTCCTTGGCTTTCGACAGTGTGTCGGACATGGTTCACACTCCCCTTCGTCCGGTTCCCCTACTCGAGTCCCATTCGGTGCAGCGGTCTCGCGTCCAGTCGCGTCAGCCCCGCATCCCTCGCGGCCTGCACCGCCGCCCGGTACTCCTCGAGCTTCAGGCCGCGCGTGAGCTTCGGTTCCTCGTAGGCGCGGTGGCAGGGCCGGTACTGCGCCATGACATTCACGTACGTGTTCGTGCTCAGGCTCGCGAGGAACTCCATCACCTTCGGCGTCGCCGCCAGATCGTGCGGCAGCACGAGATGTCGCACCAAGAGGCCGCGCGTCGCGACACCGCGCTCATTCAGCTCCAGGTCGCCCACCTGCCGGTGCATCTCGCGGACTGCTGCAAAGGCGTGGGTCGGGTAGTCCTTGATCCCTGACAGGCGCTCGGTGGCCTCGGCGTCGCCGTACTTCACGTCGGGCATGTAGATGTCCACGATCCCGTCCAGCAGCTCCAGCGACTCCAGCGACTCGTACCCGCCGCAGTTCCACACGATCGGCACGCTCAGCCCCTTCTCTACCGCCTCCGGCAGCGCCTCCAGAAGCTGAGGCATGACGTGGGTGGGTGTCACGAAGTTGACGTTCTCGCAGCCGTGCTCCTGAAGCGAGACCATCGCCCGCGCCAGGAAGGCCGCGTCCACGGGCCGACCGTGGCCGAGCTGGCTGATGTCGTAGTTCTGGCAGAAGATGCACGCCAGGTTGCAGCTGGTCAGGAAGATCGTCCCCGAGCCGCCGTCGCCCACCAACGGGTCTTCCTCGCCGAAGTGCGGCCCGACGCTGGAGACCATCGCCTTGCGCCCGACGCGACAGTGTCCCCAGCGGTCCGCCGCGCGGTCCACCGCGCAACCCCGCGGGCACAGGCGGCACTCGCGCAGCAAGGCGAGAGCCGCGTCCACGCGGGCTTGCAGCTCACCGGATTCGTGGAGAGCGAGGTAAGCGGCGACGGCGTTCCTACCCCCCTACCCCCCTTCCTTCAGAAGGGGGGAAAGGCAGACGGCTCGCAAGGCTTCTGTCAGCGGGTCGATGTCAGCATGGCTGGTCAGGTCGAAGTGCAAGGGGGTGATCGAGATCTTGCCGGCCCGGACCGCCGCGAGGTCGGTGCCGGGGCTGGCATCCTGCTCGGCCGGCTCGCCGGCGAACCAGAAATACGGCCGGCCGCGCGGGTCCTCCCGCTGGCTCATGCGATTGACATAGCGCCGACGGCCCAGCCGGGTGATCTCGATCCCGGTGATCTCCTCGAGGGGCAGGTTCGGCACGTTTACGTTGAAGAAGCAGGCGCGACAGGCCGCCTGCCGCGGGAAGCCATCGACGATCCACTGCGCGAGCCGCGCCGCGACATCGAAGCGGGTCGGTTGCTCGTTGCGCACGACGCTCAGCGCGAAGGAGGGAAGGTCGTACATCGCGCCCTCCATCGCGGCGGAAGCGGTGCCGGAGTAGAGCACCTCCTCGGCCAGGTTCGCGCCGTCGTTGATGCCGGAGAGGACCATGTCGGGGAGATCGGCAGGATCGATGGTCCCGAGGGCGACGCAATCGGCCGGGGTCCCGCTGCAGGCGTAGGCCTCCACGTCGAGCCCGTTGAGCTGCGCGGGCACCAGCCGCAAGGGCTTGTGCAGCGTCACCGAGTGGCCCGCGGCGCTCTGTTCGCGCTCGGGAGCGATGACCTTGACCTGCCCGCGCGTCGCCAGAGCCTCCGCCAGCGCTCGCAAGCCGGGAGCGAGTATGCCGTCGTCATTGGCGAGAAGGAATCTCATCACACGGCCTCAGTCGAAGTTCACAACCATCGCGTTCGTCAGGTCGGGAGAGGAGCGGACGTCCTGCAGCGTCTGCTCGTCGATCGGGTTGTCCAACATGAGGGCCATGACCGCCGGGCCGCCGACGCTGGTTCGGCCGACCTGCATGCCGGCGATGTTGACCCCGCGGTCGCCCATCAGCGTGCCGACGCGGCCGATGACGCCCGGCCGGTCGTGGTGCCAGATGAACAGCACCGTGCCCCGGGGCGCGAGGTCGATGCGGTGGCCATCCATCTCGACGATCCGCGCATCCTGGGCGCCGAAGACAGTTCCCGAGACCTCGCGCGTCTGGCCGCCCGCTCCCACCCGCGCGGCAACCAGGCTCGCGTAGCCCCGCGTGGAGGTGCCGGTCCCCTCGGAGAGCCTGATGCCCCACGATTCGGCCTCGACGGGCGCGTTCACGATGTTGACGGGGTAGCTGCGCAGCGGACTGAGCAGGCCCATCAGGAACCACAGGCCGAGCGGCTGCGTGTCGCGCTCGGCGATGTCCCCGGCGTAGAGCAGCTCGACCGTCTCGATCGGCCCGGCGAGCAGGTGGCTGTGCAGTCGGCCGATGCGCTCCGCGAGGTTCAGGTAGGGCGCCAGCTCCCGCAGGGCCTCGGGGGGGATGGCCGGGGCGTTCACGGCGCTGCGCGCCAGCTTCCCCTCGAGGATGTCTGCGATCTGCTCCGCGACATCGACGGCCACGAACTCCTGCGCCTCCTCGGTCGAGGCGCCCAGGTGCGGCGTGAGCACAACGTTCGGGAAGGGCGCGAGGTGTGAGGGGGGCTCGGGCTCGGCGGCGAACACGTCCAGCGCCGCGCCGCCCAAGCGGCCCTCCCGTAGCGCCTCGACCAGCGCCTCCTCATCGACCAGGCCCCCGCGCGCGCAGTTGATGAGCCCCGCGCCGTGTCGCATCAGGGCCAGCTCGCGCCTGCCGATCAGCTCCATCGTGCCCGTCGTTTTGGGGGCATGGATCGAGACGAAATGCGCCTCTCGCAGCAGCTCGTCGAGGGGCACCAACCGCGCACCGAGTGCCTCGGCGCGCGCCTGGCTGAGGTAGGGGTCGTGGACCAGAACGTCCATCCCGAAGGCCTGGGCGCGTCTGACGACCTCCGAACCGATCTTGCCGCAGCCCACGACACCCAGGGTCTTGCGGTAGAGCTGGCGGCCGACGAACTCCTTGCGGGACCACTCGCCCTGGCGCAGCAGCGCGTCGGCGGCGGGGATCTTGCGCGCTAGTGCCAGCAAGAGCGCCATCGTGTGCTCGGCGGCGGAGACCGTGTTCCCCTCGGGCGAGTTGATGACGATGATCCCGCGCGCCGTCGCGGCGCTCAGGTCGATGTTGTCCACGCCGACGCCCGCCCGCGCGATGGCGCGCAGCTTCGGCGCGGCTTCGATGGCGGCGGCATCGACGATGGTCGCGCTGCGCACCACCAGCGCGTCGTAGGGCGCGATCCGCTCCCGCAGCCTGGCCGCCGTGAGGCCCTTCGGCTCGACATCGACCTCCGCAACCTCGCGCAGGATCTCGATGCCGCGGTCGGCGATGCCATCACAGCACAGCACTCGTGGCGTCTTGCTCACAGCCGTTCCGTACCTCCGTCGCGGTCGCCGGTTCTACGTCCTTGCCGCCTTGAGCGTCTCCTCCAGCGCCGCCAGCACCCTCTCACACTGCCCACGGTCGATCGTGCCCAGGTGCCCGATGCGCAAGAACCTGCCGCGGTATGCGCCCTGGGCGCCGGTGATCAGGATGTTGTGTTTCTCGCGCATGTGGCCGATGATCGCCTTCGGATCGACGCCCTCCGGCGGGCAGAAGGCGGTCACCACGTTGCTGGCGTAGCGCCGGTCGCCGAAGGGCTTCAGACCGAGCCGCGCTACGCCGTCCCGGATGATCTGCGCACACTCGGCGTGGCGCCGCCAGACGTTCTCGATCCCCTTGGCGCGGATCAGGTTCAGCGACGCCTGCAACGCGACGAAGAGACTGGTATTGGGCGTGTAGGGCGTCTGGCCCTTCTCCAACGACGCCTTCGCTTTCTTCAGGTCGAAGTAGAAGCGTGGCATCGTCGCGGTCTCGGAGGCCAGCCACGCCTTCTCGCTCACGCTCACGAAGGCGAGACCGGGCGGGAGCATGAGCGCCTTCTGCGATCCGGCGACGACGACATCGAGGCCCCACTCATCGGTCAGCACCGGCGTGCCGCCCATGCCGCTGATGGCGTCCACGATGGTCAGGGCGCCGGCTTGCCGGGCGAGTGCGGACAGCTCCTCCACGGGATTCGTGATGCTCGTCGAAGTCTCGTTCTGGGTGAACAGGAGCGCCTTCCAAGTCCCTGCTGCGAGGGTCCGTCCCACGAGGTCCACATCTGCCGGTTCGCCCCACTCGGACTTGATCCAGGTGACATCCGCACCGAAGGTCTCGGCGATGGCGCCCAGCCGCTCCCCGAAGTTCCCCACCGACACCGCCAGGACCGGGTCGCCCGGGGACAGGAAGTTGGTGACCGCGGCCTCCATGCCGCCCGTGCCCGAAGCGGTGAGGATCAGGAGGTCATTCGTAGTCCGGAACAGGTACTGCAGGCCCGCGGTGCAGTCGGCGATGAGCTCGGCGAACTCCGGCGTCCGGTGCCCCATTTGGGGCCGCGCGAGGGCCTCCCGCACCTCCGGCGGGAGCCCGGTCGGCCCCGGAATCATGATGAGCAGGTCTTCGTTCATGCGTCCGGCGTCTCCGTCACGGCGTTGGCGACGATGGCCGCGCCTTCACAGCTGATGACCGTCCCGGCCGGTACCCGGCAACCCGGCCCGACGATGGCACTGGCGAGCCGGCAGCCTGCCTCGACGATGGCGCCCGGCCACAGGAGGCTGTTGGCGACCGCCGCGCCCTCCCCCACCTCGGCGCCGGCGCCCACCGCAACACCCGGCCCGATCTGCGCAGTCGGCGCCACGTGCGCTCCGGGCGCGATGTCCGACGTGCGCTCGGGATCGGACGGCGGGTCCGCCCAAGGCAATGCGCCACCGAGAATCCGACGGTTGGCGTCGAGGTACTTCACGGGCGTGCCTACATCAGCCCAGTACGCCTCGCTTAGCATGGGGAACGCAAAGACCCGCGCCCCCGCCTCCACCAGGCCCGGGAACAACTCCCGCTCGTTCGAGTACGGGCGGCCGGCGGGTATCGCGTCCAGGACGCTCGGCGAGAACACGTACAGGCCCGAGTTCACCAGGTTGCGCCCCGTCGGGTCGTCCGGGCGCTTCTCCAGGAAGGCCTCGATGCGAAGCTCTTCATCGCAGCGCACCAGACCGAAGGCCGACACATCATCCACTCGTCGCACGACGATCGTCAGGTCCGCCCGATTGCGCTCGTGAGAGTCCAGTAGCGCGCGGACGTCCACATCCATGATCTGGTCGCCGTTCATCGCGATGAACGAGGCGTCGGCCCACGGCAGGGCGTTCTTCACGCCACCGGCCGTGTCCAGCAGCTCGGGCTCATCCACGCAACGCACCAACAACCCGTCCTCCCGCTCACCCGCCAAGGCCTCCCGCAACCGGTCCGCCATGTGACCGGAGGCCAGGATCGCCTCCTCAACACCGCCACGCCGCAACATGCGGAGCGAGTAGCTGATCAGCGGTCGGTTCGCCACTGGCGCCAGGGGCTTGGGTACCGCGTAGGTCAGCGGCCGCAGCCGGGTGCCGAGTCCGCCAGCGAGAAGAACGGCGCAGGTGGTGGGCATCTAGGCCTCACCCCCGACCCCTCTCCTGAACGGAGAGGGGAGAACGACTTGGCAAGGCCGAGCGGCATGCAGGCGTAGCTGCAGCGTCCGGTATCCTTCGAAGTCGTTCATCTGCGGGACGAAGCACAGGTCCACCCGGTCCGCCTGTCGCAGCTCGGGTTCGAGCCGCGCCATCCCAAAACCGATGCACTCGTACGTATGCTGCTCGTCGGTCACCCAGAGCTTCAGATGCTGGGCATCGCGCCCGACGAGCGTGCGGTCCACCACCCGCACTCCCGTCACCACCAGCAGCGGCTCCGGGTTGCCCTGCCCGAAGGGCTCCATGCGCTCAAGCTCGGCCACGAGGTCAGGCGTCACCTCGGAGAGCTGCACTTCCGCCTCGATCGGCAGGCTCGGGCACAGCTCGGAGGGCACCAGGCTCTCCGCGGCGACTGCGCACAGGCGCGCGCGGAATTCATCGAGCCGCGCCCGGTGGAGTTGCGCGCCGACCGCCATCGCGTGGCCGCCGTGGCGCTCCAGGAGGTCCGCGCAGCGGTCGAGCGCCGCCGCGAGGTGAAACTCGGGGATGCTCCGCCCCGACCCGCGATAGCTATCGCCCTCCGCCGCCAGCAAGAGCGCCGGCCGCCCGTACATCGACACCACCTGGGAGGCGGCGATGCCTACCACGCCGACGTGCCACGCCTCCGAGGCTAGCACGATCACCGGCGTGCGGTCCAGGTCGATCTCCCGCTCGACCATCGCCCGTGCCTCGTCCAGGATCGCCGACTGCTCGCCCTGACGCTGGCGGTTGAGGCTGTCCAGGTACAGCGACGTGCGGTTCGCCTCGGTCTGGTCCTCGGTCAGCAGCAACTGTAGCGCCGGGTTCGGATCGGCCAGACGCCCCGGCGCGTTCATCCGCGGCGCCAGCCGGAAGCCCACGTCCGTCGCGCGCGGCCGGCCGTTCACCTGACACAGGTTCATCAGCGTCCGCAGGCCCAACTTCTTCGTCTGCGCCAGGTGCCTCAGCCCCAGCGCCACCAACGCGCGGTTCTCTCCTAGCAGCTCCGCGACATCGGCCACCGTCCCGATGGCCGCGAGGTCCAGGAACGCGCGAAGCACGTACTCGTCTCTCAGGTCTCTTGACCGCGCCACCGCCCGCGCGAACTGCAGCGCCAGCCCCGCACTCGTCAGCTCCCGGTTCGGGTAGGTCGAGTGCGCCAGCTTCGGGTCCACCACCGCGCCCGCGCACGGCAGCTCGTCACCCGGCTCGTGGTGATCGAGCACGATCGCGTCCATCCCCAGCTCGCCCGCCCGCGCGACCGCCTCGTAATCCCGGATGCCGCAATCGACCGCAATCACCAGCGACGCGCCCTCACCCGCCGCGCGCTCGATCGCCCGCGCCGCGAGACCATAGTGGTCGTGAACCCGATGCGGGATGAAGTACTGCACATTCACGCCCAGCTTGCTCAGGAACCGCGTCAGCAGCGCCGTCGCCGCGAGGCCGTCCACATCGTAGTCCCCGTGCACCAGCACGGTCTGCCGCCCGTCGATCGCCCGGGTCACCAGGCGAACGGCCGCCTCCATGTCCGGCAAGCCGAACGGGTCGCAGAGCTGTTCCACCGAGGGGGAGAAGTACGCGCGGGCCTGCTCGACCGAGGTCACGCCCCGGTTCGCCAGCAGCGCCGCCGTCACCGGCGACACACCCACGGCCTCCGCCAGGAGCCGTTCCCGACCGGCATCCCGGGGCCGGATCCGCCACACCGCACGCTCCCGCGCAAAGCACGACTGGTCGGCCATCCTTCAGTGCCCGCCGATGATAATACGGGAAAGGAGAGGGCGATGTCAAACGGCGGGAGAGCAGGAGAGCAGGAGAGGTGGGGAACGGCGACGACCCAAGCCGGCGCACCGCGCAGGGACGGCGGAAAACACGCGTGTCTTCTGAAGGATACGCCATACTCGCGCCGAAACTGGGGTCAGGCCCGCGGGGCTCTCACGAGTCAGGACGCTTGCCAAGAAGAGGTGAGCCGGAATGCCGAAGTACACGGACAGAGCGAAGCAGCGCATTGCGCAGGAGTTGACGCGCTACAGCAAGATCCTGGCGGGGGCGGCTGATCGTGGCATCAACGAGGCGGACACATCGGCAATCGTGAAGGACATGCTCGGCGACGTCCTGGGCTACGACAAGTACCTGGAAGTCACGTCCGAGTACCAGATCAGAGGTAGGTTCGCAGACTTCGTCGTGAAGCGAGACGACAAGGCGCTTCTCGCGGTCGAGTGTAAGGCCATCTCCCACGAGCTGCGCGAACGGGACCTCTTCCAGGTGGTCGGCTACATCGCCAACCTCGGTCTGGATTGGGCTGTGTTGACGAATGGGCGGCGCTGGGAGTGCTACCGGATGCAGAAGGGGCAGACTGAACTCCTCTTCTCCGTGGAGGTGCCGACAGGGTCACCGGCTCAGGAGACGGTGGACCACTTCTACCTCCTTGCGAAGGAGGCCATGTGGAAGGGCGAACTCGCCGCGGCTTGGGAGGAACGCCAAGCCATGAAGCCTGCCAATATCGTCCGCGCAATCCTCACCGCGAGGGCACTCAAGGCCATCCGCCTTGAGCTGAAGGAGATCGCGCAATACCCCATCGACGACGAGAAGCTGAGACAGGCCCTGGCGCACGAGGTCCTGCGCCGGGACGTGTACGAGCAAGTCGCGGACGCACTGTCCCCCGCCCCTTCGCCGGGCGGGCGGCGCCGGGGGACGAAGTCGGGTCGGGGCCCGGAGTGCCATGCGTATGTCGGAGACCCCTCGCGGAAGTCAACCTGGAAGCTACCGTACCGCCTTGCGGACGGCAGTATCGACGTGCCACGACTTGAGGCGGCCACAGCCGCCCTCTCGCCGGGCGGGCACCGCGGACGGCCCGTGGAGCTGCCCACCGAGGCGCTGGCCGAGGTGCGTCGGAAGCTGCGCGAGGCCTACGAGGAGTTGGGGCGTCCGGTGCCCGCGGGGCTGCTACCCGGGGCCGAGCCGATATCGCAATCCGCGCCGTCAGGCGGCCCGGGGAGCGCCATCTAGTCCGGGACGGGGGTCAGCACGGCCACCCGGGCTTGCTGGCTCGCTGCGCCTCTGTCACTGCTCCCGCTCCAGTCCCAGCACCTGCCGTGCCCACGCGACGACCTCCTTGCCGAGTTCAAGGGCCCTTTCGGCTTCCGCCAGGGAGGGCCAAGGCACCTCGGGGTAGCGCACCTCTACGGCATAGTCCTCAAGAACCGCCAGAGGTGCGTGGGGGGCCTGGGCGCCCCCAAGTGCGACGACGCGTTGGGCCAGTTCGCGCAGCCTGTGGTGGCGAGGCACACGCTCCTCACTGAGCCATACGATGTACGCCTTCAGTGCCTTCTCTGCCGCCTGCTCAGCATGGTAGCAGACCATCTCCGTGATGGGTGGAGGCTGCAGGCCACGTGCCGCCATCGCGAGGTCGTTGTCCGCGTAGGCGAGCCACGCTTCTGCGGAACGGGTGGCGTCGTCAGGCCGCTCGCTCATGGAGCCTCACCCCGAAGCGGTCAGCTTCCCAGGCCACCATCCCACGGATCCTCCGCGCCTCCGGCCAGTGCTCTCGTGGCATCACCAGGAGGTCCAGGCCGCGATCCCCCAGCAACGGTCTGATCTCCTCGCGCAGCCGCGCCGCCAGGAGGGGGCAGTCGTCGGTCTCTGACACCACCATCAAGTCCACGTCGCTGTCCTCGCGCGCATTGCCCTCGGCCCACGAGCCGAAGAGGATGACGAGTTCGGGTTGCGCGATCTCGACGATTCGCTGCACGGCCTTGTCGAGGGCGATTCGCAGGTCGTCCGGAAGGTTGGGAGCCTCAGTCGCCATCGGGAGACCTCCGTCGAGACATACTGTTCGCGCCCCGGTCGGGTTCTCCTGCCGGGAGGCGGTTGCCGTCCGGCGGCGGGAGTGTCTCAGAACCGAACGGGGGCCTGCGGCTCGAGGGGGATGCCCAGTTCGTGCATGAGGGCGTCCCAGTCCTGTGGTTCGGGGGCGAGCAGGTCATCGAGGGTGACGAAGCGGAAGCCGAGCTGCTTCAGGGCGAGGATGACCCAGGGGAGGACGTCCACCGTCTGCCGGACGCAGTTGTGGAGCAGGATGATGGCGCCGGGATGCGCCTCGCCGAGCATGCGCCCGCCGATCTCACCCGCGAGAGGGCGGCCGCTGTCGGCGGTCAGTACGTCCCACAGAGCCACGCGGTAGCCCAACGCGCGCGCGACCATCCCGACGCGGGTGTTGGTGCCGCCGCCGGGCGGCCGGAACCAGTGGGGCGCCTGGCCCGTGATGTCCTGCAGGGCGAGGCCGCAGGCCTTGATCTCCGTGGCAACCGTCCCCGCCGGCAGGCCGGGAAGGCGAACGTGGTGATACGTGTGATTGCCGAGGCAGTGACCGTCGGCCGCAGCCCGGCGGATCAGGTCCGGGTGCTTCTCCGCCATCTCGCCGACCACGAAGAACGTAGCGGGAACCTGTTGCTCCCAGAGGATGTCGAGTATCTGAGGGGTGAAATCCGGGTGTGGCCCGTCATCGAAGGTCAGGGCAATCGCGTTCCCCGACGAGGGCCCGTGGCTGATGCAGTACGCGGATAGCCCCTTGCGCAGTTCCGCCCCGCGTTGCTGCAGCGTGGGGAGCACCCCGCGATGGACCTCGGCCCTGGCCGCCTCCCAGGTGGAAACCGCCTTGGCTGGCGCCGCCTCGGCCGGTCCCGCCTGGGCCGCGAGCACGCCCGACAGAAGCACGATCGCTGGACTGATGCGGCCGGGCAGCGCTTCCGTAGTCACGCCAATATGGACGTTTCGCGCACCCGAAGGGTTCTCCCGTCGGCACGGCCCGCGGATTGACGAGCGCGGGATAGGCGCTATACTCATGGGAGCACGCTGACGATAGCTTGATGCGAGGGCCTCTCGGACACCGCAGACAATGATGAACCACCGCGTGTTGGCCGCGACAAGCAACACACACCGCACCAGCCCCCAGGAAGAGGCCCGCGACGGGCTCCTTGCCGAGGTCCGCGACGAGCGCGAGCGCCGCGCCAAGGCGCGCCAGCGGCGCCGGCTGAGGCAGAAGCGCCTGCGGCGATTGATGGTGCTGTGCGCGATCGTGGCGCTGCCGGCCTTGGTGGTCGGGGGCGTCGATCGGCGCCCCGTGAAGGCGACCATCGGCGGCGTCGGGGTCTGGACCTGGGGCAATCGCAGCGTGGCTTACGCGATCGGCAAGGCCGGCCTTACGCCGCCCTTCGGGGACCTGGTCGATGTTCGCGGGCGCGTGCTGGACGCGGGAGGCGGAGAAGCTCCGATCCCGTTGGTCGGCGGGCGGCCGGTGTCGTACGGGGCGCCGGTGCGGGAATGCCGGAACGTCACCTTCGAGCGCGGCCGCGACGTTCGCGAGCCCCTCGCGGCGGAGGCTACGCTGATCGCCTCGGCCGCGGGCGAGGAGTGGCGCGCCTCCTGGAAGCCGGAGTACCTGTCGAGCAGAACGTCGGTAGCGGGGGTGGAGCGAACCGAGCGAGGGGCGTTGAGCGGGGCGCCGTACCTGTACGACCGCAGTTCGGCCGAGCCAATCGACGCGACCACAGGCGCGTACACCTCTCAAGCGAAACGCCTGGCCCTCACCTTCGACGATGGACCGAATGGCGAGACGACCCGCGAGATTCTCTCGATTCTGAACGCCCACGGCGCGCGGGCGACGTTCTTCCTGCTGGGTGATTGCGTCCCGGGCCATCCGGACGTTGTGCGCGAGGCGCTGGCAGCCGGCCACGAGATCGGCAACCACTCGTGGGGGCACAAACAGATGACGCGCCTGGGGCCCGAGGGCGCCCTCGCCAACATGGCGCGCGCGGAGAGGCTGATCGAGGCTGCGGGCGCGCCGCGCTGCCGCTGGTTCCGGCCGCCCTACGGCGCGACGAACGCGGCCGTGCGCAAGGCGGTCCTGGAGGCCGGCTACAACATCGCCCTGTGGTCGTGCGACACGAACGACTGGCAGCGCCGGGGCGCAGACACGATCCACCGGCGGATCATCGCCGGCGCGAAGCCCGGCGCCAACATCCTCTGCCACGATGGCGGGGGCAGCCGCGAGCAGACGATCGCGGCCGTGCGGCGGGCGGTGCCTGAGCTGATCGCGATGGGCTACGAGCTGGTGACCCTCTCCGAGATGACGGCGCAGGCAGGCGCCGGCGACGCGGGGATGGTGTTGACCACGGACTCGGGCACCTGGCAGGCGCACGTGCCGGAGGAGCCGATTCAAGTGACCGTGAACGGTCACGACTTGGGCGACGCCGGCCCGATCCTGGTGGCGAACGGAAGCGTCCTGGTGCCGGCGCCGGCGATCCTGCGGGACCTGGGCGCCACGTGGGACTGGGACACCAAGGGGCAGACGGTCACCGTCACGTCCCTCCGCGGCACGTTCCGCTTCCGGCTGAACAGCCCGCTCGTCTGCTGGGACGACCGCGAAGTGAGGGTCGATGTGCCGCCGATGCTCTACCACGACACGCCGCTCATCCCAGCCGGGGCGCTGGCCCGCGCGGCCGGGGCGCGGCTCGATGAGCAGCCTTCGCCGCGAACGCTCCATTTCGTGTCACTCGGCAACTGACCATGGCCTACCACGATCTCCGGGACTTCATCGCCACGCTGGAACGGGCCGGCGAGCTCCGGCGCGTGACTGCGCCGGTGAGTCCCGAGCTCGAGATCACCGAGATCACCGACCGGGTCTGCAAGGCGAACGGTCCCGCGCTGCTCTTTGGGAACGTGCCCGGCTACCAGATGCCCGTCCTGACGAACGCCTTCGGCTCGTTCCGACGCATGGCGATGGCACTGGGAGTGGACAGCGTCGAGGAGGTCGCGGAGGAGATTCGCGGGCTGCTGAGACAGCAGCCGCCAACGAGCCTGGGCGGCAAGGTCCGCGCCGGGTTCCAGCTCCTGAGCCTCTCCCGCTACCTCCCCAAGACCGTCTCCTCCGGGCCGTGCCAGGAGGTCGCCAAGACCGAGGGCTTCAGCCTGCGGGAGCTACCCGTTCTGAAGTGCTGGCCCCAGGACGGCGGCCCCTTCATCACGCTGCCGATGGTGATCACGAAGTGCCCCGACACGGGCGTGCGCAACGTCGGCATGTACCGAATGCAGCTCTTCGACGACACGACCACCGGCATGCACTGGCACGTGCACAAGGTGGGCGCGCGCCACTATCGCCGGCACACGCAGCTCGGCACACGGATGCCGGTGGCGGTCGCGCTCGGCGGCGATCCCGCGATCACCTACGCCGCGACCGCGCCTCTTCCGGAGGACGTGGACGAGATGCTCCTCGCGGGCTTCCTGCGGAAGAGCCCGGTGGAACTCGTCAAGTGCGAGACGATCCCCCTGGAGGTGCCCGCGGACGCGGAGATCGTGCTCGAAGGGTACGTGGAGCCCGGTGAGACGCGCCGCGAGGGCCCGTTCGGCGACCACACGGGGTACTACTCGTTGGAGGACGACTACCCCGTGTTCCACGTGACCTGCATGACCCGTCGTCGCGAGCCGATTTACCCAGCGACGATCGTC
>Ga0194113_10005538_pt1 | contig 16218 bp, 14 predicted proteins | sample TA2MahC200mmetaG_FD_146193 | JGI IMG/M metagenome (GOLD analysis project Ga0194113, IMG submission 146193) | Freshwater microbial communities from Lake Tanganyika, Tanzania - TA2015017 Mahale Deep Cast 200m | ecosystem: Environmental > Aquatic > Freshwater > Lake | place: Tanzania: Lake... | reverse complement strand
CCCTCCGCGGTTCAGTTGCGGGGGGAGAGATTTGAACTCTCGAAGGCCTGCGCCACAGGATAACTCAAACCTTTTTTCTCAAGCTTTTTAGGAAAGCTGGTTGTTGGGTGTTTCTTTCTTTTTTCGCCAGCGTTTTTTCTTTCTTTTTTAAAGAAAGAAAAAAGGCTGCTTAAGTCCTGCCCCTTTGGCCGCTCGGGTACCCCCGCTTTTTGTGGACTGATTTTTGTATAATATTATGATAGTGAAGGGTAAATTTTGTTTTGTGTTTGGGGATGCAACACCTTTCGCAAAGGGGTTGCTGTCCAGCCCCTTTGGCCGCTCGGGTACCCCCGCTTTATGGTTGTTTTTGACCTTGACTTATGCCTCTTTAATGTTTTTTGGAAACCGTTCGAAAATTTTGCTTTTCAGGCCTGATTTAGGCGGTATTTTTATGTAAATAGTATATTATCGCCAATCGACTTGTCGATATCGTTTTTTGACTCAATTTATAGGGGTTTTCTGGTTAAAAAAGTCTTTTTCGGGTGAATCGACAAGTGGTTTGGCGTCTTAGTATTGGGTTATGAAAGAGAGTAATTGGAAGGGGATACCCAGCAAGTGTTTGCGCTGTTGAAAGCAACGGTACGGTATGCCTCAGGGATTAACTTATATGAAGTAGAATGCTATTGCGATTATCAGGTAGACGGATATTAGTTGCACGCCCTCCAGCCAGTTGCATTTGCCGTCTGAGGAGAGGTAGTTGACTATCATCACAGCGAAGAAGACGGAGACTATCTCGAACGGTGAGAAGACCAGGGAGAACCCGTAGTCGAATATGTGGCTTACGAAAACGAGTATGGGGACTACAAACAACGCTATCTGGGTGGCGCTGGTAAGACCGATTTCCAATGCCACGTCAAGCTTGTTCTCCCTTGCGAAATGGACGGCGTTGATTTTTTCGGCGATGTTTGTTATTGTTGCGATGACCACCACGCCCACAAAAGCCTGCGACAGCCCGTAGTCGGCTATCGCATGCTTGAATCCTTCCACCAGCAGTTCAGACTCAAAGACCACCGCTATCGTGGTCAAGAGGAGGATGATGGCGGCTGTTTTCACGCTTATCTGCGGTGTCTCGCGTTCAGCCTTGATTTCATCGCTGGCGTCAAAAAGATGTTTGTGCGTGATAAAGGCGAATAGAATCCCTGCAAGGTAGATGACCGCCAAGACCACGGCAACCGCGTTGCTTATCATCATATCCCCCCAGGAGTTAGCCTTCACAGTGAGCGAGAATATGGTGGGGATTGTCAGTCCTACGATGGCTATTATCAGCATTGTGGAGGAAACGCCGACAGACTCCTTGTTGAAAGTCTGCTTTTTGTACTTTAAGCCCCCGAAGAAGATGCTCAGGCCGATAAGCAGCAGGAGATTGTTCAAGACGCTGCCGACGATAGACGCCTGAACAACCTGCAAAAGACCAGCCCTCAACGCAAACACTGCTATGATCAGCTCCACCGCATTACCGAACGTCGCGTTCAAAAAACCCCCGAATACAGGACGGGTCTGCAGGATAACCTCTTTGGTCGCATAGCCGATAATGCGGGCAAGAGGTATGATGGCAAAAACCGAAGTAACGAAAGTCAAAAGCCTATCCTCCGTGAAAAAGCTGAAATAAACACTAACCGGGACAAAAAGAAGCAACAACAACGTGATTTTCTCGAGCCTAACAACCATATCAACCACTAGAATACTATGTAATTTCCACTAAAAATACGATATAACCCGCCACAAGCCAAGAGAATGGAGCCTAGAGGATATTATCACGCAGTTTATTATCCGCCCATAAAACCAACCGCCTGGGAATAGAAGGGATTTGATACACCCTGTGCGCAGTTGGTACACCTTGTATCAAATAAGCTGTATAACGAAAAGCATTTTAGAAATTCTTGGTCGTGACACCGGCAGTGTTGAGAATCAGCTACTCCACGGGCGTGTGGACTGGTTTTTGGTGGATATTGATTGGGAAGGTGGGGGTAAAAAATAGGGTGGTGTTGCAGGTTTTGTTTTTAGAATATTGCTTTGTATTCTAATACCATTTTTTTGGTTTCTTCGGCTGCTTTTTTGATGTCACTGGTGTTTTTTGCTCCTGTGATGATTATTTTGCCGCTTCTGAAGATGAGCATTACTGTTTTTGGTTGTTCTAGGCGGAATACTAGGCCTGGGAATTGTTCTGGTTCGTATTCTGTGTTCACGCATTCTGTTGCCAGCAGGTCTAGGTTTATTTTTAGTTCTAGATCGGATGAGGCGACTATGTTTTGTATTTCTACTTTGGGTTTTCCTCTGAGGCGTATGCCGGCTTCGTTCAGCTTTTTGCGCAATTTTTCTAGGGCGGTTTCGATGTCTTTTTTGTCTCGGGCGCCGGTGCATATTACTTTGCCTGAGCTGAAGATGAGCATCGCTAGTTTGGGTTCTCTTACTCTGAATACGACTCCGGGAAAGTTTTCTGGGTTGTATTCTACGCCTGAGGCTTTTGAGGCGAAGTTTTTTATGTCTATTTTTTGGTTTAATGTTATGGCTGAAACCATGTTTTCTATGTGGGTTCTTAACGTCATTTTAATATTGAGGAAGATATTATATGATACAGAGATATATATAAAATATTAAAATGATTTCCGCGGATTCCAGTGCCATTATCTCATTGTCTATGACCTGTATGTCGCAGGTTTTGGTTGAGTTGGGAAAAAAGATTGTTGTCTCTCCTACTGTTTTTGAGGAAGTAGTCTCGAGACCTATGGGTGGCAAGCGTTTTGCTTTGGGTTCTATGAGGGTTAACAAGCTTTTTGACAGCAAGATTATTTCTGTGAGGAAGCCAGACAGCGGCTTGACGAAGAGGATTCTTGAGTGTTTTAATTCTGCTTATTTGATTGACAAGAGGCCTTTGAAGATTATCCATCAGGGCGAGGCTGAGGCTTTGGCTTTGGCGAAGGAGGGTGATGTTGAAGCGATTTTGGTTGATGAGAGGACTACTAGACTTTTGTTGGAGGACCCGAAGCAATTGAGGGAGTTGTTGGAGAGGCAGAACAACCAAAGTGTGGAGCTTAATTTGGAGCAGGTTAACAGGGTCCGTGGATTGCTTCCGAAGGTTTCTGTTATTAGGTCGGCGGAGATTGCGGCATTGGCCTATGAGAGGGGTATTCTTTCAAAGTATATGAGCAAGGGTGAGGGCAATATTATTGAGGCGGTGTTGTGCGCTTTGAAGTTTTCAGGCTGTGCGATAACTTGGGGCGAGATTGAGGAGTATAAAAGCGGCCTTGACTGAATTAGAGTATTAGTGACAGGAGTCCGACTGCTATCCCGTATTTCACTATTTTTCCTATCAAAACCACAATTGTGAATTCAACTGGATTCATCTCGCCCATACCGCATAATACTGTTATTGGATCTGTGGGCAGGGGTATTGGCAGTATGAACACCAGTAGCAGTCCAAACCAGCCGTATTTGTCCATGATTTTTTTGGCTTTGTGTATTTCCTCTTTTTTGAGGTATTTGTGGATTAGGTGTATGCTATAGTAGCCAAAGAGGTAGTTCACCCACACTCCGAGTGTTGAGCCCAGCACGCTGGCGAACAGTATTTTGTATGGGCTTATGCCTGCTGCAAGCAGTGGTGGGAACACCAACTCTGTTGCGAAGGGTATGAATATTGTTGAACCCACCAAGGAGGTTGCGAACAAGCCCATCAGCCCGTATTCCACGACCAAGTGTGTGAGGAATTCGAACATGCTTAGATATTGTAGGTTTAAGTTATATTTCATGAAAGACAGTAGTAAAGGATGGACAATATTATTTTGCCGGCTGTGGCGGGGTTTTTTGCCGGATTGCATTCGGCCTGCTGGGGGGCTTTCAAGGACTCGCCTTACGAAATTTTCACATTGAAAAAATTTTTTAGGAGCGTTGTGTTTGGAATATTGCTGGGCTTCCTTGCAGTGTTCTTTCTGAAAGCGGAGTCTGTTGAAACGATAAACCTGGGGGTTTTGTATGGCGTTGTGGTGGTTTTTGAGAGAGCGTTGACCGAGTTCATAAAGGCTTACATCAGGGAGGAACCCCAGGACAAGTATAAGATACCTTCCACAGTGCACATGCTTGGTAGAGTGGTTGAAGGCAGGGGGAAGCGGCTTCTGACTGGCTTGGTTTTCGGCTTGGGCTCGGTTTTGCTCACGCTTTTGGTTTTCAGCATAGGCCAGAAAACCAGCTTGGGCAGGCTGTTTGGCGGAATGGTTTTCGGGCTTGCTGGCGGTCTGCTGGTTGCAGTCGGCGGCTGTCTTAAGGACGCCCCGATAGAAGGTTTTGATGTGTTGAAGTTTATGAGAAGCCCTGTTATTTCAGCGTTTGCCGGAATTTTGCTTTCACATCTCTCCGGCAGTTATGGCGTTGTATTGCTTTCTTCAATTGGCGTTGAGAGGATGGTTACCGAGTTGTATAAGAGTTTTTTTAGGCCAGCCAGCCCAGGAAAGTTCAAATCTGAGAAGCCAGTATATGAGACGTGGCTCCAAAGGAGGAGGATTTTTGTGATACCTTATGCCGTTAGCTGGCTTGCATTCCTGGTTTTTTTCGCATTCAGTCTTCGTCTTTAATCCGCTTTTTTATGTCAACATAGTGTTTGAATTCATCAAGCTGTTTCCTCAAGGCATAGGGCGTTGCCCTGCCCCATGTGCTGAGCCAGCCGTCGTCTGCAAACTTTTTCTTCACGGAATTATCTTCCACCTTAACCTTTTGTATGAACTCCGCCAGGGCTCTGCTCCTTATTATGGAGTGTTTTGGCTTGAAGACGCCGCTCCAGCACGCCCAAACCTTGTATACTGTGTCGCTGAACCTTCCACCGCCCAAGTCGACGGCCAGCACGTCGCATTTTGGGGTTAACTGCAAAACCTTTTTTATTGCCTCAAAGCCGCGGACATCTTTCCTCATGAAACGCAAATTCCTGTGCTCCCTTGCAAGCTTTTTGAAGCTTTTTTCAGCTTCAGGAGACTTGTCTAAGGCTATGACCAAGCCTGCGTTGCTGACATAGCCCAAAGTGCTCTTTCCGGTGTGGGGCCCAATCTCGATTACAATATCCCCCTTCTGGACGCATTTTACGAGTAAACTCCTGTATAGCCCGACGTCATAGACAACTGAAATCATTTTTAATGATTTAAGGACGGAATCATATTATTTCAGAATACTATAAATTAACTTAGAATGCGCTTAAGCAAACTGGAGATAAAGGGGTTTAAGTCTTTCAGAGACAAGACGGTTCTGGAGTTCCCTGACAACTTGACTGCCATTGTAGGCCCGAACGGAAGCGGCAAGAGCAATTTGACTGAAGCCATATGCTTTGTTCTGGGGCGTTCTCGAGGTTTGAGGGCTGCGAACCTGCAGGAGTTGATTTACAACGGAGGTATTTCAGACAAGGCCGCGGACAAGGCTGTTGTCTCAATAGAATTGGTTGACGAGAACAACGGAAGATACAAGATAACCAGGATTGTGGACACTGAAGGCAGGAGCACTTACAACCTAAACGACAAAAGGGTTACGAGAACGAGGATTGTGGACATTGTTGGGGACAACGAATACAACATAATACTCCAAGATGACGTCACAAAGGTCATTGAGATGAAGTCTCCCGAGAGAAGGGAGGTGATAGACAGCCTCTGCGGCATAGCTGAATACGACGAAAAAAAGGCCAAAGCCATAAAGGAGCTTGAGAAGGTTGAAAAGCTGATAAATGAGACTCACATTGTCTTGGGCGAGAAGCAGGGCTACATGAACGAACTCAAGAAGGAGAGGGACGAGGCGTTGGAATACCAGAACGTCACTGGGGAGATAAAAAGGCACAGTGCGTCCATGCTTTTCAAGGAGATAAAGAGCATTGAAAAGAGGAATGAAAAGCTGGTTGAAAGCATGGAAGCCCTGAAGCAGACGAAGGAAGGCGACACAAAGAGGGTTTCCGGGCTCAGGGAAAAGATAGTGAGAGGAAACCAGGAGCTCAAGAGAATCAACTCTGAGATAATCAACCTTGAGGAGGAGAAAAGCAGGCAGAGGATAATAGAGCTCAACGGGGAGATAGGCCGCAGGGAAGACCACATTGCAATGCTGAATGAAAAGCTGGTTTCTGATTCGGAAAACAAGGTAAAGAGGAAAACCAGGAAACAGATGCTCGAGGACGAGAGGAAGGAGGTTGAGACACAGCTTGGAAAAGTCAGGGAAGAAGCAGCTAGAATCAAAGGCGACATAGAAAAAGAGGTTGTGGACAGCAGCGAGCAGAAGCTTGAAAAGGAGATTGAAGAACTGCAGAAGAGGGTGTACGAGATACACTCGCAGGCGAAAACGCTCAAGGAATTGAACATAGTCGACCAGCAGAATCTGGAAGACTTGAGAAAAGATGAAGAACTAGCAGGCAGGAATCTGTTCGAGATTGCCGAAAAAAGAAAGAGTGCTGAAACAAGGCTGAAAGAACAGAAGGCAAAAGTTTCTTCAACAGCCAGCAAGCTGGCTGAATCCAAAAAAGAACTAGATTCTTTGAGGGCAAGCATTAGGGAAAGCGAGGAAGCCCTTGAAAAAACCAGGGTAAGCGTTGCCGAAAAAAGAGCTAACTTAAAGGCTTTGGAGCAGGCAAGCCACGGATTGAAGAGCGCAATAACCGCTGTATTGAAGATAAAAGATGTTGTTCCAGGAATCCACGGGCCAGTGTTCCAGCTTGGAAACGTCGCCGAGGAGAAATACGAAACCGCCCTCCAGATAGCTGCAGGAGAGAAGATGCAAAACATCGTTGTTGAAAACGTTGACGTGGCTGGAAAGTGCATCGACTACTTGAGGAAGAAAGAGGTTGGCAGGGCCACGTTCCTGCCTTTGGACAAGATAAACACGCAGGTTGAGGAAACCCCTCCCAAAGAGGCCATCGGGTTTGCAAGAGACTTCATAAAAACTGAGAAGAAATACAAAAAGATTTTCGACTACGTGTTTGAGAACACAATAATCGTTGGGGACATGAATGATGCAAAGAAGGTCGGCATAGGCAGATGGCGTATGGTCACTATTGAAGGCGACTTGTTTGAGGCGAGCGGTGCAATCACCGGCGGCCACACAAAGAAGATTGAAATAGGCTTTTCAAATCTCGAGCTCCAGGAAAAAGAGATAACAGAGCTGGAGGGACAAACCACTGTAATGGAGTCTGAAATACAGAAGATGTTTGACTCTGAAAGCAAGCTGAAGAACGCTATTGCAAAGCTGGAGATGGATTATTCTGAAGACAAGACCGTTGAAGGCCAGCTTTCCTTTGAGCAGAAAGCATTGTCTGAAAAAGAGGTGGAGCTGAAGGCGAATGCCGAAAAGCTTAAGAAAAAACTGGCTGAAATGCAGGAAAACTGCGACAAAAGAAGTGAGTCAATAAAAACGCTCGGCAAAGAGCTTGAAGAAAAGGAAAGGCAACACAGCAAGCTGGTCAAGGCCAGAGGTGGGAGAGACACAAGCGTTTTGGACAAGCTGAAGGACAAGGCAAGAGACACCAGCATAGAGGAAAACACCTTGTTGGAGAGGAAAAGCCTGCTGGAAGCTCAGATGTCTGAAGCAAGCCAGGAGATAGAAAAGCTGGAAGCAGACGAAAAGACGACAAACGCAGACAAGACAAAAGTTGAGGAAGCGCTCAAAAAACTGAGGGAAGACAAAGCATTAGTTGAGAAAGAAAGCGCAAAGGTCATAAAAGAGATAGAAGACTTGATTCAGAGAAGAGGCCAAATTGAAACCGAGATAACAGCCAGCAGCGAGGAAATCGGCGCCCTGGAAAGAAGCTTCGAACGCGTTAACGAGGAGATAAACCAGGTAGTGATAGAAAAAACAAAGAGCGACACGCAGCTTGAAGGCCTCAACAAAGAGTTCGAAAAATACGCCGGAGTTGAAGTATTGGACAAATCCATGAAGGAACTAAAGGAAGAGCTTGAAAAACTGGAAGAACGCCTGGGGCAGTTCGGCTCCATAAACATGCGCGCCATAGAAACCTTCGAGCAGGTCAAAAAGGAGTATGAAGAAATCTTCGAGAAATTAAGCACACTGAAGACTGAAAGGCAGTCGATATTCGACTTTATGGACAAAGTAGAGCAGAAAAAATACGAAACCTTCATGAAAACCTTTGAGGTTGTTAAAGAAAACTTTGAAAGAATTTTCGCCAAACTCTCAGACGGCCAGGGAACCCTGATGCTCGACAACCCGACCAACATATCGGAAAGCGGACTGCTCATCAGAGCCTCTCCAGGAGGAAAAAAAGTGATGAGCCTGGACGCAATGTCGGGAGGCGAAAAAGTCCTCACGTCAGCGGCATTCCTACTGGCAGTGCAACAATACAAGCCGTCAGACTTCTACCTCATAGACGAACTGGACGCCGCACTGGACAAAATAAACTCCATCAAACTCACAGAAATGCTAAGAGAATCCACAACCCAATTCATACTAGTAACACACAACGACGCAGTATTAAAACAAGTCAACTCGGTGATAGGAGTCTCAATGACAAACGGAATCTCACAAGTCGTAGGAGTAAAACTAGCAGGCGTACAACAGGCGTAGTTTCGGTTTTCACTGGTTTTCAAGTTTTCATGGTCTCCATGGTTTTCACGGGTTTTCCCCTATCGGGGATCCCCCGAGGGGACTGTTTTCCGTTTTCTGTCCCCCAAAGGGATTCCTGATAAAGGGAAACCCGGAGACTGTTCCCGAAGGGAATCCCCATAAGGGGGAAGATCGAGAACCGAAGACCGTTCATGCCTATGGCATGAATCCCCGTAAGGGGGAAAACCGAAGACCGAAAACCGAAAAATCAAGCCAGATGGTACATAAACTTGTTTCCAACCTTCACTCTGCCAACAAGCTCACTCTTCATCAAAAAATTCAAATCAGACACCACAGTAGACTCCTGCAGGGACAACAGCTTGGAAATCTTCTTCACCGTAAGGTTATTCTCATGCTCCAGCAAACCAAGAATTTCCTTATGCCTCGGCTTCAAGCCAACATCAGCACCAGAATCGCAAACCTCCTCCCTCTGCGACAGTATATCACCCACAAAAATCTCGGCCTCCTGCTCGGCCAGCAATGGAAAACCCTCGTCAACCAGCTGTTCTACACCCCCATCAAGAAAGTCCTTGCACTCAGAGCAAACATGATTACCATCAACAATCCACCCCAGCCACCGGTCCTTGCCGCAGCAGACGCACATAGCTTGCAGTGGAAAATCGCTTTCAGCTATGACACCCTCTTTGTCCACAGTCGGAACCGTGCAGAAATTAGGGTTGTAAGCAGGTTTAATGCCATCAACGCCCTCTGGAACAACACCGTCAAAAACCCCACAGTCAACATCATCCTTCAGCATAACACGCATTGTGTTAACCAGCCTGCTTTCGGAGTCGCTGTTAACGCCATACATCGAGTCAACCTGAATATTGTCGTAAACCCTCAAACTAATGTCATCAGGCAAAGGATAGACAATCTTCCTAACGCTCTTACCTTCAACCCTCACAGACTCAGGGCAGTCCCCAATCAAGCTGTATCCCTTGATAACACTGTCAACCTGGTAACACTTGCCGGCAGCCATATACCCCGGACTGCTGTTGCCATTGCCGTTTCCGTTGGAATTCTTCTCCCTCCACTCCTCAGGGTTCAAGAAATGTATCAACCTCAATGAAGGATTCACGTAAACCGACTTCTCCCCCTGGTTAACGACAAAAAGCTCAAGCTGCCGAGCAGTACTGTCGTAAACCAAATCCAAAAACTCAAGCTGATGCTTTTTATAACCCCGGTACTTGTAGAAAACCATGTAAGCAGCGCCCAGAGCACCAAAACTCAGGACGAAAGACAAAAATATTTTGGTATTCAATTCCATTTTAGGTAAATATGAAAAGAGGTAATCTAAAAATAGTATTCTAAGTATAAAAACTTTATTTTAACCTACACTAACACTCAAAACCTTGCAGAAAAAAGCAAGACTAAACTTCCCTCAAACCAAAGTCGTCAGAATCTATTCTTCTCCTAGAACCAAGACCAGAAGCCCTGCATCCGCCGCCAGGCTCATAGGCGATACAAGAGTTGTTGCAGATTCTCCGACCGTCTAAAACACACACTCTGCTCATTTTTAGGACTTAAAGTATCGCAGTTCAAGTATAAAAAGACATATGTTTTCATGAAAAAATCGACATTTTGATAACGTGCTACAAAGGCCAAAATCAAATACCCTGCCTTAAAAGGCAGGGTATGATATACAAACCCGCAGACGATTACCAATTAGAAGGCATATTGAAGCAGCATCGCATTCATTCCCCGAAGGGGATATTCTGCGGGTTTGTAATAAGAACCCCACACCACAGATCCATCAATGATTTATCCTAAATATGAACTCAGCCATCACAGCGCCAACGTAAACCAACAGCAAAAGCAGGCCGTCCCGCCTCCTCACATGCCCCTTCAGCATGGCGACAAGCAGTATGAAGGTTACAAGCAGCAGGGCTGGAGCAGTAACCATCACAACCATTTCGTCGACCATAATCGGGCTTATAACAGCTATAACGCCGATTGTAATCAGCAAGGTGAAGATGTTCGAGCCTATTGTCTCAGAAACCACAAGCTCCTCAACGCCCTTCCGCGCAGCACCCAAAGACGCCGCAAGATTGGGAATGCTCGGCCCAATGGCGCCTAAAGTCACCCCAACAAGAAGCTCCGGAAGCCTCATGAAAGAAGCCAGTTCAAGCAAAACCCTCACAAAAATCTCAGAACCAAGTATCAGCACAAAAGCACCCAAAAGAAAGTATTTCAAACCATACTTCGGCTTGTGGTCCACCTCATACTCCCCATACATCTCAAGGGCCTCAGTCATCTTCTCAGTCTTCATTATCCTCTCGCTGTGGGTTAAATTCCTCTCCTGCTCATAAACATTTATCACATAGGGTAGGAACAAAAGCAAGAACACAAAACCGTCAGTTCTGGACAGCATTCTATCCTCAAAACCCATCGCAACGACGATTATGGACACAACCACCATGAAAATCATGTCCCTAGTGACCATAATCCTGGGAACCCTCATAGGCCTAATCAAAGCAGAAATGCCGACAATCAAGCCGATGTTCACAATCACAGAACCGATACTAGCGCCAAAACCCAGCGCAGCATGCCCCTTCAAAATAGAGCTGACTGCAATAACCAACTCCGGCAGGCTCAGCAAAAAAGAGATGACAAGCAAGCCCACAGCCAAATTGCTGGTCCCCAAATGCTTCGCCACATGAACCGAAGAATCCGTAATCCAATCCGAACCCCTCAAAATCAAGTAAATCGACAGCAAAAAAGCAACAAACAACACCACTGCAAACATGTAAAAGAATTTGGAGAAACAAATATAAAAGACTTATTTGCTTTTCTTTTTGCGCCCCATCAATCTAATTGCCTTCTCTTTCTCACGAATAAGGTCTTGAATCTCGCCCTCCCAGTAAGGCCTGATGTAAACCTCCTCTCCTGTATACTCAGCCCTCTTGCGCTCATGCTCGGCAACACGCTCTTCCAAGCTTGCTATCTTTTTTTCAAGACGCTTTTTTCTTTTGGACATCTAACACCTCCTTCACGCGTCCAGCTTCAACACGAACAATCGCATTCAATTTTTTAATGTCACCTAAGGTTATTTTCGCCTCTGAAAATGCTTTTTTATCCCTGACCATGCGATAAACCCAGCACAACTCTTCATAGGCATCTTCGTCTAAACCACACTTCAAAACATACTCCCTAAAATCCCTGTGTGTATACTTCCCGCCTTCCTTCATTAATTCCAGGTGGTATACCGCCCTCAACCTCAGCATTAGAGAGTATACAATAGCCCTTATATTCTGTTCACGCTCAATCACTGGAGCGTATTTTTCAGCTCTTTCTATTGTCTCGTTCAGTAGGTCAATATATCTTTGTTTGTCAATCTCAACCGCCTGTAATCTTTCAAGCAACTCGTCGTTTATCAATACCTGCGCTTCATTGAGGATAGACTTAAGGGGAATGGGATATTTGTTCAATGTCGCTCTTAGCTCTTCTTCTGTTGCCACAATCAACTCCAACGGCTTCTTGGAGATGATACCCATCTTTTTGGAGACAACAACTAATGCATCTATATCAGAACCTCCTTTAGCCTCCCCCCGGACATAACTTCCGTATACATACACGCCTTTAATGTGTTGTAGGTGCGGTTTCAAGACTTCAAGTATCAATTCTCTCGGGGAAAGCAAGCTAACCTTAACCAACTGGTTTTCCCAATCCTTTGGCACGTAAACGCTTGCGGAATTACCGCGCGGCTTGCATTCCTTAATCAATGTTTCCATAGTATATGTGTATACATTGTAGCTACATATATATAAACAACATAGAATATAGTATGCTAAAGCAAAAAAAACAAAAAGGATTACCTTTGATTGTGCACCTTGTAGGTGCACTTTATTAAAGGCCATAGCCCTGGGAGGATTCGAACCTCCGTCTCCCGATGTCGTCGGTTTTCCCCGGAATCCCACCGGGGATGCCGCCAAAGTCGGGAAGGATTGGCCACTACCCTACAGGGCTTCTGAACCGCGTCCAGGTAACCTGGACCCAGTTCTAAGTTGTTCCTGACCCCCTCCTACAGTGCCCCCTTTGGGGGCACGTCCCGTCCCGAAGGGACGGGATTTGCCAGCATTGAAATGCTGGCATGCCGTTACACGGCACTTTCTTTTTTGGTAAAGCTTTTTTCTTTCTTTTTAAAGAAAGAAAAAAGGTTTGCGTCCATCGGGATTCGAACCCGAGTCATAAGCTCTCTCCATGCGTGGCTGGCGTGTTTTCTTTCTTTTTCGCCAGCGTTTTTGTCCCTTTGGGACATCCCCTTTAGGGGGCCTTTCTTTTGCGAAAAGAAAGAAAAAGGCTGTGGAAGGCTTAGGTCCTACCACTAGACTATGGACGCTTTTCTCTTGTGAAAGGTGTATATTTTAAGTTTTGCTGGCTTATATATATTGCTGAGTTATGAAGCGTAATGTAGTGAAGGTTGTTGTTAAGCCTTGGGGTCGTGAGTTGTGGCTTGTGGTTGAGAAAGAATATGCCGGCAAGATTTTGGAGGTCAAGAAGGGGAAAAGACTTAGCCTGCAGTATCATGAGGTGAAGAAGGAGTCTATGTATGTTTTGAGCGGCCACGGTGAGTTTACGGTTGGGGGGGATGTTTTTGAACTGAAGGAGGGGGATAATGTCACGATTACTATTAACCCTAGGGAGGTTCATCGTGTTAAGGCTTTGAGTGATTTAAGGATTATTGAGATTTCTACTCCGCATTTGGATGATGTGGTTAGAGTTGAGGATGACTATCGGCGTTAAGAGCCTATACTGGTAGACGAGTTGCTTTCTCCAGGATATGTGTTGGGGCTGGTTCTTTGGTAGTGTATTCTAGCCTACTGGGATAGGCTCTGAATTGATTTTTCTTTAGGGTTTCCTATGTGTATTGGGTGATTTAAGGATGAAGCCTACAGTGGTTTTGAATTTTAAGACTTATTTGGAGTCTACTGGAGTGAATGCTGTGAAGCTTGCAGGGATTTGCGATGAGGTTGCAAAAGATACTGGCGCGAATATTGTTGTGGTTCCGCAGTTGGCTGACTTGCACAGGATTGTCAAGGAGGTTAATATTCCTGTTTACGCTCAATCTGTCGACAACGTGAAGCCTGGCAGCTGCACCGGGCATGTTCTGCCTGAAGCGGTCAAGGAAGCTGGCGCTTGTGGCAGTCTTTTGAATCATAGTGAATGCCGGTTGAAGCTTGCAGACATTGATGCCCTTATTGGAAAGCTTAGGGAGTTGAAGATGACTTCCATTGTTTGCACGAACAATGTTGCTGTTAGCATGGCTGCTTCTGCTTTGAACCCGGATTTTGTTGCTGTTGAGCCGCCAGAGTTGATCGGCTCTGGGATTAGTGTTTCTAAGGCGCAGCCTGAGATTGTGACTGGAAGCGTTGATGCGGTGAAGAAGGTTAACAAGAACGTCAGAGTCTTGTGCGGCGCAGGGATTTCAACCGGCGAAGACTTCAAGAAGGCTGTTGAGCTTGGCACTGAAGGCGTCTTATTGGCTTCAGGCATAATAAAGGCCAAAGACCAGAAGGCCGCACTATTGGATTTGGTTAAGGGCGTTTATTAGCGCTTTCTGGAGCGTTCCAGCCTGTATTCGCCTATTATGCTTTCCAGAGACTTTAGGTTTGAGTGCATCAGTTGGTTTAAGTCTTCTTTGCTTATGTAGGCGACGCCTTGGCTTTCATGTATTTTTTTGGCGTCGGCAACGTTTACGCCCTGCTTCAGCAGCATTTCCCTGTTTTTGGAGTCTTCGGTGAACGCAAGCGTTACATTTTTTATTTCTCCTGCCTCTTCGGGTGTCAGCCGGTATTTGATGTAAGTGAGTCCCGCCAACACTTCATGGTGTATTCCAACTGGGGCTATTTCGCCTTGAGCCAGCTTGCACCACAATTCCCTGATTTCATCTGTTTTCTCCAGCTTTTCTTGTAGAACTTTTATCTGGTATTCCAGGCTCTCTATGACCTTCTCCTGCTGTTTGAACTCCGGCTTTCTAAATAAACTCTCTCTGAAGCTTGTTTTTGCTGAAGAAAGCTCCTTCTTCAATCGAATTAACTCCAAATCCTTCTGGCTTATTTGCTCTAAAAGAAGCTTGTTCTGATTTTCCAAAAACTTAAGGCGCGCAGGCACGGTTTTAGCCGGCTTTTCTCTGCCCGCAATGGTTTTTTTCTTCCCAAGCTGAGGCAGATTCCTGGCCTTTTCCTGCAAAACCCTTTCAAGCGAAGTTCCCTGCAATACTTTGTGTTTTACTTCATCTCCATAGCCCAAAGAGCTTATTTTCTCCAGCTTGTTTCTGTACTTGTTGAAGGTATTCAGCGCAGCAGCCAAAGCGTCTCTGGCATGCAAGTCTTCCACCTCATACCCTGAGGTGAGAGTGTTCTTTACTGCAACAGAGAGCGACTCATATGGCGTGAAAAGCCTGCAGCCAAGGCTGGAAGCAATCTTCAAAACCGACTCGGGAACCGGATTGACGTCAGACGCCACAAGCGAAGGCCGCCCAAGAGTGGTTATGTGTTTTACCGCCCGGTCCACACCCATATTCCTTGAGCTGCAGATATTGAAAACCTTTCCTTCAAGCGTCAATGCAGCGATTCCAGTCGTCGTGCCAGGGTCTACTCCAACAATCAGATACATTTCAACCGCTATAATTTTGTTTGAACGTCTTTTATTGGGTACTCATCATTCAGACAGGCCATGCACAAGCTTGTTGCCGGCAGGCCTATGGCCTCTATCAAACCCTTTATGCTGGTGTACACCAGAGAATCAGCCCCAATTTCCCTCTTTATCTCATCGACAGTTTTTTTCGCCGCTATGAACTCCTTCCGGGACTGCATGTCAATGCCATAGAAGCAGGGCGAACGAAGCGGCGGGCAAGAGACTCTAACGTGAACTTTTTTTGCGCCAGCATCTTTCAGAAGCCTTATCAATTTTTTTATTGTCGTGCCTCTTACAATGGAGTCGTCAACCAACACTATGCCCCTTCCCTTCAGCTCGCTCCTTATCGGATTCAGCTTCACCTTGACGCTGACGTCCCTCTTCTCCTGGTCCGGCAGTATGAAAGTTCTTCCTATGTAGCGGTTTTTCATCAGGCCTTCTCCAAAGGGAATCTTCGACTCTCTCGAGTAGCCTATCGCCTGGGTTATGCCAGAGTCTGGAACCGGGACAACCAAGTCAGCCTTTACTTTGCCTTCCCTGGACAAAACAGCTCCAAGGTTTTTCCGAACCTCGTACACTGACCTGCCGTCTAAGACCGAATCAGGCCTGGCAAAGTAAACGTATTCGAACATGCAGTGCGCAACCTTTTCCGAAACGCCCATATGCGACTCAACCTTATCGCCTATTACAAGAATCTCGGAAGGCTTCACATCCCTAACAAAATCAACATTCAAAACATCCAAAGCGCAGGTTTCCGAGGCAAAAACGTGAGTGTCTCCAGACCTGCCGTAAACAAGGGGCCTGACTCCGTAGGGGTCTCTCACAGCAATGATTTTGTCTTCGAACAGCATTGTCAAGGAATAAGAGCCCTTGAGGTAGCCCATAGCATTTCTGATGCCTGCTACCAGATTGTTTGTCTTAATGTGCTCTCTAACTATCAAATGTGCTATCACTTCTGTGTCAGACGTTGTGGTG
>Ga0194113_10005522_pt1 | contig 16251 bp, 6 predicted proteins | sample TA2MahC200mmetaG_FD_146193 | JGI IMG/M metagenome (GOLD analysis project Ga0194113, IMG submission 146193) | Freshwater microbial communities from Lake Tanganyika, Tanzania - TA2015017 Mahale Deep Cast 200m | ecosystem: Environmental > Aquatic > Freshwater > Lake | place: Tanzania: Lake... | reverse complement strand
GCCGGCTTCGTCCTCATGCATGTCGATCCGGCGCGGGTAGCACCCCGTCATCAAGCTCGCCCGGGACGGTGTGCAAACGCCGCTCGTCGAGTAGAAGCTCGTCATCCGGACGCCCTGAGCCGCCAAACGATCGAGGTTCGGCGTCCGATGCGTTGTCGATCCGAAGCATCCGATGTCGCCGTAGCCGAGATCATCGGCCAGGATCATGATGAAATTGGGCGCTCCTCCCGCGGAAGGACGCGCCGGCGATCGTCGGCACCCGCCGAAATACGGAACGGCAAGGGCGGCCGCGCCCAGGCCGAGGGTCTTGGCGAATTCCCGGCGGTTCACAACGGCCACCCCGCCTCAGATCAACGCGCCGCCCCGGCCGGCGCGAGCTCGACGGCGGCCGGCGCGTTTGATTCCAGCTTGATCCAGACGACGAGGTCGTAGGTGTTGATCCTCCGGATATGCCCGATCCGGAAATTTTTCCCTTCCGGGATCTCGCGGCCGTCGATCCGAAGGACGGCGCCGTCCGGCCCCCAATTCTCGACGACGAAAGCGGGATTCAGCAGGGGGGCTTCGGCGCTCGCTTCAAGCTTCAGTTTCAGGGGACGCGGCCCTTTTGAAATGACATAGCACCGCTGGGTCAAATCGAAGCGGCCGTCCACGCCCTCCCCCGTCAAGGCCGGCGCCTTGAGCCATGCCCGGGCGACGGGGACCAGCGACTCAGCCGGCTGCTTCGAGGCGCCGTACATCCAAGCCCACCAGTAGAGACCGTCCTCTTTGTGAGCGGGTGGTCCACCCCAGGCCAGGGAAAAATGGGCGGCCCTGTCGGGAGCCTGGCAATAACGGCCGTCGGAAGGAATCTGGGCGACCGGCCAGTGGTTCCACCAGGGAAAGTGGGAAACGCCTGGGCGATGCTCGTGGGCGAAAATGCGGACGCGGTTGCCCGTCTCGAAGACCTGGAAGGGCTTGGTCTCGGACTTCAGGTTCGTCCGGATGATCACCGGCCTTTCCTCCGGCTCGCTCCCGAAATGGAGATATTTGTCGCCCTCGCTGATGACCGGGGCTTTTTCGGCCCACGTGTACGTCCGGCTTTGCCCCTTGAGGTTGACCAGGGTCATGGCGGCAAGGTCGATAATGTCCTCGGGCCTCTGGCCCGGCTGACACAGGACGATGACCTCCTCCGGACCGAGGGGACGTCCCTCGGTGTGGAGAAAGACCTTGCGGATGCCGACCTGGTCCGGGTAGAAGGTGTAGTATTCATCGACCCAATCCTCCCATCCCGTCACCGGATCGACCTGGGAGTGGTTGCCGTTGGCCGAGGTGGGGCAATAGCGCCAGTGGACGACCACCCGGGCCGGGGAATTCTCGATGATCCGGACATGGGAGAACCGGCAGCGGGGGTCGAGCATGTGCTCGACGCAGCCGTCGTTGTTGTTGAAGTTTTCGCAGCTCTGATCGGCCATCCAGAGATCGCCTTCCATGACCCAGGCGGGAGAGTAGCGGGTCCCGCGCCAGAAGACCACCCTCACCGGCGAATCATCGAACTGGACGACGATGTCCGGATCGGACGACACCGGCCACAAGTTGTCCCACTCGGGATAATAGGCCAGCTTCATGTAGGACGCCCCGAAAACGCCCGGCCCTTTCGGACCGGACGGCATGACCCGCGCCGGAAGCGCCGGCTCGGCCGACGGCTTGGCCGAAACGAAGAGCCCGGCCACGGTCTCGGTCGAGAGCGCCTGGCCGTAAACCCGGAGTTCATCGACGATTCCGTCGAGAGAATACCAGCAGGGCAGCGTGGCGAAGGCCCGGACGGGATGCGACGGTTCGATCTTCTGACGGCTCATGCCGATCCGCAGGTCTTCATTCGAGGCTTGGCGGAAGTTGGCCTTGACCGGCGCCTCCCCGGCCTTCCGGCCGTCGATGTACAGCGAGATCCCCTCCCCGCCACGAAAGACGGCGGCGACGTGAGTCCATTTCCGGAGAGGAAGGTGACTCTCAGAGCGGCAGACGATCCAGCCGCCGGCGCCGACGTGGAATCCCAGATGTCCCTGAGGCCCGACGCCGAAATAGAAGCCGGCCTTGGGGGAATTGACGGTGATATCATCGGGCCACGAGGCGGCGTCGAGGCTGGAGTTCAGGCTGACGGTGCTCTCCTGAGCGGCGATGGGCGCCCAATTCCACGGATAAGCGCCCAGGGCGATCCAGGCTTCGACGGAAAAATCCCGGCCCAGCTTGGGCGCTTGGGCGGCGGGACGAACAATGCGAGTCGTGTATCCGTCCAGGATGAGCGCCTGGCCTTTCACCCCGGGAACGAGACGGAAATTCCCCCCCACGGGATCGTCGATCGCGGCGGCAGCATCCCGGATCTTGCCGTCCCGGACGACGCCGAAATCCCACGAGGCGGCGGGTTTCTCCTGCGCCGAAAGCGCCGTCCCTCCCCAAAAAGCCATGACGAACAAAAGCGCCGCGGACACCGTGGACTTTTTCATCTGGACCTCCTTGCCGGTCGATTACTGATTTTCCGCTGAGCAGCCGCGGATTTCCGATCTATTCGATCGCCCCGCCCCTCCCCTTCCCGCCGGCCGGGTCGGAGGAGGCCTCCTGACGGGTGACGATCGGCACGTAGCCGACCTCCAGCCCCTTCGGAGGCGTCACGAGAAGGGCCGGATCAAGAGTGACCAGCGTCCCCTGCTTCAGCGGGGCCATGTAATCCCGGTCGATCGGCCAGGCGGCGTGGATCTTTTCGACGAAGGCCTGCAGTCTGGCCTTCTTGTCTTCGCTCCAACCGTATTGTTGGAAAGACGGCTGATCGACGAATCGATACCAGGAATACGTCACCGTCGAGCCGTCGGCGAGATTCACCTGGAACGGCCCCCGGACCGGACCGGGCCGGCCCCATGCTCCGCCGGCCGGCGAAGTGTAGGGAACGCCCATGTCGGCCCGCCTGAACTCTTGGCTTTTGAGCTGCGTATCCTCGGGCACGTCCGCGGCGGCGATCGCCTCCCGTTCTTCTCCGACGTGCTTGAAATACCGCGGGAAATAGCCCATCGCGTTTCGCGTTCCGTCGAACCATTCCAACCCCCAGATGTTGTCCTCGAAGATCTTGGTGTTGAAAATTTTTTCGACGCCGTTGATTTTCTTGCCGCCCTGGTCGAACCGCGTCGTCCGGGTCGTCAGGGTCGATGTCCAGGCGCCCTTCTCGTCGAACACCCCGGAACAGGCGGGGCCGCCGTCGCGCCAGGCTTTGAAGGCGTCATAGAGGGCCGCCTTGGAATAGTAGGTCACATTCTGGACGAGCAGCGTCCGCCCCTGCGCGTCGACCGGAAACTGCAATTTGGGCAGCTTCGAATAGACGACGCCTTGGGCGTCCTGCGACTGGAAGCTCGGAACCGTATTGATCTCCATGGCTCCGCCGCCCATTTTGCCCGGCCTCGAATCGAGCCCCCGCCCGTAGATGAAGGGATAGTTGAACAGCTTGCCGATCTTGCTCCAGGTTTCCGGAATGTAGTAGGCGATCGGACCCTTGAAGTTGGCCGCGTTCAGGAAACACGTCCAGGCCTGATCGCCGGTGGGCGGCTCTCCCGTGACGGGCTCGGTAAAGGGCAGGGCCATATAGGTGTATCCCAGGAACTGGCCGTTGGGATGGCCTTGAAAAGGCAGGGCGTCGGGCGGAATCAAGATCCGGTTGCTGAGCTGGGCGATGCCCAGCCGATCGTCCGGCAGCGCTTCGTTGCTGTAGAAAAACGACCATCCGGGCGATCCGACCTCGTAATCGTAGCACTGCGGCGTGGCGTTCATGCTGAACTTCGGCGGGCCGTAGCGGAAGTGATTGCGGGCCCAATATCCCAGCCCTCCCTCGACGGTCTGAAAAACGGATTCATAGGTCGGGCCCCGCTCCGGCCAATGATCCCTGGCATGCGTCCCGACGGGTGCGAGAGGGGTGTCTTTATTGTCGGAATTGTCGGGCGTGATCCAGGCGCTCGGCAGTCCGATCTGGAACCGGGCGATCGGCTCGTCGACAAGCGGCCAGACGGCGGAGTAGAATCCCATGCCGGCGCTGTACTCGGATTGGGCCGGCGGCCGGGCCGCACTGAAGCTGATGTAGCCGTGAAGGCCGCGGTTGTTCGACACGACCTTTCCAGGTTCCGGTTTCCGTCGCTCCGCGGTTTGAGGCCCTATTCCGGCCCAGAGAAGCGGCGGCAAGCCGAGGATCGCGATGAGGGGTTTTATGGTTTTCATGGCCTTCCTTGAAAATCCGCCGAAATGCGGTCGAGTTATGAAACTCATATTAATAACATTGTCATCTTCTCCGATGTAAATATAAATGTCAATATTATGAAATAAATACGTTCGAAGCGACATATACGAATGAAGAAGAAAAGAGGTTGAATAAGGCCATGCGTTGTGCTACTTTGGAAACCAATGAAATTATTTCTCCGGGGAGGGAAAATGCGCCGCATCCCTCTTGCTTTGTTCACCGCTTGGTTCAGCGTCCCCGGCGTCTGGGAGAAGCGCGGGAAATGACCCCCGAATCCAAGGCCCCCGCTAGGGAAGGACAGGCTCGCGACAGAGAAGAACGTTCACCGACGAAGACTCGCCCACCGGCCGATCATCCAGGCGCATCCCGCCGGATTCTGATCGCGCTGCTCGCGGCGTTCGCTCTGCAGAATGGCCGCTTGCCGGGCCGGGCGGGGGGCTCTGCCGATTCCTTGGCGGCCCGCCCGGCGGATCATCTTAAGCAACAGGCCGGGACCGATGATCGGATTTCACCCGCCGCGTTCCTCGACCCGCCGATTCAGGCGCGGCCCGGCTGTTTCTGGGCTTGGCTCAATGGAGCGATCACCAAGGAACAGATCACCCGGGACCTGGAGGCGATGAAACGGGGCGGCATGCGCGGCGGCGAAATTTGGGATGTGGCCGCGCATGCGGACCCTGATGGACGAGTGCCTGCCGGGCCCGCCTTTCTCGGACCGGAGTCCACCGGGCTCATTGTCCATGCCATCCGTGAGGCGGACCGGCTCGGGTTGGAGATCGGTCTCGTGGCCTCGAGCGGTTGGAACGCGGGCGGAAGCTGGATCCCCCCGGAACACGCCGGCAAAGGTCTCTATCAGTCCATGACCAAGGCCGCCGGACCGCGGATCTTTCACGAAGAACTGCCCCTGCCCGAGCTGCCGAAGCTCTGCCCCCGGGACGAGCGCGGGCGGCCGCTCTATCTGCATGAAACGGCGGTGCTGGCCGTTCGCGATGACGGAACGAAGATCATTGCCGATATGAACCGGGTCATCGACCTGACGACGAAGGTCGGTGCCGACGGCAAGCTGCGCTGGGACGTCCCGGCGGGAGATTGGTCGATCCTTCGTTTCGTCTGCACGAATCATGGTCAGCCGTTGATCGTGCCGAGCCCGAATTCCGGGGGTCCGATGATCGATTTCTTCGATCCCGCCGCCACGGAATTCCATCTCCGTCATATCGTCACGCCCATCCTGAAGGCGCTGGGACGGACCTCGTTCCATGGGACCAGCTTCAAAACGATGGAGTTTGACAGCATGGAACTCGACGGATTCACGCCCTGGAACGCATTCATGGCCGATGAGTTCCAGCGCCGGGCCGGATATTCGGCGATCCGGTTCCTGCCTCTGCTCGCCGGTTGGAAGCTCTCGGACCCCGAAACGCAGGAACGGTTTCTCTATGATTGGCGAAAGCTGGTGAGCGACCGCTTGATCGAGTCGCATTACGTGACCGGCCAAAGGCTCCTCGCCTCCTACGGCCTGAACCTCATCGCCGAATCGGGCGGGCCGGGGCCGCCGATTTGGGATTCCAACCCCGTGGACGGGATCAAGGCGTTGGGGGCCGTTGATATTCCGCGCGGGGAGTTTTGGATCCGGCATCGCGGAATTTTTTTGGTCAAGGAAATCGCCTCGGCCGCCCACGTCTACGGCAAACGGCTGGTGGACGCGGAATCGTTCACGACCTGGCGACGCTGGGTCGACGGACCTTTAAACCACAAGGCGATCGCCGATCGGGCCCTGGGCGAAGGTTTGAACAGCTTTTCCTTGCACACATTCGCCAGCTCCCCGCCCGAGGCGGGGCTTCCGGGTTGGGCCTATCATGCGGGCACGGACATCAACCCATCGGCCACCTGGTGGCCGATGGCCGTCGGGTTGATGGACTACCTGGCCCGGTGCTCCTACATGCTCCGCCAAGGTTGGTTTGTGGCCGATGTCTGTTATTACTATGGCGATCAGGCGCCGAACTTCTATCCGCCGTTTTGCAACGTGCCCGAGAAGCCGTTGCTCGCGGGCCTCGACCCAGGGTACGATTATGACGTCTGCTCGTCGCAGGTGATTCTCGAGCGGATGAGTGTGGAAAAGGGGCGGATCGTGCTGCCGGATGGAATGAGCTATGCCGCTCTCGTGCTGCCGGAGCAGGATCATATTCCATTAGAGGTTCTCGAGAAGGTCCGCGCCCTGCTCGCAGACGGGGCCACGGTCATCGGCCGCCAAAGACCGATCCGCTCCCCGCATCTCAAGGACGACGAAATGAAAACCCGGGACGTGAAGCAATTGGCCGAGGAGCTTTGGGGCCGGAGCGAGTCGCCGGACGAACGCGGCACGCCGGCGGTGTCGATCCGGCGCGTGGGCCGGGGGCGGTTTATCATCGCCGCCGATCGGAGCCGAGCCCTCCGGGAGATCGGAGTCGATCCCGATTTTGAAATCTCCGGGCGTCGTGAGGGGGATCTGGGTCCGTTGGACTTCATCCACCGGAGGACCCGGGACGATGATTTCTATTTCGTCCGCAACACAACGAGGGATCCGCAGATTCTGACCTGCCGGTTCCGGGTAGCCGCGGAAGCCAACGGCCAGGCGCCCGAATTTTGGTGGCCGGATTCGGGTCGTCGCAGCGCCTGCCGCAATTGGAAAACGGCCGCCCAAGACCGGACCGAATTGCGGCTTGAACTGGGGCCCCTCGGCTCGGTCTTCGTCGTGTTCCGGAAGCCCGACGCTTCCGACCGGCCCGGGCTTGATCCGCTGGCTCGCGATACGTTCCCCGTCGCGGACGCACCCGCGCCCCTGACCCTCGACGGGCCGTGGCAAGTCGAATTCCCCGAAGGTTGGGGGGCACCGCGAACGGCGACCTTCGCGAAACTGCAAAGCTGGACCGAGTCGGACGTTGAGGGGATTCGATTTTTCTCGGGGATCGCCACGTATCGAAAGACGTTCGAATTGCCGGAATCGTTGGCCGGAAAGGACCGGCTGTTCCTTCAACTGGGCGGCCTGGCGGAAATCGCCGAAGTGACGCTCAACGGACAGCGGCTGGGGCCGGTGTGGCTGCCGCCCTATCGGGTCGAAATCACCGGAGCCTTTCGCCCCGGTCGGAATCAGGTGGAGATCCGGGTCGCGAATCTCTGGGCCAACCGGCTGAACGCCGATTCGCTGCGGCCCGAGTCCGATCGTTTCACCCGAAGCAACATCGACCGGATCCAAACCGATCCGACGTCGGACAGTTCCTACGGCCGGGTGCCGCGCGGGAAGACGCGGCCTGTCTACAAGGAGATCCCGCCGTTGATGAAATCGGGCCTGTTCGGACCGGTTCGGGTGATAGCGCCTAAAGACGTTTCAAACCAGCCTTGAACTCTCGGACATGCCGGCGGGACGCATGGCCTTCGATCGAAAGGAGAACCCGGAATGAACGCGAGAAAGAAAGCGCAAGCCGGTCGCATTTTGAGCGTCCGGTGTCGGTGGACGGTCTTGCTCTTCCTGTTGATCCCTTTCCATTACGCCATCGGGCAGCCAACGCCCGAGGTCGTGAGGTTTGAGCCGTTCACCTGGGCGTCGACACCGCCCGCCGATTGCCCCTTCGAGCCGTCCGCGGTGCTGACGGGAATCCGCTTCCTGGGTGTCAAAAGCGGATTCCGCTACGGAGACACGTGGTATCCCTCGTGGGCCGCGGACGGCCTTCCATTGGCGGGCAACCGCTTTCTGACTTTGGCCACGGTCGTGCGGGTGCGGCAGATCGAAACGACCCGTGACAAGGCGGAAGGCCCGGACGAGTCCAGCGTCCACACGCCGGTCGAGGCGAAGCTGTTCCGGGAGACCATCGCCCGCGCCTGGCCGGGGGCGAAGATCACCTGGGCCTTCAGCTGGCTGGCTTTGAACGATCAAAGACCGGATTACCAAGCCTTGAGGGACCTTGTGGTTTCCTATCACCGGCAGCACGGCGACGAAGTCACCTTCCTTCCGGGCGGCTACTTCGCGAATATGTACAACACCCGCGAACAGGTGAATCGCGACCTGCACGACGGGCTGGGCCTGGTGTCGCGGATGGTGGGCGGCGGATATCGCCCCCGCGCCGTAATCGCCGGCTTCCTGGCCGCCGACAACCTGCGTTACCTGGCCGAGCGTGAGGATATCCACGTCTGCCAGGGCAACATCTGGAGCCAGCACGCCATCGACAACGGCGACGGCGACGGTTCCGTATCCTACCCCTACTATCCCTCGGCTGAGCACTTTCTCAAGCCGGCGCAGGGCCGGGAGGATCTGATCGACTGCGTCAACCTGGACGGCTGGACGTGCGACTTCCTCACCGCCCGCCGCGCCGGTCAGGCGAACGGCTTCAGAAGCCGCTCGGGCGTCGGGCCGATCGAGACCTTGCTGGCCCACGGGACGGAAAAAGGCCTGGATGAAATCCTGGCCACGACGGCGGCGCATTTCGACGACGGATTCAAGCTGAACCATTTCGCCTGGGTGACCTGCATCTGGGAGCTCGTCCTCGTCGAGGGACGCCGGATCTACGGCTACCACGGGCGCAACGGCATGGACGGCCTGGAACGCTGGCTGAGCGAGATCCGCCGGCGCTGGCCGGCGGCGAAAGCCATCACCCACGGCGAATTCGGGCTGCTCTGGCGCGGGCAGTTCAAGGACAACGCGAACCTGGACTACCGGTTCGTCCAGAGGGGCACGGGATTCCCGGGGTCGGAGCCGGACAAACGGATCCGGTGGTTCATGAACAAGGATTTCCGTCTGGCCCTGTTGGGCGACGCGAATAAGGAGGGTTCCGAGAAGGTGATCGACTTCACGCGCTATGACCTGCCGGCGAAGGAACCTTCAGACCCGAAGCCGGGCGAGCACGTCCGCAACTGGAGCCTGATGAACCGGTTGAATCAGAAGGGACTTCGCCCGGTCGACCAGCCCGTGCCTCTCTCCCAGCTGACCGAGGGGGAGCGGGCGTTCATCCTGCGGAGGTGCCCGGAACTGGGACGGGCCGCCGATAAATAATGCTCCCGATCCATTCGACGATGTCGCCCTCGGCGATCCGTCTCCCCTTCCACTCACCTCTAAGGATCGAATAGCGGCTGAGTTATGAAACTCATATTAATAACATCGTCATCTTCTCCGATGTAAATATAAATATCAATATTATGAGATGAATACGACTAATAAAATCAAGCTGGATTAAGACGAAAAAAGATTGATTGAGGGCATGCGTTATGGTACTTTGGAAACCAATGAAATTATCGCTTGGGGAGGACAAATGCGCCGATTCCTTTTTGCTTCATTAACACTTCTGCTCATCGCCCCCGCGCTTGCAGCCGAGAAACTTCCTCTGGCTTCCTGGTCTTTCGACCAAGGCCAGGGCCCCGACGAAGTCCGCGGGTTTCATAAATTCGTCCCCGGCGTCGCCGGAAACGCTCTGCGCTTCGACGGACAGACGACCTCCGTCTTCCGAAGCGCCTCCGCTTCACCCCGTCTCGGGCGCTCGTTTTCGGTTGAAGCCTGGGTCGCCGTTCAAACATATCCCTGGACGTGGTGCGCGGTCGTCAATCAAGAAAAGGACCGTCGAGCCGGATATTTCTTCGGCATTGATCCCGAAGGCCGGTTCGGATTGCATGTCGCCCTCGACGGCCGATGGGAGGAGAGCCGGTCGAAGGTTGCGCTTCCGCTCTACTCCTGGAACCATATCCTGGCCGTCTTCGACGCGTCCTCCGGATTCAAGCTCTATCTGAACGGGAAGCTCGCGGGGGAGAAAACGGTTTCCGGAACGCCGCGATTCGCCCCCGGAGCCGACGTCTGGATCGGCCGGAATCAAACCCCCCTCGGCCTGAGCGAGGAAATCCGGGTCGTAGCGCCGGTGGCCTTCTCGTTCGACGGGCTCATCGACGAGGTCCGGATCTTCGACGGCGCCCTGAACGCGGACGAAATTCGAGCCGCATTTTCTACCCCGGCGCCATCAGGTCCTCCCCCTCTGCGGCCGCCCGTCCTGCCGTCCGGCCCGAAGGGGCCGGGCCGCTTCGGCGCCTATTACACCCGTCTCAAATACGCGGAGGAATGGGAGAATCCGTGGCGCGTCGGCGAAGCGTCGGACGTCGTCGTCCGATTCGACGAAACTCCCAACCGGCTCGTCTTCTGGCGCGGGACGAGCTATATCCCGGCCTGGGTCTCCGAAAACGGCATCTGGTACACGAACGAATTCTACGAAACCCAGAATCAGGCGATGGCCACGAGCGCCGAGCCCATGGCCGACAAGCAAGCCAGGTTTTCGCATCCCCGGATCCTCGAAAGCCACGACGCCCGGGCGGTCGTGCTCTGGCGGTACGCGCCGGTCAGCGTGAATTACGACCTCGTCCACGTCGATCCTCTGACCGGGTGGGGCGACTGGGTCGAAGAGACGTACACGGTCTATCCGGACGGATCGTGCGTCCGGAAAATCAAGGTCTGGTCGTCCAATCCCCGGGTCGATCCCGCCGAGGGAAAAGGGCTGGAGAATTTCCGCCAGTATCACGAGGCCATTATCATCAACCCGCCCGGCACGCGCCCCGAGGACAATATCCAAACCGAGGCGCTGACCCTGGCGAACATGAGGGGAGAAACGCACACCTACTCCTGGGCGGGGGAGCCGCCCGGCGAGGCCGCGAACTTCGACGCCGAAACGCTGGCCGTTCTTCACCGGATCAGCGACCAGGACACGGCCGCTCACAAGTGGCTGACCCGCCCCGCGAACGGCAACATCCTCCGGGTCAACCTCAAGGCCCGGTTCAGCCCTTACGCGATCGTCGACCCCCGGAATGTGGCCATCGACTGCTACGCCGGAGAAATCATCCGGGAGCGGTCGATCTTCCCTTGGTGGAACCACTGGCCCGTCTCACAGCAGATCCGCTCCAGCGGCCGATGGGCTCTCGCCCCGGACAGGGTTTCGCACAGTTCGCTGGCTCACATCCAATCCTGGCGGCCTTACGAGGAAACACCCGATGGAGTGACAATGCTCATGCTGAACGGCCTGACCGAACAGCCGGCCGAGGAGCTCGTACCGCTGGCGAAATCGTGGCTCTCGCCTCCCCGGATGGAAGTCGCCGGCGGCGCGTTCGCCGCCGAAGGCTTCGACCCCGCCGACCGGGCGTTCGTCCTCTCCCGGCCCGGCCCGGGCGGGCCTTCCCGCGTCACGGTCACCCTCCATGCCTCAAAGGAATCGCCGGTCCTCAATCCGGTCCTGAGGGTCCAGGGCTGGGGCTGCTCGAGCCCGGCCGTTGAGATCGACGGCAAACCGGCCCCGCTCGGCCGGGACGTCAGGGCGGGATTTGTTCCCGGGCTCGACCGGGACGATCTCGTCCTTTGGATCCGGCTGGAATCGAACTCCCCGATCCGGATCTCCCTCTCCCCCGACGAAGGCCGATGAACGCCGCTTGGAGGGTTTTCATGAGACGATTGTTCCGAACATCAGTTTGGCTGATCGCCCTTCTTCTCGCCGCCGGACAAGCCTCCGCCGGAAGCGTGTTCGATAAGGCGGAATACGCCGCCCGCCGCGCCCGCCTTATGGAAAAAATCCCCGACGGCGCGGCCGTTTTCCTCGGCGCCGTCCCGCCCGCCTCCGATGTCCCCTTCCGGCAGGGCCATGACTTCGCCTATCTCACCGGCGTCGCGATCCCGAACGCCTATTTGATCATCGACGGCGTCCGGAAAGAAAGCACGCTCTTCTTCACCATGACCGAGAAAGAAGCCGACGGCTCGGGAGTCGCCGCGGATCTCATCCGGAACCCGCGGGATTACACCGGAATTGAAAGGGTCCAGCCCTCGGTGCAATTCGGATCCGCCCTGGCCGGCTTGAGCCAGCGGACGCGCGTCCTCTACACGATGTTCAAACCCGAGGAGCTCGGGCCCGAGAACACCAATGAGAAGTTCAACGCCCTCCAGAGGACGATGACCATGAACATCTGGGACGGACGCCTCACCCGCGAGTTGCAGTTCGTCAAGCAGCTCCGCGAGAGGTTCCCACAGGTTGACGTCCGGGACTGCTCGGCGCTGGTCTGGGAGCTTCGCAAAATCAAGTCGGCCGCCGAGATCGAGGTCATGCGCCGCGCGTCCAAGATCGGAGTCAAAGCCCATAACGCCTTGATCCAGTCCACCCGGCCGGGTGTTCCGGAAAAATCCCTCGCCGCCGTGTTCGAATTCGTCTGCCTGCTCGAAGGAGCGGTCGGCCAGGCCTACAGCCCGATTCTCATGTCGGGCAAAAACCACGCCTACGGACACTATCATATCTACGACCGGATTTTAAAAGCTGGCGATTTCGTCATCCTGGACGCCGGGCCCGATTACGCCGATTATCACGCCGACATCTCCACGTCGTTCCCCGCCTCCGGGACGTTCTCTCCCCGCCAAAAAGAACTTTACGAAGCCGCCCTAGCCGTCCGCGACACCTGCCAGGCGAACTATCGGCCCGGGGTGACGTTCAAGCAGGTCGGGGAAAAAGTCGCGGCCATGCTCAAGGAAAAAGGCTTGGACCGGTTCGCCGCTGATTTCCGCGGGATCGTCCGCTACGGCGGCTACAACCACATGATCGGCCTGGCCACCCACGATGTCACCGGGAAATTCGCCGGGCCTGACGAGGTCCTCGCCCCCGGGCTCGTTTTCGCCTGCGATATCCAGCTCTTCCGCCTCGAGGAGGAGATCGGCATCCGGATCGAAGATACGATCGCGATCACCGCGACGGGATGCGAAAACCTCTCCCTAGGCGTCCCCCGCACCGTCGCGGAGATCGAAGCTCTGATGAAGACCGACGGGATCCTCCAGATCCTCTCCAAGGCGGGATTCGGAAGATGACCGCATTTCGCCCGGGCCAACCGGGGGGCGGATTCCATGGCGGTTTGGATTTCGGAAATTCCCCATCAAAGGCGGCAACCATGAGCCGGAGACTTTTTGTTTTCATCCCCGCGGTCGGATTTGCCGCGGCTCTGACGGCCGGATCGTACGCGACCATGTCGCCCGCGTCCAAGCCGAACGTCCCGGCCGATAGCCCCGCCGTTCTGGAAAACCAAAGCCTGGCCCTCTCCTTCCCCGGGCCAAACGCCCTCCGTCTCACGAACAGACTCAGCGGGAAATCCTACGAGATTTCCGCCGCCCCGTTCGGCCTTCTCCTCGAAAAGGGCGGCCGGAAGGCCGCCGTCACCGCGGCGGATTTCGGACCGCCGGCGGCGGCCCGTCCGTCCGCCGGGATTCTGCGGCTCCGCTACGACGGGCTCGGACCATGGACGGGGGTCGGCGTCGAGGTCGAGTATCGCCTCGGCACGCCGGCCTGGGTCGTCCGGAAGCGTCTGACCGTCGTCAACGGGACGAGCGAATCCCTCAGTGTTCATGATGCCGCCGTCGACGCTTTCGAAATCAAAGGGGTCGCTCTTCCTGACAAGGTCGAAAATCCCGTCTTCCTCGACGGCCAGCTGTTTTGGGGAATGGAATGGCCCATCGCGGAGGCCGCTTTGCGCGACGGCCGGATCGCCTTGACCCATTTTCCCGGAGCGGAGATTCCGCCGGACGGGTCCTGGAAGAGCAAGACCTGCGGCCTCGGCGTTTCAGCGGCCGGGGGGATCGAAGAGGCCTTCGGCCGATATATTCTCGACATCCGGGCCAACCGGGTCGATTTCGCGACGTTCTACTATGACTGGCTCTGCCACGACAATTCGGGGCCCCTGGAATCCGAGGTCCTGGCGAACTTCGCCGCCCTGCGCCGGCTCAAATCCCTCTACGGCCTCCGATTCGACATTTACAATTCCGACGCCGGCCTCGTGGAGTCGCAGGGAACCTATTATCCTCAGTTCAAGTCGAATTTTCTCGGGCGATTCCCCGCCGGACTGCGGCCCATCGCCGACGCCGCCGCGGCGCTCGGGATGAGGCTCGGCCTCTGGATCGGGCCGGACGGCTTCGGCGAAACGCCGGACGAGATGGCCGCCCGCCGCGGCCAGCTGCGTTCCTGGGTCAAAGACTTCAACGTCGGTCTGTTCAAGCTGGACACGGTCGTCTCGGCCCTTGCCCACCCGGACAAACACATCCTCGAAAAAAAATACCAGAGCCTGGCCGACAGTCTGGCCGAAGCGCGGGCGATCGATCCGGAGTTCGTCGCCATCAACCACCGGGTCAACAATTCACCCTACATGCTGACGATCACCGATTGTCTCCTCTGGCGCGGCCAGGAAACCTACATCGACGTCCACATCACCAACCGGACGGCGAGCCTCTACAATCGGGACTGTTCGATCGGGCGGGAGTTGACCTCGGAATTCTTCAAAACGCCGTTCCGACTGTTCGAGGACTGCGGGATCTGCTTCAACAGCTGCCTCGAAAAATGGGACGACGACCTCGTGACCCAGGCGTTCGGCCGGGCTTCGGTCCTTTCGCCCGAGATGTATGGGACCTTTTTCTTTCTCCCCGACGAAGATTACCCGAGGCTCGCCCGGCTCATCCAACTCCACAAGCAGTCTGAACATCTGCTCAAGGCGGCGCTTCCCCTTCCCGACGGCGATATCGCCCATAGCGACGGCCGGTCGTCTCTCGTCGTCCTCCGAAACATGTCCTGGGAGACGGTCACGAAGACCATCCCGATGGACTCGTCGATCGGCCTTCGGACGGCTCCGGGAACGCCCCTGACGATCCGGCAGCGCCATCCTTATGAAGTTCTTATTTCGAAGGAAGGGACCGCTTTCCGGGCGGGCGAATCCGTCTCCCTGGACCTGGATCCCTTCAGCCTCCGGATGATCCAGGCCGATGCGGCCGCCCCGACGGAGCCCTATCTCGCCGGGATCCCCTACGAGGTCATTCCCGGCGCGGACGCGCGCGACTTCGGCCTCAGGCTCCTCGGAACGCCGGGAGAATCCTACGATGTCTCCTTCGTCAATTTCGGGGGCCGGACCGTCCGCACGGAAGACGGGGGGATCGTTCAAGCCGGAGAGAAACCCTGGCCCATCGCCTTCCCGGGCCGGCGTCCCGAGGACAGACTTTTTTCCCGGCGGGCGGAGTTCGAGGAGGACGCCGATCTCGCCGGGGGATCGTTCCTGACCGAATCGGCGAAATTCGCCATCGACGACGACGCCCTCGAAATCCGGGAGATGGAAGCGCTCAAACGAAATCCTTCGCGCCTGCCGGAGATCGAGGCCTGCCGGAGCTATATGTGGGAAAAAGTCATCGCCGCCGAAGGTGACGACCGCAACGCCTTCGACGGAGATCCGTCGACGCGATGGAGCGACGGATACCCCAAGCGAAGCCCGTTCACGGGCAGCCCGGCGCCGTACCGGAGCGATACGTCGTTGTGGCGGATCGATTTGGGCGCCGCGACCGACCTGACGCGGCTTGAGTTACACGTGGTGAGGAAAACCGAGGCCGCGTTCCTGGACGCCGTCGAGACATCGCTTGATCTGAAAACGTGGTCCAAAGTCGACGGCCTGAGCCTGCGGGCCGCCGAGGGGATCGCCTTTTTCAAGGAGTTGCGGCAGAGGGGAAAGACGATCAAGATTTTCGATATCGAAGCGGCCGGGCAGAAGCCGGTCCTCATCGAGGCAGCTCTCCCCAAAGGCCCGAGCCGCTATGTCCGGATCCGGGGACGCAATTTCAGCGTCGCGGAAATCATGGGATACGACGGACAGGGCCGGCCCATGGATCGAAGCCGGTGGCGGGCGACAAACTTCCTGGGAGAGACGCCCCTCCCCCGCCGTGTCCTCAAAGCGGCCGACATCGTCAAGGAATTCTGGCCCGGCCGGGAATATGCCGTCGCCGTCCACGCCGGACCGGCCAAATTCGACCCGGTCGACGGCGTCTACGTCGTCGCTCTCGTGGACGGGAAACCGGTCGTCCCGCGGCATCGCGTGCCGAGCTATCCCTATCACAATTACGAATGGAACTCGGGAAGCCCGAAACTGGGAGGGATGACGTTCCGCCTCCCCGTCGAAAAGGACTGGACGGGAAAGAGGGTGGAGTTCCGGGTCATGCTCTTCGGCGACGGCGC
>Ga0194113_10005511_pt1 | contig 16268 bp, 15 predicted proteins | sample TA2MahC200mmetaG_FD_146193 | JGI IMG/M metagenome (GOLD analysis project Ga0194113, IMG submission 146193) | Freshwater microbial communities from Lake Tanganyika, Tanzania - TA2015017 Mahale Deep Cast 200m | ecosystem: Environmental > Aquatic > Freshwater > Lake | place: Tanzania: Lake... | reverse complement strand
GCTGAAAAGTGGACTCTGGTACATTCCTCCAAAAAGGGAGGAGTCGAATGGACCAGGTTCACAAACGGTTGACTACTGAGCAAGTAAAAGTGTTGTTGAAAGGGTACTGCCAGGGATTGTTAGACAGGTCAGCAATTGAGGAAGTTTTAGGCATTGGTAGATCCAGGTTATTTGCCCTTTTAAAGGAGTATCGCTATAACCCGGATAGGTTTTCCATCACCTATCAAAGGCGGAGCCGCCCCAGGCTCCCATCTCGCGTAGAGGCGGAAATTGAGAAGGAGCTCATGTTAGATAAGAATCTGATTGATGACACTACGCTCCCCATCACCGACTACAACTACGCAGCTATCAGAGACCGCTTGGCTAAACGAGGAGTTACAGTCTCTTCGCCTACTATCAAGTCTCTTCCGCCAAAGTCTCTTCCGTAACTATCAACCGTTGGTCGGGCATATGCAGTGGCGAGGCTTATGGTCATCGCCTATTTAATTTAACTATATGTGTTGACTGCATAAACGCAACTATGAGACCCTTCGCCTTCGCTCAGGGTGACACTGCTGCGCTTGTCATTCTGAGGGGAGCGTAGCGGAGTCGAAGAATCTCCATTCGAATTATGTAGCTGTGACGATATTTCACCAATGCTCATAAGGGTCGCAGCTAGATTGTATGAAAAGCAGGTAAATATGTTTGCCGTTGACATGTTTTCGGGCAGATGCTACTCTTGCTGGCAAGTAAGGGATAGTCAGGTTATTTCAGCATACTTGGAGGCAACTTTATGAAGCAGGAAATCATTACCGACAAGGATAGGGCGATGGCTCAACGTTGTGTCGAGTGTCCTGGGTGCACACGCGCTCGGGAGCAGCAGAGAGGCTTTATCTTTTGGTTAGTTAAGATGATTGAAGGCAGCATATGTCCTTACTGTAAAGCGTACGAAAAGGTGTACGGCAAAAAGGCTCACGAGCCCGTGCCAGCACAGTGAGGCAGCGGGCAGATAAAACGTATTGGTGATGGCCGTGGGATGGCAATGGATAGTACTAATCTTAATAATCCTCATCGTGCTTGTCGTAGCTCTGCTGACTAAGCCAGTTCAGACCGGGCTCAGAGCCACCGCTTTGCTAATAGATTTGGGTGTCAGCTATAAATGGAAAACCAACGCTATCCCCAGAAGCATAGCCATCTCAGAGGTAATCTATCCCTGCGGCAACCGGGATATCGTTGCCAATTTATATTGTCCCAATGACCAGGGCCGTCACCCCAGCATAATCTTAGCCCACGGTGCTGTCGAAGGTGGCAAAGATGACCCAGCACTGAAGTTAGCCGGCCCAAGTCTGGCACGTGCTGGATATATCACTCTGGTGCCTCAACTGGATAACCTAGCCAAGTTTCGACTTCACCAAGATGATGTCGAGGCTTTAGTCGCCAGCTTTCAGTATCTTTCAGAACAAGAATTTAGCAACAAGAAAGTAGGACTTGTAGGAGTTTGCCTCAGCGCTCCGCTGGTCTTGCTCGCTGCCACCGAGCCTAGCATCAGCAATGATATATCCGTTATCGGCTACTGGGGTGGCTACTACAACATTAACGAATGGTTGGGGGCCGTGATTACAGGACACTACTTTGATGAAGATGAAGCCAAACCGTGGAAACCCCGCATCGTTTTGACAGAGGAACTCCCCAAGTGGCTCATTGAGCTTATGCCTGACTCTTCGGACAAGTCCTATCTTGAGAAGATGATGAGAGGAGACTCCGTGGATTTTGCCAGGAGTGACCTCTCTCCAGCAGGACAGGCTTTGTATGAGATGCTTACCAGTCGAGACCCAGCTCGAGCAAGAGACCTCTGGGCAAAGCTCGACCCTGAAATCCAGCAGACGCTTGATGGCTTATCACCACACCTGAAGGCTGACCAGCTCCAGACAAAGATAGCTATCATCCACACCTATACCGATGATGTTATACCCTGGGTCGAATCTCAAAAGCTAGCTGAGACCATTAAAGAGGAAAACAAGCTCTACTACAAAATCTTCCACGAATTTTACCATGTTCGCGTTGAGGACCTATTAAAGCTCAGGATATCGAATCTGCAAAACACCATCTCCGAGGCCGCACAGTTCTATCTCTTTATATACCACATCCTCTATCAGTTATGAGATGAAAAAGACAAGGAGATAGAATGTAACATTTGTCCGATTGTGTCACCTGGCTAGTCTGATTTCCCGCCAAATCGTTATAACTATATTCTGGACGCAATTCATGGAACACATTCTTAGGTAAATGTCCAATCATGCAGCCGTAGCTGTATAATGGGGTGTCCTGGGGCTAGATTGCACCGAAGACATGCGATTGGTTAAAATGTGAAGAGGTTATGACTCTCATCAAGGAGGCAACAAAGTGGAAATTTTAGAAAAGAAAACAGGAGGCGGCTGCATAATTGCGCTGTCTGGCAGGCTTGATGCTTATAGCGCAAATGATGTGGAGAAGAAACTAGACTCGCTGATTGATGCAGGCTGTATTCGGATAGTAGTTAATCTTGAGAAATTGGAATACATAAGTAGTTCGGGACTGAGAGTCTTTTTGGCAGCACTTAAAAAAACAAGAAAGCAACAGGGCGATATAAAACTGGCGTGCTTAAAACCGTTCATAAAAGAAATATTTGATATCGCTGGATTCACACAGCTCTTCAATATGTTTGACACCGAGGACGCCGCTGTGAATAGCTTCAAAGAGGCATAGTTGAAAATCACTACTGCCGGTCTATTATTAAAGTATCTCGAAGGAGAAGGTGTTCGGTACATCTTTGGTGTGCCGGGTACCACATTAGTTCCTCTTTTCGCTGCTATCAATAACCAGACAGCTATAAAGCCGATATTGACTAAACATGAAGAAGGTGCAGCTTTCATGGCAGACGGCTATGCACGAGTGAGCGGCACGATTGGAGTCTGCTACGCTACCTCCGGTCCCGGAGCTACAAACTTAGTCACAGGTGTTGCCAACGCATATATGGATAGCGTTCCGCTGCTAGTTATAACCGGTCAGGTGCCGACAAGCATATACGGTAAGGGAACTTTCCAGGACTCAACTAAAGCGGGCATAGATTCAGTGGCTATGTTCAATCCTTTAACTAAGTTTAGTGATTGCATAATGTCTAAATATAAGATGCCTGAGACGCTTAGAGAGGCTTTCAGAATAGCGCTCAGTGGCAAGCAGGGGCCTGTGCATATCAGTTATCCAAAAGATATCATGGAAGCTGAGGTTGAAGACACGTTGTTGCCACCGAAAACATATAGGGTTAAGGCAGAGTACTTTGATAGGAGGCTTGTGATTGACGCAGCCGAAAAACTGGTGCACGCTAAGAAGCCAGCCATGCTTGTTGGCTCAGGAGTCATAGCCTCCAATGCCACTTCAGAGATATTAGAGCTTGCTGAGATGCTTAATACACCAGTCGCAACTAGTCCAAAAGGGAAGGGTGCATTTCCTGAAAGCCATGATTTAGCCTTGGGCGTCCTCGGTTTCTGTGGCTCTCCAGCAGCGGAAGAATATATTTTGGGGGATATCGATGTGCTTTTGGTTATTGGTGCCAGCCTGAACCAGTTGACAACATTTTCTTGGGACCCCAGATTCATGCCCAGTGATTGCCTTATACAAATTGACATAGACCCGGCACAAGTGGGTAAGAATTATCCGGTGAGCGTTGCATTAGTAGGGGATTGTGCCACTGTGATTGGCGAAATCTCTTTCAGAGTGCTCAGGGAGTTACAAGAGCATAACATTAATAAAGAACGGCCTATCGAAGAGGTTATCAAATTTAAGCAGAGAGCCGGGATGTTTTTGAATGAGGAGAAAATACATTCTCAGGCTGTCCCCATAAAACCACAGACGCTGATGAGAGAGCTTCAGGAGATCATGCCAAGAGATGCTATCGTCTTTGCTGATACAGGTAATCCCATGTGCTGGGCCGTCCATTACTTGAAGTTCGAAAAGCCTAATTTCTTCAGTCCCTTTGGTATGGCAACGATGGGATACGCCACTGCCGCCGTTGTCGGTGGTAAACTAGCAGCGCCGGATAGGCCAGTAATAGCCCTAATAGGTGACGGTTGTTTTCTTATGAATGGGATGGAAGTGGCGACCGCAGTGAATCACAATGCGCCTGTCATATGGATTGTATTCAATAATGCCAAATTAGGTCTGGTTCATGAGCTTCAGAAATACAGCTTGGGCGACAAGACAGTAGCAACCGAGTTTAACAGGATCAACTGCGCCGAAGTTGCTCAGGGGCTCGGTGCTCAAGGATTCAGTATTGAGCGGCCGGGGGAACTGTCTGAGGTGCTACCCAAAGCTTTGAACAGAGGAAGGCCAACCGTTATAGACGTCACAATAGACGCCGATGAAAAACCACCGCTTGATAGGTGGGTACGCGGGGCATCTGAGCTAATTGCCAGGCTTGATTACCTATAACCCCTACCTTAAGATGCTATCAGACGGGTTCAACTGACATGGACGTGTCCATAGGCGAGATACTTATAGACCTGATAAAAACGTCCTGCGTAATAGTTGCCTTTGCCTATGTTGTGACACGTACCGGTTTCTTCGCAGAAATACTGGGTAAGAAATTCACCTGGAAAAATCAGCCCCATAATGGTAGACCTGGTAGAGAAGGGGGTTGTCACAGGGCAAAAGAAAACCTTGCTCGCAAGGAAGCACGTGTTCACTGTGGCTGGTGGGACTAAGAAGATGTACGAATTCATGAATGACAATCCTAGCATTGAAAGTTATCCAGTCTCATATACCAATGCTCCCGAAGTTATTGCTCAAAACGACAATATAATATCCATCAACGCTATCTTAGAGGTTGACCTACTAGGCCAATGCAATGCAGAATTCTTGGCTGGCCACCAGTTCAGCGGCACCGGTGGGCAGCTTGACTTTGTGCGTGGAGCCTTCAACTCAAAGGGTGGAAAATCAATACTAGGTTTCTATTCCACTGCTAAAGGTAGCGAGATATCTCGTGTGGTACCACGGTTAGAAGCAGGTACTGTAATTACCACCCCAAGGATGGATGTGCATTATCTTGTAACTGAGTATGGAGCAGTTAACTTGAAAGGAAAGTCCACCCGGGATATAGCGCTCGACATAATAAGCATTGCCCACCCTAAATTCAGAGATGACCTGCTATGGGAAGCGGAGAACATGTACCTGCTTTGAAATAGAAGTAGCTGCGTGCTAAACCCACTGACCTTTTATGAGGAAAGCTATGTCACCAGATGATGTGGCTAAGACGTCACAGACTGGAGGACTGGAAATGTGGGATGATGCCGAATACCAGCGACAGCTCGCTCTCTTTGTTCGATGTTCAACAGAGAAAGGAATCGAGCTGGTTAAGGTGGGAGAGGTTATCGCCGGGATCCGGCACAGGAGACGCTTTTTAGACATTGGTGCTGGAGGCGGAGACCTAACAATTCCTATCTCGCAGTCATTCGCAGAAACATCCGTAGTCGAACCTAATGAAAAGCAAGCAGCTTTTTTCAAGAGAAGATGTCCTCATTTCACGGTCTACAATGATTTTTGGGAGAAGGTTGACCTCGGCTCGAAACGGTTCGATTTCATACTTTGCTCTCATGTCCTGTATTATATCGAGGAGGGTAAGTGGCTAACTGCGATTGATAGAATGTATACGCATCTCGAAGATGGCGGATGCATTGCCATCGTTCTCCAGTCACCGATAGGCCAGGTGGCTGACTTTTTCAACGAATTTACTCGATATGATGTGAATATTCTTGAGCTGTGGCACGACTTAATCCAGCGCTATGGAGACGACGTTATTGAAGTGCGATACTTCATGAATGAGATATATACCGAGAGCCTCGAGGACATGGTCACCATTGGTCTTTTTCTCCTCCTAGACCAGCGTTTCAAACAATTTGAGAGCGAAATTCGGCAGTATTTCGAAACACACCACAAGGTAGCAGGAGGCTACTGTTTTACCCAGGATGAGATACTTCTGGTGGCTAAAAAGGCATGAGTATAATGATTGAATATTACTGGTATTTTTGTCTGACAAACATCGGGACATCATTCTACTAGCATAAATTTCAGGAGGAAAAGATGGTTGGTAAGATAACAGTTCTGAAACATAGGAACACTGAGGCGAACACAAAAGTTAAAGGAGTATTATGTTGGCTGTGGGTGCTTTCTTTTGTTCTGTTTACCTCTTTCGGCTTCTCCTGCCATGTGAATACTACTGGCGATGGAGCTGCTGTGTCGCAAAAGGGAAACGTGATTACTAAATATGGCAACGGTTACCGATTTGATGAAAATGGCTGGATTTATATCCATATCGAAGGCGAGCCATACGAGAGAGGCTTCCAGCATGGCTACTTGGTAGCTCCTGAGCTTAGGCAGATACTCGGAAGCCTTGAATACCTGACGTATTGGGAAACTGGCATGGAATGGGAATTCTTTGTGGAGGCGGCTCAAAAATTGTTCGTCAAGTATGTAGACCAGGAATATATGGAAGAAATCAGAGGCATCGCTGATGGAGCCAAGGCTGCCGGGGTGGACATGAGGTGGCAGGATGTTCTGGCCTGGAATGGATATGAGGAACTTACAGGCTATTGGTGGCCCAACGTGATGGAAGGTGTATACGAGACACTTGATAAAGACCATTGCAGCGCGTTTATTGCCACAGGTTCAGCAACTGAAGATGGTAAAATTGTCATGGCACATACTAGTTGGGACGCCTTTGAGTGGGGACAGTTCTTCAACTTAATTTTGGACATCAAGCCCGCCAGTGGCCATCGTATGTTCATGCAGAGCGTGCCAGGCTTCATAGAGAGCATGACCGACTTCTTTGTGACCGATGCGGGCTTAATGGGCACAGAGACAACTATTGGTGGTTTCAGCAAGTATGACCCCAATGAAGTGCCTGAATTCCTCAGGGTACGTAAAGCAATGCAGTACGCGGACACACTTGACCAGTTTGTGGAGATTATGAAGAAGCAGAACAATGGTGGCTATGCTAACGGGTGGCTGCTAGCTGAGGTGAATACTGGTGAGATTATGCTTTTTGAGCTTGGGTTGAAATATTTTAACATCGAATGTAAGAAAGATGGTTATTTCATCGGCTTTAACGCACCTCAGGACCCGCGGATACGCAACATTGAATGCTCCGGCACGGGCTATACAGATATCAGGACAGCCATGGGTGCCAGGAGGGTACGTCTGACTGAACTCATGCAACAGCACTATGGCAAGATTGATGTAGAGATGGGAAAGAAGATTCTAGCTGACCACTATGATGTTTACCTGAAGAGAAACAACCCTAGCTCACGTACTGTTGAGGGACATTATGAGTTGGACCCTTTTGAGTACTGGCAGGCAAGGGAGCCTTTCCGGCCGGCTGGGGCAGTAGATGGTAAGGTCATGAGCAGTGACCTGGCTAACGAACTCAGTTTCTGGGCGAGATGGGGTAGCTCAAGCGGTATGGCTTTCGATGCTGAGAAGTTTCTCGATAAACATCCCCAATGGAACTATTTGGAAGGGTATCTTAAGGACAGACCGAGCCAGCCATGGACGCTTTTCAAGATGGGACAGAAGTGAGCTGTAAATGAGTATTTCATTAACGCCTGGAGCATGCGTGAAAAACATCAGATTCTGTAAACAGAACCTACAGTATTTTGCAGCAGAAAGGGATACCAAAATCAGACGATGAAAGAAGTTACAAAACCTGCCAACATTCTGTATGGAGTAAATGAACGCCTGCCATTGGAAGTGACGATGGTACTCGGGGTGCAGCACGTTTTTATTCTCTTTATCTCCCTCATCTTTCCAGCGATAATCGTAAACATATTTATACCTCTCTAGCTTGACAGCTACGGCGGCAGTCATTAAGATTGACAAAAACGATGTGGAGAAAGGAGTTGAAACATGAAACACAAGGAAGGTAAATTCAAAGGGCAAAAAGACCTCAACCTCTATTACCAGTGCTGGCTGCCCGAGGGGGCTCCCAAGGCGGTATTGCTGGTCGTCCACGGTTTAGCCGAGCACAGCGGACGCTACAAGAACCTGGTCAATTATTTCGTGCCCAAAGGCTATGCCGTCTACGCTCTTGACCATCGAGGTCATGGCAAGTCGGAGGGAACACGCTCCTATGTTGACCAATTTACCAATTACCTCACTGACCTGGAGAAATTCTTCGGCATGATACGCAAAGAGCATAAAGATGCAAAGATTTTCCTCGTTGGCCATAGCATGGGAGCAACCATTGCCACCGCCTATGCCGTGGAGCATCAAAATGAGCTGGCAGGGCTCATACTTTCAGGAGCAAGCCTTACGGCAAGCCCCAGCGTATCGCCGGCACTCCTGGCTATGGCCGGGGTGGTGGCAGCGCTGGCGCCGAAAATGGGCGTCACCGCCCTCGATGCTTCTGCTATCAGCCGTGACAAAGCTATAGTGGACGCCTATGTGAACGACCCCCTTGTATTCCGGGGCAAGATACCTTCCCGGATGGGTGCAGAACTGGTCAAGATGTGGAAGAAACTGCCGGAGCAGATGCCGGAGATAAAGCTACCTATGCTGATTATGCACGGAAGCGCCGACCAGTTAGCCGCCCCAGAAGGCAGCAAGCTGTTATATGAAAAGGCAAGCTCAAAAGATAAAACGTTAAAGCTCTATGATGGCTTCTACCATGAAATCTTCAACGAGCCGGAGCACGAGCAGGTCATGGCCGACGTAGAAGCTTGGCTGGCCAAACATATCTAGTTGTCTGTGCAGTGCGACTCTTCAGGGTCGCCCCAGCGAGGCTATCCCGCTCCCGCAAGGCGGAGGACGCACTACGTTAGTAAACACTCCATGCTGCGAGAAAAGGAGGAGACATGGCTGATTGTCATTACAGTAAAGAAAGCGTCTCTAAATTGGCTAAGTTGTATGAGCTGAAACCGGCTCTGGTGCAGGCTTTCCTTGATTTTGACGGCAAGGTGTTCGCTGACGGAGCTTTGAGCACCAAGGTCAAGGAACTGATTGCTGTGGCTGCGGCTCACATTACTCAATGCCCCTACTGCATTGATGCTCACACGAAGAGGGCAAAGACGGCAGGTGCCACAGATGAAGAGTTGGCCGAGGCAATACTAGTTGCTGCGTCACTACGAGCCGGCGGTGCACTGGCACATAGTTGCATAGCCATCGAAGCCATGGAAGAAAAGTAGCCAAGCGTTGAGCATCACTCTCAACCTTTGGCACTTCTTTGTGTTATACTACGCACGGCATTCAATTCTTTGCTGAGAACTCTCTATGCCTGACAAAGGCTATATTTTAGTCATCGACCAGGGAACCACAGGCAGTGCCGCTCTCCTCTTCGATGAGGAAGGACAAATAGTCTCCAACGCTGACCGTGAAATACGCCAGATTTACCCTCAACCCGGCTGGGTGGAGCACGACCCCAAGGAGATTTTCCGCACCTCTCTAGTCGTGGCTCAGGAGGCACTACAAAAAGCCGGGGTAACTGCCGCTCAGGTGGGAGGTATGGGCATCACCAACCAGCGGGAGACCACCGTGGTATGGGACCGCCGCACCGGGGAGCCAGTGAGCAATGCGATAGTCTGGCAGTGCCGCCGCACTGCCCCGCTATGCGAGGAACTTAAGCAAAAAGGCCTGAGCGGGCTTATCAAGGAGAAGACCGGGCTGCCCATAGATGCCTATTTCTCTGCTACCAAACTTCGCTGGATTTTGGACCACATGCCCGATGGGCAGCGACGTGCCCAGCATGGTGACTTGTTATTCGGAACGATAGATAGCTGGCTCGCCTGGAATCTCACCGGCGGCGCTGTCCACATTACCGACTACAGCAATGCCTCCCGCACCATGCTATTCAATATCCACACTCTCGATTGGGACAAGGAGCTTCTTGCTGCCCTGGACATACCGGAGACAGTTCTTCCCAAGGTAATGCCTTCAAGTCAGGTTTACGGTGAGACTGCTGCTGGCTTGTTGGGGCATGGACAGGTACCTCTGGGCGGCATAGCTGGTGACCAGCAGGCGGCACTCTTCGGTCAGGCGTGCTACGACACCTGCATGGCCAAGAATACCTACGGGACAGGCTCCTTCATTCTGCTCAACACCGGTGACAGACCGATTCCTTCCGAGAAAGGCCTGGTGACAACCGTAGCCTGGGGATTAGGGGGTAGGGTTACCTATGCCATGGAAGGAAGCATCTTTATCACCGGGGCTGCCATACAGTGGTTGCGGGACGGCTTGGGCCTGATAAAAAGTGCTGCTGAAAGCGAGCCACTTGCCCGCTCCGTCCCTGATAACGGTGGGGTTTACTTCGTTCCTGCTCTTGTCGGGCTGGGTGCTCCCTATTGGGACATGTATGCTCGGGGCACTATTGTTGGAATCACACGGGGAACTACCGGGGGGCATCTGGCGAGGGCTACTCTGGAAGCTATTGCCTACCAGACTCGGGATGTAATAGAGGTGATGAGCGCCGAAGCCTGCCTTCAAGTGGCATTGCTCCGTGTGGATGGAGGAGGCACTGCCAATTCCCTTCTGATGCAATTCCAGGCAGATATACTGGGGGTGCCTATTCAGCCAGCGCTGGTGGCTGAGACCACGTCTCTGGGCGTTGCTTACCTGGCAGGCCTAGCGGTAGGACTATGGCGAGATACTGCCCAGCTTGCCCGAATGTGGCGCGCTGCTGAGACCTATGAACCAAAAATGTCCGCTGACCAGCGAGAGGCGCTCTGTGCTGGCTGGAAACGTGCTGTGGAACGTGCCCGCGGCTGGGTCGAAAGTTGATACCCCCTCACTCTGACTCTCTCCCGCCACGGGAGAGAGGAAAGGAATACTAACCTCTCCCTTGATGGGAGAGGAATGTGGTGAGGGTGAAAGCAATCTATCTTGATATAGGAGAAGAATATGAAGAGAGACTTCGATGCTATTGCCAAGGAGAAATTCGACCTTATTGTAATCGGCGGTGGCATCATCGGGACTGGTATTGCCCGGGATGCGTCTCTCCGTGGTATAAAGACTTTGCTCATCGAGAAGGAGGATTTTGGCTATGGTACCACTTCTCGTTCCTCACGCTTGATTCACGGCGGCCTGCGCTACCTGCGAATGTTCGAGTTTCACCTTGTGCAACAGGACTTACACGAAAGAGAAGTTCTGTTGAAGATTGCCCCCCACCTGGTGCATCCTTTCCCTTTCATCATACCCATAACCAGCCTTTATTACCGCATAGGTCTGAGTGTAGGCGTGCGACTGTATGATGTGATGGCTTCGGGCAAGTCCATGCCCTCACACCAGCACCTCTCGCGCCGCAAAGTTCTGGAGATGGAGCCAGAACTTGAGAAGCTGAAAGGCCTGACAGGTGCCATACTTTACTATGATTGCCATGCACCGTTTACTGAGCGTCTGGGCATAGAGAATGTGCTCTGCGCTGCAGAACACGGGGCCACAATCATAAACCATGCTCAGCTTACCGGTTTCCTCAGAGATGGCAACGATGTGTGCGGCATAGAAGTGCTGGATTGCCTCTCAGGAGAGGCCTATAAAGTGAAGGCGCGGCTGACGGTCAACGCCGCCGGCCATTGGGTTGACTGCGTCAGGGATTTGCTCCGCGGTGGCCCAGCAAGCACGGTACGCCGGACCAAGGGCATACACCTGCTCACCCCAAAGCTTTCCCAAAAGGCGCTGGTTCTCTTTTCTCCCATAGATAATCGTCTTTTCTTCGTCATGCCCTGGCTGAATTACACTCTCATAGGCACCACTGATACCGATTATTCCGGAGACCTTGATGCCGTTTGTGCGGAGGAAAAAGATGTGGCTTATCTGCTGCGAGGTGTTCGCCAGGTCTTCCCTAAGCTGCGTGAAGAAGATATACTTTACACTACTGCCGGGTTGCGTTCTCTAGCTCACATCGGTGGTGAAAAGCCGTCGGACATTACACGTGAGCACAAGGTGCTTGACCATAAACAGAGGGACGGCATTGAAGGCTTTATCTCGGTACTGGGAGGCAAGATAACTGCCTACCGCGCCGTAGCAAAAGACGTTGTGAACATGGCCTGTCGCAAGCTGGGCGTGGAGGCAAAGTGTACCACAGCAGAAGTGCCTCTGCCCGGTGCACCGGCTGTGACCAGGGATAAAGTAGCAAAGGCGGCTAAAGAAAGCGGCCTCCCTGCTGAGACTGTAAAACACCTCGCCGACCTCTATGGCTCTCGCCTCTCACAGGTCTTGAAGCTGGTAAAACGCGATGAACGAAGCGGGCAGCCCATCTGTCCTCACTGTCCCGATATTCTGGCACAGATAGAGCACAGCGTAAAAGAAGAAAGTGCTCTCACGGTAAGCGACTTTCTGCTGCGCCGCAGCGCTGTGGGATTAGTCTCCTGCCAGGGGTTGGATGCTATTGAGACAGTGGCCAAAGAAATGGGGCGTATCCTCGGATGGAGCAAAGCTGTGCAACAACAGCAGGTCGAGGCCTACTGTGCCCAGGCAGCTTTAGGCCAGCACTTCAGGACTGGCTCAGGAAAACGGTTAAGCAGAACCAAGAAGGTTTGACACCCCCAAGCTGACTATGCTAACTTTTAACACGTGGCAGCGTAGCTCAGTGGTAGAGCAGGGGACTCATAAGCCCTTGGTCGCTGGTTCAAATCCAGCCGCTGCCACCAATCCGTTTATAAGACCGCCCAAAAACCAAGAGGCTCATCAAAATCCTCAAAGCTATTTAGATTACTCGTTTGAACAAGGGATTGATAACCTTAAGCTTTAGCTTCATTTTAGCTTAAGGTTGGTCAGGTCTAACATTCTACCTGTACCGGTTTTGGGGGGACAGGTTACTCCACAGCCACAACCAGACCATACTGGCTACCGGTCCATCCGGGAGATTTGCACCTTCACCCGTTCGAATTCCTCTTCAGTGAGGGTGTACTTGCTAAACGGCAGGAAACTCAACAATATCATGGCCGCGGGGAAGAGGCAGAAAATGGCGCGAACCCCGATATTAAGACTCTCAGGTTGATGGCCTTCTGGCACGAATCCCGAAAGGGCGAGGGCAAAGCCCACTATCGGCGGCCCCACGGAGTAGGCAATCTTTTGGCCTGCTGACCACATGCCGGAAAAGACCCCCTCACGCCGCAGGCCAGACTGCATCTGGTCATATTCAATCGTGTCAGGGAGCATTGAGAAGGGGAAAAGCTGAAAACTCGAAAAACCGATTCCCGCCAGGAACACCTGGACATAGAAGAGCCACAGCAGAGAAGCGCTGGTGAAGAAGAGGGACCCCATCATGACGGTAAAGATGGCGAGCCCGATATAGTAAGACTTAATCTTGCCGAGTCTCTTTCCCACGGCGAGCCATACCGGGATAAAAAGGATGCCGGTGACCAGGAAGATAGGAAAGGCAGTGTTCATTGCAGTCTCGGGCAGTTCCATAGCGTATTTTATGTAGTAGACGAATCCCGCCATCATGACGCCGATGGCCAGTGCCTGTAAGAAGTAGCTGGTCATCAACATGACAAAGGGGTAATTTCTGGCCGCAATCTTGACCTGCTCTTTCATAGGCGGCATCTCTTTTTTGGGTGGTAAGCTTGGCGCCTTTTTGGTGCCGAAAAAGCAGACGAGACAGAAAATAACGATGCCCACTCCAAAGACGAATCCCATGAACCGAAAACCACCAACACCGCCACCGCCAGCCTGTACTAGGGGCAATGCCAACGCCCCAGCTAACAGGGCACCAACTGAGGCAAAGAACATGCGAAAAGACGTGATGGATATCCGCTCGTTATAATCGTCCGACATCTCTGGCACCATACTCGCATACGGAACGTTGATGACCGTAAAGGCGGTGCAGCCCAGTGCGAAAAGGAGCGATATCTGAAGCGCATTGGCGAACTCGGTCCGATAGCCTGGGGCGATGAAAAGGACGAAAAAGGCGATGCCAAAAGGAATCGCCCCGTGGAGGAGGTAGGGACGCCTTCTGCCGAACCGGGAGCGGGTAATATCCGATATTGCCCCCATGATTGGGTCGGAGACGACATCCCAGAGCTTCGGAAACAGCAACATGATTCCCGCCAGCGCAGGAGCAATACCGACCACGTTTGTCATGAAAAACAGGAGATACATCCCCGTGGTGACGATGAAAATATTATTGGAGATGTCACCGATGCCGTAGCTCAACTTTATCCCGAAAGGGAGTCCTTGTATTTTCTTCTGTTCGGTGCCGGCTTTCTTTTCGATAGTGGTTCCCATATTCTCCCCCTTTAATCCAAAAAGTGAAAACGAGATAAATAGCTGGCTTTTTCCATCATTATCATGTATTATCCTCGGACATATTTATCCTCGCCCATCCCGAAATACTGATTTATTATCACCTTGTTACCCGTCTTGTCTTTGACAAATCCGTTGCAGTAGCCGAACGGCCCCCAATACTTCACTTTTAATACCAGATAATTCATATCTATTGTGCCCATTGTCTCGGGCTTGAAAACCAGGTCCACCATGCCATACCGGTCACGTATCAACCACTTACCCTCGACGCCGTCCGGCCTGTCAAATTTCACCGGCGGCAGGAGATTAAGCTTACCGCCAAGCCACAGGCAGTTCTCGCTGTACTTCTCCGCGTCCAGGGACTGGTTATCAGTCAGGTTGAACCCGACCAATTGACCACCGTCATTAAAGCCTGCAGCAGTTACCCAGTCATACCTCATTACGTAAGGGTAAAATCCCTTGTGGTCATCGATAATAGCAAAACTCTCCTGGCGTAAAAACTCTGTCTTTTTATCCCCTATGGAGAGGCTGCCCTGCATGGGCATAAGGCACTTGTGAGAGTACATCCCCCTGTTCTCACCAAATGGAATGGAAACCACTATCGGCTCGACCAGTCCGTTATCGTGAAATGCTTCGAAATGCGCCTCGATGTCAGGCAGTTCCTTGTGACCGCGTATCTGTATATTTATGTAAAACCGCCCCTTATCAAGATGACTGCTCAGCTCTATGTGGCAATTTTTATCCTGGTAGGACTGCCTTGCATTCCATATCGAACCAGGCACCCTGATTTTCCACGAGGGCAACATCTTTTGAAAAAAGTACTTCTTTTTATGTTCCTTATCATAGGCAATGAATTGCGCCAGCGCTGAGACCTTGGTATTGTATAGCACGGCAAGCATGAACCATCTGCTGTTTCCCAACTGGAATGCCTGCCACTCCTTTAGCCTGAAGCTGAGCAGTGGCCGTGGTGCCCAGATGCCCAGCGGCTTATCAGCCTCCAGCGGGTTTACCTTCCTGAACTGGCTGCTAAAAGTGCCGAAATTGAATTTGCCATCCGTTACCAGGTCTCCCGGCGGCGGTAAAAGTCCTCTCTGCACATATTCTGCCATTTTCATACCCCCCTATTGCAATTGTTTCGGCGCATGTGCAGTATAACACTTATGAAGTTCGAGATTAAAGGGAAATATGTTTATAATGGTAGTATAAGATACAGCCAGCGGTCAGAGTTGAACTAATAGGCGACGTATTGACAACTGTCTGTAATCTCCGTATTCTACAGGGGAGATAAATGAGAAAATTGGGTATTTTACTCTCCATTCTTATGATGGCTCTGCCTTTGTGTGCTACGTCCTGTGTGACCAGGGAAATTCCGGCGGTAGAAACGTATTACGAAACTGAATACAGGACAGAGTACAGGACTGAGACCTATACAGAAACTGTGGATGCCGTAATTGACTCTCGGCAAGGCAAAAAGTATCTCAGTCCCCAGGTAAAATGGCATACTAACCTGGTTGTCCCTGGATTTGAAGGTTCAGGCGGTACCTATTATTATGGCTATCAGCTTGAACCGTCGGGGCATTCCAAAACCCAGGTTGAAATTCACATTTCACCGGGTGCACAACAGCAAAAGGGAGTGGTGCGGGTCTACGACCTTACCGGCATAGGCCAAATTCCTCCACGGCCGACCCCGTACAATAGATTATGGTATGAACCGTCAGAGCTGAGCTGGTTAAATAGCCTTAATTACATGCTCAACACTGCACGCATGCTTGGTGAATTACGCACGGGTGTGGGAATGGATGACTATATTGTCTTTGATGCCAATGTAGTAATGGAATTCGGAATATTCGCCACTACCTGGCATGGATATGCCATAACCAGCGTTCGACTGACCTGGGTAGATGAAATAACCGGCAAAAAGACAGTCACCAAGGAAAGGCAGGTTCCGTACCAGGTCCCCTACCAGGTTGAGAAACAGAGAACAGTCACCAAAACACAAAAAGTACCTATTTGGACAGCTATTC
>Ga0194113_10005509_pt1 | contig 16269 bp, 27 predicted proteins | sample TA2MahC200mmetaG_FD_146193 | JGI IMG/M metagenome (GOLD analysis project Ga0194113, IMG submission 146193) | Freshwater microbial communities from Lake Tanganyika, Tanzania - TA2015017 Mahale Deep Cast 200m | ecosystem: Environmental > Aquatic > Freshwater > Lake | place: Tanzania: Lake... | reverse complement strand
AGCGTGCCCTTGATCGAATCGAGCGCAGCACTCGCGCCGATTGACGCCCAGGCAGATCGCGGCTAGAATAGTAGGCGATGGGTGCAAACTTTTTCAGCGAGCCACTTTTTTGGGCGTTCGTCTTGGCAATGGCAGCGGGGATCGTGTGCGTGTATTTCGTCATTCGGCAAGCGCTGGTTGACGCGCACTTTGAGATCAAGCGCCGTGAGCAAGAGCAAACAGAACGCGGGGGGCTAAAACGATGATGCAATCATTTGACCCAAACAAGACTTTGATCGCAACACACGATTTGACCCAGGACACACACAACGAGCACTTGAGCGTCACGCGCGACTGGGTTATGATGTTCGGCGCAATCGGCGCGGTTTCCATCGTGCTGGTTGCGGCGCTGGGGCTTGCGGCGACGGTGAGCGCGCCCCTTTGGCTGGTGCTGCCCTTGCTGGTTGGCTTTGGCTTTGCGTGCGTGTTGGGAATGGTTGCCTTGCGTGCGCTCGAGTACGCGCGCTTTTGCGTGCAAGAGCGTTTCAACCAATGGACGGAAAACCAGATCGCGGCGCGCGAGATCGCCAAAATGCAAGCGGCGCAAATAACACAGGTGAGCGTCAAAGGGCGGTCCAACGTGGTGAGCGTCAACAGCGCGGGCGCGGGGGTTGAATCGGTGCGGTTGGTGGGCGTCAATCTGAATCGCCCGGCGCGAATGATCGAGGGTGTTGACGAACGCGATTTGATTTTCTTTTGCGAGCGCGCGCCGGTGATCGGGCACGTCAAGCGCGCGTGGTTAGGCGCAACGCTGCCAAGCGGCAAAGTGGTCACAACGTTTGAGGACTATAACCAGATGATCGCGCCATTGCTCAAAGCGGGTTGCATTGTCGGGCGTGGTGAGCGCAGCGCGGGCAAGTTGGTCACGGGCGACGTGGGCGAACTCAAGCGCGCGCTGGGGCTGCCCGGCGGCGCGCCGATTCAAAACCAGAGCGCCCAGATGATCGAGGGCACGGCGCAAGAGGTGGGCTAAATCTGGTCTGGTTTGGTCTGGGTGGTTCTGGTTCTGTGTAAATGGCGTGGTTTTTCGGGCGAGAGATCGCCGAGCGAATAGGGCGAGCGACGCGGGCGAGGGTGTGCAACTCTCGCCCGTTTGATTTTGGCGTACGTACGCGCGCGCCAGGCGGACGGCGGATCGGCTGCCCGGACCGGCACGCCCCTACCCTACGGGCAAGGATGCGCCCCCAACAAGTAACACGGGGGCAATAACTACAGAGCGCCCAAGCCATTGGCGGGGCACCCTTTGGGCGCGCCAATGGCTTGGGCGGTGCCAAAACTCGCGGAAATTGACCCCTTGACAATTGTCGTGAATTGTCGTATAATACAGACAGTAAGCAAGTGGTGGGCTGCCACTCGCAAAGCAAATTAACAAAAGGGGGTTGCAATGTGTGTGCGATGTAGAACGCGACAAGCCGAACGCGGGCGGGCATTGTGCAACGTATGCCGGGGGGATTTGGAAATCCAAACGGCGTGCGAACGTGAGCAAGCCAACGCCCAGATGATCGCCGAACGGCAAGCGGTGACGATGCGAGCGCAAGCGCCAAAGCGCAAGCGGTCAGAATGGCGCGAGGCAGTTTGAGAAAAGCAGGGGCGCGTACGATGCGCCCCCATTCAAAAACGAGGTGACAAAATGCAAAATCAAAAATGGTCAGACTTTGACAAATTCGTGCGGGGCGAGCACTTGCAAGGCAAAGCGGTGACGGTGACGATTGAGCGCGTCACGGTTGAAAAATTTTACATCGGCGGCGGCAAGATCGCCAAGCCGTGCCTTTGGTTCAAGGGCACTCAAAAGGGCTTGCCTTTGAATGATGGCAATCGGCGCACACTCGCCCGGCTATTCGGCGACGATGTAAACGCGGTGATCGGCAAAGCGGTGACACTCGCGGCGATTCCGAACGGCGAGGGCTTGACGGTCAAGATCGGCGCGGTGAGCGCGGCAAATTGAAACGACACGGGGCACGGGTGCGACGTGCCCCAGATTCAAAAACGAGGTGAGGCAATGGCAAAGAAAAAGACGACGAAAAAACTTGATGACTTTGCGCGTGACGCCGGTGCCCAGGTCTATGGCGAACGCGACTTGATTACCTTTGACGACGCGGCGCAAATGCTGGGTGTGACGCGGCGCACGATTGAACGCATTTGCGAGCGCGGCGAACTCAAAACCTACAAGCGCGCGTTTGGTGTAGGACGTGGGCGACGCCCCCGGCTGCTAGATCGCGCCGAGGTGCAAATACTCGCCGGGCGCGTGGACGTGGTGAGCAAATAAAAACGGCGCGCATCTTGCGACGCGCGCCGGGGCTGCCACTCGCCGGGGGTTGCCGGCGAGGTGACACCCAGAGTATAACACGCATCGGCGCGGCGCGTCAAGAGATCGCGAGCGATGCGCCCACGGGGCTTGTAGGCGGGTTTTGTGTTTCAAGGTCAATTATGCCTTAGAGGAAAAAACGGGGCGCACAACGCGCGAGAGCGCAAAAACTGTACCATTCCTCACTAGGGCAAATGACGAACTTCAAACTTGCGGCGGAGATCGCGAGTTGGTGTAAAATGAGGGCTGCCAAAATGACAAAAAAAGAATTTCGATTCACAGCGCGCGACGTGCGCGCATTTCGCAAAGCGCAAGGTTGGAGCGCGGCGCGGCTGGGTGTTGAACTTGGCAACGGGATCGAGAGCGCACAATACTCGCGATCGTACGTCAAACACATCGAGGGCGGATCGCTGCCCTTGTCGCGTTTTTTCCGTGAGCGATTCGCAACGCTGCGCGCGCGCATCATCGGCGAGCAAGTGCAAAACAAAACTTGGATTATTCGCGGGCGAGCGCCCAGGCGTTTGGTGATCGCCGGCAAATTGCGCCGGTGTGACGTTTGCGGTTGGCACTTTCCGCCAAGCACGCCCACACAAAAACGGTGCGGACCCGAGTGCGCCAAGATCGCGCGCGCCAGGTGCGCCAAGCCGTAAAAGCGTAAAGACAGAAAACCTAAAAGCCGTAAAGCCGTAAATACGGCAAAGACAGGGGGCAACGGTGCGAAAGATCGCGATTGCAAATCAAAAGGGGGGCGTGGGCAAAACGACAACGGCGGTAAACCTTGCCACAGGATTGGCGCGGGCGGGCAAGCGGGTGCTGCTGATTGACCTTGACCCCCAGGGCAATGCTACGCTTGCGATGCTGGGCGCGCGTGAGATCGGCGCGACGGTGTACGATGTGCTGATGGGCAAAGCGACTTTGCGCGCGGCAATTGTCGCGGTGCGTGATCGGCTCGACGTGCTGCCGAGCGTCATAGACCTGGCGGGCGCAGAGGTTGAACTATTGCAAGAGGTGGGCGGGCAAATGCGCTTGAGGACGCGGCTTGAGAGCGCCGGACGGCTGCCCTATGATTTTGTCTTGATTGATTGCCCCCCAAGTTTGGGGCTGCTTACGATCAACGCGCTTGCGGCTGCCGGCGAGGTGTTGGTCACGGTTGCCCCCGGTGTGTTTTCTCTCAAGGGCTTGGTGCAATTGCAAGCGACAATCGAAAAGGTGCGCGCGAACTTGGGCACCAAGTTGGAGATCGCCGGCGTGCTGCTTTGCCTTGATGATCGTACGCGCGTAAGCGGCGACGTGCACGCGGCACTTGTCAAAAAGTTTGGGCGCGCGGTGTTTCGCGTGACGATTCCGAAAAATGTAGCACTTGAGGAAAGCCACTCACGCGCGAAAAGCATTTTCGATTATGCGCCCAGGTCAAGCGGCGCGCAAGCGTACGGCAAACTTGTCAAAGAGGTGGTGCGGAATGGTTAAGACAAAACGCGGCGGGCTGGGTGAGGGGGTGCTATGGCAAACGACAGGACGCGCGCCGAGCGCCGAGAAAAAGACGAACGGCAACGGGGGCAACAAAAAGCAACAAAAGGCAACGCCCAGGACACCAAAAGAGAAAAACGTAAAACTCACGGTGCACATTCCGCCGTCGCAACTTGCCGGGCTTGAAAAGTTGAAAGCGCGCGAACGTGCCCAGGGCAAGCGGCGCAATGCGGCAACGGTCACGGCTTTGGTGATCGAGGCGATTGACTTGCTACTGAAAAAGCGCGGGGCGTGATCGGGCTGGGGACTTGACTTCGATGCGCGAGTGGTGTATACTATGGACATCAAGCGCTCGAGCCCGGCGCTCAAGATTCGCTATGTTTCAATTTTCAATTTGCCGGGGACGCGCACACATTGCCAGGGGGAGAGCCAACCGGCGGCGAGATCGTCGGGGTTTGGTTGTCCCTTTTTTGTTAGGCAAACTTTTTAAGGTGTTCGGCTTGATTTCGTTTTCAAGATCGGTTATAATATTGTCGTGAATTGTGGTTAAAAAGAAATCGCCCCAAGACTTGGCGGTCGGAGGGGGCGATTTCGAGAGACATCGAGCGCGTGATCGGCTTTTGGCTTTTCACCACACCCTTTGATTTATTATATAATCAATTATACAATTTTGCAAGTGGGTCTTTTGGCTTGAATCGTTTACGTGGTGGACACACGACGATTCACAGAGCGCGGCGCAATCCTACGCGCGCATCATAGCGCGCAACAGACGCCCCCCGGTGTGTCCACCACTTGGGGGGCTTTTGCTTTTGCGGCAAATCGAGATCGAGGTGAACAAGATGCAGAAAAAACAATCGCCCCCGGCGAGGGGGGCGACAGACGGAACGAGCAAACACGGGCGGCGAAACCCTGCGCTTGCAATTCAGAGTATAGCACAACTTGGGCGCGCGGTCAATCGGCTGGGGGTGCAACGTGAAAACCTTGCTTGACGATGCGCTTCGGGCGCTTGATCTGGGCTGGGCGGTGCTGCCATTGCATACGGTCAAAAGCGGGCGCTGCACGTGCGGGCGCGCAGATTGCACGCGCAAGGGTAAACACCCACGCACGGAGCACGGCATACACGATGCAAGCGGCGCGCGCGAGATCGTGCGCGATTGGTGGGGCTTGTGGGGTGATTCAAACTTGGGGCTTGCAACGGGCGCGCGGTCCCAAATTTTCGCGCTGGACGTGGACAAGGGCGCGGGCGGGTTTGATTCGCTTGCCCAGCTCGAGCACACTCACGGGGCTTTTCCCCGGACCGTCACGGATCGCACACAAAGCGGCGGCAGGCATTTTCTTTTCAAGTACCCGGGCTTTGAGATTGGCAACGGCAAACTTGCCCAGGGCATAGACTTGCGGGGGGATCGCGGTTTGCTTGTGATTCCGTCAAGCATTGGCGAGCACGGGCGCTATGAATGGATCGCACACCCAGGCACGACGCAGATCGCGCAAGCGCCGGATTGGTTTCTAGATTGGCTTGCCCAGAGCAAGACGCACGCGGGCGAGATCCCGGCGGCGATTCGGTACGGCACAAGCGACGGTTTGCCGCGGGGTGTGTGGGCGATGTTGCACGGGGCGCGCGTAGAAAATTACACACTCTCCAAACGCAGCGGGCACGAGCAAGCCATAATCACGGCGCTGGTCAATCGCGGTTGGTCATTCGAGCACGTGCGCGACTTGTTTGATCGGCACTTGTACGACGCAAGCCACTACAAGGAATTGCCGCGGCGCGAGGCGCTGCGCTGGTTAGACTTGTCGTACAGGCGCGCGGTTGAATTTGCCACAACCCACGAAAGCGCAGACTTGCGGAAAGCGCGCGACTTGGCGCAATCTCAAAGGGTGTGGGCGATTCGCGTGCCCTGGGCTGGGCGCACGGGCGCAACGGATCGCGCGGTATACATCGGTCACACCTTGATCGTAGAGTATGCGGGCAAGACGGAATACCACGCGAGCGCGCGCGACTTGGCAGAACTTGCCGGTGTTGACAAAATCACGGCGGCAAAAGCGAATCGGCGATTGGCAAAGCCGGAGCGCGGTTTGATTCGCGTGATCAAAGATTCGGGCGCATCGCTTGCCACAAAATACGAACTTTTGCCACAGAATCAAAGTGCGGCGAAAGTTGTACACTCCCTCACAGGGGGGGGTTTGAGTGAGTGTACAAAGATTCCGTCCTTTCTCTCGCACGATGCGTTTAGGCGCAAGTCACGAACGCGCGACGGGCGCAAGCGCGACGGGCTGGGCAAGAGCGCCGCGCAAGTTTTCGCGACGGTGAGCGAATCGCCGGGCTTGCACATCGGCGAGATCGCCAAGCGGTCCGGGCGCAATCGTGAGACGGTGCGCGACGTGCTGGGGCGTATGCTGGGGCTGGATTTGGTGCGGTGCGAGATCGTGCCAGGCAATCGCCGGGCGGTGTGGTTTGTGTGCGAGGGTGTGAACTTTGATTCAATTGCACAAGAGATCGGGACCGCCGGAGCGCACGAACGGCAGCGATTGAAACACAAGCAAGAGCGCGCCAAGCATCGCAGCGATTTAGATCGCGGCAAAGCGCGCCATTGTGCGTAGGGTTGCACTATTCCAAGCGCATCGAGCGCAACTTGAAAAACCGTTTTTCAAAGGCAAATCAAATCGGCAATGCTGATTGAACTGAATCAAAGCGAATGAGGGGGCGGCTTTGCGGAAATTACTAATTTTGTGAGGTGACAAAATGAAACGGAACGGCAACAGATCGGCGCGCACATCGGCGAGGGTGTGCGGGCAATGTGGTTTGAATCATCGGCGGCTTGGCGTGGTGGTCGAGCGTGACACGATGCGCCGATGGGTGCGAAATGACAACCAGGTGCTTGGCTTGGCGGGCGGTGCGCTGGGAATGATCGCGGCGCTATTCGACAGACACCCAGAGGTCACGCACTTTGAGGCAGAGATTGAGACAGGCACGCGACGCGAGCACTTGCGCGCAGATCGCGCAGCATTTCGGCGTCATTCATTCCGGCAAGACCTGGGCTGGGACTCCCAGGTGATTCTACGACTAAAAGATTGGCGTGAGATCGGCGACGTCGAGCGTGAGTCACCGCGCGGTGACGTGGTGACGCCCCAGGTCAAGCAATTGGATTTTAACGCGATGCTGGGGCGCGCGGGGCGCGTGTGGGCTTGATTGAGCAATTCGGGTAGGCAGAGGTCTACACGCGGCGCGGTTGGCGCGATTCAATTCGACACGCGGCGCACGATGCGCCGATTCAAGGGGCGAGATCGCGAGCGCGACACAGCGGGGCGCAGGCGTGAGAGTGTAGCATCTTTCCTACGCGCAAATAAATAGACAGGTGTATAAAAGGTGAGCGACAAAACCAAGTGGGTGCTTGCTTGGGATTTTGCCAAGCGCCCCCAAGCGACTTTTTACAACGTCTTGCGCGATGAATTTGCGGAGATCGAGCGCGTGCAAAGATCGGTTGCGCTCGTGCGCGACGACTTCACGGCGCGGCGCTTGCGCGCGCTGTTGGAATACTACGGGGCGAACGTGTGCGCCTGGGCGGTGAACGGCGCGCGCCTGGACGACGCGCGCGCAGATCGCGAGGCGCAAGATTTTGTAGAGCGCGTGCACAAGCAAAGACTTTCGCGCCGGGGACGCCGGGCGGGGTGATCGCGCGCCAGCGCCGGCGCGCGCCGTGCTGGGTGTGCCCATTTCCGCGGAAATGCAATCGCGGCGCGAATGGCAGAGCCAACGCGCCCGGAGACACAGGCAGAGAAACGTAGGCAAATGGCTACTCCAAGACAGTGCAAGGCGAAAACCAAAAGCGGCGCGCAATGCGCGGCGTACGCGGTGAAAGGCAGTAAATTTTGTCTGACGCACTCCCCAGAGCGCGCCCGTGAGCGCGCCAAGCGCAACAAGCGCGGGGGTGAGGCGCGGCGCGCCATTCCCAAATCGAGTGAGGGCGTAGACGCGCCCAGGATCGCGAACGTGGGCGACGTGCTGGGGCTGGTCAATTGGGTGATCGCAGACACTTGGCACTTGGAGAATAGCGCGCCCAGATCGCGCGCCCTACTCGCGGCGGCAGATCAAGCCGTAAAGGTTTTGCAGATCGGCGAATTAGAGGAACGCGTGAGCGCGCTTGAAAAACTCTTGAGTGAGGGCAAAAGTGAGCACACTTCAAACACGAATTGAAAGGATCGAATCGAGGACGCCCGGCGCGGCAAGCGGCGCGCCCCTTTCGCTACTCAGTGTGGACGGCGGGAAAACATACCGCACGCCCCAGGGCAAAACCTATAGCGCGGGTGACTTGCCAATTCTTTCAAAGCAATGTGAGTTGACGGTGATCGTGTTGCCCAGCAACGGGCGCGAGAACGCGCCGAACAAACAGGGCGAACAATGAGCGCACTACAAAAGAGGGTTGCGACGCTTGAAAACCAGGCGCAAAGCGGCAAGCAACACGAGGACTTGCAAAGGGCGCTTGAGTGGGTGCGAAACGTGCGCGCTACGCGTGAGGACCTGCAGGCAATCGCGCGGGGCGATTGGGCGAGCGTCAAAGACGACACTTTGAGGGCGAGCGAACACCCCGAACGCTGGGAGCGCGCGGCGGGGGCGTTACTTGGGGCGATGTATGAACACCCTGACGAAAAGGATTGACGCGCTTGAGCAAACACCCCAGGCGCAAAGCGCCAAGAGGATCGCGCGCGCAATTGAAACGGGCAACTTGGCGAGTCTAACAGATCGGGAACTTGAAACACTGATTGCGGAACTTGCGTGCGGTCCTAATCCGCCGGAAAGTGAATTGATCGCGCTGGGGCTTGACCCAAGCGACGCGCACGCGATTGCATCAAACGATTGGCAACACGCAAGCGACGCGGCGCTTGAAAGAATAATGCAACTTGCAAATGAAGAAATGGAGCGATTAAAGCAAGGGGTGAACGAATGAGCGTGCGGCGCGGGTTGGCACTACTTGTCGGTTATGTGTGCGGGCTTTTGCTGGGCGAGATCGTCATACGCTTGGGGCGTGGGGTGCGTGTGTCTTTTCGGCGACACGGCGCGCCAAAGAGGTAACGGAGTGAATGACAAGCGGCGCGGAGTTTGGCTATTGAGATCGCGGCGGGTGTTCGTGCGCCGGCGCGAATATGCCGCGACGGAGAGATCGCCAAGCGCCACGGGCGCGCAGATCGGCGAGGGCGCGCGCGTCAATGCTTGGCTTTTGGTGGTGATCGAGGGCGCGGCGTTTGGCGCGGTTCTACTCACTACGCGGCTTTTGGGTTGGTGGTAACTAATATAGGGTCTAATTCCAACCCCTTTGAAAAATTGTTTTTCAAAGGGGAAATCAAGGCGCGTGCCCAGGGTATTGGGACACTCGCCGGCATACTTTCGGGGCTGTAGGCGCGTCCTAGAGCGTGCCCCGGCGGGCTTGTTAGCCGTTTGGCGACAAATAGCACCAAATCGCGCCAAGTGCAATTTAGCGCAACAATCGCGGGGTGCGTGTGATCGAGGACAATCTAAGCCGGTTGCAAAAGGCAATCTTACAAGAGACGCACGCGCGGGCGCTGGGGCGCGGTGAGATCGTCGGGCGCGGCAAGAGCGCAACGGATCGCGCAGACAGATCGCGCGCCATTCGGCGACTTGAGGCGCGCGGGCTGGTGGTGCGCGAGCGCGCGCACGGTCGCACGGCGCGCGTGTGTCTCACAGGGCGCGGGCGTGAGATCGTCGAGGGCTGGGCGCAAGAGATCGAGGACTTGCGCGCGCTTGCCCAGCGGCTTGAGCAAGAGCGCGCCCAAGAGCAAGCGCGACAGATCGAAGAAATCAGAGCGCGCAACGCGGCATACCTTGCGCGCCCGGCGGGTAGACGCCACGCGGCGCGCCTTATGCGCGCGGCGTTCCCATACGTTCACTTGAATTGGGAAGCGGTATTCGCGCTGGGGACCGGCGGGCGCGTACGATCGCGGCGCAAGCGTTTTCACTTGTAGGCAGTAGGGCACGCCAGGGCGCGTAAACGCGACAAACGCGACACATTCCCCAGATCGGCGGCGCGCGACAAGTACGACACATTCCCCTAAGGCGCACCAGGGCGCGCAATTACGACACACCCCCCAGAGAAAAAGGCGCGAAAAGGCGCGAAAAGGCGCGAGTTCGGGGCTTGACTTTGCCCGTTTTCGGGTGTATATTGTCTATTAGAATTAGACTTCTAGCAGATTACTTGTTTCTGGGAAATAGAAGGGAAATAAAGGGGCGCACACGTGACACCACAAAGACAGATCGCAAGGCAAAAAGACGCACGGGCGCTGGTGCGGGTGAATCGCGGCGCGCTTGATCGCAACGCGGCGGCGGTCTACATCGCGCAACTTGCCCCCGGTTCGCGGCGCACGATGCGCGACGCGCTGAATGAGATCGCCGGGCTACTCACGGCGGGCAAGACGCACGACGCGCTTTTGATCGAATGGGGCGCGGTGCGATTCCAACACGCCGCGGCGGTGCGGTCCAAATTGGCAGAAGCGCAGAGCGCGGCGACGGTCAACAAAAAACTTTCGGCTTTGCGCGGCGTTCTCAAAATGGCTTTTCAGTTGGAGCAAATGAGCGCCGAAGATTACACACGCGCGCGCGCCGTTGAACGGGTCACAGGCAAAACGGTGCCGGCGGGGCGCGCGCTCACACCGGGCGAGATCGAGGCGCTCTTTAGCGCGTGCGCCAAAGACCCGGACGCCGGCGGCGCGCGTGATGGCGCGGTGATCGCTTTAATGCGAATGGGACTTCGGCGCGCCGAAGTGTGCGCGCTGGGCTTGAAAGACTATAACCCCCAGGATGGGGCTTTGCGGGTCCTGGGCAAGCGCAACAAGGTGCGCGTGGTCTACATCAAAAACGGCGCGGCGCGCTGGTTGGCGGATTGGTTGAAAGCGCGCGGCGCGGCGACGCCGGACCCACACTTTGCAGAATCGCTAAAGGACTTGCCGGAGAAAGAGCGCAAAGAGAAGAAAGAGAAAAACGCGGCGGCGCTGTTTTTCCAAGTGCTGAAAAATGGCAGGGTTGTCGAAAAGCGCATCGTGCCCCAGACGATTTTTGATTTACTCACGCGACGCGCCAAGCAAGCGGGCGTCAAGGACATTTCGCCCCACGATTTTCGCCGTACGTTCGTCGGCGACTTGCTGGACGCGGGCGCGGACATTGTGACGGTCAAAGACTTGGCGGGGCACGAGAGCACAGACACCACGGCGCGGTACGATCGACGCGGCGAGATCGCCAAGCAAAAGGCGACGGAACTTTTACACGTGCCCTATTTCGGGCGCGGTTAGATCGGCGAGGGACGCCAACACACAAAGGGGGACACAATGCACGTAGACGAATTTACGCGCTTGATCGGCGCACTGTTCATCATCGCGGCAATCGGCGCGGCGGCTTGGATTGGGGCGCAAGCCATACCCCAAGTGCAAGCGGTCGCGAACTTGCCGGCAAAGATCGAGGCAGAGAACGCGCGGCTTGCGAGCGCGGCAGAGATCGAGCGCGCCAACGCGCAAGAGAAAATAAGAACACTACCCACACTCACGGCGCTTGACGTGCAAGCCAAGCAAGCGGCAATCGAGGCGGAGCGCGTACGCGCCCAGGCGCAAGCCAACGCGCAACTAATCGAGGCGCAAGGCAAAGCGGACGGGGCGCGCGCCCAGGGACAAGCGTTCGTCATTTTCGCGTCTGCGTTTGTGATCGCGGTCTTGGTGGTGGTGGGTTTTTTGGTCTTGCGCGAGGGAATGAGCGCGCGCAACTTTCGCCAAGTGATCGAGATTGCGGCAAAGCAAGGCGGGCGCTTGGAATTGCCCAACGGTCACGCGGTCACATTCCCTACGGCGAGCGCACGCGCGCAGATCGGCGCGCCCCAAATCGCCGGCGCGCTGGGGACTGGTTCAGGGATCGGCGAGCGTATGAGCGTGAGCACGCCAATTGACGCGCGCCAAGATCGCGCCTAAAATGGGGTTATGGATTTTCTCTCTACCCCAATTTTCTGGGCGTTCGTTCTCGCGATGGCGGCGGGCTTGGTCGCGGCGTACTTCATTATGCGCCAAGCGATTTTGGACGCGCTCGACGAGCACGCCAAGCGTGAGCGCGAGCGCGAGAACACGCGGCGGCGGGGGGTGCGGTAGAAATGATGCAATCATTTGACCCAAACAAAGCACTTGTAGCAACGCACGACTTGACCCAGGAAACGCACAACGAGCATTTGAAAGTTACGCGCGACTGGGTTATGATGTTCGGCGCAATCGGCGCGGTTTCCATCGTGCTGGTTGCGGCGCTGGGGCTTGCGGCGACGGTGAGCGCGCCCCTTTGGTTGGTCTTGCCCTTGTTGGTCGCGTTCGGGTTTGCGTGCGTCTTGGCGCTGGTGGTCTTGCGCGCGCTCGAGTACGCGCGCTATTGCGTGCAAGAGCGATTCGAGCAATGGGTAGAGAATCAAAAAGCGGCGCGCGAGATCGCGAGAATCCAGGCAACCCAGGCGACAATGGTAAGCGTCAAAGGGCGGTCCAACGTGGTGAGCGTCAATAGCGGGTCGCAAGTCGAAAACACGCGGCTGGTGGGGTTGAACATTCATCGCCCGGCGCGGTTTATTGAGGGCGTCCCAGAGTGCGACTTGACGCACTTCTTAGAGCGCGCGGTGATCGCCGGTCATAGCAAAAGGGTTTGGCTTGGGCAAACTTTGCCCAGCGGCAAGGTGGTGACGACTTTCCAGGACTATGACCAGATGATCGCGCCCCTTTTGAAAGCGGGCTTGATCGTCGGGCGCGGTGAGAGATCGGCGGGCAAGTTGGTCACAGACGACGCCGGCGAACTCAAGCGGGCGCTGGGCTTGCCCAGCGGCGCGCCGAATCAAGACCAGATCGCCCCAGAGATCGAGGGCACGGCGCAAGAGATCGGGTAAACTGGTCTGGTTCTGGTCTGGGTGGTGCTGGTTCTGCGTGATCGGGCTGGTTTTTCAGGCGAGAGATCGCCGAAAGAATAGGGTGAGTGATCGGGGCGAGGGTGTGCAACTCTCGCCCCTTTGCTTTTTGGCAGATCGCGGACGGGCGGGCGCGGGGATCGGCGAGATCGAGCACGGGCACGCCCCTACCCTATGGGCAAGGGCTTACCCACGCGAGCGCGGCGGTAGTCAAACTGGCGCTGAGAACAGCGCCAGAAAAGAAGCGCGCGCCTTGCGTGTGTTGGGTTGGCGGGATTTTAGAATCAAGAAAAAAGGCGGGCAAGGTCAACAAGCGGCGTCTGGTTTTTCGTCGAAAAACGAATAGAAAAACGAGTGCGCTTTGCCCGGTGTTCGGGCGAACTGGGGCGCGTTCATTTCCGCGGAAATGGCTTGCGGTTTACGGTTCGCCGAAGCGCGCCCCTTGCAAGCGGCGCGGCGGGGTGCGGGTGCGACGCCCATCGGTCAATCAGTGGTAAAATTTTGGGGGCTTGACAAGACTTGTAAAAAGATGTATAATCTAGGCGCAAGGTTGGAAGGGACGCCAACCAAGAAAACACAAGGGGGCAAAAATGCAAACGGCAACTTTGACACGACAAGACAAAGGGCTTGCACTCTACCAGGCGGGCGCGGTGCGACGCGCGAGCGATGACGGGCTTTACATCGTCAAGAGCGCGACGAACGCACACCAAGAGTACACGGTGAGAATCGGCATAGATGCGCGGTGCCAATGCAAAGACGCACAAATGCGCGGCGTGGTGTGCAAGCACCAATGGGCGGTGATCGAGTTTGAGCGCGCCGAACGCGCCGAATTTGAACAGCGCGCCGGGCGGTGAGAATCAAAGCGGGGGCGGTCCCAAGATCGCCCCTATTTTTGCGAGGTGACAAAATGACGAACACGAACACGCCGGGCAAGTGGAGCGACTTTGACAAATGGTTGCGCGGCGAGCACTTGCAAGGCAAACCGGTAACGGTGACGATTGAGCGCGCGACAATCGAAAAGGTGTATGCCAACGGCGCGCCGGTGACGGTGCCTTGTCTTTGGTTCAAGGGCACGCGCAAGGGCTTGCTACTCAATGCCGGCAATCGGCGCACACTCGCGCGGCTTTTCGGTGACAATGCCAGCGCGGTGATCGGCAAGCGCATTGCGATTGCGCCGGCGCAGATCGGCGAGCGCGTGACGGTCCAGATCGGCGAGGCAAGCGGGGCGCGCGCGTGAGCGCCCCCATTCCAAAGGCAAGGTGACACGATGAAAGACGACACACGCGAGCATTATACAGAGCGCGAGGCACGCGCGCTTGTGGGTAAGACGTTTGAAAGTTTGGTTGAGTTTTCGGGCGTGCCCCAGGGCGCACGCGGCAAAGTGGTAGACGCAGACAACGCAGGGCTTGGTCATTGGGACGTGGTGATCGAATGGGACACGCGACGCCCGGCACCAAAGGCGCGCGCGCTTGAGATCGAGGGCGAGCACGCGCTTTTTGTTCAAACGGGCAAACCTTTGCGCGATTGGTTTACCAAAGACGAAATGGCGCGCTTTATGCGTGAGGCGGTGACACAGTGAGCACCGCGATTGACTTCACCGCGGCGAAACTCGCGCTTGTGAAAACGGGCGGTAGATCGCGGGCGAGTCTACACACAGACGAACAGCGCGCCGATTATGAGAGCGACACCAAGCGAGCGACGGTCCGCAAAATGCGCCGGGATTGGTTGAAAGACGCGGGCGCGGTTGCCAGGTTTTTAGAGGACGCACGCGCACGCCCAGGCACGCGCGACGCGGAGCGCGCCCAAACACGCCAAGCGGTTTTGGAGCGCGCGCAGGAACTTTGGTGCTTGGAGATCGCGCTATACCTTGACGACTTGCGCGCGGCGGTCGCCGGCGAGATCGAAAAGGAATTTCCGGGCGAGGACGCGGGCGCGGTTGCCCAGGCATTGCGCGCCAACCGCGCTTACATCGCTTGGGCAAAGTGAAACGAGGTGGGGCAATGAGACACACACACACTTGGAAAGAAATGGAGCGCAACAAACGCACACCGCGCGGGCAAGGCGGGATTGTCTCTTGCGAGTGCGGCGAGATCGAAATACTCACGGCGCGGGCACTCACCGAATTTCGACGACAAGCACACGCCGGCATTGCGCCCACCATTGACAACGAGGGCATACAGTTGATCGCGCCCAAGAAAACGAGCAAGGCAAAAGGCAAGGTGAGACGATGACAGAGCAAACCGGGCAAACACTTTTGACGATGCGCGAAGCGTACACGCGCTTGGGCGTGACGCGGCAAACAGTCAACAACTTGGTCAAGCGCGGCAAACTCACCAAGCACGTGCGCCCCATCGGGCACGGCAAGGGCGGACAACGCGTCTACTTTGACGCGGCAGAGGTTGACGCGCTGGGCGTGATCGCGGCGAGCGCGGAGATCGGCGAGCACGCAGCGCGCGCCAAACGTGCGCGCAGATCGCCCAAGAGATCGGCAACGCACAGGGCGGCGCGGTGATCGGCGCGCCACTTGTCACAGGCGAGCAAATGATTGCCGGCGCGCAGATCGGGGCAATGATTTACTCGCGCGCCAAGTTGGACGCCGGCGGGGATTGGCAAACGGTCTTTTTGATTCGCGAGTCACGCGACTTTGTGCGCGGCTTGGGCAAAGCGCCGGTGATCGAATTGCGCGGCGGGGTGATCGAGGACGCGCGGGCGGTGCTGGTGGTGGTGATCGCCCAGATCGCCGGCGAACTTTACGAAACTTGGTTTAACTACTACCAGGCGAACGGCGCGGCGCACTTTCAAGACTTGCAACGGCAAGCGCAGATCGCGCTTGTGTTTTTCACACCCCAGCGCGCGCGGGCGGTTGCGGTCCGCAATGGGCTTGCGGATTTTTTCAAAGACGCGGCGCGGCGCGCCGTGGCGCGTGGGGCTTGGGCAATGCAAGACTTTGACGCGGCAAAGGATCGCGCCTATTCGGAATTTCCAGAGGTTCGCAACTTGTGGGCGCACCTGGCGGCGCGCCAATAAAACGGCGCGCACCTTGCGGCGCGCGCCGGGGACGCCAATCAGACACAGGGGGTCTGGTGACGTTCACAGTGTAGCACGAAACGGCGCGACGCGCAAGCAATCGCGACTACTAGGGCACTTACTAGAGCAAGGTCATCTATGCCCAAATGCCAAAATCGCGACGCTGGGCGCGCGTAGACACATTTATAACACCATTTCTCACTAGTGCGGGTTTCGAGTTGACGACTTGCGGCGAAGATCGCAAGTTGGCGAAAAAGGGGACGCCAAAATGAGAGCACACGCAAAACAAATCAGAGTGACGCGCGGCGAGGTCAAGCGGTTTCGACGTGCCCAGGGTTGGAGCGCGGCGCGGCTGGGGGTTGAACTGGGCAACGGGATCGCGGGCGCGCAGTATTCGCGATCGTACATCAAGCACGTCGAGGGCGGGTCTTTGCCTTTGTCGCGATTTTTCCTTGAGCGATTCGCAAACTTGCGGGCGCGCGTGATCGGCGAGCAAGTGAACGC
>Ga0194113_10005494_pt1 | contig 16294 bp, 10 predicted proteins | sample TA2MahC200mmetaG_FD_146193 | JGI IMG/M metagenome (GOLD analysis project Ga0194113, IMG submission 146193) | Freshwater microbial communities from Lake Tanganyika, Tanzania - TA2015017 Mahale Deep Cast 200m | ecosystem: Environmental > Aquatic > Freshwater > Lake | place: Tanzania: Lake... | reverse complement strand
TCGAGTGCTTGCGGGCCACGGGCACGCAGACGAAGGACAAGACGGGACGGTTCGTGTTCAACGGCGGCCAGGTGATTCCCACCGTCGTCGAGCTGACCGACCCGATCGAGGCCTGGAGCATCGTGCCATATGGGCAATCGCGGCGCCCCGAGTCGCGGCACTATTCGGATCAGGCCCATCTTTTTTCCGAGGGGCGCATGCGGCCCGCCTGGCACACGTGGAGCCAGCTCCGCGACCACGTGGCGTCGGTCGCGGTGGTTGAGTTCCGCGCGGGGACGCGTTCGCGGTGAAGTGATGGCCTCCTCTCCTCGTCATCCGCTGGCGCTTGCGAGCGCGGCGGATCGAGGCCCGAGGGGTTTTGAAACCGATTCCGGGACCAGACTGGGACGGACGCCGCCCGCAAGCGGTCGAGCGGTGTCCCGCGCAAATTCCCGACCGAAACACCGCCACGAAGCCACAAGCGAGCTCCCGCCAGCGGTAGGCCCATTCCGCGCGTGCGCCAGGGGAAGGCCCGATAGGCCTTCATCGGCGAAGCGGAGGCCTTTGCACAGGGAAGAGATCGCGAGGTTCAGGACGGCTCTGCAGGCCTCACTCGTTCCTGGGTGCAGTGCCAATTAAAAATCACCATTGAGCCGGTAATGTCGCGCGGCGGTTTTGGCCGATCTGGCTGAGTGGCCAGGTCTGGTTTTGAGGCCGCGCACAATGATTACCCAACAGCAATACAAACGGCTCATGAGTGAATACCAAAAGACAGGAAAGATAATTGTCAGCGCAATGAAGGCGGACGTTGATCGCCAGACGGCGCGCAAATACATCCAGGCCAGCCAAGGTCCGGCGGAACAGCAAAGCAAGCATGACTGGCGCACGCGGCCCGATCCGCTGGCCAAGATATGGCACCAGGCGGAGCGGATGTTCCAGGCGGCGCCGGAGTTGGAAAGCAAGACCTTATTCGAACACTTTCTGGCCCGCCCGGACAGCGGGCTGGATCCCAGCCATTTGCGCACGTTTTATCGGCGCGTGCGGCAGTGGCGGGCGACGCAAGGGCCAGAGCCCGAAGTGTTCTTCGCCCAGGAACGAAAGCCAGGAGAATTGATGCAACTGGACTGGACTTATGCGCGCGAGTTGAAGGTCACCATTCAAGGCCAACTCCTGGACCATTTGTTCTGCCATTGTGTGCTGCCGTATTCCAATTGGCAGTGGGCCACGCGCTGCGTCTGGGAGTCGTTTTTGAGTTTGGTCAGCGGGCTGCAAGCGGCGCTCAAACAACTGGGCAAAGGTCCGACGCATCTGGGCACCGACAACACCAGCGCGGCGACGCACGAACTGGAAGAACAGCCCGGACGGCCTCGAGGCTATAACAGCGATTACCTGGAGTTGTGCAGCCATTACGATCTGACGCCGGTGACGATTAACGTCAACTGTCCGCACGAGCACGGCGATGTGGAGTCGCAAAACGGTCATTTGAAACGGCGTCTGGATCAGCACTTGTTGTTGCGTGGCAGCCGGGAATTCAACTCGTTGGAAGAGTATGACTTTTTTGTGGAGGGGGTGCTGCGAGCGGGCAACGCCAAACGGCAGAAGCCTCTCGCCGAGGAACTGGCGCGCCTGCGTCCGTTGCCGGGGACGAACCTGGCGGAGTATCGGGAGTTTGCGCCGGTGGATTTTCGCCACGTGATCAACGGGCTGTTGCGCTCCATTGATCGTTCCAGTCCAGATGGGCTGCGCGATTTCACGCTCCTGTATCTGGCCGCCCGTTACGGCTTGCGCAGTGGTGAGGTGGTGCGGTTGACGTTGGAGGACATCAATTGGTGAGCCGGGATCCTGCGCGTGCCGCAAAGCAAGACCCGGCAATCGCTCCGACTGCCGTTGACCGAGGAAGCGGGAGACGTGCTGGCTCGTTATTTGAAGAACGGCCGTCCTCAGAGCGAGCATCGTCAGTTGTTCCTGCGCCGCCGGGCGCCGGCGCTCCGTCAAACACACGCCACGGTGCGTTTGAGGCTCAAAAAATGCAGCCAGCAGTTTGTCACGGGGCGGCGATAAATTTGTCCGAGCGCCAATGCGTACAGTTTTAATTGCGGCGCGTAAAGTTTGACGCGGTCTCTCCATTGATCAGCCGCTATCTGATCGGTTTTGAAGTCCAAGAGCCAGATCTCATTCAGCAACACGACTGCCAGATCGACAACTCCTTGGACCACGACAAATTCATCTTTTAATTCAGCCGGTGCTTGATTGCTCCCAGAGGATAGCAAGCTGTTCAGATCGGCGAATGCGACGCGCGCGGTGAAGGGCAGCTCGCGGTGCACGTATCCTTCTTGCTGCAGGATTTTTCGGCCAATCTCGTTCCTCCAAAAAGCCGCAACTAAAGGAAGTTTAAGCGACTTCCGCTCGGCGCGTGTCAAAATCTCCTCCTGTTCCATTCGGTCGGCTTCGCTTTCCAACTCGGCCAAGGCGCTCACATGGCCGAGCGAGACAAATTGGCAAAAGACGTGGTAAGCCGTCCCAACTTCAGCGGCCGTCAAGTCCACGACTCGATCCGCACCCTTCAAAGCCTCGTACTCAAAAGCAAATCCGTATGGCGCCGACTCTCCGATGATTCCATCGTTAATTCGCTTCCGCAAAACAGATACCGAAGCCTTTGCTGCTTCCTTGGCCGCTCCGAGGAAAGGATATTGCCAGCTCAGTCGCTCCCGCAAGGACGCCAGCGCGTCCCCGTTGACGTCATTACAGGACGATGGCGACCTGGCTGTTCCGTGGGCATCTTCCTGCGCAAGGGCGAGCCGCGGGTCTTGGTCCCTGTAAACTGCCCACGTCGCCAATTCGGACTGGCCTTCGAGTTGCACCATCCAGTCCGCGGCGCCAATTGCCTCGGTCAGCCACGGTCCCAGCCAATCCAAACAACTGCGAGCGGCAAGCGTCTGTCTCAATTTCAAGACCGGATTCGCTCCGGCTTGCTGGGTCCAGCGTTTTTCGGCGCCGCGCTGTGATACGGCGCCAGTGAGAATCAATGTGTTGCGCGCCCGAGTCATCGCCACATAAAGCAAGCGCATTTCCTCTCCTAGTATCTCTCGCTTTTGCCGCTTCTGGGCCAGCCAATAGGGGAGGCTCGGATAACGGAGTTCCGTGAAGGGAGGTTTCACCAGCGGACAGAGCCCGTACTTCTCATCCAGGATGATGTTCTCTTTTAAATCTAAAAAATTGAATGGCTTGCCCAAATCCGCAACGACCACGATGTGAAATTCGAGTCCCTTCGCCTGATGAATACTCATCAACCGCACCGCATTCTCCGTCTCAATTGGGGCTGGCTCTTGATCGATCTCTGCACTTTGTTGCGCTTCGATGAGTCGAAGGAAGCGAAATAAGCCTTGGCGATGAAACTGATCGAACTGCCGTGTCGCGCTCAGAAGCTTCGAAACGTTGGCTTGCCGTTGCTCGCCGCGCGCCTGGGTCGCTAGCCAGGCCAAATAATGTGTGTCGTTGAGAATTTGCTCCAAACAGAGCGATAACGAACTCTCTCGCGCCAGACGACGCCACTGGCCAAACCGCTTCAGAAACAAATCGACTTTCGGCCGAGCCGCAGCCGCTACGGCCTCCAAGTGCGGATCCCCGACCGCAGACTGCGGAGCCGCTCTTTCGCCACCTTCTCGATGAAAGCGCTGCAGTACCGTCCAAAATCTTCCCGGTCCAGTCGCGCGCACGGTCGCGAGCTCATCCAATGATAGGCCGGCCAACGGCGAACGAAGAACAGCCAGGAGCGGCAAGTCTTGCAACGGATTATCCAGCAAAGCCAGCAGGTTCAACAAATCCATGACCTCAAGGCTTTCATAAAAACCCCCGCGTGTGGCCTGCAGAGGAACGCCCAGAAGAGCGAACTCTTTGGCAAAACTTTCCACTTTGAATCGCGGTGAACGCAAAAGCACTACCATGTCTCTCCAATCGACCGGACGGAGCGCCTGTTGCTCTTCGTCCCAGATGAGATGCTGATCCGCGCGAAGCTTGCGCAACTTGAGACCAACGAGACGCGCCTCTTGCTCAGCCAGCGAACGGTCGGTCAACAGTTCCTCCTCCGCGTTAAACTCGTCCGGTGGCTCGATGTCCGTGCCGCTCTGGCCCGTCAACCTCAGATGAATTTCCACGTGTGGCGCGAAAGGCGCGGACAAGGCGCCAGGTCTGCCTGCCAGCTCGCGAAGCCGCAGCTTCTCACCTTCAATCGTCATGGCGTCCCGTCCTTCACGATTCCCAAACTTCAACCAAGCCCCCTGGTTGTACTCGACACCGCCGATCTCCTGGCGCATCAACGTCGCGAAAAACCGGTTGATAAAATTCAGTATCGCTTCGTGACTGCGAAAATTATCCAACAGCGAAATGACTCTCCGGTCGGACGCACCGCGCCCCCAATCTTGAGCGTAACCTTGGAAAATATGCGGGGCCGCGAGCCGAAACCGATAGATGCTCTGCTTCACGTCGCCGACCAGAAATCGATTTGACTCCGGCCCATCGCGTCCCAGCGCGGCCAGAATCGCATCCTGTGCAGCATTGATGTCCTGGTACTCATCAACAAAAATCAGGTCGAGCTTGTTGCGCCATTGTTCAGCCAGCGCCGTCGGCTCTCCGGCGCGACGGTCCCACAACAAACGCAAGGCAAACTGCTCCAAATCATGAAAATCAACCGCGGCCAATTCGCGCTTGGCCCTGGAGAACTCGTGATCAAACTCGATGGTCAAGCTGATCAGCGTGCGCATTTGCGCAGTCAGCCAGGTCCAGTCTTCGGTCAAAGGGTCAATCCCGCTTTCGCGTGTCTCGGCCGGTCTCTTGGACGGAGTGACGAGAGAACGTAAGAATGCCGCCTCTTCGAAAAACCGTTCCAGCCGCTTCCGCAAGAGAGTTTTCTTCTTGGTGGGCCAGACCCGGTCGGCTTGCCAAATCTCGCAAAGCATCGCCGCGATATGGGATCGGTCAAATTGGTTCGCTCCGCTTGCGGAATTGTCCGTTGCCGTTGCCGAACCACGGTTCGGGTCAGATGCGGAGCGCGCTGACATTGGCGATGGCTTGTTTGGCCCGGGTTTGCCTGCGAGAGATTTTTCAAGGACTTCCGCACAGCGCTGCGCATTTGATGAAGGTGCAGATTTGACGATTGGCAGCCAAAACTCACACCACGCAGGCCATGCTTCTGCGAACCAAGCCTGCCACTGTCGAGGCTCCTGCTCCTGGAACATTTGGAGTTGATCGTGCAACCAGCCGTCCGGGTTCGGCAACGTTTGTGCATAACGATGCAACCGCAATAACAAGCGCCGGAGCGGCCTGTCCCAGCCTCGATTCTGCCCATCGATGAGTTGTTGAACCGACTCTGAAACCGCCGTGCTGCCGGCATAATGTTCTTGCAACAAGGACGACAATGTTTCCTCCGCCAATAACTGCGTTTCTTCCGGGGAGAGTACGATCAGCTGCGGATCAAGTTCTAATTCGTAGAAATGTTGGCGGACCAATTGAAAGCAGAACGAGTGCAAAGTTGAAATCGACGCGGTATCCAGCAAGGCGACCTGTTCGCGCAGATGACGGTCGCCCGGGTTTTCGTCCAACTTGTTCGTAAGCTCCTGGCGAATCCTCTGCCTGACTTCAGCGGCGGCTGCTTCGGTGAAAGTCACCACCAAAATACGATCGACTGAATGGGGTGCTCCCTGCAACAGCCAAGCGACGCAACGTTCCACTAATGTCCGCGTCTTGCCCGCGCCCGGGCCCGCCTCGACGAGAACATTGCCGAGAGCCTCAATTGCGCGCGTTTGATCGGGAGTAAAACCGCTCATGTCAGGCAAAGATCATCCTTGAGATGGATGCCATCAGTTGCTGCCGCAGCACTTCTTATATTTCTTGCCGCTGCCCCATGGGCAAGGCTCGTTGCGACCCATCTTGGGCGCCGCTTTGACAGGGCCCGAGTCACTGAATCGTGCTGGAACCTTGGCGCTCGATTGCGCGGGCAGCGGCACATCTGGCGCGAAAGCCGAGACCGGGCTGTCGTCATTCTCGAACGGCTCATCAAGGAATGCCGTCGCCTCGGCCGCATCCCGAATCGGAGAATGTACGTCGGCGAATTCAGTCCACAGCGAACCCAGACGGCCGGCTTGGGCGGCAGCGATGAAGCTGGCTGGGATAGCCTTGTCGTCCACCAATCCACGCGCTAGCACGGCATCGATCTCGAGCCGTAATTCCGATGATGCCTCGATTGAGCACACGAAATCGACAAGGCTTGTCCAGGCGAAGTTCTTAGGCGAAGCCTGGAGCCGTCCCGTGAGAAGCTCGCTCAGATAGGCAATCAGCTCCGCTCGCGGCCGCTCGCCCCAGGCTACAAGACAAGCCAGCGCTTCCAAAGCTGTGCCCCGGCAAAATTCTTCGATCGCTTCCTCCTCAAACATCTCGCGCAATTCGCTGTGCCGTTCCCCGGCGACTGAAGCCAGCAGAACCGCGCCGTTTACGGTGATCACTTCGCCGGTGAGTTCGTGCGGCGTTTGGCCAGGCAGCGAAAACACCTTCCGAAAGGACGGCCACGCAGAAGTTTCGCGCCACTGCGCCAGCAGATAAAGGGCATGCACTCCCAGAGAAGCATCCTCTTCGAGCGCCGCTTCCGGATTAGCCGCCCATTCTTCCAATTCGCCGATCAAACGAGGCGTCAGTTCAGAGCGAAGCCTCGCCGCTGCCTGAAGCGCCTCATGGCGCATTGGATCGCCCTGCACCGACAGCGCCTCCTCCACACGGTCCGCCGTCCAAAGCTCGGTTGTCTCTCCTTCCGACAACGGTTCGGATGCGACACCGTCGAGCGCATCCACAGTCAGTCGCAGCAGCGTGGTGACCAGCGGATAGTCGAGGAGCTTTCGGGGCGCGCCGCTGAAATAAGCAGCGCACACGCCAGACAGCAAATTGCGCTGGCGGCATCTCGCCAGCAACGGCTCAACTTGCGCGAGCCCGCGAAATTGCGTTGGCTTCGGCAGCTTGTCCAAGGCATTCAGTATCAGTTCGAAATAAGACTCCACCTCTGGTTGCGAAATTTGACGCAAGGGACGGCCCGCTTCGCGGCGCATCAGTTCGGCAATGCGAGCCGCGAAACCGGTCACTTCACCAACCTGTTCTTCCAGGGGGGAATCACCGGATAAAGTCGGCAGCTCTGGTCCGCGCCGATGCGCCGGAACGATGCAGTCCGCCAGAAACCGCGCCAGGTAAGGTTGCTCATCGAAGAACCGTTTATGAAAGCGCGTGACGAATTTGGCGGGAAGATAAACCAAGGCTTTCCACTGCGCCAATGCGCGCTCATTGGAAATGACATTCATAGAATCTCTCCACCAAAGGTCGAGCAACCACTTGCCTGTTTGCAACGAAAAATTTGCGAAAAGCTTAAACTGCCAACCAGTGACACGAGGACAGCGTTGGCAGCGTCGCGTCGCAGAAGGAGACGCGGGCAACTAACTTGCCACACGCAGTTCGGCAGCGTGTTTGGCGGGGTCCGCTGGTGATACGGTCTGTTCCAAATCACTCGACGCGCCGTCCCCGTTTCGTTCATCCAAAGGCCTAAACAGTTCCCGTGGCACGACGACCTGGGATGCGTCCTCTGTCCAAGGAATAAATGCTGAAGCACCGGTGCTGGCTGACGCGTTAAGAATGTGCATGTCGTTTGGTTATTGACACAAGCGAACGCTGCGATGGCCGGATTGTTGGGCAGACACGCGTGAATTGTATATACGCATCCTTGCGTATATGGGATGGGTCATTAAACTTTTTTCAAACACGTAAGTTGGGGAACACAGCCCTATGCTCCTACCGCTTACCCTCTTGAAATGACGCAAGAAGTGCGGTTAATTGGAAACATCCAAATCATGAATAAACCGCGCATTCTCATTGTTGAGGATGATGACCTGCAATACGAAATCTACGAAGACGCGTTGACGGGTTACGAGTTGAGCCGTGTTTGCACAGGCGGAGAAGCCCTGTCTGCGATTGCCCGGCAGGCGCCGGATTTGATTATTCTTGATCACATATTAGCCGAGGGCGAACTCGGTCTGGATTATCTCCCGGAACTGAAAGAACTCGTGCCTTATGTGCCGATTATCATTGTGTCGGGCGCGCTCGAGGTGCATCAACAGATTCATGCCTTGCAAGGCCCGCGGCGGGCTCATTATTGCATCACCAAGCCGGTGGACGTGGATGAACTCGGAAAAACAATCGAGATCGCACTCAAGGAATGCGGCGAAACAGAGGTTGTTCGCCAGTTTGAAGCGCTGGAACGTTCGAAGCGCATCGATGCAGAGGCGCTCTTCAGCCGTTCGACCGATCGTTTGAGCCGGCAAACCGAAATTCGCCGGTTGGTCGGCAATGCGACGGAACGCCCGAACGTGTCGGCCTTGGCTAGGGAGTTCCGGGTCGCGCGCCGCACAATTATCCGTGATCTTCAGGAATTGATCCGCCGCGGTGAACTCAAACCCGAAGTCTTTCCCAAATGGGAAATGGGGGAGGAAGAAGGTTAAGACGTCACCTAGTTAGTTACAGGGTTACATGGTTAAACGGTTACATGGTTGAATCGTTAGACTAGATGAGCTGAGATGGACACGACCCAACACGACTCCCGCACATAACCAATGTAGCGTTTGCAACCATGTAACCATGCAACCCTTTTAACCCCATTTAACATTTACCACTCACTTGCCCCAAGAGAACCGCTCTCCTGGCCCCTGTGGTAGCAGGCATGTTGCCTGATTTGCCGATAAATCGATAAAAGGCCAGGAGAGCGAACGCAGCGGGTTCAACGCTTTGCAATGGCCATCCGCGAGCCTCACAGGTTTCCATAAGGCCAGGGTGCAGAAGTCCGAACTGTTCACGAATCCGTTCGACCAGGAATGAATTCGCGGCTCCGCCGCCAGCCAATATCACCCGCTCGAGTTTTGCAGGCAGATGAAGCCGATAATTCAGCACGATTGAACGAGCGGTAAGTTCAGTGAAGGTCGCGAGTAAATCGAACTTCGATAGCTTTCGTCGTTTCATCTCGCTCAGGGCGGGCACGAGAAAGCGTTCACCGAACATCTCTCGTCCTGTGCTTTTAGGTGGCTTCTGGAAAAAATACGGATGCCGCATCCATTTCGCCAACAGCTCTTCACAGACGGTGCCTTTCCGAGCCCAACGCCCGTCGGCGTCCATCCTAGCCTTGCCTTGGGTTAAGCGCTGCACGGCAAGGTCGATGAGCATGTTGGCCGGCCCGGTGTCGAAGGCAGAGATGTTCGGTTTTTGTCCGCGCCGCCAATCAAGGGAAGTGACATTGCTGATGCCGCCCAAATTGTTAATGCAAACATGCCGGCCAATTTCACCGAAAACCACTTTATGAAAGAGCGTTGCGAGCGGGGCGCCTTGCCCTCCGGCCGCCAAGTCGGCAGCGCGAAAATTATTCACTACCGGCACGCCCAGCGTTTCGGCCAGATAGGCAGGTTCGCCGAGCTGAAACGTTGCCGCGTTATGCGTCGCCGGGCGATGAAAGATTGTCTGGCCGTGCAAGCCGACAAGGCATGGCTTTCTTTTGCCTAATCCGCGCCGCGCCTCGTCAGCGTAGAATCTCCCCAGATCATGATGCAATTGCGCAAGCTCATGACTGCGAGAATCCCCGCGCGCCGCTTCGACCAAACGCCTCCGCAACCATCCGGGAAACGGAGCTTGCCAATATTGCCGCAGAACAATCGCGCATTCTCTAACCGAACAGACCGCAAAATCGACGCTGTCAATGCTCGTTCCCGACATGATGCCGAGAACGAGAAGCGGACGCTGGTTTAAGGCCATGTTAGCCTGCGAGCGTGTCATCTTAAATTCTTCCGAAGGTCCGCGGACTCGCGGAATAGGAGCGCGGAATTTATTCCGCTTCCACCGGTTTCAGTCAATGCCGAAGCGGAATAAATCAGGAATAAATCAAGATGGGAGGTAAGACCTGGCGTGGGCAATTGACTTTTTCGCCCAGGTTCGACAACGACCCGCCTTGAAAAAGGGCATACTCAGGGGCTTTTCGCTATGTGGCGAAGGTGAACTCATTAAGACCTTCCTCATTCCCGGTCAGGTGCCGGGACGTTAGTTAGCAAAACGCTTTAGCCCGTCTGGTTTGATTTCGTCAACAGGCTGCTTCTCTTGAGAAACCTGCAAAGGCTGAATTCGCTGGCCGTCCTTGATTCTGTCGCCTGGGTAGAGAATCACCTCCTCACCCGCCTTGATCCCATCAAGCACCTGAGATTCGACACCACTGGCGTGGCCAATTGTGACCGGGCGAAATTCGGCGCGATTTCCGTTCAAAGCAAAAACGGCCCAGTTTGTGCCCCGGCGAAACAAGGCGCCCGTCGGCACTTTCAACGCGCGCTCGTCTTCCCACATGATCACGCGGCCCTCGACGCGGAAATTGTCGCCCACACTTCGCCGCTGCTCGACCGGCGTAATCAGATCAGCCACCACATTGACGCGCTGCTCTTCGACCCCCAGCGCCGAAACTTTCGTGAACGCTGCGGGCTCAACGAGACGAACAACTGCCTGCAACGGTTCTGCACCGCCCCAATGCTCCAGTTCAACCTTCGTCCCAGGAGCGATGGCCGCCCCGTCGCGCGAAAGGACCTCGATGACAACTTCCAAATCGGTCGGATCGCCAATCTCCAACAATGGCGTTCCAGACGCGACGACGCGGGTGCTTTCTTCGAAGACGCGCAGGACGCGCCCGGTGGCGGGCGCTTTCATCTCCACTGGCGCACGCGACGTACTATGCCCTTTGCCCGCCACCGAACTGAATTCGGCCAATTCTGCTTCCGCTTGGCGCAGGGAACTTTCTGCGGCGGCCAATTCGCGCGCTGTCAACGCTTCGCGCCATTGGATGTTTTCGAGCTCCTGCGCCGAGAGCGCTTTTTCGGCGAAGAGTTTTTCTACACGCTGCAATTCGCTTGCAGCGAATCGGTGCGCATCCTTCGCGCGCGCTAGATTGGCCGTTGCCACGTCTCGGCGCGCTTCGGCTAAGGCGCGTGTGCGAGCGTCCAGCAGAGCGGGTGGAATAGGATCGATGACGGCCACGACCGTTTGGTTGGACACGACCTCGGCGCCCGCTTTGAACGGAATTCTCCGCAATTGTCCAGCCACGGGCGCTGTGACTGTAAAGCGTTGTTTGATACGCGTCTTTCCTTCCTCATTCACGGTTGCTCGCAACGGACCGATGGCCGCTTTGGCTGTTTCCGCGGGCCTTGGCCTCGGCCAGAGACCGGCGACAATCAATCCAAGCACAACAGCGGCGCCGACGTACGGCAGCCGGCGGCGCACCTTCTGCCAGGATGCATTGCGTTTGTGATTAGGCGCGGACTTTGGGTTAATCATCTTATTCGCAAATATTCAGACTCGGTAGGGCGGCGCTGCTGCGCCGCCTTGGCAAAGCCACGATGCATGAACCTGGTAGGACATACAAATCGCAGACGAACCTTTACTCCGGCGCTTTCAACGCGCCAACCAGATTCAGTTGGTTCAATCGCCGGAGCACGAACAATCCCGATAGCGTTGAGGCCACGACGACCACTGACACAGCAAACGCGTAGTTGGCCGGACTCAAAACGAGCGGGAGCCGCACGGTCTCCGTGCTGACTTGCGTGATAAGAGTGGTGGCGAGCACGGTGCCGAACGCCAGACCGATCGGCACGGCAATCAATGCCAAAATCACCAACTCGGTCACCACCACAGCTCCGACCTCGCGTTGCGAAAATCCGATCACCCGCAGCGTAGCCAGCTCCCGAGACCGTTCCGCAAGCGAAATGCGCGCGTTGTTATAGACGACCCCAAAAGCGACAATTGAAGCGCAGGTCAGATAGATTGATTGAATCACGTTGATGCTGGCCGCGGTCGTCTTTCCAAAATTCTCGCGGATCGATTCTTTAATCACGACCCAGGCCACGCTGGGAATGCCTTTCAGAGCGCGCAAGAAGTCGCCGCGTCGAGCCTGGTCCACACTAAGAGTCGCGCCCGTGATCACGTCGCCTTCGCCGAGCAAGCGATTCAAAGCATCTATTTCCATGTGGGCTGTGACTCCTGCGAAATCGTCGTGCAAGCCAAGCAGCGGCACGTTGCGCACCAGTCGCCGGCCTTCGAGAAACTCCACGGTCAGCTCGTCGCCAAATCTGGCGCCCATCACATCCGCCAGCTTCGACGAAAGAACGATTCCATTTTTCGGCAATGGAATCTCCCGCTGGTTCTCCTCAACAATTCGAATGTGCAGGCCGCCTTCGATCACGCCTTGAATGCCGATCTGCCGATGGCGATGTCCGAAACGAATCCGCGCCACCGCAGTTCGGGTCGGCTCCACAGACCAAACGCCAGGCAGCTGCCCCAACGCGTGCTGTGCGCGAGCGCTCGAAGGCTCCACCAGCCCCACGGTGACATCCTGGCGCGAGTTCAGGTCCCATTTGATTCCCAGGACGGCGCCCAAACCTTCGCGGATACACGTCGGGACTATGAGGATTCCCGTGGCCAGGGCGAGGCCAATAATGGTGAGCAAAGCTTGAACCGGCTTGCGTTCAATGTTACGCACCGCGATTCGAAACGTGTGCGAGAACAAATGTGCGATGCCGGTTCGTTCCACGAGAGCCGGGCGATAGTTGGCCGGCGGTTCGGGACGCATCGCTTCGGCAGGCGGGAGTGTGGCGGCGCGGCGCACCGAGTTGAACACACCCAGCGTTGCGGCCCCGGCGCTCACACCTAGCGCCCAAAGAAGCGCGCTGCGGTCGAGCTGAAACTCGAGCGTCGGAAAGCGAAAGAAATTGTGGTAAATCTGCACCAGCCGTCGGCCGAGCACGACGCCGCCGACGCTGCCGAGGATGGTGCCCAAGCTCACCATAACGAGCGCAAACTTCAGGTAATGCGTCACGATTTGGCGGTTCAGAAATCCAAACGCCTTCAGAATCGCAATCTGTTCTCGTTGCAGCGCCAATAGGCGTGACAACACGGCATTCGTCATAAATGCGCCGATGCTCAGGAAAACCAGCGGAAAAGCGAAAGCCAGCACCCGGAGGACGGTAATCTCGTCCGAGACTCGAATGTGCGATGGATGATCCGGGCGGCCGTAGCTGCCGCGTCCGCCGTAAGGCCTAAGCAAATTGTCCAAGGCCGCCATCAAGGTGCGTTCGCTCGCTCCCGGCTCCAGCGTCAGCGAAAGAAAATTGAAAGCGCCATAAAGATCGAAGGCATACGCGAGTTCCTCGTAGGGCATCCAGAAAATGCCATAGGTGCGGTTGTCCGGCAGCGCAGCCCCTGGACGCGATTCGAACACGAATTCGGGCGATAACACAATTCCGGCGATGCGGAATTGTTGCCGGCGCCCATGCAGCAGCATGGCGATCTGATCTCCCGGTTGCAGTTGGTTAGCGTTGGCAAACGCCTCGCCGACCAGCACCTCGCGGCGTCCCCCTGGTTGGAGCCATCGGCCTTTCCGCAAATAAAGCCGGTTCAGTTCCGGCTCCCCGTAATCCGGCATCGAACGCACGTTGCCGCTCGCTGGTTCGTCCAAGCCGGGAATGTCGAGTGTGACCTGCGCGGAAAGTCCGGACTGGACCGTGCCTGCACCAGGGATCTGGCGGACCTGTTCCAAGACCGAATTGGGGGCCCGCTTGAGATAAGCGAATACTTCCGCAAAGTGATGCGCCCGGTAGTATTGCTCCTGCGTCGATTCAAGTGAAAAGATCAGGCTTCGCGCCATGATCAACATGGTTAAGCCGCACGCCATAACCAAGGCCACGGCGAACACCTGCCCTTTCATATGGCGCAAGTCACGCCACAACTTGCGATCGAGATGCGGCAGCATTCGTGTTAGCGGTTAAGATTCGTTGCGCAGAATTCTATTAATTTTCAATCTGCAGTGCTCCCGCAGATTTGGGCCCGCTCGAACTGGCGAACGCGCTGCCGACTGCAAGTCGGCGATACAGCAGAGTGAAACTCTGCCTTACAGGGAAGGCGTTCGCGTCCGAACAAAGACAGACAGTTCGGTTGCAGCTACGATGCCTCAGAAAAAAGGGCGCTTTTGACTGCATTGTTGTGTTTGGACAGAACGGATCGCCATATCATCACCATTTCAACGTCTGCGGCGCCACCCGAAACGAATTCTCCCGCACTTGTTGGACCCGGCCATCCGAGAAATGGACCACGCGGTCCGCCATGTCCGCCATGACGGCGTTGTGAGTAATAACTACCGTCAGTGTCCCGAGGTCGCGATTAATGCGGTCAATCGCTTCGAGCACCACGATGCCGGTGCGAACATCGAGTGCGCCGGTCGGCTCGTCGCAGAGCAGCACTTGCGGACGCTTGGCGATGGCGCGCGCAATGGCCACTCGTTGTTGTTCGCCGCCCGAGAGCTGCGCCGGAAAATGATCGAGACGCGCGCCGAGGTTAACCATTTCGAGAGCTTCTTCCGGCGGCATCGGGTCGCGCGCAATCTCGGTAATCAAGCCTACATTTTCACGCGCCGTCAGGCTTGGTATCAAGTTGTAGAACTGGAAAACAAACCCAACAGCGTTCCGGCGATAACGCGTCAGTTCTGACTCGTCCGCACTGGTGAGATCGAGGTCGCGGTAATACAGCTCTCCAGACGTCGGCGTATCAAGCCCACCCAAGTTGTTCAACAACGTCGTCTTGCCCCCTCCTGAAGGACCGAGCAATACGATGAGCTCGCCGGAAAACAGATCGAGGTCTACACCGGCCAAAGCGTGCACGGTGGTGGAGCCACTGCCGTACGTCTTGCTGAGTTTGCGCACGCAAAAGACACGCTCGCGTGGCACGCTGGTCCCAGCCGGAATGTGTGTCGCTTCCATGAACACCATGTTCGGATAAACTTCCTACGCCGTTTGGCCCGTCTCAATCGCCCGTTTCGGCGCCGATGTCAACTCAAGGCCTCTTAATTAGTGTATGGCTGCATCGGCTGCATGGGATTTGAATCCCGTTGGAATTCATCCCGCACACGCATGCAATCCACGTTGAGCATTGCCGAACTAGATCGAGACCTGCGACATTGGTACATTCCGCCTTTAGATTGAGCAAAGCCGTTTCAAGGCAGGGCGAACCTGCCGGTGAGCCGGCCAAACAATAATCGCGAATTGCTTCTGAATGCTCACCGGCAGATTCGCCCTACCTTGAAACCGCCTTGTTCAATCTTTTTGGAACAAGCCTTCGCTAGAGCTATGAGAGTTCTTACAGCTTCCAGCCGCGGGAGAGTCAAGCAGGAAACTCAGGAAACTCGTTGAAGCGTTGAAGCTTGAGGTTTAAAGGATGGCCCGGTAAAAATCCTCGAACGCATCATGCTATTAACTCGCGAGGATTTACCAACTGCATGAGGAAAAGTGCAATCGTGGATGGAGATCGGTTAGGAGAGGCGAGACGCGCGCTCCTGCTAGTTCTGTCTGTTGTTGCGGTGCTTTCGTTGACTCTGTCTCCGGCCTTTGGTGAAACGAAATCGGAGGGGCTCGAATTCTTCGAACGCAACATTCGTCCGGTGCTGGCTGACCGTTGTTTCAAATGTCACAGCGCACAAAGTGAGAAGCTCAAAGGCGGTCTTCATTTGGACAGCCGTGAAGGAATGCTCAAAGGAGGCCACACCCGTCCGGCCGTGGTTCCGGGCGACCCTGAGAAAAGCCTGCTCGTAGAGGCAATCCGTTATGCGAACATCGACTTGCAAATGCCTCCCAAGGGCAAACTGAGTGAGAGGGAGATTGAGGCATTTGCCACCTGGATAAAGCTTGGCGCCCCTTGGCCCGATGCACCCAAGGCGGCACACAGCAGCACCTCTTCAACTTTCGATTTGGACAAGCGTCGTCAGAAACATTGGGCTTGGCGGCCCATCACGTCGCAACGACCACCCACAGTCCAGAACGAGGGATGGATCCGCAGTGCAGTCGACCGATTTGTTCTCTCGAAGATCGAGCAAAGCAAATTACATCCGGCTCATCCCGCCGACAAAGCAGTCCTAATTCGAAGGCTTTACTTTGACTTGATTGGACTTCCGCCCTCACCCGACGAACTCAAGGCTTATCTCGATAATTCATCGTCTGACGCTTATGAGAAAACAGTAGACCGATTGCTGTCCGCACCGCAGTTCGGCGAACGCTGGGCGAGACATTGGCTGGACTTGGTGCGTTATGCCGAGACGCTCGGTCATGAGTTCGACTACGCGGTGCATAATGCCTGGCGCTACCGCGACTATGTCATTCGCGCGCTCAATGAGGATGTTCCGTACGATCAGTTCGTGACGGAACATGTCGCCGGTGATTTGTTGGCC